>Ga0209692_10001314_pt1 | contig 35154 bp, 22 predicted proteins | sample tdDd472_FD_187129 | JGI IMG/M metagenome (GOLD analysis project Ga0209692, IMG submission 187129) | Marine sediment microbial communities from the Atlantic coast under amendment with organic carbon and nitrate - tdDd47.2 (SPAdes)... | ecosystem: Environmental > Aquatic > Marine > Coastal >...
CCTGATGCTTCTGAAGTCAATTTATCTTTATCAATACCTGCTTTGGCTGTAATGGCTACACCTATCAATGTAATGGCTAATCCTGCTATTACATATGGAAATTGAGGTAAGGAAGTTGAATTTTCCATTCGCAGCAAAGGTATTAAAGCGCCAACGGAACCTGCTAAGCCCATAACAATACCCATGGTTAAGGATAAACCAATGTAGGGCACACTTACTCCAAATAATATTCCACCAATTCCCCAGAGAAACCCAAAAAGCATGGCTATAAAGACCACATTTTGCATTTCAGGATTCGAAAAAGATGTACCTATAACATCAAACAAATCCGGTACGGCTAAATAGGCCCAACCCATAGGCAAAATAATCATGGCCAGAATTACATGAACCAGCCACCACGACTCCCATTTTAAAGGAGCCATATATTTCATTCCTAAGCCAAATGAACCTTGAAAAATACTGGCAAAAATTATTAGTAAAAAAGGGAAAAACATTGCTTCCATAATATCTTGATTTTTTATAATCGATTTTACTTATTGAAAATTACTTTGCTATTGAAATACGTTTCTTAACGAGATAATCATCTAATGCCAAATGAGAACAATCGTGACCAATACCACTATTCTTAATTCCTCCATGTGGTAGGTAGATTGAGTACTTCACTCCATTAACCTGCACCTCTCCAAACTCTAGTTCGGTGCTAAAACGTTCAATACGTGCATGATTATTGGTAAAAATGTATGAAGCCAATCCATACTCAGTATCATTGGCCAACTCCAATACTTCATCATCAGTCGTAAATTTCATGATTGGAGCGACAGGCCCAAAGATTTCTTCCTGCACCACTCGCATTTCGTTTGTCACGCCAGATAATACAGTTGGTTCAATCCAGTTACCTTTTTCTTTTCCTGCAGGCACTTTCGCTCCTGCTTCCAAAGTGGCTCCCTTGGATACTGCATCATCCACTAATTCAAACATTCTATCACGATCCAATCTGGTTACTAAAGGCCCCATATCTGGTTTTTCATCTTTACCAAAACCTAACTTCAAGTTGTTAGCCCTTTGAATATAGGCTTCCAAAAATTTATCGTAGATGGATTCATGTATATAAATGCGATTAGCAGCAACACATATCTGACCACTATTACCAAACTTTAGTCCGATGGCCAAGTCAAGTGCCGTATCAAAATCAGCATCTTCAAACACGATAAAGGGAGCATTACCTCCCAATTCCATACTTAACTTTTTAATGGACGTAGTACTATCAGCGATTACACGTAACCCAGTTTGTGTAGAACCAATCATGGTCAATACATTAGTTTTTTTACTGGTTGTAAGCGTATTGGCTACCTCAGCAACTGGTCCGGATAGAATGTTGACAACACCAGCCGGAAAATCAATATCGTGCATGATTTTACCCAATAAATAGGCCGATAAGGGAGATAAAGCGGAAGGCTTGATAATTAAACTACATCCTGCAGCTAAAGCCGGCCCCAGTTTAAAACCAACATTTAATAATGGAAAATTCCAAGCCAGATATGCTACAGCTACTCCAGCTGGCTGATGAATCATTTTATGCGAATGAGTACCTTCATAATCTGGAATTTGCTCATCACGCAGGTTTTTCATTGCATTTGGATACCACTCTAATCCATTGGCCACCGCTTCGATATCTTCCCAAGCACCTTCGTAGGTTTTACCCATCTCGTGAATCATAGCCTGACGCAACAGATCTTCATTATCTAATACGGCCTGACGTAACTTCATCATCCACTCAGTACGGTCGGCTAATGGTAACTTTGACCAGTATTTAAAACCCCTCTCAGCAGCATCCAGTGCTTTTAAAGCATCTTCCTTTCCAGCTTTTGCCACTTCAGCTATTATTTCACCAGTAGCCGGACAAGTAACCTGTGCTTTTGACTGCTCACATGCGTCAATTAACTGTCCGTCAATATAAAGTTTTTGATATCCGAAATTTATCATCACATCTTTTTTAGAGAATACCCATTTAATCTAATAACAAAATTAGCTTAAATAGAAGGGTGATAATTTTCAATATTTACCTAACTATGACCAGTTATTAACCAAGAAAAAGAGGTTGCCTATAAAAAGACAACCTCTCACCTGAATATTATTATAATAGACCTTATATTGAAATGCACATTTACTACTAATTATTAAATCAAACTTTTAAGCAGAATATGCTCTAGTATTGAGTCCTGTATTTAATATTTGATATTTTTGCTTAAATTCTCGTGGAGTTTCTTTCTTCAGATCTTTAAATACTCTGTTAAAACTAGTCAATGAGTTAAAGCCTGCCTCGAAGCAAATTTCTGAAACAGAAAGGTTACCATCAATCAACAATTCACACGCTTTACCAATCCTAAAATCATTGATGTATTGAAAGATTGTCATATTTGTCCGATTCTTAAAAAATCGACATAATGAATTGGGTGTCATTGCAGCTTCTTGAGAAATTTGTTCTAAAGTGACTTGCTCGGAATAACTTTTGGTAATATAATCGATGATTTTACTCAGGCGCTGTTCCTCGGAAAAAGAACTTGGCAAGGCAAATTCAGCACTAACCAAAACACTATTATCTTCGCATTTGGCCAATATATTTAACACTTGCAATAAGAGTATTATCTGCATAGCTCCATCAGCATTAGGCATAGCAATAAGTAAATCGTGTACCTTTTTAGCCGCACTTCTACTAAACTTAACTCCGCTTTGCGACAAATTTATAAGCTTTTTTATAGCACAAAACTCATGTGTTGAAAGAAGACCAAAACCACTATGCTTTGTATCAAACTTAATAACTATTGCATCTAATCCTTCCAATTCAACCTCTTCGCTATTCTTCCACAAGTGAGGCAATCCTGCTCCAACAAGCACTAAGTCGTTCTTGATAAACTCTGAAAGATTGTCGCCAACAACACGTGTTCCTTTACCTTTTACATAGTAAACCAACTCATGTTCATCATGATAATGCCAGTTCTGCTCATAATGTCTAACATTAATTCTTTCTACCACTAAGGCCTTCTTTCTCTCACTAATGATGGATTTGTATTTTAGCTTCATTTCATAGATAGATTTAAGGATTATCAAACAATGACTGAATATCAAATAGTTATTAAACTATCATTATTAACAAAAAAGCCAACATACAAGCCAGCAGTCCAAATAACATGAATTTGATGATCTTTATATTCTTAATCTTTTCTTCTTTGCTTTTCATTACAAAAGGATTTTGATATGCAAAACTTATGATTGCAAGATCAAGATTAACCAATGTTTTTCAAGGCTCAGCTAAATCAAAAAGGGTAGAATATCATATCAAAATATGATGTTATAATTATTCAATACATGTTGGAATCTCAATCACAAACAAAGTGTATGAAATTAAACATCACGCACTTAAACATTAACAACCTTAAACAAACTAGTGTAATATCTATTAAAAGCATAATGAAGTAAACCAATGCTTCTGAAGTAAAAAAATAACTATTACATGTTAAGGTATTAATGTATTTCGCACTTCCATTTTGGCAAACGATAGCGCAATTTTACCTCATCTAGTTTTTTTTAGCACATATAATCATATTGCTTACTGAGTAAATTAATTATTCTCAGATTCCGATTGTATTTTACGATAAGCAAGGGGCGCCAACTCATAAGTATCCTTGAAATTCTTCCTGAAATTTCTAGAATCTAAATATCCAATCTTTTCAACAATTTCCGATACTGACAAGTCTGTATCACGGAGCAACATTGCCGCTTTTTTTAATCGAAGTGATTTAATAAAACCCGCAGGTGTTTGTTGGGTAGCCTTTTTAATTTTTCGATAAAAAGTAGAAGAACTCATATCCATCTCTTTGGCCAATAAATCAGGAGAAAATGCTGCATTCCCCATTTGCTTCTCTACAATCTTAATCGATTTTTCGATTAATTTGGCATCACTTGATGTCAGTTCTTCATCTGCTGTCTCAAATTTTATTAGGGAAGTATATTTATCTTTCAACGTTTTTCTTGAAGCAATAATTTGCTTAATTTCTTCAAGCAACAAATCTGGAAGAAATGGTTTTTTAATGTATAGGTCTGCCCCTTTTTGTGTACCAAATAATTGATCTTGTTCACTCCCTTTTGCTGTTAAAAGAATGACAGGTATATGCGAAGTTAGTTCATTACTCTTTACCTTTTCACATAACTCAAAGCCATCCATCCGTGGCATCATTACATCTGATATAATAAGGTCGGGCTTAAAGTCTGTTATTTTATCGTAGGCATCAAGGCCATCTTCCGCCTCCATAACAATGTAAGCAGTTGATAAAAAGGATTTAAAATAATCTCTAATTTCAGAATTATCATCGACAACAAGTATTTTAGTTCCTTTAGTACCTACATTACTGGTTCGTTTGCTTGATTGCTGTATTACATCCTTTTTAATAAAATCGTTTTTGTCATTATGTACTAATTCTTCAGCTTTGAAGTGTTCATTACCCTTTTTTAACACTAATGAAAAAATAATAGGCTGGTCCTTTTCACTTGTTACACTAACTTCTCCGTGGTGTAATTCAGTATAGTTTTTAACCAACTGAAGGCCTATCCCTGTGCTACCCACAGAACTATTACCTGCAGCCTGATAGAAGCGCTTAAATATATGTTCAATTTCATTTTTGGGAATTGGTTTACCATCATTGCATATTTCGAATACAACATGAGTCCCATTTTCTTTAACATTAAATTGAACCATTCCATCCTCAGGAACATGCTTAAAAGCATTAGACAATAAATTATTAAGAACTATTGACATACGTTCAATATCAATAAAAATAGTCTTACTTTGAATTTTAATGTTCTGCTTAAATTTAATTTTTCTGTTACTCGCCAATTGCTCAAACGGAAGGCAGATATTAGAAATTAAATGCTGCAATTCAACCTCAATTACTGAAAGATTAATTTTTCCGGCTTCAATTTTTCGGAACTCAAGCAATTGATTTACCATATCATAGAGCCTTTTTGTATTCAAACTAATCATTGAAAGACGTTCCTTATAAAAATCAGCTTTAAGATCTGAAAAACGAATCTTTGATAATTCATTAACAGGTGCCAGTATTAATGTAAGCGGTGTTCTGAATTCATGCGATATATTCGTAAAGAAACTTAGCTTATAGTCATTGACTTTTTGTTGTTGCTCATTGCGTATTTGCTCCATCTTCACGTTGTTTTGCAAACGCTCTTGACGCACTCCAATCCAACTAATTAATAGCACGACGAGCATTATACCTATCACATACATCACTATAGCCCATTTGCTCTTCCAAGGAGCTGGCAATATCGTTAGACTAATCTCTTTAATTTGATTACTCCATATCCCATTACTATTGGTGCCCTTTATTTGCAGCTGATAATCACCCGACTTAAGATTACTAAACGATATACTCCTTTTGCTCTCTAAAGGAATCCACTCTGAATTATTACCTAACAAACGATACGCATAAAGATTTTTTGCCGGCGCATTATAATCTAGTGCTGCCACTTCAAAAGAAAATTCAAGTTCATTATGAGATAGAGTTAATTGCTTGGTTTCATTAATATTTTGGATCAACAAACCATCACTATCTACGTTTACATCTTTATTTAAAACTGTAAACTTTGAGATAACTATTGGTGGATTAAACTGATTAATTTGAATCGAAGCAGGATTGAAATACGTCAGTGATGAATAACCGCCAAAGTACAATTGGCCTTGCTTATCTTTACAAAAAGCTCCTTCAGAATAACTATAATCACCGATACCATCCACTTTATCGTAATTTACAAACTGCTTTTTCTCGCTATCATATGAAGATATCCCTGTATTATGCGAAACCCATATATTACCTTTGTCTCCTTCCAATATTCCATTGATATAATCATCTGAAAGACCATTTGCTTTCGTAAATAAATCAACTGTCAGATTGGACTCATCAATAAAATGCAGCCTGTTAAGACCACATGGTGTGCCATACCATACATTACCCTTTTTGTCGATGTTGGCACAAAGAATAATGTCACAAACCAAATTATCTTTATCTTTTATTAACTGACTAAGAGCAACAAAATTCGACACATCCGGATTAAACCGGTATAATCCTTTATAAGTGGCAAACCACAAATTCTCATATTTATCTCGCAAAATGGAAGTAATTCGATTGTCCCCAATATCACCATGATTTGATGTGGCACGAAAGCGCTTTTCGAGAATATACTGTTCACCAATTCGTTTATACAATAAAGCTCCTCGCTGTTGTGTTCCCACCCATAAAGTACTATTATCAAAGTACAAACAATGTGCTTTTCTAATAATGCTTAAATCCGGACTATTGAGTTTTGAGGCTGCTTCAACCAGTTTTAGTTTGTCCTTATTTTTATCAATTACGAATAATCCAGCTTCTGTGCTCACCCATATTTCTCCATTGTGGCTAACAACGGATTTAACCATTTGTTGCTCCTGACTAGCTTCACTAATATCGCTTAATTCGATTCTTTGAAAATTTATACCATCTTTAGAGCTGAACAAACCATTGCCATTAGTTCCGATAAACCATTGACCACTATCATCAACAAAAATGGCATTTATATGTGTTTTATTGGTAATTGCTCCACCAAGGGAACTAGTATACCGGAAGTTATTAGCTTTAGAAAGTCGAACAACACCAGCGTGAGTTCCCAACCACGTATCACCTACTTCATCCTCAAAAACACCCCTAATAACATCATAATCAGCATTTGAATATTTCCCGATTAATGGTTGGATATTTATCTTCTTTATTTGCTTATTAATTTTATCAAATTGAAACACTCCATTCCCCCATGTTCCTATCCATAACTTTCCATTACTATCATTTAACAGAGAGTAACCTTTAGAATTACCATTGGGGGTAATATTATAGGTATTTGATTCAAATGTTTTGTAATTAAAACGAATTAACTCTTTATTCCATCCTGTTAACCATAAACAGCTATTTTCAAGATCTAATGCAATTGAAGTGAATACGCCACTTAGAGTTGCCGAAAATTTTTCTTGCCCTGTTTGCTTATAGTACAAGCCATTATTACTACCAACCCAAATTGTTCCATTTGGCGTCTCAGTTATAGCATTAGCCTGCCGAATTTCGTTATAATAAGCAACGGAATCTTCACGAATATTAAGCAATCCTTTTTCCCAGCTACCAACCCAAAGGGTCTTGTCGCTATCCTGATAAAATGAAATAACCCGATTTAAGTCTTTTACTTTTGGAGTAGATAATGTATCAAATTTTTCATACGATAATTGATAGCGAACTGCACCGTTAGATTTTAAACCAATCAGAATATCATTATCATCTTTTAAATACAGACTTTCTATTGATGGATTTGGAATACTGTTTTTTTCGATGTTAGAAGGCTTAAATTGCTTAAAAGAATAACCATCAAAACGGTTCAGTCCGCCGCGGGTTCCAAACCACATAAATCCATATTTATCTTGAACAATAGATGTTACCTCATTTTGTGATAATCCATCTTCAACGGACAAATAACTTATTTGATATTCATTTGTTTCTGAAAAAGAATATAGATTGCAACAAAGCAATAAGCATATTATTATAATATTTTGTACTTTATTCAACATTCTCCTAAGTTATTACATTCCCCACTCAAAAAAACAAACACACTTTATTTAGTTAATAATAATTGCTTAGCATCATTATTTCAACCTATTTTTTTGTCCAAGATAATAAAGATTAGAATATTCTGATATTAAGATAATGTGTAAACTAGCATAAACTCTATGTAATTTTACCTGATATGGCGGTAACTGGATTCCTTCACCATTGTAAAAACATCTGCAAAAAAATAGCATATTTATCATTGACAGTTTTCAACATTTCAACAATTAATAGTGTTTGATCATTCCAGCGTTTATACGAAGCATAGGCCTTCTCCCTTACATCTGGAGATAATGATTTCTTTGATCCCCAATCTGAGCAAATTCGCAAATAGCAATCATGAATTAGCCCAGCCTTAATTTCTTCAAAACTAGAAAAGGTGATAAAAGGTCAAGAATGTTTAGAAGTCTTTCGAGCACCTCCACTGACAAATAAAAACACTTAAACGGAGGTTTAAAGCATGCTTTCAACTTCAGACATTCTTAACCGCACTTTTTGTTTTATTAAATTATCATTTTACACAAACAGGTTGATTTACAATTCTAGTTTTTTCACCCCGGGTGAACACTTTTGAATTACCAATTTTCTTACGCAGAACTACTTAAATGTAAAAGTGAAACACATTAATAATACTCACAATTATATGCATTTGAAATTCTTTAATAGTTTCATAAAACGGTCGATTAAATAAGCCAATGCCTAATAGCCAGAAACAAATTCAACAACAATTACTCATTAACAACAAACCATGCAAAAAAAATTGCGACATTAACCTAGAAGTAGTTTATCTTTTCATAGAGGATTATTCTCTCATATGACTAAATAATAGATTTCTAAATATTGCCAACCAGTAAGCAGATTTAATTTACTAAAGTAGCTTTTATCTCGACATTCGCTGATAGTTATTAACTAGATCTAAACTAATCCGGCAGCTACTTTTGCCAAAGTAGCTGCCGGATTAGTTATAAAAACACAGTGTTTATTCTTCTTTCTAGATTTAAACAGACCTTAACTATTCAACTTAAAATATGATATCAGTTGAGTTAATTTTTGTGCCTGAGTAGATAATCCTTCTGCACTGGACGCCATCTCTTCTGAAGCTGATGCGCTTTGCTGAGCAATGTAATTCAACTGCTGCACGCTCATATTCACCTGACTAACTCCATTTTTCTGTTCAATACTAGCCGAAGATATTTCCTGAATAAGTTCCGATGTTTTCTCTATTTCAGGAATAACCTTAAATGTTAATTCATTAGAGTTTTGTGTGGTATCCACGCTATTGCCTGCAAACTTTACAATCTCTTCAGCAGCAACTTTACTTCGTTCGGCCAATTTCCTTACTTCGGCAGCGACAACAGCAAAACCTCTGCCATGCTCACCCGCACGTGCTGCCTCAACAGCTGCATTAAGTGCCAGAATATTGGTTTGAAAAGTAATATCGTTAATGATTGATATCTTATCAGAAATAGAAGACACCGAGTCTAAACTCTCTTGGGAAGCTTCCCTTACTTGTTTAATCGCTTGCACCGAGCTGATAGCAATTTTCTCCGTTTGCAATGAATATTCAGAGCTTTGATCAATATTAGACGCGATTTCTTCCATTGTTGAGGATATCTCTTCTACTGAAGCAGCCTGCTCATTCGATCCTTCAGCAATCTGTTCAGAAGACCGACTTAGTTGTAAACTTGTATTGGCGATTTCCATCGCTTCCTCCTGGACTCCTTGTAATACTTCTGATAGTTTTTGTACTAGCGTATTTATTGCACGCGACATATCACCAATCTCATCTTTACTCTTTAATTGATCATTCGTAACTTCAATATTCAGATCACCTTGCGAAAGTTTCAAAATATTTGAAATTGATTTTTTCAAGGCGCCTACTATCGATTTTGATAAGGCAACTGAAATAACCACAAAACCAACCAGACTAAGCAAAAGCAAAAGCTGTATAAACAAAGCCGATTTTTTTGAATTTGCATTCGTCAAATTAAAGGCCTCAGCCATTTCTAACTTTGAGTCTATGATTATTTGTTCCAGAAGCTGCTTTAGTTCATTATATTTTGAGACCATTAATTGCAGATCTTCACTTATTTCATCTGAAAATTCCTCGTTGATCATTCTCCCTGAAGTAGCGTATGCAATCTCATAGTAGTCGTTAAACACCAAGATTACACTATCCACCTCACTTTTCTCTCTTCCTATCACTCCATTTTTTAAACTGTCAGCAATAATCCTAAAGTTATCTGCAATTTCAAGAGTACCTTCTAGTATATCTTCATCTTGTGATGCCACACCATCCTGAAAACCTTTTTGTAGCTCCTTTTGTGCTACCATAAGTTCACTGCTAAGCTCCACGTATGGGATATAGCCTTGTTCAATCAATACTAACTGATTGCTACTTCTTTGGTTACTCCATTGTATTACAATAAAAATAGCTGTTATCACAAGGAAAAACAGGATAGGGAAGATGAGTATTTTAGATCTAAGCTTTAATTTATTCAACATCTTTCTAAAATTTAGTCACTAATGGTAATTGTCTTTACTTCTGATGTGTTTGTGCCTGAAGCAACATAGCCTATGGCGCCGCTATTTTGTTTTACGAAATTGATAACATCAGCATCAGAAGATTTCTCGACTGGTGGTGTACCTTTTCCTGAGAATACTGCCTGCTGCCAATAACTCTTTACAGCATTGGTTGATTTGCCATGCACTTCTGTTGAAAACACCTTACGAGTAGGGTTGTTGCCCTTTAGGTCGATGGCTGCAGCTTTTGAACCATCAGGCCACTTCTTTGCCTTTTTTAAAAATAGGTTAGATACCTGTTTCTTACTCAAGGTACTTGTTGAATTCGCTTTGTTTACAATTACTTTATATGATTGTGCACCTGCCATTATGCCAATGCTAAACATTAATAATAGTATATATATCTTTTTCATGTGTCTTTAATTTGTTTTTGAATTGTCACATGGAACTCGCCAATTTAGTCATCCTCCTGTGTGAGAACTCTTTCTCATGGCTCGTTTCATATCTATTTCCTCCTAACTATTAAAATGAAATAACTGTTGAGAATAACCAGTGGTTATAATCATCCTGAAAATCGTAGAAGTTTGTTATGCCACCAGCATAGTCAACATTAACTTTTCGGTACTCAATTTTAAAGAGTGTTTCAAATATTGGTCGAATGGCAATCCCAAGAGATTTTGCTGTTGTTGGCGCTTTTAATCCTGCCCCATTGATATCTTCAATAAAATCATACCTAACAAAAGGAGTAACTACTCCTACCTGATACATGGCTTCTGCGTAATAGCCTTTATATTTACTTGTGAGATTTTGTGGCAGGTCGGTGGTTTCTTGCTGACCCTTCCAATATTCACCGTTTATCTTTAGACCTGATAGATTCAAGTGTCCATCAACACCCCAACTATATTTTTTTGCAGGAACTAATTTTTCATCCACTATAGTTGTTGATTGCGTGCCATCAAAATAATTTAGTCCTAAGCTAAATACATCCTGAAACGATGCTTCGATACGGGCGGAACCACCTAGTAGATACTGTATTTCTAAATCCGGCAAATCAAAATGTGGTAATACATTTACATGGTCTTCCTTACCTTGAACTTCAAGGATACCACCGAGTGGGTGTCCCAGGTTTGTGTAATTACCATAGGTTAAATTGTATTTGATATTTACATCATCGCCAAACTCACCAGCCACCTGAAATCCGCTAATGCTTTGAGGAAGTAAAAAATGGTGCGAAACCAGCATTGGCAATGTAACGGAAATATTCAATGGAGCGTAAAAATAGGTATTTACAGGGCTTAGTGGCGTAAGGAACTTACCTGCTCCTACTTTAAAATTATCACTAATTGCATAAGTTCCATAAGCTTCAACTAATAAACTTTGGATATTCTCAATATGATGCGTATAAACCAGAGTCGCTTTTAGTTCCAGATTTTCAATGGGAGAATAACTGGCAAGAAAACCAGCATCAGAGAGGCCCATTCCTAATTTAGTGTCTAAATGATCCAAATTAGCATACTCTACAACAGTATTTACATAACCGGTAAAATGTACTTTTGGTTCCCATTCATCTTGGGCAAATGTGCTTCCAAGTAAAAAAAATAGCATTGTAATGCTTGTAATCAGATTTCTTGTTTTCATATTGATTTGTTTTAAATAGTATTGTTGACACCTTCTAAGATTTAATATCCTGGGATTTAAATATTGAAATAGAGCTTATCGCTCTGTATTGTATCGACTGCTGTCTCCAGCTGGCTATAGAGGTTTCTTTTTAAGATGCAACCTTTAAAACCGATTGTTATCAGTTTGTCTACAAAATTTTTATTAGCATGCATCGTGACGGCAAGCGCTCTGATGTTGATCTTCTGAATGTGTTCAACTATGTGTTTTGCTGCTTCTATCTCACTTGCTTCAGGCATACTTATAGAAATGATAATAACATCTGCGGAAAGATTTATACCACTGGCTAACAAATCCATGCACGAACAGTCCTCCTGGATAACCTGCCAATTGGTCTTTATTCCGATAATAAACCGAAGTCCATCTCTGAAACCTTGATTATTATCAACGATACATATTTTACACGATGATTGCATAGTCTGTTTATGAACAATGCAAAGATGTAGGCTATTAATAAAATAGAATAGAGGGGAAATATGTAATCCGCATAGGGTAATGATGTAATAAAACTAAGGGAAAACCCTTAGTCAGTGTTTTGACAAGCTATTACAACCCCACAACATGCACACTACTAGTGTTTTGGAAGTTACACCCTGTAAGTTTCCTGTATGAATTCTTTATACGCTGAAATAGTCCCTTTTAATAGCCCATATAATTAATTGAGCAACATTCTTAAGGTTGGCTTTTCTCAATAAATTGGAGCGATGTACTTCAACAGTCTTATGACTGATAAACAAATCTTCCGAAATTTCCTTGGTGGATAAGCCACGACAAACTAACTGTAATACTTCCAACTCTCTTTTCGACAACTGCTCCGGGTCATCTGTATCTTTATTGATCGAATTATAGGCCATACGTTGGAGTATTTCTTGCGAAAAAAAGCTACCTCCTTTGTTCACTTCCTGTATGGCTTGTATTAACTCATACTTTCCGGCTTTCTTTAGAATAAACCCTCGTGCACCGGCATCTATCATTTGAAGGTAGTATGAGTCTTCAATAAACATTGTCAGTGCAATAACTTTTAGCAATGGTTTTATTTTTAAGGCTAGGCGTGTTGCTTCAATACCATTGGTTCCACTCATGTTAATATCCATTAGAACCACATCAACGGGCAAAGACTCTAGTGCACCTAAGAAATCATCTCCCGACCTGAAATCACCAATAACATTGAATTCATCGACCTGCCCCAATACCAGGATCAAGCCTTGCCTGAATAAATCATGATCATCTACAATTGCTATATTTACCATCTCTTAACGAATTTGGGGTATCACTATTTTAACAGACATCCCTTTGTTTGGTTGACTGTGTAATTCGAAAATCCCGTTAAATGAACTAATCCGCCTTTTGAAATTCTCAATTCCCATACTTGTTTTCTTATTGCCTAACTTATCAGTATTAAAGCCTATGCCGTTATCAGAAAAGAAAAACTCTATCCCTTTTTCCGTATTGTTAATGCTGATATCCACCTTTGTTGCCTGAGCGTATTTGAGTGTGTTATTCATCAATTCAGTGAAAATTCTGTAAAGCATTATTTCCTGATGTTCATTAAAGCGAGTGATATCAGACTGAGTTAATTGAATATCTATTTTTGAGGTCAGTTGCAGCTTCTCTATAAATGAGTTAATAGCTGGTACGAGTCCGTAATTAAGCAAAATATGAGGGCTGATATTAAAAGAAATTTCAGATATACTAGTGATTGCCTCATCGACCAACTCACTAAGTTTGTTGCGAATATCATCCGATTTTTCTTCTTCCTTCGAATCGATTAATGCGTGGACGTACAATTTAATTGTGGTCAACAAAGGGCCAATACCATCATGTAAATCTGATGCAATGCGCTTTCTTTCCTTTTCTTCAGTTTGAATAATAGAGTTAAGAATTGCATCCTGGGCTTTTTTACGCCCCGAGATATCCTTTTCAACCACCATAATATAATCAGGCCCTAAAAGATCAAGTTTCTTAAGTTGCACTAATGTATATATAGGCGTATTGAGACCAGGCTTGGTATGTTTCCATTCAAAAAACGGCAGATCATTGTTAAAAACATCTTTAATATTACGATCCGATTCTGTAAACAAATCCACTTCCTCAAATTGTTGCTGCAAGAAAACAGGAGGTATTATTTCTTGTCCATTATCCTCTGTACTCCCATATATTTCGATGGCTTTTTTATTTAAATCAACTATTTTGTTTCCATTCATAATTAAAATGGAATCATTGGTTTGCTCAAACAGCGTGCGATAGAGCTGTTCACGTTTTGAGAGTTCCTGAGTCACCAAGTGTTGTTTAGTAACATCTTTGGCAATAGTTAGAAAGTAGGGTTCTTTATTACGAAGAATAGGAACAGTTTGTATCTGCATAAATAACTGATGGCCTTCGTTATCTTGCATCTCAATGGTTATATCGGGTAACTTTTCATTGAGTAATAGTTTTTTTCTTCGTTCAGCAAATACAGGTTTATTTTGATACCCAATGAAATCAAATATATTTCGATTTAGTATATCTTCTTTTTTATAACCGATAATGTTTAAAAAAGAACTATTAATTTCTTTTATCTCATGATAAAAAGACGTTATTGAAATGATGTCGTTGCTATTATTAAATAAGGATAAGTATTTGTTGGCATTCTCATTGGCTATCTGTTCACTCTTTTTTCTTTCATCAACCTCTTGTAGAAGAGAATTATTCAAATCTGAAATCTCATCCATTGTAAATTTCAATTCTAAAATGGTAGATTTCAAATAATTAAAAACGTAAAATAAAATACCGAGTAACATTGATAAAACTAAAATTACAACGAAAGTGCGTATATTAAATACCCCAACACTGTAGCTAAATTTATTGGGATCATAGTAAAATTGAATAACATTAAAATATACCAGTAAGTTATACACGAAGGATAATGAGATGATTATGATGATAGCCCATACTAATGCACGTTTGGTTAATGCCAATATGAGGTAGGTTGCTAATATGGCTAATATAAGTAGCGTCATATCCAGGTCGCCAAATGTCATTGATCTAAGGCCTAAATTCAATAAAACAAATGAGAGCACAATTCTTTTAAAATAAAAAGGAACCCGTTTGCTAAATAGCGAGAACATAAGCAAAAGACCAATTGAAATAGAATTAATAACAAGAGATAAGGGATTTAACATGGCATTTCCTCTTACCACAATAACATATGCAAATAATGGTACCAGAAAAATAGTAAGTAATAAAATAAATGTATTGGTTATTTTTTCTAATAATTCCTGTATTTCAAAGACATTTTTTCCAATCAGGTTTTTGCGTGGCATGATGAGTGTGATTACATATAAGACTCTTGTTAAATTTAAACCAACTCATATTAAGAATTGTTTCCTTCAAGCAGTTGTTCTTAGGTTTTTATCAATGTATTCAGGTAATGAAAAAAATCACCTATACGTACTAAGTAACAAGAATTGATTTCAATAGCGATCAAATTCCGATATCATTAGTAATGGTAAATCAACTAACTGAATCTTGATCGAATACTATAAGGTCTACTCCAATATACAACCATAGTAGTTAAAAAGTAAGCTATCGAAAAAATCTCACTCAAATACTATAAGATTACCAGTTTGAATAGTACCAGAGGATAATGGATAAATATGAATCATAATCTGGAACTATTACTCCATTCGTTATTTTATAGCTATAGTTCTCACTCCACGATACACTTTATGCGGGTATTTATCGACAATTTCAAACTGTTCCATTTATCCCCTGTTTGCAGTGTGGAATTGCAACAATAAAGAGTACGGCTTAACCAAAAGAATCACTTTAATTTGGTTATTAATAGAGTATATAAGACTTTGAAGCCGGCAGGTATTGATGGGCATTATTTACTTGATTATCATCACGAATGTGTTCTTGCTTAAAGTATAAAAAAACAACAAAGAATCTCAAAAATAAATACTTATAAACGCATTGGTTTTCTATCAGACTATATTCAATGTACACCAAGTGCGAGAATTTATGCCGGATACTTTTGCAAGGACACCCTCCCGACAACAACTTTGCGTGCGCGATATTTAATGCCATACCTAAAAAATGGTCGCTCTGTTGAAGAGGTGAATTGAGATTGGATAGAATGGGTCTAAGGCAGCTCAGTGAGCCGATGAAAGCAGTGATACCAATAGTGGGGAGACATGGCGAAGAAGTTTTTTTTTGGAAATGATCCCTAAAAACAAGAATGTGTAATAGCCTGTAGCTCCTGTCCTTTTTAAATGGGACCTTAGGCATTCTATAAGTGGATACCTTCTTTAGCTACTTGTTCATAGATGGGTGTATCCACAAATTGCTTATGCCAGTCTACTTTAGAGTAGGTGTAAATGGATAAAGATTGAGCTGATTCCAGTTCGACTTTATAGCGAGCATTCAGGTATTGTTGTTCCAAACCAAAATCGACTTTCTCTGGTGTCAGAATATAAATTTGAATGTCTTCATGCATCCCCTGACCTTGTGGGAATAGCAGAATAACTTCTGCATATGGATCAATGGACTGAATATGCTCTTTCACCAAATCTATGATATCACCTGTCTGTTTATTCATGCCACAAAAATAAAGAAAGTATTCTTGTTATTTACCATTACCGCAAATCACTTGATGTTCTATCAAAACTAATTAGGCTTAACATCTCAAGCACACTGCTAACTAAGCAATTATCACACAATCGTCGAGGTTCGCTTTTATATTTATTTTATTTTTAATAGCGACATTATTACTATTCATATGCCAATACACCCACGATCAATCCCATACTCAATACTTTATAGCCATATTATAAAAATATTAATCTAATGATTACACTCATTAAGCGTAGCGTCTCGCTACATTTTCTTCAACAAGACCTCCGCCCTGCTAGTATTCATGTATTATTTGAAACTTCAAGTACACCTTTCTTACTAACCAAATATATGCGATTGATTAATCCTTTTTCCAATCCTCACAAAACCAACATTTACTCCTTAGCTTTTCTTCATTGCCAATGGAAGCCACCAAATTACCAATTGACCACCACTTATTACCAGTTGAAGCCATCAGGTTGCTAATGGGAGGGTGCAAGTTGCCGATTGACGGCGTCAAACTGCCGATTGGATACAAAAAAGTCCCGATGGAAGGGTGAGACCTGCCTCGGAACTAGTAAAATCAAGGGTTTTGAGATTTAACCACTTAAGTATTTTCTCTTCTTTCCGGATTTTTGTTATAATTTTAAAAAAGCGATCATCTGTTTTAAACTTTTAGCCTGCGAAGCTAATTCTTCCGCACTTGATGCCTACTCTTCTGCAGAAGCCGAATTCTGCTGTATAACATTACTTAATTCAAGTATCGATGCATTAACTTGAGTGATTGCGCTATTTTGTTCGCTACTTTCTGCGGCTATTTCTTCAACCAGTTGTCTTGTTCTAACAACGATAGGGAGCATCGTTTCAAGTTTTATACCGGCTTCTTCAGCATATTGAAGACTATTTTTTGAATTCCCAATAATTTCATCAGCAGCTTTACGGCTAATCTCTGCTAATTTTCTTACTTCTGCTACTGCAACAGCAAAGCCTCTGCCATGTTTTCCAGCTCGATCAGCCTCTACAGTAGCATTAAGAGCTAAAATATTAGTTTTAAAAGCGATGTCATTAATTATTATTATTCTATCTGCAATAGTGCGGGTTGCTTCAACACTCATAATGGCTTTATAAATCACCTCTTCAAGTCCTAATTTAGCTGTGTTTGATATTTCTTTAGTTTGAATTGCATTGCTTGTATTTTGCTCAACATTTAGCGGCAATCTCTTCTGTTGATGATGATATTTCCTCAACCGACGCGGCCTGCTCATTAGCACCACTTGAAATTTGCTGCGATGATGTCCTAAATTGAAAACTAGCAGCACTAATATTAGAAGCTCCTTCGTATATACCATTGACAACTTCTTTAAGCTTAGAAGTCATACTATCTAACGATTGCTCAAGAACACCTATTTCATCCTGACATCCTGTATAATATAACTCAACATCAAGTTGACCATTGGATAATATGTCACTCATAGCATGGAGTATATGGATGGGTGTAAAACAACATGAGATTGGTGTTATACATTTTAAAGTGTGATATGCCGACTATGTTCACATTTTTAAAAAAAAGCAGATAGGCTAACGACTTATCTGCTTTTTTACTTTTTACGCTTTGTTCTTTATCTTTTGAAGTGTTTCCAGAGCGATCATTAGCCCTCTTGGTACATGAAAACATCCTTTCCATTTACCTCCCTTCAATGGTAAAAGGACATTTCCTTCTCTATTGAGATAACCAAACCATTCACCATGCTCGGGATCAGAAAAATGTTTAAATGCATAATCATGAACCTTTTCGAACCACTCCCAACAAGCTGTATCCCCTGTATGATAATACCCCTTTAAGAGAGCAACCAATGTTTCCAGGTGTACCCACCAGAGTTTCTGATCCCACTCCAGCTGTTGTACAGGATGTCCTTTCAAATCCATAAAATAAAAAATTCCACCAAACTTTTTATCCCAACCGATGTCAAGTGTATCAAGCGTAATTTTAACAGCTTTATCTATTAAATCCGGTCGCTTTAACTTCTCTCCTAAGTCCATCATAAACCACATGGATTCAATGGCATGACCAGGATTAAGCAAGCGCCCCTCGAAACAATCAACAAACTGCCCTTCCGGACCCACGTTTTCGAGAATTAATCCTTGATCTTCAAAGTAAAAGACATGCATTACTTCATGGATCACTTTATCTAAAGTTTCTTTAATAAACGTCTCAGGTAACAGGGACTCAATCTCCAACGCCAAATTGGATAAAATCATTGGTAAGGCAAAATTCTTAAGCTCACGCGTACCCGGAACGATTTTATTATACGATCCTTTGGGATTATTTTGCCGATCGATAATCGAGTAAAAGGTATCCTTAGCTAAAATAGCATAACTCTCTAGTCCCGTTGCCTTATAAAGTTGACCAAAGGCCATTGTTGCAAAACAATCGGAAAATATATTGTACGGCTGCACTAAGGGCTGCCCTTTTTGATTTAAAGAGAAGTACCAATTACCATCATCGTCCATGCCATGCTTATGCAGAAATTTAGCACCATGCAAAGCCATATCAAGCCATTCTTGTTTTGGCTCTACTGTATTATACAGCTTCGCGAATTGCCATACTTCTCGAGCTTGTAACCAGATAAACTTATCGGTATCATAAACTTGTCCGTTGCGGGAAAGACAAGTGAAATAGCCACCGAATTCTTTATCCTTTGAGTACTTCATCCAAAAGGGAATAACCTTCTGGAATAATTCATCACTATATTGATCGATTAACTGATCTATTTGACCTATATTCATAAACTAAGGTGTTTCAAACTTTACTGATTTGGCTTTTATAAGTGAGTTTTTCTACTGATTTTTTATGTGGCCAAAAGAAACTCAACAAGTAAGCGACAACAACACTAATAGTAATACCTGCTGCACCGTACAGTAAGAAAGACATAGGTGAATGACTTCTCAACCATAGTAATCCAATAAACCCAACTATTACTCCTATGAAAGCTGCAATACCCGAAATACGCTTAAAGAAAATTCCCATGATAAATAAAGCTCCTAATCCTCCAGTTAATAAGCCTAAGAAAGTGTTGAACTGATCCCAAAGCGAAGCAATATCCCATGTAGCTAACACTAAGGCCATTCCTATACCAAAAACACCAACGATGATTCCGGATAAACGGGCCACAAGCATGCTACTTTTGCCTTTGGCCTGGGGATGCAGTACATCAAAGAAATCGGAAGTAACAACAGCTGATACCGAATTGATATTAGAGGACAAGGTTGACATGGCAGCGGCAAACACAGCAGCAATAAGTAAACCTGCTAATCCTGCTGGTAATTCAGAAACAATAAAATGTGGAAAAACAGCATCAAGGTTAGGTATAGAAACTGATAAAACCTCTGGCTTGGATGTATAAAATGCATACAACCCTGTTCCCAACAAAAAGAAAATTACGGATACCGGTATGCTAATAATACCATTCAGCCAGATACTTTTAGAGGTCGCCTTTTCATCCTTTGTCGTCATATAACGCTGAACAACTGACTGATCACTGGTATATGCAATTAGACTATTCGCAAACCCGCCGAGCAATACCACCCACAGAACCGGTTTAGACCAATCCATATTAAAATCTAAAAGAAATAGTTTTTGATTATCCATTGATACATCAATAAATCCGCCAATACCTCCATCTACACCAAAAATCATATAAACCAGTGCAAGTAATGCCCCTAGCATTAATATAACACCTTGAATAACATCACCCCACACTACTGCTTCAATACCACCACTTGTACAATATATGATGGTTACCACGCCCATAACTATTATTGACCAATAAACGCTAAAACCGGTAACGGCATGAAGTGCTAATGACGGTAAAAATAAGACAACTGCGATACGTGTTACCATAAAGATGATAAAAAACAAAGAAGCCATCCAGCGTACACTTCTATTAAAACGTAGCTCTAAATACTCATAAGCCGTTCCAATATTTAGTCTTCGGAAGAAAGGTAGATAATACTTAATCACTACTGGAGCAACCAATATAATCGTCAGGTTAAAAACCAGCATGCGCCAATCCGTCGCATATGACTTAGCCGGAATAGCGATAAATGTGATGGCACTTAATGTTGTAGCAAAAATACTAATACCTGCAGCCCACCATGGAATACGTCCTCCTGCCTTAAAGAAATCCTGCTCATCATTTTCACGCTTCATGAAATAGAAGCCCAAATAAAGCATTCCAATAAAGTAAAGTACTAAAACCACGTAGTTTAAGATACCAAAGCCTTCCTGGCGTGAAAAATCAAGGGTAATAACTTGATCTGTGCGAATACCCGGTCGTATTTCTCCACTAGGTATAATCACTTTATTCTGCCACATTACAGCAGATGTTACAGCAGGCGCTTCAGCTTCCAACTCGCCAGCGCTAAACCAATTATCCGTAATGGTATTGTACAAAAGGATATCCGTATTAAATCCTGGATGATGAAGCCACAGACTATCCCTCTCATGTTGGGCAAGACTTATATCGTCGCCTTCTGAAGCTTTCATTTTGTTTATTGCATGCTCAACCTTATTGTAGGTAGAACCATCATCTCCACCAACAACCAATATATGAGAAGCACCTGTTTTTATACTTGCTGCTGCGGCAATTGTAATCGGATTGCCGCCTTTTAGCATCCAATCGTTCTTTTTTGTCCAATTATTTGCGGATGGTTTATATTTCCAAACCTGATTACTGAAAGTTGTAGTTGCTTCACCTGGTTTCTTATAACGCCCACCAATTACAAATAAACACTGCTCGTTTCCATCAGTTTGACTTACAACTGCGGCATGACTTACAGCCTGAGGTAGCTGAGTCAAGTTTTGCCATCCTTTGTCCACACGGTTTAAATCCAGTTGTAGAACCTTTAAATTATATCCATTAACCGATACACCACCAACAACATAAACTGTTCTGCCAATAGTCGTTATTCCATGCCCCTTAAGGGAAAATGGAAGTGCTGGCATATTTGTGACTTTTACTTGCGCATTAGAATATGATATTAGAAATGATTGATCGGTAATACCATTTTGATTAGCTCCACCAATACATAAAACCCCTTCAGGCAAAGTGACTGATGCTCCGCCTGCTATTGCTTCTGATAATCGCCAATTGACATTACTCTGCCATTTACTACCATCAAACACTAAAATTTCATTTGAGAATTTCTTAATACCATTCTCCCATGGTTTTGCATCAGGAAAGGCCGAGCCTCCAGCCATTATCAATGCATTATTATGAACTCCAACAAATGATGCTGCCCATCCATGATGAGGTTTTGTATTTGACAAAGCAGCTAACTCATTTAACTTACTCTGCTGTACCTGTGCAAAAAATGGAATCGTAACAAAAAGTAATAGAATAAAAAGTAAGGCTTTAAAACTTTGCTTCATCTTATTTCATTTTAGAAAAATACGCGTTCATATTAAGTGCATCAACATCCGCAACAAACACTTGATAAGCACTATCCGTCATTGGTTTTATTGGCAAACGAAACTGACCACACTCAATACCTACGTATTTCATAAAGGCTTTACCAGTGCCAATACCACCATATTTACCCAAGAGGCGAATCATATCAATTGATTGTTGTTGCAATTGACGTGCTGATACAATATCTCCCTTTTTATAATCATCAATCAACTTAAGATATAGTGGAGTGGCATAGTTAAAGGTACTCCCAACCCCTCCTTCGGCGCCAATTGCCAATGCGGCTAATAAATTTTCATCACGTCCCCACAGCATATCATATTGTCCATCGGCAAAATGAAGACATGAAAGGAAATCCATAAAATCCTCATGGGTATATTTAACACCAGCAAAATTCGGCATCTTACCATGTAAAGCTTTAATCAGCTCAATCATTGGGATATCAACCCCTGTCAATACTGGTATGTGATAGAAATACACGGGCATATCCGGCACAGCCTCTCCAATTTTCATTACAAAATCAGCTAACTGTTCTGCACAATTCGGTTTAAAATAAAAGGGAGCCATTATCGCAATGGCATCTATTCCCACTTCCTTGGAATGTAATGCTAACTGTATCGCCTGCTGGTATGATGTACCTCCAACAAGGTTAATTAATTTTAAAGGATTAGAATCCTGTTTCGCCTCACTTGTCCATAAAGAAGCTGTCAACTTACGTTCTTCTACCGACAATGAAACACCCTCACCGGTACTTCCATTAAGAAAAGCACCAACGACGCCATTGCCTTTTAATAATTTGTAATAGTCTTTAATTACTGATTCTTTAACTGACCCATCTTTATCCATTGGGGTAAAGGGCGCTGCGATTAATCCTTTTATCTTTTCCATCTTCGTAATGTTGAATATCCTAGTTTGATTTTTTGGCTAACTATTTAATATATGGTTTAATGATATCTGCCCAGAGCAAATATCCTGCCCCTGTCAGATGCAAACCGTCGTTTGTATATTCTGTGCTCATCAAATTATCTTCCTCATTTTTAAAATGAGAGAATAAATCGAGGTAGTGAGAGGTATGCCCTTCGCACCAGACCTCTAATGCATTATTAATCGAAATTATCTCATCCGTTTTGGAGCAATGCCCACTAAACTTCTTAAATACTTGATTAACTGGTAAAATACTCTGTATGTATACCTTGGTATGTGGAGATTGCTCTTTAATTCGCAAGGCAATCTTCTGAACATGACTTACAATAGTATCAGATTTAATTCCTCGAGCCAGATCATTAATGCCAATGAGTAAGAACACTATTTTAGGTTGTGATTCGATCACCTCATCCAAGCGATATAAAACACCATCCGTTATATCACCACTTATTCCTCTATTTCTGACCTTTTTGTTATTAAGTAACTCAATCCATTCACCTCCATCGGTAATACTATTACCTAGAAAAATAATCTCGCCCTTTGTATTAGGCAATTGCTCAAATAATGTTTTTCGCTGGTGATAGTAGTTGCTAAAGCGTTTATCCTGCGCCTCTCCATCCATTGTTATCATGGCAAAAACACAGCATAACATGAAAAACACCTTGTTATATTTTACAATAACACTCATTGACTTATCTCTTTAATTAATTTGTTAGTTACAGGCCTATTAATTAGAAAAGTAGATACTGGTACGCCATCTTCATTCACCAGATTTCCCTGTGAATAGGGTTGCCAGCCATAACGCACCGCTTGTATACATTGTCCTTTTGTCTCAACAATAAGCTGATTTTCTTTTAACATGGCCTTCACAGAATAGAATATACCATTTTTACCTGCCACTTCAAGTTCTTTCACTGCAAGTCCATCCGATGTCTTCAGTAGATCTGTATGACTAAACCGAATGCTCAGTTGCTCATTACTCCAATCAACATATTCTATCTCAATATTTCCAAACGGTATTGAATCTTTGTCATACAACTGATGAAGTGCTAAATATGCAAAACGCTCTCCAACTTGCTTTTTTTGTTTGGGGTGAACATCCGTTTCATTACCTAAATCGCTTGTAACAATCATAGACACATTCGGTAATTGATTTGACATTCTACGTTGACTATCTCTAAAATGAGTCCAGCTTGGACGGTTCAATGATGAGAGTTGAGCAAAATAAAAAGGAAGATCCGGTTGTTTCCAGGCACAACGTATGGAATGAATAAGGTTTGGAAATAGTATTTCATGCAGTTCCACATTATGCACATTGGATTCGCCTTGATACCAAAGCACACCCTTTATTGAATACCCAGCTACCAGCTTAATACCAGCTTCAAATAAATAAGCCGGTTGATAAGGATGGCGTTGCATTGGGTCATCTGACTTTTTAATATTAACCATTGCCCGCTTACGACACCATAACATGCTATGATCATTGTTTTGCCAATCGTATAGCATATTCACTAAGTGAGGATTAAACTCAAGCGTTTTACGATCAATCCAAGACTCAGTAGGAGAGCCACCTACTGCCATTTGAATTAAACCAACAGGTACATCCAATTCGGCTTCTAGAACTGAACCAAAATACCAGGCAATTGCAGAAAAATCAGCTACCGTTTCAGTATTAAGCATGTGCCACTGACCTGATAGGTAATTTAAGGTATTTACCTCATCGAGTGTAGCTTTATCCCAAGCCATGTCATTTGTATAGGCACTTTGCTTGAAATTCATTAAACGCAATTGAGAAGGCATCTTCTTTTTAAGTTCTTCAGCACCAAAAGTTGATTCATTTAGTTTAAATGCCATATTTGATTGTCCGGCACACAGCCACACTTCGCCAATCATAACGTTTTCAAAAACGATTTCTTCATTTGTGGAATTGATCTTCAATTCAAAGGAACCACCATGTTTCATCGCGGGTAATACCAAATGCCAACGTCCATCAGTGCCAGTTATAACTTCAGACTTCACTCCGTTTAATTCAACGCTTATTTCCTCTGCTCCATTAGCTATGCCCCAAACAGGAATAGGTTTATTGCGTTGCAGCACCATGTGGTCTCCAAATGCTGGTGCCATTTGCAAACCACCATAGTCACCTGTAAGATGTTGATATGCCACTTGAGCCATAATGCTTGCACCTTCCTTAGTTGGATGTAAAGCGTCAGGAAATAAATGAGGTCGAGCATGTAATGGAGAATGCCAGTCAATAATATTTGCCTGACAGTTAATTGCAACTTGTTCTATTGCTTGTTGAATCTGCCAAAACCAATCACGTGTACCTGATTTAAAACGTGGATGCCAATGAAATATCGGAGTCATACGACCAATCCACAATTCCGGCTGAGTACCATCCGATTTTTTTATACTATCGATTAAAGTCATATAGTCTGCTACAAACTCATCACGATAATTTGGCCAGTTGCGAGGGTCGGTATCATTCAGACCCAAGGAAACAATCAAAATATCCGGTTGGAATTTGACCGCTTCCCTAAACTCATTTTGTTCCATATACGGACGATGCCCTTTTTGCAATAAGGTGGCACCACTCTTTCCAAAATTAGCCACATCATAGGCATCTCCTAGTAATTGTTGTAGTTGTGCAGGGTAGCTATTTATCTCAGGATTGTCAATTTTATAGCCGTATGTCACACTATTTCCAACACAAGCCACCTTAATCTTCTTAGCCACCGCAACTTCACCAGCAAACATCCACAAGATCATAATTTGTAATACTGCAAACCGAACTTGTGAAAATACTTTACCTCCGCTCATCCCAACTGTTTTTATATTTATGATTCTTAAAGTGAACGATCAGGTGAATAAACTATATCCTCCAAAGCATCACGACCATCAGGCGTAACTATCACCGCATTAAACATCCATTTCACCAACCTTACCTCATCGGATTTAAATTTGCCTACTGGCATTTTTAGTAAAATTTTATTCCATCCTTTATTTAACGTAATAGATATAGGTCGTTTTCCTTCCCAGTTTTCGTTTTGTAAGGATACCTCATTTAATAATTCACTATGAGTATTCTCCCATACAGGTGGCATTATTTCAGTATCATTGAGCCAAATATGACTTTCTTTATAATCCCATTTGCCTTGTGGTGGTGGCAAATCTTTTTCCGAGCGACCATAGTTTTGAAAGCGAACATAGATTCCGGCTTCCTGTTGAACAGGTGAGTATACCCATGTATAAGCATAAGCCGTATGGTTTTCTTGCGGATTATTGTAAAAAGCAGGAATCAGAGTGCCCCATACATGTCGCAAGTATATGCCAGCACCAATGGCATCATAAGTTTTATAAGTTTTACGTTGATATTCCTCTTCGAATTCTTTTTCGGGTGGAAATGCTCTTTTCAATATTCCTTCGTTTGGAAAAGGATCGGTAATGTGCCATTTAACATTGCACTGACGAACATAAGCAAAAGGCTCATCCGTAAATACTTCATCTTTGAAGTAAAGCATGCGATCCTCAAAATCTTTAAAGGCATTAAATTCATCACTCCCTTCAGCTGCTAACTGCAAACCTTGTTCATAAAAATATTTCTCACGTCCACCTTTCCATGTACTTTCGGCAAGGGTTAGCATACTCGGATAAAACCCATTCTCAGCCGTAATCTGATCTACAGACTCCACATACCTGTCATTCCAGGCGGCTATAATTGCTCCTGCTACATCATTATTTCCTTCGCTCACTCCAGCTACATTACTATGGTAAAGGCCAACAATATCAGCAAAAGTGTCAAAATGATTGATGTAGTGTAGGCGTGAGTCGATAGCCGGTATGCCAGGATGCAGTTTACCCCTTGAACTCCACATCTGGATCATATCAATTTCTCCAGTTTTATACTTCCAACCCGGATTCCAACTAATCACTTTTTTACCTTTAGCTCGAATATATTCTACCATTTCCGGCACAAAATCACGATTGCTAAAACGTACCTCATCTGTTCCTATATGTAAATAAGGTACATCGGCAAACACTTCGCACACTTCATCCATCAGCTGTTTCAAAAGCCTCATGCCTTCCTTTGATTGCATATCGTGACCTAAGGCACGCGTAAAAGCAGCACTATGCCCTGGCATATCAATCTCAGGTATTAACCAAACATGGCGATCATTGCAAAATTCCACTAACTCTTTAGCTTCGTCGATGGTATAGTATAGCCCGTGTAAACGTTCAAAATTATCTTTATCGGTTAAACCCGGAAATACCTTACTCTCCAATCGCCAGCCAATATCCTCGGTAAGGTGCCAATGAAATACATTAATTTTAAATTGAGATAATAAATCGATTTGCTTTTTCAATTCATCCACAGGTATAAAACCGCGACCTACATCGTGCATAAAACCGCGCACCTTAAATGCAGGCCAATCAACAATATCACAATTATGAACCAAAAGTTTATCACCCTTTTTAATGATCAGTTGACGCAAAGTTTGAAAAGCCCAAAACACGCCTTGATCACTAATGGCTTCAATTTGTATCGTATTATTCTCAATCAACAATCGATAAGCTTCTTGGGGATTGACAGTAGCTTCTTTAATTTGTTCCACCATCCTAATCTTCATCTGAGTAGAACTATTTGAATCTATAGAACTTCCCAAACTCTTAATTAATTGTCCTATGGCTTGATTGTTCTTATTGTCGGCCAAAGAAACCTGATTAAATGACGTACGGCCTTCTTTCCATTCTACATGCTGGGGACTTGGTAGCAGTGAAGGATATGATACTTGTGCATAAGCAACAAGTGACATAAACCAAACAACAATAACTAATACTACTTTATTCATTTCAATTACTTTACAGGTTTTTTATACTTATCCTCACCATCCGTTAACCATTCCAATGAAAAACAGATAAATGGATTTTCCTTATAACTATCCTTTTCAAAAAACACTCCTATATCACCATTTTCGAGAATAGTTAATGAAGAATAAGCTGAGCCACCTTTATATATCGTTTTACCTTTCGTCCAAGTTAGTCCTTCATCGTAACTGATTTTTACAGTTAAATTTTTACGTCCTTTTTTGTGATTGGCATTACAAAACAACAAGCGATTCTTATCATAACCATCACTAACAGCAGTGTAACGAATAATACTGGCATTACAAGCAGGATCAATTAGCTGCTCATCGCCTTTACTTTGCCATGTTGTTCCCTCATCATTAGAAATATGAACATAGCGATGACCAATATTTTTTACACGACTATTAATCATCCAGTCTCCATTTGATAATTCAATAATTTTTGATTCATCAAAAGGTTTAATGGCCTTATTAATAACAAACCAAGTCTTACCATAATCTTTAGAGCCGAATACATGTCCCCCTTTCTCGATATTTACAATAGTATGCAATAAAGTACCCTTAGAAGTTTGAATACCTCTACCCGAAGTAATAAACTTAAAATCATTCTTCCATTCAGGTAAGGCTATTTGTGATGTGATATCTTCTGGTTCACCCCATGTTTTACCATTATCGGTACTTTTCACTACATGAAAATAGTAAACATCTTTTTCCTTATCCAGATCCATATAGTTATAGAACATGAATATTACACCATTGGCCTCATCTACAATCATGGAAGGATCAGAAGCTGATTGACCAAAAGGAAAATCAACAACCGTTTCTATTTCAGACCAATTCTTACCATTATCTGAGCTTCGACGTACAACAATATTGATGTCCTTACTCCATTTTAAATCTCCACACGATGGCACGCGCTCATCGATAGCCGCAACTAAATCGCCATTGGGAGCAGTTCCCAGGGCAGGTATTCGATAACACGACACATGTTCGTTTGTTGAAGCATTAAACAAATCTTGATTTTCAATTACTCCATGCTCAATGGAATTTGATTTTTGTGCTGATACGGAAGTCACTATAAAAACCAGTACCAATATTATAAGTTTGTTCATTTGCATGGTATTGTTATTTCTTTGTTATGATTTGATCAATCGCTATCTTCTGAAAATATAAGTCTCTAACACCTTCGTATAATATTCCAATTGTATTTTCGTCAATCATACTCAGGCATGAGTAACCAAAGCCTTTAGCTTCATTTAGCTCTAATACATAAGGCCAAGTCAGCCCATCATCCAAACTCGCTTTAATAGTCATATTCGCTCTAGCATGTTTATTATTAGGATTCGAAAAGAACAATACATGTTTCATTTCACCATTAACTTCTATTTTTGAGCTTATAAGACTTGCCATACAGTTAGATTCTTGCAAAACAGAGTTAGATGTCACATGTTTTTCCCAAGTTGTACCTAAATCTTTAGTCACTGATACCGCACGACCATTTGTTTTCGACTTATCTTTTCTATTCCGATCATCACGCATATTAAGCATCAAGCTACCATCTGATAGTGTAGCCACTTGTGCTTCTGTGGTATTATCTTTTGCTCCGGTTCCTATTTGCCAGGTACTCCCTTGATCCTTACTGTAAACAATGGTTGAGTGACAAGTGAATGGTCCACCATCGAGTGCTTTTGCACCAATATCCTCTTTAAATTGTGCAGGAAAAATCAATGTTCCATCCTCCAAAGTAATTCCTCTTCCAGGCCCTTGAAGCAATAACTGCCATGTCGGATCTTTAATTTGTTCTGTTATATTTAATGGCTCAGACCAGGTAAGGCCATCATCTGTACTTTTTGAAATAACGAATTGCCCAGTTTCACCGGGCTTCATTCCTGGTTTTGAATCCCACCAGGCCATCTTATCAGGTGCTGAACCATTAAGCCATAAGGCTGCTACCCAAATGGAATGAGAGTGATGATCGTATAAAACACAAGGATCACCAATGCCGTTTAATTGTTGAGGCTGTCCACCCCATTCGCCCATATCCATAATTACTTTCATGGGCTCCCAAGTCTGACCACCATCAGTACTTCGGCTCATGCCCACATCAATATCTTCTTGTAAATCTTTACTATTATTATAACGGTTATCGTACACCGCAATTAAAGTACCTTTACTAGTCGTAATCAATCCAGGAATTCGGTAGGCATGACAATTATCCTGATTGGCTGCACGTACTACATTTCCAAGGCGCCATGTCAGGTCATTATCTTTATTGGATTGTTGAAATACAGTACCATCAGCAAACTCACATTCTATACTTTCAATTGCAATTAATCCTGATATATCTATGGAACTCTTAACACTTAAGGCAAGCATAAAATTGTGTATCCCTTCACTTAATTTTTTTGAACCAGTAATCGTGTTATTTATTCCTTTAATGCTGCACTCTCCAAATAATTCTTTGGTATCATCTTTATCATTCTTCCCGATATATAACACCTGTAATTTTTGCAGTTCTGTGCTCAAGGCTTGATCAGCGAAATGTACAGTTAACGCCGACAAATCCAAAGGAGTATCCTTTACATCAATTTTCAAATGAATTAATTCATTATTCTCTTTCTCCACCAGAACAGGAACATTTAAAGCTGACACTGCAACCAACTCACTATTTAAAGAAGCGACTTGCTGCTTGTTTTCTGAACTACAGGCATCTAAAACAAAAAGCAATACTAGGGGGATAAAATAAAATACACGCATAAAAGTAATTTACAATTAAAAAAGGAGTCATTCGACCTCAAAATAGAGATCAAATGACTTATTAAATAATATTCTGATCTATTTTAATTATACCCTTCGGTTTGTTCTAATTGATCATCATTGGCTAACATACTTTCTGAAATAGAATAGTATATCTTGTACGCTTCTGACTGATCCATCGAAGGAACTTCATCAAAAACATAGGTATCGCCTGCTCTTACTAGATCCCACCAACGCTTACCTTCTCCAATAAATTCCTTATATCTTTCATCCAAAATAGCCTGAGCATTTTCTACCTTCGAACCATTGACATATTCATGCCCACTAAAATCGTCTCCGTATGCTCGTTCTCTTATTAGGTTTATTTCAACGGATGGATCTTCATCAAGTTGATTTTTTGCTTCCGCTAATAATAATACAACATCAGCATAACGATACAAAGGCACATTATTATAGTTAAATCTTGAACCGTCATCTCCTATAATACCAAGAAATTTATTGAGGATTGCACCTTTATAACTCGGGTTATTAGCAACATAAGGAATATGATTGGCACCATCATCGTATAACTTTGTAAAAGTACCTCTTCTTGAATCGTCTAAATCATCAATTAATAAGTTCGTTTTATCTGTTGGTCCAAATCGACTAGCTCCATTGACTACTAAATCAGCTAATGATTCACCACTCCCATCAAATAAACCAGCAATATCAACCGCTCTACCTGTAAAATTGCCATAGAAATTACTTGCTTGATCTTGCTGGTAATCAAACGCAAATATAAACTCATTATTGAATTCATTGCCTTCCCCCCACAATTCTGAAAAGCTCACAATGGCATGATCATCTATTTGTTCTAGAGCATTTTTAGCGTCTGTAAAATCAGAATTGCCTCCACCAAGTACTTTTCCTGACCATAAGTATACATCTCCCTTTAATGTAAGTGTTGCAGCTTTAGACCAATACACGTTTTTACCGTCCCACTTGCTATTGTCGCTACCAAAAAACTCTAAGGATTTAGCAATATCATCCTTAATTTGATTCATTACTTCTCCTTTGGGCGAACGTGACTTTTTTAGTTTTTCTAAATCTACCTCCAAAAGTGGTTCCGTAGTGATTGGCACTTCTCCCCAGGCTTTGAGCATCGTATAGTATATTTGCGCGCGGACACCATATACTTGTCCCATTAAATGATTAAAATCTGCTTCATCAGCAAATGGCACATTAGGGGCATTCATAACAAAATCATTGACATAATGCAATAAACCATAAAAATTGGCCCAATTTCCAAAATGGACTATTGTGGTACTGATATTATTATCGATTAAGCTTTGACCAGATGGTGATTCAATAGTGTTACCACCCCAAATATCAGAGCGTAATTCGCCCATTTGCCATAGCTTATAAGAATAATCTCTGTATTTAGAAAAGATTCCAACATGTGCAGCTCGTGCCGCCTCTTCCGAGTCCCAAAAACCGTTGTAGGTTAACTCGCTTTCAGGCTGCATATCAAGCTCACATGAGCCTAGAATGGCCACAGCCAAAAACAATATTATATATTTAAATTTCCTCATTTCTATTGTATTAAATATTAAAAACTAACATTTAGACCCAAAGTATATGTACGTGGCAATGGAAAACGACCTGTATCTTTACCACCATTTGCTACTTCTGGTGAACTACCCGAAAAGCCGTTAAAATAGGCAAGGTTAGTACCTGTTAAATATAATCGTACATTCTGAAATACATTGTTGGCTATTGCACCATCAAGATTGTAACTCAATGTCACTTCACGTATAGCAAAATAATCGCCTTTTTCCCACATTCTTGAACTACTGTTATCAATTGAACCTTGATCCCCACCGGCAGCCATATGATTGCGTTGGCGGTCCACCAGTGTGAAAATTGGCACATTAGAAGTTGGATTATCAGGTGTCCATGAATCTCTGATTTCAAGAGGTCCATTCTGGTTTCCTTGCGTTTGAGCAATACCTTTTACTCTACGACCATTAATAATATGGTGACCTACAGCAAAATCTGTTTTAATGAATAAATTAAAATTCTTGTAATTTAAATCTGAAGTAATACCTCCAGAAAAATCAGGAGTAGTACGTCCTAAAACCACTCTATCTAAATGATTAATAACACCGTCATCATTAAGATCTTTCCAACGTGTATCTCCGAGAAATCTTGTATCTTTCTTTGTTGCGAATTCAACAGTTCTACCCGCATGTTCATCTATATCTGCTTGAGTTTGGTATACTCCATCAAACACATAAGCAGTAATTAAATCATATCCTACACGCTCTCCTTCTTGTAATCCACCAACATAATGCCCTTCACCTGTTGCTGAATTATATATTTCAGTACCACCTTGTCTATTTTTATCAACTCCATTTGCAGGAAGTGATTTAGCATAGGTTTTTACAGAATAGTAAGTAAGTCCCATGTTCCATGATAAATCCTTTTTCCTAAGAATCTCAGCATTCAATTGAAGTTCAAGACCTTTATTTTGTAAGGTACCGTTATTAGTTGTTATCGATGAGAAACCTGTCCAAAGTGGCAACGTTAGACCTGCAAGCTTATCTTTAACATCTCTGATAAAATAATCGCCCATTAATGTAATTCTGTTATTCAAAAAGCCAACGTCTAATCCCATATTAAAGGTTGTTGAACGTTCCCATTTTAAATCAAGCAAAGGCAATCTATTATTGACATAGCCAGACTGAGTATCGTAAACAGAACTAGTGGCATAGGTACCGAACACGCCAAAGTTAGATAGAACATCAATGTTACCATTTACACCATAACTAAATCTTGGTTTTAAACTACTTACAACATTCTTAACACTTGAGTCCTTATAAAAATCTTCATTATGAACATTCCAACCTACAGATACCCCTGGAAAGAAATCATACTGGTTATTCCCCAAGCGAGACGTACCATCGCGACGGAACGTTAAACCAAGCAGATATTTATAGTCAAAATCATAATTAACCTGACCAAATACAGATGCAATTTCATAACCTGTTTTATATGAATAAGGAATACCTGAAGCTTCAGATCCAACATTCATCGTGTATATTAAATCAGTCGGAGAAAGACGAGTTGCTGCTTTGAAATTAAAGCTATTTTCCTTAAAGTATTCTGCTCCAATAAGAGCACTTACATTATGCACATCATTAATACGTTTGTTATACTTAAGTAACGATGTTATTTGATTACGCATTAATCTATCATGCGAAGCAGACGACTGCCTATCGGTGTTTAATCTTCCAGAACTTAAATATGCTTTATTAAAAGCTTCATTAGAATTATTAATTGTAAAATGACTACCTCTAACTGTAAATGTAAAGTCATTAAAAAATCTATAATCTAACTGCACTGATGCTGTTAATCGCTGCTCCAAATTAGAACGAACGAATTTATCCTGATAATACAATGGATTACCAAAACCAAGGTATGTACCTGGCTGGTAGTCATCGGATAAACTTCCATCTGGATTATTATTATAGATACGTGATGTTGGTGCTAAACCAGCAGTTCGTTGAAATAGATTATACACATTATCATATGGTTGATTCTGATTTGAATGAGCATAAATAATGTTAGATGACACCTTAAGTGCATCTGAAATTTTATACGATGCATTAAACGTTCCTGAATAGCGTTTAAAGGCAGATCCAAACACTAATCCTTTATCATCCAGCATACCTAATCCAAGGTAGTAAGTACCTTTATCATTACCTCCGTCAAAAGACAAACTGTAGTCCTGCCCATAACTTTCCTGATAGAACAACTCATTCATTTTGTTCTCTTGAAAAAGTAACATAGTTCCTGGGTCGATCGGGTCTTCCATTGTTTGCCAGCCTTCGTGATCTAACAAGTACCTATTTTCATCAGTTAGATACATCGTTGTATAAATGGAATTTATAGGATTATTACCCGTGGCTGCAGCATGAGCACCAGTTAAAAACTGATCTAGCCAATTATACCCCATTACATCTTGTGCAGCTCTAACACCTAAGCGATTAAACTTCACATAGTCAGCGGCACCCAGATATTCCATTGGATCTTCTCGACGCTTGTTTGTCGTAAACTTGGATCTAAATGTTACATTTGATTTACCAACTTTACCTTTTTTGGTAGTTACTAAAATAACACCATTAGCAGCTCTCGCTCCATAAACAGCAGTTGAGGCCGCATCTTTTAACACTTCCATTGATGCAATATCATCTGAATTTAAAGCATAAAATGATCCAGGGACACCATCAATTAAAATCAAAGGTGTACCTTTTCCATCAAAACTGGTACCTCCACGTAAGACCATACTTGGTGTTGAACCTGGCTGACCAGTCGTTTGTGTTACTTGTAAACCTGCAATTGTACCTTGAAGCGCCGTTGCAGCATTGGAGCGTGGAGCACTTTCTAAAACCTTAGTATCCAACTTGGCAATAGAAGTTGTCATTTCTGCACGTGACTGTGTCGTATAACCAGTAACCACCACCTCGTCAAGCCTTCTTAGCTCCTCATCTAAAGTAATATCAATCTTTTGCTGATTACCGATGACGATTACCTGTGGTTGGAAGCCAATAAACGAAAATACCAAAGACTCATCGGGATTTGCATTAATTTGGTAAGATCCATCAATCCCGGTTA
>Ga0209692_10001315_pt1 | contig 35125 bp, 36 predicted proteins | sample tdDd472_FD_187129 | JGI IMG/M metagenome (GOLD analysis project Ga0209692, IMG submission 187129) | Marine sediment microbial communities from the Atlantic coast under amendment with organic carbon and nitrate - tdDd47.2 (SPAdes)... | ecosystem: Environmental > Aquatic > Marine > Coastal >...
ATAAGTTGGACAAATTTATTGAGGTAAGTGGAAAGTTGGCATGGATTTTCTTGGCAGGTTTTGTGCCAAGTTTTGAGTGTCATTCATAATAAAATCTCAATGTGTCGGTTTATGATTTAGGTATATTGTATCATAATATCAGTAGGTTATGAATTTTATTTTCTTAAGTCAACAGCATTGATTATAATACTCCCCCTCTCGTCCTTAAAATACCGTTATTAAGCCTTCAAAGCTCCTCTATCGCAGTATCATTTTAGAATAACTAAAAATTGATTTGAGCATTTTTTTAAATTATGCAAGGATGCTGTTGCTACCTATATTTTTATCATGTTTTTTTGCTCAGTGCTGGAAAAGTGGGATGGTCTTTCCGTATTGAGTAGCCGCATGGTTTATGAAATATGGGTAGCAGTATATTTGAAAACAAATCAAAAGGTTGGATATTCTTTTTCTCAGAGATAACCGATATTTCGTTGCTATATACTCTAGATCATTTTGTGCAAAAATTATGTGTAAGATTTAATGTGAGTATCGTTCCAAATAATTTTGTTAAAACATACTTTCAAATTAAATATCGTAAATATGAATCACAATATATACCAAACTTTGATCTATATGAGATTGAAGATATGAAGTATGTTTTGGAAAAATATTTTAAAAAGCCAACTACAGGTATGAATGATAATGAAATTGAATATAACTTTAAAAAAAGAATATCGCGTTAAGTAAAAGACTTAGAAACTGATGTCATGGACTTCAGTTAAATATAGCTAACAATAATAAGCTGGGACTTCTCCAATCCATCAAACTTTAAACTACCTTTACTTACCTAAATTTTCGTCACAATCTATACAAACAATTTCTTAAGGTACGCTATAAAACGATGTAAAAGGTGACCTATAAGTGACCTGGTAATTTTCAATAACGGTCTAAATTGTCCTTTATTGGGGAAAATATAATTGTAACTTGTTGATAATTAAGTGGTAGCCGAGGACGGACTCGAACCGTCACGCTGTTGCCAGCACCGGATTTTGAATCTCATTCTATTAACGTACGCTAATGTACGATTATCTACTAACTAATAGTAAATAAAAGACTTTTTACTATGTCGTCTTTTACCCTAAATACGCTATAATACCTATGTAACCCCTATGTAACCTCGCCAAAAGTTACATATAGGTTACATAGATTTTATTACATCCAGGGTAACTACTGGTAATAGTTACCTGGACTAACCATAAACATATCTGGTAAATATGAAAATGGATTCACATATTATAACGCTAAATTTCACAGAAAAAGGGCTTGATTCAGCAATTAAGAAAAATAGCCCTCCATTCATTTTAAAAGATATTGGTGGACCTAAATCATATGTTGGTTTAACTCTTCAAGTCACCAAGAGTTCTAAGACTTATATTGTAAATAAAAAAATCAATGGAAAAACTTACCGTCGAAAGGTTGGTAAATATCCTGATTATAGCCCTTCTGTAGCGAGAAATAAGGCTCGTGATTTAGTTAATAAAATTCAGGAGGGAAATGACCCTAAAATCGTAAATAAGCAAAAAGCAGTTAAAGAGAAAGTTTTAAAGCTCCATATTCAGCAAGCTTTTGATGAATTTGTATCTGATTCTCCAAAGTTAGCAGAAACTACAATAGAAGGGTATCAGGCGGCAATAAATATTACTTTTGATGAATATAAAGACACACCTCTTTTTTCGATATCCCCTGAATTAATTACCAAATTGCATGATAGAAGAACTGATGGATTTGGTGAACGTAAAGGGTCAAAGGCTAAAGCTGATCATGATATGCGGGCATTTCGCTTATTGTGGAATTGGGCCGTAAATAAATACAAAAAAGAATGCCCGGAAATTGTATCTTTGCCTAACCCAGTAAGTGAAGCATTAAACTCAGGCCATAGGGCAGGGGTTAAAGGTTGGCATAAAGTACCAAGGAAACAAAGTATCATTCCCCGGAAAAAACTGCCTGATTGGTTTGCTGCTCTACATAAGTTACAAATTAAGCCATCCAAGAGTAAAACCAGAGAAACGGTTACTCTCTTAACTGAAATTCTTGTTATTACTGGGCTTAGATTTAATGAGGCAGCTTCTTTAACTTGGCATAAGGTCGATTTTAGCAAGGAAATTTTGATTATTCCTGATTCCTCTGCTAAGAACCGACAGGAATTAATTAAACCTATTACTAGTCGCGTATTTGAAATACTGGAAAAACAAAAGGGTAAGGATGATTTTTATGTTTTCCCTGGATTGGATGGGCATATTAAAGATACCCGAGATTTCAGAGCAAAATTAATAATTGAATCTGGGATTAAATACACAAATCATGATTTACGCCGAGTTTACCTTTCGGCAGGTAGCCGGGCCGAAATATCAGGTGATATATTGAAGCGATTGGTCAATCATATGCCGAAAAGTGAAGATGTAACTTTAGGGTATATTATTCAGTCACTTGACGAGTTGCAAGAATATGCACAACGGATTGAAGACCAGATTTTAACCGATGCCGGAATCAAAGACCGATCTATTGATAATACTTTGATGAGTTTATTAAGCGGGTTATCGGAAGATGAAAAACGAAAAATGATATTTAAGCTATCGAGTGATCTTGTTGCCGAGGGGAAAGGATGATAGGCGATACTTACACTTTAGGCCTTGTGATAGAAGAATGGTCGAGAAATGGACATAGAGTCAATGTGGATAGCATTCTTAATAAGGTCAATGCTGGAGAACTAGATATGTATGTCCGGTATGCTGAGTGGCCTGATTGTCTTCCTGTGGCAAAAGATGGAATTTATCGTTATTTAAAAACAAAAAATATTAGAGCATCGTTAAGAGATTTTAAGATTAAAAACGTTTCAGATGAGTTACGTAAGGCGATAAGAGCAAAAGCAGAGATTAGAATAAACCGAGGTGACTTAGATAAACCGGAGGACAATGAAGAATTATGCAGCCATATGCATTGGATGTTTGCTCATCATTTAGATAACTTAGAAGCTACTTTAGGCAACGAAGAAGCTGAAAAACTATGTACTAACGTCCAAGATAAAATTTATCTTAAAGAAGAATATCACTTCTCTTTTAACCCAGACAGCGCAATGGATGTTGTTGGTGAAATAGTACGAAGTGAGCAAAATACCATTGGTGTAATTGAATACTATGGTGTTCTGATCCCGACTGGCCCTCTGTATTTAAGTAAGGTTATTGATTTTAATGATGTTTATTTTTTGATGGGTGATGTGTTAAAAGAATCTGAGTCTGTTTTTGATAGAGAGGAAAAAGATAAAAGTGAATCACTAAATCATAAGAAATATTTTAAAAAAACTGGTCGGGATCAAATTAGTTTGCCTAAATTAATCAATGAATGGGACATAAAATATAAAGGGGAGCTGACAAGAGAAGGGATTGAAGATTTACATCGTGATGGTATTTTAAGTCTTTATGTTGAAATAGCTAAGTGGCCTTTTAAAGTCTGGACCGGTGTTTGTCGGTACGACTATGAATCCCAGGAATTTGAGAGTATAGATAACTCCGATTTACAGTATTTTTTTATTTATGAAGGAACATATACTTTAAAAAAATTTCAACTAAATAATGGTGATCTTAATAAATTGGATATCAATAGCTATATACCAAGTTATGACGTATATGGTAATGAATTAAGCTATATTTCAGGACAGTATAAAGAACCAGTATACGAAAAAATAAGCCATGGCGAATTAAAATATAGGAGCGATAAATTTTGTCAAGTTAAAGATAAAATAGCCAGTGATTTTAATGATTTAATTTATGAAGAACTTAATGAAATCAGGGCGGAAGATAAAAAAAGATGTGATGCTTTAAGTGATACGGAACATATGGTACATACACGTAAATGTATTGAAAAGGGATTTTTGACACCTATCATTCCCTGGCCAGATGAGTACAAAGAAAGAGAAATGCTTGAGCCAATTGAAGAAGTTTCGAAGCAGATTGAACTTGAGAATATTGCAAATATACCGGATTCTGATATTTATGTCTTAGTTTCAGATAAAGAAAAAGTTGAAAATTTTCTAGAAGGCGGAAAAGACAAGGGCGGCATTATTCATAATCTTGCTAATGATGAAACTGATCAGAGGAAATCTACAAATGATAAGCGATGTGATTTTATTGATGAAACATTTTTAGCATATGAAGAAAAATATCCGAGTTTTGATAGATTCGCTATACCTGCAACTAAATATGATATTATTTCCCACTTTCACTCTCTGAGGCCAAATTTATTTGAAAATAAAAGAAAAATGATAGGTGTAGACTCAATTAATAATTTATGGAAACATCTTAAAAAGAGAAAGATTTGTGATAATACAGAAGGATTCGAACATAAAAATAATTATTTTCAAAATTTAATGAAAACCTATTAATTTCAAATGAATAAGCTTTGTTATTACCTAGGTATTGTTACCCACCTTAGTTTTGTTACCCAGGTGAACACAACGGAATACCACCTTATGATACCCCCAGAAATACTCGAAAAACGTTTAATTTTCTGGAGACATCATAATGGAAAACATCGACCTACATTCGCCCCCTGACATTCTCTTGAAGAACAGTATCGAATCAAGAAAAAATGATTTTAATGGAAATAAAAAAGACCCAAAGTCATCTATTGCTATACAAAGTGTAAGAGTCTTAGCTAAATATCAAAGTTATGATCCTGAACAAGTTTTACTTCCCTCTTCTGAAGCTGCTGCAGTAGCATTAATGTCACCAAGGACATTAGAGAAACATCGACAAAAAAGAAAGTTTTTACCCTTTATCAGAACACCTGGTGGTGTTTTCTACAAGCTTAGCGACCTCCTTAAATATCGTCAGGAAAATACTATTCAACCTGTGACAGATGAGGTAGCGTAATGAATACAACCCAGAGACAACAAAATGTAGAAATGTCATGGTTGAGAAACATTAACAAAGATGGTCCTCAATTTTCACAACAGGTAAACGTACGGAGCATTGCCAATCGGTTTTCAAGCTTTCTTTCCAAAAGATTAAAAAAAAGCCTGGGCTCACCTCTTAATGCACTAGATATTGAATCGCTAGCCTCTGAATTTGCCAATCATTTGGCAAGCAGTGATAAGTTTATTGAATTGGTAAAGACGGAAGCCTTCCTTTCTGAACTTAAATTATATGTTGCTGACAAAGTCTTGTTCAATGCATTAAAAACTTCAGGAAAAGGCCTTATTGCATCTGATTATGTTGCTAAGAGACTTGCTGAAATCCAAGTTTATCGGGATAAAAAGCCAGCCAAGTTTAAGAAGTTGAACTCTACAATTAAGGCGATTAAATCTGCTTTGGCTAAAAACGGTATTCTTTTTGAGCAGATTAAGCCAGAGCAAAGGCAAGCTCTTGAAAGAGTTCTTCTGAAAATTATCACTGAGAATACTTCATCAATACATGGCGGTGCAATATGAAAGAAAAGTTAAAAGTTCTTTTAGCTATGCCGCTTGAAGATTTTCAGGAAGTAATTCCGGGTGATAATTTAAGTTACCGATATGCCAACTTTAAACGTGATTTAGCACCGTACCTTTGTGCATTAGATAACGAAGACTATGAAAAGCTTATTCGTTATGCTGATGAAAAAATAGCTTGGCAGAATACTCCTAATAAAACCTTTCCATTTGTATATGGTGGTTGATATGGATGCGGAATTAATTAAATCGCACATCCATGATCACAGGGCATTGCTAGAGGGCATGGGAATAGATGGAAATTTCCTTAGAAACAAGCATACGAGTTGCCCGGTATGCGGTGGCCGTGATCGCTTCCGTTTTGATGATAAAGGGTATGGGGCGTGGTATTGCAATCAATGCGGCTCGGGCGACTCATTTAAATTATTAATGAACTTTTTTGGTTGGACTTTTCCGGAAACTTTAAAACAAGTAGCAAACTATCTTGGTATACAGGCCGAGCGGTATAAAAGACCTTCCACACCCAGTAAGGCTAAGAAGCCATATAATCCGGATAAAGGTCCCAGGGAATGGGCACGAAACCAATTGCGTCAGCTATTTAAAAATTGTGTTCCGGCTGAACCCTCGCAAGCAGTTCCTTTATTTAGGTACTTGAGTAATCGAGGACTAGACCTTAAAGGGCTACCCGATTCAATTAAATTCCACCCGAATGTGGAATATTTTGAACCGGATGAGAAAACCGGGAAGCCCATATTATTAGGTTTATATCCTGCAATGATAGGTGTTTTTACTGATGTAACCGGCTTACCTGTTACGTTGCACAGGACTTATTTGACTGAATCCGGGCAAAAAGCACCAGTCCCGAGCCCTAAAAAAGTCATGACGCCAGTCACTAAAGGTGGTGTAAATGGTTGTTCCATTAAGCTAGGAATGCCTTCAGATACTTTATACCTGGCAGAAGGATTAGAAACTTCTTTGGCCATAATGAAGGCGCTAAATGTTCCGATTTGGGCTTGCGGTTCATCTGTTTTTTTGGAAAAAGTGCAAGTCCCACAATGGGTATCAAAGGTATATATCATGGGGGATTTAGATGCTTCCGGAGCTGGTGAAACATCCGCTAATATATTGGCCGACCGGCTAAGGTCAAATGGAATCAAAACAGCAATATGCTTGCCGGAGGCTGAGTTAAAGCCAGGGCAAAAAAGTATTGATTGGCTAGATGTAATTCAAGGGAGTGATAAATAATGAGTGAGTCCAATCAAAACATTAAACTGGCCGTGGACAATGCCGCCCCAGAGCATGGTATTAAAGCAGAACCGCTTTTACCTCAGGATTTTAATGAACAACCATATCCTCTTGAGGCTTTAGGTGATATCTGCGGGCTTGCGGCTAAGGCTATGGCAGAAAATGCACAAAGTCCATTGGCAGTAGCAGGGCAATGTGTCTTGTCAGCATTAAGTCTAGCAGCTCAACCTTTTGCTAATGTCATTGTAAAAAATCGGAAAACACCTTTATCCCTCTTCTGTTTAACTATTTCGGATAGCGGTGATCGGAAAACCACTACAGATAAAATGGCTTTAGCCCCTCATTATGCTTATCAGCGTGAGTTGCAGAAAAATTATAAGCAGGCTAAAGATAAGTATCTTGCGGATAAAAAGGCCTATACAGCGGCTGAAAAAGCCATTTTAGGACGTGTAAAAAATGAGAGTCCGGAGGTTATAGCTCAGCAATTACTACAGTTACAGGAGCCAGAAAAACCCATTGAACCTTTATTTATTTGTTCCGAGCCAACCTTTGAAGGTTTGGTCAAATCATTTGAAAGGGGGCTTCCCGGACAAGGATTATACTCGGATGAGGGTGGTCAGTTTTTTGGTGGCCATGCGATGAATGCTGATAATGCAGCAAAAACAATCGGTGGCTTATCCAAAATATGGGACGGTTCAACAATTATTAGAACACGTGCTAAGGATGATGAAAGCTCTTTTTTAGACAACCGGCGTTTATCTGCTCACCTGATGGTTCAACCCATTATTTCCAATAAGATATTTCAAGACCCTTTACTCAAAGAGCAAGGAATCTTGGCCCGATTTTTTGTAAGCCATCCAAAATCATTGGCCGGAACCCGCTTTATAAGTCCGGTAGAACAAGAAGAAACTGACAATGATAAAAAACTGGCCATCCAGAAATACAACAAATTAATAGCCGATCTGTTAAAACGGAAATATGAAACGGATGAGTCTGGAGGGATAATATTTGAAAAGATCACCTTGGATAAAACGGCCTATGATTTGTGGGCCATGTTTTTTAATCGCATAGAAGAACAATTATCCGAAGGTGGGCAGTATAACCATATGAAACCGACCGCTCAAAAGATGGCCGAAAATACCATTAGGATAGCCGGCATTTTTGCGGTGGTGGAAGGAACGGAGCAAATTAATTTTGACCAAATGACAAGGGCGGTTAATTTAGGATCTTATTATTTGGAACAATATCAACTTGCCATGGATAAGGCAGAGACGGACACTGAAATGGTAAACGCCAACACATTGCTAAAATGGTTTAAAGCGAAAGAAATGTCCATTATCAGTATTACCGACTTAAATAAGGCTCCACGTTCAACCGGTGCAAGGAAACGCCAAATAGGGCGGGAATTGATGGATTTATTGACCTTGCATGGTTATACCTTGCTGATTGAAAAAAATAAGAATGGTGAGTCATGCAAATGGCGCTTGATTAACTAACTGGTTGGAAAGAGAAAAATAGAGATATTATTTATAAAGACATACTGATATGAAAAAAATAAGCCAAAATATTCCCATAAGAAACACATATTAAGCGAACTTAAGAAGATATACTACTTCCACGGAGACCGAAAAGAGGGAGCTTAAAACGAGTTTTATTGTCGATGCTGTGAAGACTATGCAGGGATCGTGCATTTTTATCGTGGCTCATGCAAAAATCCTTATGATGATTATCAATACACCCGCTCCCTAAAAGAGTGGAATAAAAAGCTTAAGGAAAAAACAACAGGAAATTATTACCGACCAGCAAGGGTTTTTAATTATTGGTTTTATTAAAATCGTAAGCAGAATCAATATTGATTCTGAAGGAGAGATTTTCAGACTTCATCGGTTGTTTAAATAAGTTATACCGGTAGGTGAACGCCAGATATTGCCCATACAGACAAATAATGCTTTGATTTCGTTAATCATTATATCCTTAGAAAAATTCCTCAGCATCAAAATTTTATAGATAGGCCTAAAAAATTAGGAATCTAAATTACATAAGATTCCAATTCAAGTTTTTGGTGCCGACGAGAGGACTTGAACCTATGGGGAGTTATCTATAAGGGATTTTAAGTCCCTTGCGGTCTGGGCTATATGTAGAGTATTAGTGCACCAGCATGGGGTGCTGGGGTACTTTTATATCCAAAAGGAACAAATATAGGGCAGGCAGAATTCCTGCCCTTAAGGATTTTGCTAAACCGAAGTGAAAGGGTTGTTAGATGGTTTACAACATCCTACATGAGGCTTGCCTGACAGCTTGCACCACTGCAGTCGGAAATTTTTCTATTATGGTATTTAATCAAGTGGATACATAAAAAAGCACATTCACGTACTTGGGTGTCAGGGTTTTCAATATCATTAATTTCAACATATCTATTCAAGAGATTGACTGCTTCGGTTTGAAAAGGGAGCACGTTGTGATTGTTTGGTTTATCCCCGGTCTGATATTTTTGGCGGTATTGATAAACATCACTCATAAACTTATCTAGTTCCCCCCATTTTTTTTTACCTTCATTCATATAAAATATATCGGCAAAGCTATCTATAAGATCCTCAGCATCAATCCTCATTTTAATTGCTTCATTCATTGTAGTCTTCCATTGCTTTATGTTTGGGCTTTTAAATGTACGTTTAATGTTTTTAAAGTATTTAGGGCAGAAGTGTTTAATTAGTCACTTGACACCTCCAAATTACTAGCCATTTCTTGCGCCTGATATATCATACCTTCCAAAATATAGGCTATATCATCATCTGAATCAGGTGGAATTATTGTTAGTAAATTGACCATGACTTCTATTCTTTGAAGTGCTAAATCTAATACATTAGGATGAACTTTTTGTCCTTTAGGGACAGAAAAATATTGCTCCGGTAAGGATTTTAAATAGTTGCTTCCAGGTTTAATCATGATTGTTCTCCTTTGAATTTGATATGGTCAATAATCTGGATAGATTGAACTGCTAATACACCTATAGCCTCTATACTGCCCTGTGTTACTTGGTCAGATAATTCATGTCTAGAATTTGGATAAGGCATACTTTTGGGGACTAAAAACATATTTTCAGGCTCATTTGTAAATGGATATTTATCACTTATTGTCATTTTTCTCCCTTAAAATGAAGGAGACAGTTAATACAAAAAAAGGTGGTGTTGTGGCAACGCACTGGATAAGTTAGTTTGATATTACATGACTGATTCCTTTTTAATGGTAATTTATAATTTCAGCAAGCAAAGAATATGTAATTATTAATTACATACTATCGAAAAAAATAATTTTGTCAAACATTAATGTAATAAATAGTTACATGTTGTGTTAATATTAAAATTATTTATTACAATTCTGGTGGAATTAGGTATGACCTATAATGAATTTGAAAAACTGCTTGAGGCTGCAAGTATTGGGAAAACTGAATTTGCATCAATTAATAAACTAAATAAACATAGTGTTTTTAATTGGAAGCAAAAAGAGGTTCCTGGTTGGGTCCGGCCATGGCTTGAAAACTATATTAAAGGTAAAGCCTTTGAGCATGTTCTTGAAACTGCAGAAAAAATTAAACAAGAGATTAAGTAATACTTTGGATTAGAACTGAAAAATGGAAGTGTTAACTGTTTATTTCATATAACAAATTGAGAGCATGATTAATCTTTCGGTGAATGTACTTTCATTAAGGGAAAATATATGCTCACGTTTTATCTACTCTTCGGAGCTTGGTATTGGGTCTTATACTTCATGGCATTTATGTTTTATCTCAATATTTTCACTAATGGTGGTTCTGATTGAATGGAATTTAATCTGGTTGTTCGGCATATTGTTTTTGATTGTCGGCGCTACATTGGGCATTTATAGGCTATATCTAAGGCTACGGGTCATTTTTTTTGACTAAGTCATCAGTTAGACAAATATATTTATTCCTTTCCTTCCAGTTCTGAAATCTTACTCCATATATCGATTCACATGGTGGGGCGGTGCCGGAACCACACGTATTACATAATGGAACCTATGGACTTAAACCAAAGCCAAAGCGGTCACGGTGTATCCTGTAGTTGTCTTGAGCCTTATTTCCGCAATAAACACAACGGACATAAGCAAATCATCTAAATTTATTTTGCTATTATCGTCATTTATAGTCTTTTTAGATGGGTCTTTAATTGTCATGATTTAAATATACCTCTATTGAGGTTTTAAACGTGGATAGATTAACAGCCATTTGTAACACATAAAATTAAGGTAGTGAAAAATTTCTATGATTTATAGGCTACATAGATATCGTTTTTTTTAGTCAATTTTTATTATTTAGCAAAGATAGCCACCAAAATAGCCAGAGATAGCCAGAGATAGCCAGAGATAGCCAGAGATAGCCAGAGATAGCCAGAGATAGCCACGGGGTGGCTATTTACTACTTTATATAAATCAGATGGTTAGAAAAGAAATAGCCAAATAGCCAAAATAGCCACTTTCCATATACATATTATTTTTTATACATTAAGGGGGAGATGGAAAAGTAATTATTTGCATTATTATTTACATTGAGTTACAATTTCTAAAAAGTACATACAATTCAATATCTTATGGTATTCTATATATAATATATATATCGGAAGGGGAAAGTAGTATTAAAATATAGGAATTTCAATCACATATATTATATAAAGAATCTTCCTTCCTCCTCTCTTTTAATATATCTACCCCCGTCTTACCTCTAAACCCGATCAACTATTTCATATATCCAGTATCCTTAAATAGGAACAAGCCAGGGTTTAGATTTAAAATATCTCACTGTCTTTATTAAATTCTAATTTGTATTCTCCTTATTATAGTTATCACAGTTAACTCTCATTGCCATTGTTTAATGGGTTTCTGTATAAAACTAATAATGTATGAATGGGTTTTCTGTATAAAAGTCAGGAACGGAAGTGTGAAAAAAAATACAAAAAATTTTTTTCTACCGGGCGGAATAGCCCGTGGTATGGTTAAGAAGTTTTTGTCACAGTACCTTTTTTTAATTCTCTCAGGGAGCAAGCCCTGAATGATAAATTTATTAAAAGTTGTTCACCCCCCCCCCTAGGGTTCCTGGTCTGCAAAAAAAGCGCGGTACGAATAGCCCGTATGTGGCGCAGTGTGCAGGAAGTACCTTTTTATTAATGGTGCGTTTTGAAAACGCATCTTGATTATCAAACATAACAATTCTGATAATGTAATCACTATATTCTGATTTCAAAACGGAAAATCTTAGAGAAATAATTTTGGATGACCTAACTTACCTTAAGCTTAAGGTGAGTTAGATTGCCTAATATCTCTTGTGGATCTGTTTAGATATGGGATATCCCATATCTAAACATTAAGAATAAAAAAACGGCCCCCCCTTCAAGATTTATATATCTACAGAAAAAACGCGGTTAGAATGACCCGTATGGGGGAGACGGGTCAAAGAGAACTCGCTATCATTAGGCGGGAAGGGTGTAGGGGTAGGGAATTAGTAGTCACTATAAAGGCGGTTTTATTTGTGTGCCAGAGCGGAGAATATAAGGGTAACTATAGCAGCCCTTCATTTGTCAGTTAGTCCAGAGAAACTAAGCCAGACTATAACATAAACTAATTTGTCTGGTGGTGGGCTGTAATGAGTAGGAACTATAACGGCTGTTAATTCCTATGGTGTGTCGCTGTAATGAACGGGAATTATAACAGCTACTAATTGGTGCGGTGACCGGTGCTAATGATCGGGTGGTTTGGATGGGGAAGGTATCAGTACTATTCATCCAGAATGAACCGATTTAACTGGGTGAGTATTCCCTTAAGCTGTTGCCATTGTCGCAGCTCATAGACCAAAACCGATGTTTAACGGTGATTTACCGATAAAGCCAGGGCATATAATCGGTTCTTTTGGTGGTGCTTTCCTCTGGTGAAATAGCGGACCGGGAGCAAATCGTACCGGTCAACGGGATTCATAATAAAATAATACGCCTAGGACAAGTGGCTATTTTGGCTATTTGGCTATTTTTAACGTAAGGCTTTGAATATAAAGGTAATGTAAATAGCCACCTGCTGGCTATCTGTGGCTATCTTGGTGGCTATTTAGTGGTGTCAGTTAAAATTTAGCAGATTTATTTATTGCCTTTAATCTTATAGTGAATAGCTGAAGCCATGATTCTATATAGGTTTGAGTCGTTTTCTTGATGATTTTGGGGCTTAAAGCTTGGCTGGCTAAGAATATTAAATAAAAGTTCAATTCACCCATAGCAAAGAAAAATCAAGTCGTCATCGGTTTTGATCATCTGTATCAAAGCAGTGCTGATATAGGTCTTGAGATGGGAAATCCATTTATTGACTGCTCTTCCCACTTAAATCAGCAGCCGAATCCTTTTCATTGGGTGTCAAAGTCAACGGATAAAGTAGGGAATGTTCGTTGGTTTGAGCTAGTGAATAGGGAATCGAAATAAAATAATACGCTTAGGGCTGGTGGCTATTTTGGCTATTTTGGTGGCTATTAAATAGTGTCAGTTATAATTCAGCGGTGTTTGCTTGTCTATAGAGCATAAATCTATCTTACATGTGTCTTAAAAAGTAAACTTTATGAGACGTTCTCTTGATGCGTCTTATTTCATGTCTTATAATTAAGTTCTCATTAACTTTAAGACTTTGTAAGACGCATAAAAGGGGAATGTCATGAGTATCATTGGTTATGCAAGAGTAAGTTCTATCGGTCAGAGTCTTGATATCCAAATGGATAAATTAAATCATTATGGATGTGAGAAAGTTTTTTCCGAAAAGCTCACCGGAACCACTGCAGACCGGCCAGAACTTAAAACCTGTTTAGAATATCTTCGGGAAGGTGATATTTTAGTTATTACCAAAATTGATAGATTAGCACGTTCCACTTATCACCTAACCAAAATTGTTAATGAGTTAAATGAAAAAGGTGTTGATTTTGTGGTTATAGATCAGTCTATAGATACCACAACCCCGACTGGTAAACTGACGTTTAATATCCTTGCCTCAATCGCAGAGTTTGAAACGGAGATCCGTAAAGAACGTCAATTAGAAGGTATAGAAAAGGCCAAACAGAAAGGTGTTAAATTTGGAGCGAAGGCTAAATTAACTGCCGATCAAATAGAAGAAATGAGAAAAGATAGACAAACCGGGATGTTAATTAAAGATCTCCAAGCCAAATATCAACTAAGTAAAGCCAGTGTATATCGGCTGTTGAACCTGTAGATATCATTTCAAATGACATCTTAAAAAAGCTAAATTTTTGTCACTTAATCAGTCGCCAATTGGCGACACTGTATTTTATGGTTTATTAAAAATAAATTATTTAGTTTTTATTATAATGTTTTCGGGACGGCCTATTTGCAAGTAATACATAGTTTCAACGAATGGCAATTCTTTACTGATAAGGCTGTATAATTCCTGTGGAGTTTTATTGGCAATAGTTGAAACTCGTTCAATTAAATAGTCAAACCAGAACTCATCGTTAATATTTATTTTCATATTGACGTTATTGTGAATATCCATATAGTCTTCTGAAGAAATAAAATTAAAGTCATCTTTAAATGCTCTTAAAATATCTGTGGTATAAGACATCTTAAATAGTCCTGAGATAAAAGTACGCCATGTTAATACATCGTAGTTTAGTTTTGCTAATGCATTAATAAAACCTGAAAGCCTATAAACTAATCGGCCAATGAAAATAGCGCCTTTGATTGGATCAATGGGTAAAAATGTACTTAGGACGCTTAGCGCCCCAGAGCTTATAAAGCCATTGGCAATTGAAGCGTGTGAACCACTTGCTGCTGATGTTAAACAAACACTTAATATTACTATTGGGGGAACCCTGGCCTTTTCTGATAAATTCCATGTATCGATTTGTTCCTCCCCAATTTGTAACCAGCCGTGAGATTCATTTCCTCCATGATTACCATGGCAATCAAAAATGATTATATCCCCTTCATAATTATTTAGGTTGCTAATCAGTTCTTCTGATGTTTTAACATCTACAAATTTTATATCAGAGACGTTATCTATTTGGGAATATTGTTTTACAGCCTGTTCAAGAAGGTATTTTATAGGATCATCATCATTAAAAGACCTAATAACTAAAATACTCTTCAAATCGCTTGGTTGAAGTTCTACTATTAAAGAAAATGATGAGAGCTGTAATAACATATTTCCGGGAGTTGTCGGGATTCTAGAAACCTCATGAGAAAACATTAATGGAATATTTTTTAAGGTAATCCATTCTATGGGAGCATCTGATAGAATTGTAATAAGTTGGGATTCTTTATAGATGTAATTCTGCAGACTTTGTCCAATTGATGTTTTTAAATCGTTAACCAATTTTATAAAAGAACGTTTTAAAAGCTTTTCCCCTCTTTGATCTGATCTTTGCGAATATAATTCAATATCTTTCAGCTTATTATTTTGGAAATTTACAGCGTTAGGTAAGCGAATTGCAGGTGCATTGTTAGAAATGGCTAGCATAGTCGCGGAGATAGTTGTTAATGCAAGTTCTTTCTGGCGAATCATTAAAATTTCTTTAACAGTTGGTATTTCATATGGGTTGAAAGGTTCTTCTATTTCTATCTCTATGCCAGAATAGTTTGGATTTTTAATGAGTCCTTTTTTAATAAACTCTTTATAACTTCTATTATCAAGGTTCCTTAAAATTTGATTCCAAAAGTGGCTGTTAAAGTCATATAAATATGAAAAACACGAAGGGCAAAAAAGAACCAAATTTGATTTACATATGTTTTTTAAGTTGGATTTAAATTTAACTAAATATTTTGCACTTTCTATTATTGCCTCTACATAATTATCCGCATCTTTACTAAATTCAATTGTTGTTTCAGTAGGGAATCTGATACCAAGGCTGTTAAGTGTAGCAATATTGGGGAAGGTAACCCCATGGGCTTTTATTGAAATGTCGGCTGTAAAATTGATTTCCCTTACTTTCTTTTTGGATAACAAATCTGATAAAGGCTCCTTGAAAGAAGGGGTCTTTGAAAGCTCTTTAATCCGGCCATATATAAGGGAGTCTATAGGTGAAAAATTATTTTTTGTTCTAAGGTTTAAATCAGCATTTTTATTTAAGCTGACGGTAATTGGCTTAAATTGAAATTCTTTTAAAATTGAGAATACAAAGTCTTCGTCTTTATCTAAATACGTAATAATCGTAAATGGAGCATTGAAAAGATAAGGGTATTTGAGAATAGCAGATGGTGATAATAAAAAGGTAGTTGGAAAGCTTGATTCATTTCTACTTTGGATTATTTCGGACTGAGTCATAAATATTTCCATAATATTGTGAGGAAATAAAATGAAATTTCGTAGGAGCTCGTGATAATCTTTATAAATTAATCCATTTAAAAAACCTTGGAAAGGAGAATTGTTTTTTACGGCTACCTCTTCAGGCATCACAAGAATATTAAATATTGATGTTAAATCGTTAAGTGGATTCATTGAATTTGTTGTTAATTATTTAGTTTAAACATCACCAGAATATTCTAACTGGTGAGAGAATGCATCATGCTGTATTAAAACTAAATTTTTATCACAGAACCAAATTTTTTTCTATATTAAGGGAGGAGGTCTTTTATTATTATTTCATAGAAATACCCTACATAACGTTGCTAAAGGTTACATATAGGTTACATAGTTAATTTCTTAATAACTATTTTGTGGTATTTTTAAGTAGTAATTCAGTTCTAACGTATTGATTTATAAATGGTAGCCGAGGACGGACTCGAACCGTCACGCTGTTGCCAGCACCGGATTTTGAATCCGGCGTGTCTACCAATTCCACCACTCGGCCATTTTGAGTAGATAATCGTGGGATTATCTTTTGCACTTTCTAGAGCTTGCTAGTCTGTGTCTGTGAATTGAAGGTGACATTATAAAGTTTTTTTTTGATTGGGCAAGTCTTTTGTTTTAATAAAATGGTCGAAAGTGGGAAAAAATTTGTAAATTTGCTAGAATCCACTGTCTTTTTTCCAGCCTTATTTAATATGAACCCTTTTTGTTATGAAGCGAAGTGATTTTAACTTTCATTTGCCCGAGGAATTGATTGCTCAATTTCCGGTAGCTGAACGCAGTGCCAGCCGTTTATTAGTTGTGGATGGTCAGCGACAAGCCATTCAGGATAGTGCTTTTGCACAATTGATTGATTTTCTTAATCCCGGTGATTTATTGGTTTTTAATAATACCCGTGTGATTCCAGCCCGTTTGTATGGCAATAAAGCCAGTGGTGGAAAAGTCGAGGTTTTGATTGAGCGTATCACTTCTGACAATACTGCTTTGGCTCAAATTCGAGCCAGTAAGGCACCTAAACCAGGGAGTCGATTATTATTGGGGAGAGATAAAGGAACTGGCTTTGGGATCGAAGTGACGGGACGTGAAGGCGATTTATTTGCTTTAAAATTCCTATTATCTGAGCAGCAAAGTATTATTCAATTACTGGAAGATTTTGGTCATATTCCACTGCCGCCTTACGTGAAACGTTCGGATGAAGAGACTGATTTTGAACGCTATCAAACTGTTTATGCGAGTGAAAAAGGGGCAGTAGCTGCACCAACAGCTGGTTTACATTTTGATGATGAAATTTTACAAAATATTAAAGCCAAAGGGATTAATTCAGCATTTGTTACCTTACATGTGGGAGCAGGAACCTACCAACCCGTTCGAGTGGATAATATTAATGATCATATTATGCATTCAGAATATGTACAGGTCTCACAAGAAACCGTTGACAAAATAAAGCAAACTCAGCAACGGGGAAATCGAGTGATTGCGGTTGGAACGACCAGTTTACGGAGTTTAGAGAGTGCCGCGCAAAATGGATCGATTGAGCGTTTTGATGGTGATACGGATATCTTTATTTATCCCGGTTATCGTTTTAAAGTCATTGATGCATTAATCACCAATTTTCATTTACCGGAAAGTACTTTATTTATGTTAGTCAGTGCTTTTTGTGGTTTAGAGACCATGAAAAAAGCCTATCAACATGCCATAGATGAGAAATATCGTTTTTTTAGTTATGGTGATGCCATGTTGTTAACTCCTTCTGAATTAGCTAGGAAAGTCGGATTGGTAACAGATGAAGGTAAATAAATAATGATGAAATTTAGTGTTTTTAATCAAGAAAATAAAGCCCGTCGTGGTGAATTGGAATTTAGTCGCGGTACTATTCAAACACCAGCTTTTATGCCAGTTGGCACTGCCGCGACGGTTAAATCCATGACACCGGAAGAATTAAAAGATCTTGGGGCTGAAATTATTTTAGGTAATACCTTTCATCTATATTTACGTCCGGGCATGGAGGTTATTGAGGAATTCGGTGGCTTGCATGACTTTATGAATTGGGACCGACCTATATTAACTGATTCTGGTGGTTTTCAGGTATTTAGTTTAGGTGATTTACGCAAAATTACCGAGCAGGGTGTAACCTTTAAATCACCCATTGATGGCCGGAAAATTTTTATGGGGCCAGAAGAATCAATGCAAATTCAGCGGAGTTTGAATTCTGATATTGTGATGATTTTTGATGAGTGTACTCCATATCCAGCCACCTTTGAAGAAGCCAAGATTTCTATGGAACTTTCTTTGCGTTGGGCCAAACGTTCAAAAATTGCTCATGCTGATAATCCTTCTGCCTTGTTTGGGATTATTCAGGGGGGGATGTATCATGATTTGCGTAAAATTTCATTAGATGGACTCCAAGAAATCGGTTTTGATGGATATGCTATTGGCGGATTATCCGTGGGAGAACCCAAAGACGAAATGCTTTCGGTACTCGATGATATTGCCCATCAAATGCCTGCCGAAAAACCACGATATTTGATGGGAGTAGGGCGTCCCGAAGATTTAGTCGAAGCAGTTTGTCGTGGGGTCGATATGTTTGATTGTGTCATGCCGACCCGCAATGCGCGAAATGGACATCTGTTTACTCATTTTGGTGTGGTGAAAATTCGCAATAAACAATATGAAAAAGATACTCGCCCCTTGGATGAAAATTGTAACTGTTATACTTGCCGACATTACTCTCGGGCCTATTTACGTCATTTAGATAAATCCCATGAGATTTTAGGCTCGCACCTTAACACGATCCATAATTTATATTATTACCAAGAGTTAATGTCTAATATTCGTGCGGCGATTGAAAGTAATGATTTTGAAAGCTTTCGGCGTGAATTTTATGCCAAGAAAGACTAATTAACCTTAACTTTAACACTTGAATTTCTAGTGTATAGTCCCACTTAGTTATGGCATAATAATGCGATTTTGAGTAATTGCTGGGTGGAGAAATTTTGTTTTCGCGATAATGTTTTTAAACTAGTGAAATACAAAACAGACAAACTTAATGTAGTTACCATTTATTTTAATTAATAGAGTAGGAATAAAATGAGCTTTTTGATTAGTGATGCATTCGCAGAAGGTGCGGCCGGTGCTGGAGGACAGCCTGAATTGATCTCCCAATTAGTTGTCTTTGGTGGTATTTTTTTGGTTTTCTGGTTGTTGTTTATTCGCCCTCAGAGCAAAAAGATGAAAGAACACAAAGCCATGGTGGAAGAACTAAAAAAAGGTGATGAAGTGGTCACCAATGGTGGTGTTTTAGGTAAAGTTGTTGGTTTACATGAAAACTTTGTTACTATCGAAATCTCTAATGAAACCGAAATCAATATCCAACGTATGGCTGTTGCTTCTTTAATGCCTAAAGGGACAATTAAGTCCATTAAAGAATAATCCAAAAAAACTATTATCAGGTGCCCTTGGTTAATTGTATTTAATCAGGGGCAGTCGCGTTTATTGTTTGGATGTAGTGTCGTCGCCTAATTCATATCTCTAAACGTGTAAATAACATTTCATATAAGAAAAAGCAGAGATTCTTAAATGTTAAATCATTATCCGATGTGGAAAAACATATTGATCCTATTTATTGTGGCAATATGTGCATTTTATGCTTTACCCAATATTTATGGTGAAGATCCTGCGATTCAAGTCGCGACTTCTCAACGCGGTGTTCAAGTTGACCAAGATACTTTGGCTAAAATAGAAACTGCCTTAAAAGAGAAAGGTTTACAGTACAAATCAGCAAAACTAAGCAATACCGGTTTACTGATGCGTTTTAATAATGAAGAAACGCAATTGCAAGCCAAGTCTTTAGTACAAAAAACTTTAGGCGATAAATACGCAGTTGCCTTAAACCTAGCTCCTGCCACACCGCAATGGTTATTGGATATGAATGCCAAACCCATGTACTTAGGATTGGATTTACGTGGTGGTGTGTACTTCTTAATGCAAGTCGATATGGATGCCGCGATTAGCAAAGCATTGGATAGCTTTGTCAGTGATTCTCGTTCCTTTATGCGCAAGGCCAAAATTCGTTATTTAGGGGCAAAGCGCAGTGATGAAACTTTGCAAATCAAATTTAAGAATGCTGAGACTCGTGAGCAGGCCCTAACTCTATTAAAGCGCGAAATGCGTGATTTAGAGTTTATTGAATCTAAGGAAGGTAATAGTTTTATCCTACAAGGCAAACTTAGCCCGATTAAATTAAAAGATATTAAGCTTTTTGCCTTAAAACAAAATATTACGACTTTACGTAAACGTATTGACGAAAAGTTTAATGGTTTGGTAGAGCCAATTATTCAACAGCAAGGTGATGACCGGATTATTATTCAGTTGCCAGGTATTCAGGATACTGCTGGTGCTAAGGATATTTTAGGTGCTACGGCTACTTTGGAATATCGTGCGGTTGATGAAGACAATGATATACAAGTGGCTTTAAGTGGGCGTGTTCCTGCCGGCTCCAAAATTTATTATACACGCGCTGAAAAACTCAATGGTCGAATTATTCCGGCGCGTCCCGTGTTGTTAAAAAAACGAGTTATTGTAACTGGTGAACATGTCACCAACGCTAATGCAGGCCTAGATCAAGACAATGGTTCCCCCATGGTATCAGTTACCTTAGATGCCTACGGCGGTAAAAAAATGGATGCCTTTACCCGAAATAATATTGGCAAGGGTATGGCAGTTGTTTATTTAGAAACCAAGCGGAAAACTCATAAGGATAAAGATGGGAAAGTCGTTATTTCCACCAAAACCACTGAAGAAGTCATCAGTGTTGCTAATATTCGTGGTCGTTTTGCCAGTCGTTTTCAAACTACGGGACTGGATAGTATTCAGGAAGCGAATAATCTGTCTTTATTATTGAGATCTGGCGCCTTGGCTGCCCCCGTTTATATTATTGAAGAACGGACTATTGGACCTAGCTTGGGACAAGACAATATTGATAAAGGCTTTCAATCAGTTATTATCGGTTTTATCGCCGTCCTGATCTTTATGGGTATTTGGTATCATATGATGGGGGTAATCGCGAATGTAGCACTCGCTCTTAATCTGATTATTATTGTTTCGGTATTATCTGTTTTACAAGCAACCTTAACGCTTCCTGGTATTGCTGGTATTGTTTTAACTGTTGGTATGGCCGTTGATGCCAATGTGCTAATTTTTGAACGTATCCGAGAAGAATTGCGCAATGGTAATTCACCACAAAATAGTATTAATTCCGGATATGAAAAGGCCTTTATGACAATTGCTGATGCTAATATAACCACACTTATTGCTGCATTTGTGCTCTTTGTGGTTGGTACTGGTCCGATTAAAGGTTTCGCGGTAACTTTATCCATTGGTATTATGACTTCCATGTTTACCGCTATTATGGTCAGCCGTGCAGTCGTGAATAAATTGTATGGTGGCAAACGCGTTAAATCAGTATCCATCTAAAAGTAGCTGGTCATTAATAAGGAATCAATATCGTGCAAATTTTAACCGATACAAAAATCGAATTTATGGCGCAACGAAAAATCGCCATGATGTTTTCTGCTGTCCTAATCATTATTTCCCTGACTTCTTTGATTTTTAAGGGAATGGAGTTTGGCCTGGATTTTACGGGGGGTACTTTATTAGAAGTGGAATATCCACAGGCCGTTGAGTTGGCTCCAATTCGTAGTGCATTAGAGGCAAGTAAATTTGAAGGGCCTGTGGTGCAACATTTTGGTTCGGCTAACGAAGTGTTGGTCCGTGTACCGCCCATTAAGGATGTTTCCAATGCCGAAGTCTCTTCTCAATTACTCGAGGTTTTAAAACAACAAAATAGTGGCGTTGAAATGCGTCGAGTTGAGTTTGTTGGACCTCAAGTGGGAGAAGAACTGACTGAAACCGGCGGAATGGCTATGCTGGCTGCATTAGGTTGTATTTTAGTTTATGTCGCATTACGTTTTGAGTATCGCTTTGCCATTGGCTCGGTAGCGGCTTTGGCGCATGATGTGATTGTTGTTTTGGGGATGTTTTCGATCTTTGGTTTAGAATTTGACTTGACTGTTTTAGCCGCTGTGTTGGCCGTTATCGGATACTCACTCAATGATACCATTGTGGTCTTTGACCGGATTAGAGAAAATTTCCGAAAAATGCGTAAAGGGACTGCTGTTGAAGTCATCGATAGCTCTTTAAATCAAACCCTTGCTAGAACTTTAGTGACATCATTTACAACATTATTGGTATTATTTGCTTTGTTCTTATTCGGTGGCAAATTGATTCATGGTTTTGCCAGTGCCTTATTAATGGGGGTGATTATTGGTACTTATTCATCTATTTATGTGGCCAGTTCGGTATTAGTCGCTATGGGTGTAAGCAAAGAAGACTTAACACCCGTTAAGGCTGAAGGGGCAGAACAAGAAGAAATATACGAAGAAGTCTGAGACTTTTAGAGTAGTACTATCAGGCAAAAAAAGGCAAAATTCTGAAAGGAATTTTGCCTTTTTTAATGTTTATTCTTTTTCTATGGTAATCGGCAGCATAACTTCGGCAAAAGCGCCTTTTTGGTTTTGTTCGATATTGTCTTTTAGCTGCTGAATATAGACTTGTTTATTATTAGATAGCTTATCGGTAAATGGTTTATTACTGGCTATCACTTTTACCCAATCAGTTCCGTATGGTTTACTAGCGGTTAAATTAAAACCCGACTGACCAAGAGAATATAAACTCCCAGCAACCACTTGACCGTCCTTATTTAGTGGCAAATCGGGAGTGAGGTGATAAAGGTTACCATCGGAAGAATAATAATCCATTAAGACATAGGCATCTTGTTGTGAGACAAAATGAATGACGACTTTTTCACCTTCACTATAACTGGGTTGATTCCCTTTATTAGACCAGATTTTTATTTTGAATTGATTGTTAGCAATGAAGCTGGGGACTTCAGGATTTTTTGTGATTTTAGCCGTAATATTTTTATCCGCTTTATAAGCTCTAACGACTAGGCCTGCCTTTAGATGACTATCGCCTTGCTCCAATTTTGCGGAAGGGATATTACAATCTATATTTTCGACGTTGAGAAATTGACCTTCGCGGATATGACTTTTATTTGAACCAACTTGAACGATAGAATCTTGATCGACGGTTTCCTGACGGCAACCACTATAAAAGGCTATGGTGACATTGGCATTAGGTGCGGTTTTTATCATATCCCCTAAATAAATATCGGTACCAAAATCGATTTCTCTATCGGTACTATTTTCAAATCTAACCTTTCCGTCGAAGGTAGTAATCATGGCCACCGGTTCATCATTTGCAGACAATATGCTCGGTGTTACTAAACTTAATATAACTATAACCTTAAAAACAGATGTTACTAAAGGGTGCATCATAAAGCTCCTTTAAAATCGATTAATTTAAATACTTCAATGTCACTATGACCTTTTATGGGAACCATGCCTTGTGATTCTACTATAATATAATCTTTGACAGTTTTGAGTGAGTCAGCGCTCATCAAAATAGGACTATTTAATGATTTAGTTAAGCCTTCAATACGTGATGCGATATTAACTGCGTCACCTATCGCAGTATAATCTCGTTTCTTATCAGAACCAATATTTCCGACAATGGCTTCGCCCGTGTGTATACCAATCCCGTTATCAATTGGAGCAAATCCTTCGGCTTGCCATTGTTTATTAAGTATCTCTAAACGTATACGCATTGATTTTGCTGCTTTTAAGGCTCTTAAGGTTGGGTTTTCAACAGCCGTTGGGGCACCAAAAAAGACCATAAGACCGTCACCAATAAATTTATCTACAGTCCCTTTTTGTTCCAAAATTACTTCGGTCATGGCCGAAAAGTACTCATTAAGGATTTTTACCACGGTCTCTGGAGGATGATTTTCAGAATAGGTCGTAAATCCTCGAATATCGGAAAATAAGATTGCGATTTTATTTGTGGAGCCTTCTAAAGCAATGGGTTTATCCGATTGTAAAATTTCTTCCACGACTTGTTCATTGACATAACTGCTGAAAAATTGGGCGAGTCGCCTTTTATTTTTATCCTCTACCGTAAAGCGATAAATGTACGTACAGCCGAAGGTCAGTAAAACAGTTAATAGAGGGGCAAATAATGGAATGACATAATTATTGTGAAAGAGAATTAGAGCCGTCACTAAATAAGTCCCACTAATCGTAATAAATAATAGGCTGGCTTTAAATAATTGTAAGCGGGCAGAACTAATCCCGGTTAATAAAGCTAATAATATAATTACTAATGGAAAGTAAGACTGATTAAGTTCGTTAAGATAGTCCTGAATTAAATAATTATTAATACTATGTGCATGAATAAAAATCCCAGATATTTCCTTACCTAATGGGGTTGCATGAATGTCGTCAGAGACATTATTAATGGCAATCAGTACAATTTTATCTTTAAAATATTTTTCAAAATATGTCTGATCATTTTCTCGCGCTTTGCGCAGGACTTGTTCAAAAGAAAGTATTGGAAATTGTAGGTCGAGGTGATAATTGATTAAGGGTAGTTGGCTAGGTGGTTGAATTTTATAGGTTACTGATTGACTGGCAATTAAATAGGCAAACCCCGGTATGTTTTGTTGGTTATCGACGCTTTCAAACTGATGTCTTACCCGTCTAACATTCTTGTCATGATCGGGATAAATGTTCAAAATGCCAAAATTTTTGGTGCCGACGATAATACCAAATTGCTTCATAGGAAGTGAGGAATCAAAGGTTTGTTTAAAATTCATTAAATCTACACTTTGGCCGTTGTTGGCATTTTGGTTATTCCCTGCAACTCCAATAACAATGGGAACTTGATATTTTTTAATCGTTTTTAACATGGATTTTCGCAGGGCATTTTTATCTTTTGTTGGGCGTTTTAAAAATTGATCGATACTTTTTGCCCAAATAACGTCAATACCAATAATTTTTGCTTGGTATTGACCTAATTTCTCGATGACTTCAGCAAAAAAAGTATCCCATAAAATAAATGGTTCTGGAATTTTTTGTATGGATTGATCATCAATACCTATAATGACGATCTTTTCGGAAAAATTTTGCGGATTTTGAGAATAATCTCGCCACTGAAATCTTAAATCGATACTTTTTAATTCAAGATTTTCCAATAGTTTGAAATGATTGAGGAAAATAACAAGAGTTGCGCATAGGATAATGATCAGGTATTGGCTTTTTTTCATACCCATTATTATAGGATGGCAATGAAAAATTATACAATGATTTGTCTGGCTAGTTTTTTTAATAGAAAATTTAAGCGGACTCTAAAATATTAATTTTTTTATCTTGTTCTTCTTTTTCAGCCTGCTCAGGGGAAATAATTTGTACATCTTGGAAAAAATCACTGGAAGGTTGTAAGGCGATTTGCATAAACAATTCTTCTATATTATCCATATTATCGCGAAGAATAAGTTCTAATCGTTTATTGCTTTTCCACTGTTGGTAGACAAGCTCACTTATAGCCTGATTCTTGGCACTTTTTGCTTCAGGGGAAAAATCAATATTAATGACGCTCATAAGATAATAGACAATAGTTATTAAAGAAGTTTAAAAGAGTTAATACTATTATCGTTATAAGGAGCCGAATCTTGAGGACTTTTTAAAATCGTCAAGAGGGTTAAGACCGTCAAGAGCGTTAAAATCGTCAACACCGTCAAAGGCGTTAAGAGCTTAAAAGACTAAAAAAATTAAAAAAAGACTTGACACAAAAGTCGGCCCGAATACAATTTTTTTGACGCCTTTGACGCCTTTGACGCCTTTGACGCCTTTGACGCCTTTGACGCCTTTGACGCCTTTGACGCCTTTGACGCCTTTGACGCCTTTATTTATCAAACGTATCTTTTACGCAGGGGATAATTTTTTGTAATAAGTGTTTAAATACTTTGGGATTACCACAAATAATATTGCCGCTTTCTAAGTATTGATCACCACCACCAAAGTCACCGATTAAACCGCCAGCTTCGCGGACTAATAAAATGCCTGCTGCCATATCCCATTCATTTAGGCCAATTTCCCAGAATCCATCTAGACGACCTGCAGCTACATAAGCAAGGTCTAGAGCCGCTGAGCCAGGGCGACGAATTCCTGCGGTCATGGGAAATACGGCTTTAAACGTTTCTAAATAAACATCTAAATGTTGTTGTTGTTTAAAGGGGAAGCCGGTTCCTAATAATGCACCATCAAGATTTTTTTTCTTAGAAACGCGTAGGCGACGGTTGTTGAGCATAGCTCCTGCGCCTTTACTGGCTGTAAAAAGTTCTTGGCTTACTGGATTGTATATCACGGCCTGAGTAATCCTACCTTTTTCTTTTAAGGCAATGGATACAGCAAATTGAGGGAAGCCATGTAGAAAATTGGTGGTGCCATCAAGGGGATCAATAATCCATTGGTAATCTGGATTTCTTCCTTTTGTGTGGCCACTTTCTTCTGCTTTAAAGCAATGATCTGGATAGGACGCCTGGATAGTTGATATAATAACCTCTTCGGCTTTTTTATCAACTTCTGTGACAAAGTCATTTTCACCTTTAACACCGACTTTAATTGATTCTAGTCGGTCAAGTGAACGATAAATGATATCACCGGCAGCATTAGCCGCGCGAGTTGCGATATTTAACATGGGATGCATGATTCGTCTCCAATGACATTTGTGGGGTGGAAAAAAGAAAGTGCGTATTCTATCATCAAGTCTCCTGGAAATCATTTTTTAAACATTAAAGATAATAGTAGATAGCAATGAGTTTAGATAATATTCGCATCGTCATGGTCAATACTTCCCATCCCGGCAATATCGGTGCAGCTGCTCGGGTGATGAAAAATATGGGATTACAACATTTTTTTCTGGTACAACCCAAAAAATTCCCTCATCCTGATGCCATCTCTATGGCTGCGGGGGCTGATGATTTATTGGAACAGGCAGTAATTGTCGACTCTCTTGAAGAAGCCTTGAGCGGTTGTCATCTAGTGCTTGGTACGACGGCAAGATTGCGGAAGTTACAACATCAAATCTTTGAACCGAGAGAAGCGGTAGAAAAAATTGCTGAAATTTCTTCTCACCAACAAATTGCTATTGTGTTTGGTCGTGAACGCACTGGATTGACCAATGAGGAATCTGATCTGTGCCAATTATTGATTAATATTCCTACCGTGGCCGAACATGCTTCCTTAAATGTCGCATCTGCTATTCAAGTTTTGGCCTACGAGTTGTACCTTGCCCATCGTACACGGGATAACCGTGATGAGCGGATCAATAAAGATTTGCCTGCAACACATGATGAAGTGGAAAATTATTTTAGCCATTTAGAAGAAACAATACTAAAAACAGGATTTTTAAATCCGAAACAATCGCCTCAACTAATGCCAAAATTAAGAAGACTCTATTATCGCTGTGGCTTGGAGAAAAATGAAATTAATATATTACGTGGTATATTGGCATCGTTTGATACTAAACAATAAATAAATCTAGAAAACGCAGTAGATCACAACTGTGTTTTCTAGGATAAAAAATCAAAAATGGAGAAACAACAATGACGGATTCCCTTGATCCTATCATATTAAACCTTATTTATACTTGCGTAGGGGGCAGTTTGACATTAGCTTTTATGTGGCTGGGATGTAAAATTTTCAGTCATTTGGTGAGTTTTAGTATTCCAGAGCAATTAGCAAAGGGTAACCAGGCTGTTGGACTAATGATTATGGGAATGTTCATTGGGATTGGCATTGCTATGGGATTAGTGATTGGCTTAGGGCTTAATTAAACCTATGTATATACGTATTTGTTTATTCTTTATGTTAGGGCTGCTGCCATCTTTGGGGAGTAGCGGGGCATTTAAACATGTTAAGCATAAGCATTGGACAGATAAGTATGATCGTCATTTCCGCAAGTATTCAAAACATTATTTTGGCCCCAATTTTTCTTGGCATTGGTTTAAAGCTCAAGGAATAGCTGAATCCGGTTTAAAAAAGGATGCTATTAGTAAGGCTGGAGCAAAGGGTATTATGCAAATTTTACCCACTACTTTTGCAGATATTACCAAAAAAAATCCCGAAATGGGGGCAATTGATACCCCGAAATGGAATATAGCCGCTGGTATCTTTTATGACCGATTGTTATTTAATAAATGGAAGCTTAAAGAAATTCCACCAGAAGAAAGACTTTCATATACCTTTGCCAGTTATAATGCGGGTTATAGCAATATTTTAAAGGCCTATAATAAAACAGCCAAGAAAATCAATGATAAACCAACCACCTGGAAAGAAATTAAAGGCTTAACCCCAGGGCCGACTCGAGCCTATGTACATCGGATTAAAAAACTCATGCAATCTCAATGATGCTATCATGGTTATTTTTTATTAAAAACACTTTTTAAATCAAAAAGATGTTTAACTTTGAATCTTTAAAACAGTGTAAAGTAAGGTGTAAAAAGCTATTTCAACGTTGTTCTATTGGTAATTTCCTAGTAAAATACTCGATTGTTTTAGCAAGGCAGATTTAATATTTATATGTTTGAGCGCTTAAAAGAAGATATAGGCTGTGTTTTCGATAGAGATCCGGCGGCACGTGGATATTTTGAAGTATTAACGACATATCCTGGCGTACATGCCATGCTGCTTTATCGCTTGTCTAATAAACTTTGGCGTTTTGATATTAAGTGGTTAGCTCGCTTTATTTCATTTCTTGGACGCTGGTTCACTGGAATTGAAATTCATCCAGGCGCAACTATCGGTAAACGCTTTTTTATTGACCATGGAATGGGAGTTGTGATTGGTGAAACAGCCCATATAGGTGATGATTGTACGTTGTATCATGCAGTTACCTTGGGGGGAACCTCCTGGAAAAAAGGCAAACGTCATCCTACTCTTGGTGATAATGTCGTAGTCGGGGCCGGAGCTAAAGTACTTGGACCAATTAATTTAGGTGAAGGTGCTCGGGTTGGCTCCAATGCGGTTGTGGTTAAAGATGTACCAGACTTTTGTACCGTTGTTGGTATTCCCGGTAAAGTCGTCACTAATCCAGACTATAAAACACCCGACAAAGACCATCCCAAACAAAAAAATCGCGAAAAAATGGCTAAACGCATTGGCTTTGATGCTTACGGAACATCCCAAGAAATGCCCGATCCAGTGGCACATGCCATCAATTGTATGCTGGATCATATGCACGCGACTGACGAAAAAATGGAGCAAATGTGCAAAGCTCTAAAATCAATGGATTATGATTTTAACGATGCATTCCCTTATGTTCATTCCTGCGAAATAGAACATTTAGATCAAGAATATGAAGAAACCTGTCCTGCCAAAGACATCTGTGCTGCGGGCTTTGGCGATCATAAAGATGAAATACTAGTCAAAGTGGATGAAAAGGATAAGGAATAATACTTGACTACTTTACTCGGTTTTTATTATTATGTAGTTATGTAAGGTATTTAATTCTAATTCATTATAAAACAAAGGTAGAGATATCAGATGAAACTTACAACAAAAGGGCGTTATGCAGTAACAGCAATGTTGGATTTGGCTTTACATTATCAAAATGGTCCAATTACTTTAGCTGACATTTCTAAAAGACAAGAAATTTCACTTTCTTATTTAGAACAACTTTTTTCCAAACTACGCAAGAATGGTTTGGTAAACAGTGCCAGAGGACCTGGTGGTGGTTATCGTTTGAGTCGAGATGCAAATGATATCGCAGTTGCAGAAGTGATTTCTGCAGTCGACGAAACAGTGGATACAACACGCTGCAATAGAAAAGGTGATTGCCAACGTTCGGAACGTTGCCTAACTCATGAATTGTGGTGTGATTTAAGCGATCAGATTTTTGATTTTCTAGCCAATATCTCATTGGGTCAACTTGTTGAAAGACGAGAAGTTAAAGAAGTCGCTGAACGTCAGGAAAAAATGACTCAACTCCAGGATGCTGAGTTAGAAAAGCAAATCGCTTAAGGGATATGCTGGTAATATCCTATGACTAACGGAGTTAAGCATATTTGTCAATGTTCTAAAACAATGACGTTTTAGTTGTTGTACCATATGCTTTAATTAGTATTTTTATATATTCGGAAATAGTATTATGAGTACCCCAATTTATTTTGATTATTCGGCAACTACCCCGGTTGATAAACGGGTTGCAGATGTTATGTGTCAATACCTGACCAATGAAGGTGTTTTTGGCAATCCTGCTTCGCGTTCACATCAATACGGCTGGGACGCCGAAAAGGCTGTTGAAAAAGCCAGAACTGATGTGGCAGCCTTAATTAATGCCGATCCTAAAGAAATTGTCTGGACTTCAGGTGCAACTGAATCTGATAATTTGGCAATCAAGGGCGCTGCTCACTTTTATGCAAAAAAGGGAAAACACATAATTACCTCTAAAACCGAGCATAAAGCGGTTTTAGATAGCTGTCGTCAGTTAGAACGGGAAGGTTACGAAGTCACTTATCTCGACCCGGATGAAAATGGCTTGATTTCGTTGCAAAATATTGAATCTGCACTGCGTGATGACACTATTTTGGTGTCGATTATGCATGTTAATAATGAAATTGGGGTGATCCAAGATATTTCAGCAATTGGCGAACTCTGCCGTTCGAAAAAAATTCTCTTTCATGTGGATGCGGCTCAAAGCGCTGGGAAAACACCGATTGATATGCAGACGATGAAGGTCGATCTATTATCTCTATCGGCTCACAAAGTTTATGGTCCTAAAGGCGTTGGTGCCTTATATATTCGTCGTAAACCACGCGTCAGAATTGAAGCACAGATGCATGGTGGTGGACATGAACGAGGGTTTCGTTCGGGTACTTTGGCGACTCATCAAATCGTTGGAATGGGAGAAGCCTTTCGAATCGCCAAAGAGGAAATGCAATCCGAGTTGGAAAAGGTTCATAGTCTCAGAGAACGCTTCTTAAAAGGTATCGACGATATGGAAGAAGTGTATATCAATGGCGATATGGAACATCGTGTGCCGCATAATTTAAATATTAGTTTTAATTATGTAGAAGGTGAATCTTTATTAATGGCCATCAGCGATTTGGCTGTATCTTCTGGATCAGCTTGTACTTCTGCCAGTCTTGAGCCATCCTATGTTTTAAGGGCTCTAGGTCGTAGTGATGAATTGGCGCATAGTTCCATACGTTTTACGCTTGGTAGATATTCAACCAAAGAAGATGTAGATCATGCAGTTGAGTTATTGCATGAAAAGATCCAGAAATTACGTGATCTCTCACCGTTGTGGGATATGTACAAAGCTGGTATCGACTTATCAACCATTGAATGGGCAGCTCACTAATTTATTAGTAAGTGCTCACAGTCCGTAACTTGAGGAAAAAATTATGGCTTATAGCGAAAAAGTTTTAGATCATTATGAAAATCCACGCAATGTAGGCAGTATGGAAGACGATTCTGATGTCGGTACTGGCATGGTGGGTGCGCCAGCATGTGGAGATGTAATGCGTCTACAAATTAAGGTAGACAATGAAGGTGTTATCGAAGATGCCAAGTTTAAGACCTATGGGTGTGGTTCTGCCATTGCTTCTAGTTCTTTGGTGACCGAATGGATTAAAGGGAAAACTCTCGATGAAGCTGGAGAAATTAATAATATGGCGATTGCTGAAGAATTGGCATTGCCTCCGGTTAAAATTCATTGCTCCGTATTAGCAGAAGATGCAATTAAAGCAGCAATTAAGGACTACAAAGAAAAACAGGACTAAAATCATGGCGATTACCTTAACCGATGCAGCAGCTGTACAAGTGCAGAAATTTTTAGAAAATCGTGGCAAAGGAGTTGCCTTGAGACTGGGTGTGAAAACTAATGGTTGTTCTGGAATGGCCTATGTGTTGGAATTTGCAGAAGAAATTGAATCTCAAGACCAGGTATTTGAAGACAAAGGCGTTAAGGTTGTAGTTGATCCAAAAAGCTTAATTTATATCGACGGTACTGAATTGGACTTCGGTCGGGAAGGTCTTAACGAAGGATTTAAATTTAATAATCCGAATGTGAAAGATACCTGCGGCTGCGGCGAAAGTTTTAACGTTTAGGCCGACTGCATTTAATATGTTAGAAAATTACTTTGAACTATTAGGTCTGCCAGTTGACTACAATGTTGATTTGCCAGTGTTAAATGCCAATTATTTAGAGGTCCAACGCTCGGTTCATCCAGATAAATTTGCCAATAGCTCAGATTTGGAACGGCGTTTATCGGTACAAAAAGCGGCTCAAATCAATGACGCACTGCAAACTTTAAAAAATCCTTTGAAAAGAGCGGTTTATCAGCTGTCATTATCTGGAGTGGAATTGAAGGATAATGAGACCGCCATGGACCCCGAGTTTTTGATGCAACAGATGGAATTGCGTGAAAAACTGGCTGCTGTTAAACAGCGGGATGATCCTTTTGAAGCCTTGGATAAAATGCTTGCGGATGTTGAAGCAACGCTCAAGGGATATCAACATCTTTTAGGGCAGCTTTTTAGCAATGCCAACGAAGAGGCATTACAAAAAGCCAAAAATACTGTGTTAAAAATGCAGTTTTTAAGTCGTTTACAGGAAGAATGCTTAAATTTAGAAGAAGAACTCGCAAATGAGTTCTAGTATCATTATTATAATCCTCTAGTTTCCAATTTCCTCATTTCACTAAATCGTTAAACATGAGTTTCTTAATATGGCATTGTTACAAATATCAGAGCCTGGACAATCCAGCGCGCCTCATCAACATAAATTGTCGGTCGGAATCGACTTAGGAACAACGAATTCTTTGGTTGCTTCCGTTCGTAATGGATTAGCTGAAACTTTGGCTGATGAAGATGGTGAGCATTTATTGCCTTCTGTGGTGCAATATTTTGATGCAGAAATGGCAGCAAAACTAGGTAAAAATCATGTTGTGGGCGCCAAAGCGAAACAAAATGCGGTAGCCGATCCACACAATACTATCGCTTCTGTTAAACGTTTTATGGGGCGTGGAATGGATGATATTGAAGAGTCTTCTGTCTATGAAATGCTCTTGGATGATAATTCTACCGTACCGCGTATCAAAACTGTAGCGGGAAATTTTAGTGCAATTGAAGTATCCGCTGATATATTGACTCATTTAAAAACACGTGCTGAAGACACCCTCGGTGGTGACTTAATAGGAGCTGTAATTACGGTCCCGGCTTATTTTGATGATGCACAGCGACAAGCGACTAAGGACGCTGCCAAATTAGCCGGTCTCAAGGTTTTACGCCTAATCAATGAACCAACGGCTGCTGCAGTCGCTTACGGTTTGGATACGGGACAAGATGGAATTCATGTTATTTTTGACTTGGGTGGTGGTACTTTTGATATCTCTATTCTACGCCTAAATAAGGGTGTTTTCGAAGTGATGGCTACGGCTGGAGATTCAGCCCTAGGTGGTGATGACATTGATCAGGCAATTAGTGACTGGTTAGTCAGTGAACTTGCTATAAAATCCCCATTATCAGCATCTTTACAACGTCAACTGGGAGAACAATCTCGCGCTGCAAAAGAAGCTTTAAGTGCAGCTGATAAAACCACTATTCGGATTAATTCTGATCAAAATGAACGACTTGAAATTGACTTAAGTCGAACTCAATTTAATCAGCTGATTAGTCCATTGATTAAGAAGACTCTTATTCCATGTCGTCGAGCTTTGCGTGATTCTGGCATTGAAAAAGATGAAGTGATTGATATCGTAATGGTCGGTGGTTCAACCCGAGTTCCTTTGGTTCGGGAAAAAGTCGAAGAGTTTTTTGGAAAAACACCTTTAACCAGCATTGATCCTGATCGAGTAGTCGCCATTGGTGCGGCCCGTCAAGCTGATATTTTGGTTGGAAATAAACCAGATGACGAAATGTTATTATTGGACGTATTACCGCTTTCATTAGGTTTGGAAACGATGGGAGGCTTGGTAGAAAAAGTCATTCATCGTAATACCACAATACCTGTTGCTAGGGCGCAGGACTTTACCACTTTTAAAGATGGTCAAACAGCGATGGCTGTACACGTGTTGCAGGGTGAGCGAGAAATGGTCAGCGATTGTCGATCTTTAGCTCGTTTTGAATTAAGAGGTATCCCCCCCATGGTCGCTGGAGCCGCCCGTATTCGGGTAACTTTCCAAGTCGATGCTGATGGCTTATTATCGGTATCGGCTAAAGAAGAGACGAGCGGGGTTGAATCCTCTATTCAAGTTAAACCTTCCTATGGTTTGTCGGATAATGAAATTGAGCAAATGCTCAAAGAATCTCTCAGTCATGCACAAGAAGATGTTGATGCTCGCAAACTGGCCGAGCAACAGGTAGAAGCGGATCGCGTTATTGAAGGTGTTAATTCAGCATTGAAAACCGATAGCGAGCAATTATTATCAGCTCAAGAGCTAGAAGAAATTCAACTTTCCTTACAGGAATTGGCGACTTGTCGTCAAGGTAGTGATGAAATCGCTATTAAACAGGCAATCGAAAAAGTGGAGCAGGTTACCTCACTGTATGCACAGCGTCGCATGGATGTTAATGTTCAGATGGCTCTATCCGGGCAAAAAGTTGATGATTTTGAAGAATAACGAATTTAAAAAGGTTAAAAAATGCCAAAAATAATATTTTTACCCCATGAAGAGCTTTGTCCAGATGGGGCAGTGATAGAGGTTGAAAAGGGAACTTCAATTTGTGATGCAGCCCTTGAAAATCATATAGAAATTGAACATGCTTGTGAAAAGTCCTGTGCTTGTACCACGTGTCATGTGTATGTCAGAGAAGGGTTTGATTCGCTAGAAGATGCCACCGATTTAGAAGAAGATTATCTTGATAAAGCTTGGGGAGTGGATCCCGATTCTCGTTTAAGTTGCCAGGCTTTGGTGGAAGATGACGATTTGGTTATAGAAATTCCCAAGTACACGATTAATATGGTGTCTGAAAATCATTAATTTAGGTTGAAAAATTAAAAGTTCGGTCTAGGCTTTAGTCAGGAGTCAGGAGTCAGGAGTCAGGAGTCAGGAGTCAGGAGTCAGGAGTCAGGAGTCAGGAGTCAGGAGTCAGGAGTCAGGAGTCAGGAGTCAGG
>Ga0209692_10001316_pt1 | contig 35110 bp, 33 predicted proteins | sample tdDd472_FD_187129 | JGI IMG/M metagenome (GOLD analysis project Ga0209692, IMG submission 187129) | Marine sediment microbial communities from the Atlantic coast under amendment with organic carbon and nitrate - tdDd47.2 (SPAdes)... | ecosystem: Environmental > Aquatic > Marine > Coastal >...
CAAGGTGCCGCTGGAAAGGTTTGAATGGCCGCTCGCTGCCGCCCTTTTCTTCCTGGTCCTTGAAATATTGGTCGGAGAAAGAAAAAAACCACGTTCTCTCCCTATCCTTAAGACTATACGCAACAAGATCAGACGGGGAAAGAAGGTGACCGGGGTGACAGCCATTCTGCTGCTTTTCAGCCTCAGCATCAGCAATAAAGCATATTGTTCCAGTGGTGAAGAGGCTTTTGAACGGGGTGACTATTTACAAGCTTCTGAATATTATCGTGAAAAACTGGAAGAATCCCCCAATGACCCGGAGCTGCAATATAATTATGGCACAGCCTCCTTTAAAAACAACATGTATAACGATGCTATTGAAGCATTTACCAAGTCGCTTAAAAGTGACGATATAGAGCTGCAAAAAAAAGCCTATTACAATAGAGGTAACAGCAACTACCATAAAGGTGTAGAGTTGCAGCAGGCCGACCCTAAGGCGACTATCAAAGAGTGGAAACAAGCCCTTAGCTCTCTGCAATCCGCCCTGGAACTCGCACCCGATGATGCTGATGCCAGGCATAATCATGAAGTCATCACCAAGCGGCTGGAAGAGCTGGAAAAGCAACAGCAGCAAAACCAAAAAAACGAACAAGATCAGCAGGAGCAAAAGCAAGACGGCGACTCGACAGATCAACAACAGGACAAGAACCAGCAACAATCCAGCTCAGAAAAACAACAGTCCGAGAATGGGCAGCAGGAGGAAGAACAGGGGGCAGAGAAAAATGACCGGCAGCAATCACCAACTACAGACGAGAATGGCGATAAAACAAGGGAGCCTAAGCCAATAAATGAATCTCCGAAAGAAGGAAAAAATTCTGAAGAACAGGCAAAACAAGATGCGTTGCGGCAACAACTTGGTAAAATGACGAAAGAAGAAGCAGAGAAGCTTCTCAATGCCCTGAAAAATGAAGAGGGTGAACTGAATTTTGTTCCGACCGGTCGTGGAAATAATGAAAATGACGTGGATAAAGATTGGTAATGCGACAACAATTAATATTCTTTAAAACTATAATCTGTCTGGCCGTCCTTTTCCTGGGCACCTTTGGTCCATGCACCTTGCGGGCCTATGCAGAGGTCACGGTTGAGGCCACTCTTAGCCATCTCTCCTTTCCCCAGGATAAGGCGGCAAGATTGACCATAACTGTTACCGGCAGAAGCCGTAATACCGCTATTGATTTGCCCCAAATCGACGGTATCCGTTTTCACAACCGGGGTAAGTCGAGTCAGATAAGTGTTGTCAATCGCGCCATGTCGTCATCTATTTCTCATAATTACCTGGTCCAGGCTGAAAAACCGGGAGCATATACCATTCCATCCATTGGTGTAACAGTCGGAGGAGAAACATATTCAACCCAACCAATCACTTTTGAGGTAAGCCCTTCCGGACAGCAGGTTCGCGGTTATTCGGGTAAAACCGATCAACAAGAGGGCGAAATTGCCTTCATCCGTACTTCAAAAACCGGCAACCATTATCCCGGTGAGATTGTTCCATTTACCATCAAAGCCTATTTCACCCAAGCGTACAGAGCTGATATTAACTCACTGCCCAACCTCCGTGGAGATGGTGTGGTCATGTCACAGCTGCACGACAAACCAACGCAAACAGAGGAATTGGTAAACAACAGGAAATACCATGTCCTCACCTGGGACACCAGTCTGTCAGGAATAAAAGCTGGCGAACACCCAATAAGTTTTTCTCTTGATGCTACATTGCTTATCCCCCAGAAAAGGCGATCCCTGTCTCCATTTGGTGGCAACACCCTTTTTGAAGATTCGTTTTTAAACGACTCTTTCTTCGGGAGCCATCAGCGTAAGCCGATAGTTTCTGTCAGCCCTGAGGTTATTTTTAACGTCCTGCCCCTGCCAACAGCCGATCAACCTGACAATTTTACTGGTGCAATTGGTGATTTTGACCTGAAGGTTGGGGTGACGCCAGTCGATGTTGAGATCGGAGAACCAATGACGCTCACGATGGAAATCTCCGGGACTGGTAATTTTGACAGGGTAGAAGCCCCTGTTTTTCCAGACAGCGCTAACTGGAAAACATACTCCCCCACCTCAGACTTCTCGGAGCAGGGAAGAAGGTATGCAGGCACCAAGGTCTTCGAACAGGCTGTCGTTGTCAGAAGCGGGGCCGTCACTGAAATGCCCTCACTCTCTTTTAGCTATTTCAATCCCCAGGAAAAAAGGTATATCACCAAAACCAGCGAGGCTGTTGCTATACATTTGAAAGATTCTGTCCCGCAGACCATCGCACAACCCGTCAAACCCGTGGTGCGTCCTGCACAAGAGCCTGCCCCAGAGACCGCTACAGCACCAACCATTGAGGGACTGGCCCCCATCCACCTGGATACGGGTAGCTATCATGCTGGCATTTTACCGCTTTTTAAAAACATCTGGTTAATATCGATCTGCTTACTCTGTGTTCTTTTACTGCTGACACTTTTTGTTCTCAAAATACGACAGCGAAATATCGAAAATCATCCTGAAATCCAATTACAACGCCAAAAGAAACTGCTGCTTGAAAGCGACCTGAAAAAGGTGGCACAGGCCCAGACAGAAGGGGATGTTCCCTCCTTTCTTTCATTTGCCAGGACGGCTATCCAAAACCAGCTCGGCCTGCTTTGGAATATCGAACCAGCAGCCCTCAGCTTATCTGATATCAGGAGTCGACTGGACACGGATGTGCAACTCATAGAAATTTTTAGTGTTGCCGAAGAAGCGGCTTATGGTGGCGCCACCCTTACCAACCAGAAAATGCAGGACTACACTATTACCCTAAAAACGGAGCTGGAGGAGTTACTATGAAACGAACAGGCTTTCGTTGTTATTTTTCCATACTCTTAACCATCCTGCTTTTGTCAGCTACAGCGGTTCTTGCCGGCAAAGTTGAAGATAACCTTTTCCAGGAGGCTAATGAGGCATACAGCCGTGGCGAGTATGACCAGGCCATCTCAAAATACCAGAAGATAACTGAAACAGCAGGGTATTCGACGTCAGTGCTCTATAATCTTGCCAATAGCTTTGCTCAGAACGGGCAAACTGGCAGAGCGATACTCAATTATGAAAGAGCTCTGCGGCTGTCCCCCTCTGACTCTGATATTTCCGGTAACCTCCAACTGGTAAAAAAGGAAAACGGACTCTTTCCCAAAGAATCTTCAAGAGTGGAGCGATTCTTTCAACTCCTGAGCCTTAACCAGTGGACATCCTTGATTGTATTGGCCCTCGTTCTGGTTACCACTTACCTGCTTGCCACCATGAAATACCAGTTTTCCAGACAACTCAACATCGGGGTTGGAACGAGCTGTTTCCTGCTCCTCTGTCTGGCAACCGCAGGAACCTTGGTCCGGTATCAATACTTCAGCCCTTCGGTGGTGATCTCCCCGGAGGCTAAGCTGTTCATCTCTCCCTTTGAATCATCTGGCTCCATAGGCGCTTTACAGGAAGGCCGACTGGTCTATCCGCAAAAAAGCCACGGCGATTTCAGTTATGTTATTGATGAGACTGACAGAAAAGGCTGGATTCCTTCCGCGCTGATTGAACCTGTCTGCAAGCCGGCACGCTCGGGTTCATAAGGAAACACCACCAGTACTGCAGGCCCCACATAAGGGCCGGCGGTACTGGCAGTCACTATAACTATCAGACCTTGAATTTATTTACCATTTGATTAAGTTCATCCGCCAGCGCCGCCAGTTCCCCTGAGTTCGTATTAACCTCAGAACAACTATTCGAGATATCATTTGAGGATTTCGTCACATCGGAGACATCGTTTATCTCACTCACCGTGCCCTCGGTGTTGGTTTGGATTCCCTCAACTCTCTTTTTAATCTCTCCTGAGGCCGCGGCAGTCTGACGTGCCAACTCCTTTATTTCCCCGGCAACAACAGCGAAGCCTTTTCCTGCATCATGGACCTTGAAGCGGTATCCATGATATAGAAATAATCTGAATTATCCTTTCCATAACGAAGAGAATTTATTGTACTTAATGTTTTGGCCTTCATACCCGCTTCTGTCGAATCTTGGGGTTCTTGGTAATTATGCTGAGCAATATACTAGGCGGTATCGACGAGATAGGTTAACATTGCTTTCTTTTCTTCCATAATACCGTCGCGATAATTTAAAACTTCCTCATTCCCTCTTTTTGTCAGGGAATATGATGAAATTACGACCGATACTACACCAAGCAACAACAAGCTATAGCGAGGAGGAAGAATCTGTTGACTTTCTAGGGAATTTGCAATCAAAGCGGGATAACTAAGCAATCCCACGTTATTACCGTCATATTAAAGTACCTCGAAACTCGGTTAGTGTTGCTGCCGCCTCGTCAATATTCTCGGAAGAGAGTTCCAGATCATACTGATAATTACTCATGCTTTTACCGTATCGCTTGTCATAGTAATCAACGAGCAGAATATGAACCAACTCATCCAATTGACCGTTGCGGAGGAACCGGCACATTTTCTCTACCTGATCTTCGCCCATTTTCTGTTTGAAAGATTTTAGAATACCCTCTACCTGGCTTCTCATCTCCTCATTTGCCACGGGGTAATCCTCAATGATTCGCCTGATTCTGGTTGTTAGACTGCAGTGAACATTCACCATAACAGCCTCTTTCATGGCTATAGCTAAAGGCTTTGGGATAAATACCCTGCCGATCTTGCGGCTCTCTCCTTCGATAAAATAAGGTTCTTCTTCAAGTGAACCAATAACCCTCACCAGCCCGCTTTCAAAGGTCCTCTGGTTACTAGGCTGCCGATCCAGCGCACCAAAAAGCGAACTGCGATGTCCGGCAAGATCTTCCAGATCAATGGCAGATTCGAGTTTTTGCAGGATACGGGTCTTTCCCGTACCCGTAAGACCATGTATAATGATCAGTTTCGGTTGAAATTTTTGCAGAGTATCGAGGATATTCTGTCGATATTTCTTATATCCCCCTTCAAGCTGGAAGACCTCATAGCCAGATTGAGCCAACAGGTTGACCACCGACAGAGACCGCATCCCCCCCCTGGCACAGAAGATGCTGATTGCTTTAGATTTAAAAGGCTGAAAAGCACTGACCAGCTCGGTTAACTTCTTGTCAACATAGTCGAATCCTTTGTCAACGGCCTGTTCATGTCCCCCATGCTTATAAATTGTGCCGATAACACTGCGCTCATCCTCGTCAAATAACGGAACATTAATAGCCCCAGGGATAGTACCCGCCAGAGATTCCGCTGCAGAACGAACGTCGATTATTTGATGGCCTTTTGCCAGTGCTTCATCGAGCTGTATGAGCCGGGAGGATTTACCAAGTATTGTCGAACGGGATAGATCTCTTTCCATTATCACTAAAATTCCTTTCCCCTTGCTGCTATAATCTCATCTCGAGTTGTGGGTACCCGCTAGATAAAGTATTTCACAACGCTATCAATAATTATAGATTACCAGTTAGAAACTGAACGATGGAAACAGCGCTCAAAGTGGCCGTTTCTGCCCGCAGTATCCTGTCTCCAAGACTTACAGTACGCCAACCAAGCAGCCGTGCCTGTTCGACCTCTTCCCGGGTGAACCCACCCTCCGGTCCAAGCATTAGGGCAAGAGAGGAAGCTTTGTCAATATCCGGGATATCATGGAGATGGATCGTTTTTTCCTCTTCCCAGAACAGAAGGCGCAATATGTTATCATTCTCGGATTCTCTGTTGAGCGACTCGGTGTACGTTTCTGGCGTTTCTATCTCCATTGAGCTAAGACGCAGACACTGTTTGCAGGCCGCAATCCCTATTCGCCGCCACCTTTCATGTTTTTTCCGGGCCTGCATCTGGCCAAGTTTTCCCTGGCATCTCGAACTCTGAAAAGGAACTATTCCGGATACACCCAACTCTGTACATTTCTGTACCACAGTGTCCATCTTCTCCCCCTTCAGAATCCCCTGCCAGACCACAAGCGATTTACCAATATCCGCTTCTGAAGCTACAACTCCTTCGACCTTTGCCTCCACCTCGCGCCCAACAGTGCTGATAACTGCATGATACAATGTTCCCAGCCCGTCAAGAAGCTCTATACTGTCACCTGTTTTTAAACGTAAAACCTTGGAGATATGCCGAGATTCATCCTCGGAGAGAAAGACTCTGTCGCCATTTCGCAAAGACGGATCGAAAAAAAAACGTCGCATTGATTTATTGCCATCCCATTATGTTTAAGTTTTTCCGTAACCGAACTCTATCACAAACCAATCAGCACTAGCTGTTCTTAGAAATTGACAAGTTCTCTCTCATTCCGTAAATATAAAGAAATAAAGCAATGTTTTGATACATCATCAATACCTTTTGAGCCGAGGAAACACCATGTCGATTGAACGTAGAGAACAGGAACGCTTTTCTCTCAACCTTCAGGCAAAAATATCATACAGACACGTCGAGGATCAAGAACCGATGATCGACACTGTTGCGGCAAATATCAGCTCAACTGGGGCTTTTCTTCAAACCTCCCATAAATTCCCAATGGCTGCCAAGGTTAAGATGGAATTTTATCTGAGTGTTAATGATCTGAAAAAATTGCGTTTCATCCTCTCTATGGAAAGTCTGAAACAGCTTCACGGCGGAAATATCTGGGTCTGTGCCAACGGAATAGTCATCCGCGAGGATGACACCGGGGTGGGAATCATTTTCGATACCGACTACCAGATCACCCCAATGAAGCCCCCAAATATTGCAATATAAGCAGAACAGGCACTCTTTCTCACCCTTTTAGAAACCGTAGTGCAGACCACTCCTGGCGGCCATCCTTTCCTGATAAATGACAACCTTTCGCCGTGAAAACATTTATTATGTTTGCAACCTGCTCTCCAGTAAGTAACCCGGAAAGAATGAGCGTACCACCATCTGTAGTCAGGCGAACCAGATCGTCTGACATACTGATCAAAACATCATGGACAATATTGGCGACCACTATCTCATAAGGTTCATCAAGTGACGAGAGGGGGGTGAGGCTTATCTGCATATGGTCCTGCAAGGAATTCCTGCGTACATTTTCCTCAGCTGCCGAAACCGCTTCAGGGTCATTGTCTATCCCCAGGACCTCCTCCGCCCCATATAATACAGCCGCCATGCCGAGAATGCCAGTTCCGGTCCCTACATCAAGAAGCCGAACTCCACCATGTTCTGACAATGTCTCCCGAATAAAATCCAAAGAAAGACTTGTGGTGGCATGGTGACCGGTGCCAAAGGCCATTCCTGGATCCATGGTAATAACCTTCTCTCCCTTTGCAGGCCGATATTCCTCCCAGGTCGGGGCAATGACCAGACCTGGTACGATAGCAAAAGGTTTGAAATGTTCCTTCAAGCTTTTCCCCCAGTCTTCTTCCTCGATCATAGTAGAAGAAAGGCTTGGCTCCTCCACACTGAAGATACGTGCTAACTCTGTGAGGTATGATTTTACCCGTGCGAGAATATCATCCACCTCATCCGTGTCCAGATTTGCTCTTTGAACGTAACCGTTCACCGTGCCAAAAAGAAGCTCGTCCCGGGCACCCGTCTCCACGCCCGCGTCAATCACTCCAACCAGAAAATCACTGATAGGCTCCACCAGAAGAGGGTCTGTCTCTATTGTTATCTTCAACCATTTGTTACTGATCATATTCCCCTCTATGTTTCATGAGTTCCCTCACCAAAATTGCCGTACCCCAATTCTAAAGAAGGCAATAGTTTTTCATATGACAAACAGCTTCGTCCACACTATTATATTGAAAAATAGATATATTATCTCTTCTCCCACCGAAAAACGGGATTGTTTTTATACAAAAACATAATCTATAAGGTATGAAAAGTGGTAAACAGCACTCATTTACTTCGATCAAAGGTCCGCATTGCATCACAAGACAACACCCACTGAATATTTTGACAATCTTACTGCCTGTCCTGATTGTGACCTGCTTTTACCACAAATAAAAACACCTGTCAGACACTCAATCGTTTGCCCCCGCTGCGGCAAAACAATAAGCAGGAGAAGGGCTCGTTCAATCACAAAAGCACTCGTCCTCAGTATCGCTGGGCTGCTCTTATATCTCCCGGCGATTACTTTACCACTTATTACTCTGAAATCATTTGGTTTCAGCGATTCAGCCAGTATTATTGATTCAATAAGTAACTTTTACCAAAGTGGTTACTACTTTGTTGCATTCATGGTGCTGCTCTCAGCAGTCATTTTGCCCTTTGTGCTCCTTTCTTCCATTTTTATCATTTCCGGCCAGCTCTCTATAAAACGATATCCGCCGTATCTGGCGAAGCTGTTCCGCAGTTACCTGCATTTAGAAGAGTGGGCAATGGTGGAAGTGTACCTGCTGGGCATCATTGTAACAATCATCAAAATGTCTGATAATACAGACATTAACTATCATACGGGAGTGTTCGTTTTTACCGGCCTCGTTGTGCTCACCCTCACCATTGCAACGGTCATTGATCATGACTTCTTCTGGCAGACAATTGACAGTAAAGGAAAAAATGAAAAACCAGGAAGTATTCGCCACGACTCTCTACAAGGTAATTCACCGGAAGGTGAATTTGTCACTGCCGCCAGGCAGGGCCTGACTCTCTGCAATACCTGCCACAAGCTATCGCCAACATCCCTTGAAGGGAAGGTCTGCCCACGCTGTGGACAGACTCTGCACAGCAGGAAACCTTATAGTATTTCAAAGACCTGGGCCTTGGTTCTCACCTCGTCAATCTTTCTTGCTCCAGCCAATCTTTTACCAATAATGCAGATCGATTACCTGGGTATCACTGACCCGTCAACAATCCTGGATGGAATAATCTATTTTTTTCAGCACGGTTCCTTCCTCATTGGCCTGATCATTTTCACAGCATCCGTTCTTATACCCGTCTTTAAAATAGTTGGTCTGGTTATCCTGCTTCTTTCCACCCATCCCTGTGGTACCAAATTACTGAGACAGAAAACCAGAATGTTTCGATTTATCTCCTTTATCGGCAGGTGGTCAATGCTTGATATTTTTGTCATTGCCCTCCTCTCCGTGTTGGTAAATTTTGGCTTTTTTACTTCGATACACGTCGCACCGGCAGCCACTTACTTCTGTATTGTGGTCGCATCTACCATGCTTGCGGTCATAAGCTTTGATCCTCGAATAATATGGGATAAATGTAGTCCATGCCAGCAAGTGGTAAGTGGTAAAAGCGCTCGATCCATTTTCAGAAACACACCATGAAAACCAAGTTGCTGTTATAAATCATAGTGGCACGACACACTTGCAAAACCCCGGGAGATTATTACATTGCAAAGAAGAGTTCACCATCCTTTGACCAATCAATACTTCTTACCGGCTAAGCTATGCCTGTTGCCAAACCACATCATCTCATCTACGGTACCCTCAAAGATTACCTGACAGAAGAGGAACTGACCGATACTGACGATGAGCGTATTCGCCAGGAGTTAAGCCGTCTGATGGTGGAAGAAAAGGGTTATGCCAAAGACTGTCTCAAACCAAGAATTAAGATTGAAACACTTTTTTCCAGGTGTTTTGTCACCTCAACCATAGAACTTACTGTTTCTGTTAAACAAAAACAGTGCATGATTATCCGATACGGTCCCGGCTCTCTGGTTAGCCGGGAGCGGGCGGCGATCGCCGCAGCCAGGGTAATCAATCCCGACTATATTATTCCACTTGCCGTTGTTACAAATGGTCGAGATGCCGAACTTTTAGACACAAGAACTGGCAAGATTATTGGTTATGGATTACACTCAATTCCTGATTGTGACACTCTAGAAGAAATGTCGTCACAGCTGGTGTTTCACCCACCACTTGAAGCCACACGGAGAGAGCGGGAATTACGTATTCTTAACGCCTTTGACGTTGAACGGTGTTGTTACTAGCATCTTAGAAGTTCTTTCTTGCTTTTTAGGAAAGAATTTCATGAAGGACCAAATTACTGAAAAAATACCAGCAAACAGGAATACTACCCTCCCCATCACCAAGTACATGAATCAAAAACAATTAATTTGAGGAAAACATGACGCCAACTGCTCGTGAAAACTGGACCAAATCAAGCTGGAAAGATTTTACAGCATTGCAACAGCCAACATGGCCTGAAGAGGCGGCTGTTAAAAAAGTACTTACCAATTTGTCTACTCTCCCACCTCTGGTCTTTGCGGGTGAAATACGTTCTCTTAAACAGCTTCTGGCTAAAGCAGTGACCGGAGACGCTTTCCTGCTACAGGGTGGTGATTGTTCCGAAAGCTTTTCCCACGTAACAGCCCCAAATATCCGTGAGACCCTGAAAGTATTGCTGCAAATGGCGGTCGTCCTCACCTACGCAGGTGGCAAGCCGGTGATCAAGGTAGGCAGGATTGCTGGTCAATTTGCCAAACCCCGTTCCTCTGACACAGAAATTATCGACGGTATTGAGCTGCCATCTTACCGGGGCGACATGGTAAACAGTCCGGAATTCACCTCGGAATCCCGCATCCCCAATCCCAAATACATGCTCAAGGGCTATAATATGGCCGCTTCAACCCTCAACCTGTTGCGCGCATTCACCCGGGGCGGCTTTGGTTCACTGCAGAGGGTGCAGGCGTGGAATCAGGAGTTCGTTGCCCAATCCCCCATGGGACGGTCCTATGATCGCTTAGCCAAACAGATCAGCCAGGCCATCAGATTCATGGAGACCATAGGTATTGCCTCGCAAACTCCTCAGATTGAACAGACCCAACTTTTCACCTCCCATGAAGCGCTCCTCCTCCAGTACGAGGAAGCACTAACCCGAATGGATACTATTACCGGTGACTGGTACGATTGTTCAGCGCACATGCTGTGGATCGGCGAACGCACCCGACAAGTCGATGGTGCCCATATCGAATTTTTGCGTGGAGTACATAATCCGATCGGCTTAAAACTTGGTCCCACCTATGATTTGGACGATGTGAAAAAGCTTATCGACGTCTTAAATCCTGACAACGAAGCCGGAAGATTAACCATCATTACCCGTCTTGGTATGAACAACGTTGAAAAAGCTCTGCCACCGCTGCTACGAGAAATGAAAAAAGAGGGCTTCAATATCGTCTGGAGCTGCGACCCCATGCATGCTAACACCTATACCGCCAAATCTGGCCTCAAAACCAGGAATTTCAATGATATTCTCTCCGAGATAACCTGCTTTTTCGAAACCCATTGGTCAGAAGGCACCATTCCAGGTGGTATCCATCTGGAGATGACCGGCGACAACGTCACAGAATGTACCGGCGGTGCACATAATATCGTCGACGAAGAGCTCGCCAGCAACTACCTGACCAGCTGCGACCCCCGGCTGAATGCGGAACAAAGCCTGGAAGTCTCCTTTCAGATAGCCGATATGATCCGCAGCTGAGACACGACAGCTGCACTCATTCTCAAACAAACGGGCAGCGAGTCGACCACGATGGTCCGCTCTATGCCCGTTTCTTCAAGATTACATTTCAGTAATCTTTCTTGACGGTCTTTTTTTCACGTTTACTGTTCTCCAAAGAAACAGAACCAATTTGTTTTATCCATTGTATGGCCGACGGATTTCTCCATTGCCATACACTTTATAGTCTTGTTTTAAAGGAGAATATGCATGTACACTAAAAGATTACCTTTCCCACTCGCCGGGATCTTAGCTCTCATGTTGCTTAGCCTGACGCTCATTGCAACTCAGAGCAACGCCCAAGCTACTGCAAATGAAGACATAGCCATCATCGACAGGTCATCCCAGGCCTTTGTCAACGTCGTAAAAAGAGCGAAACCAGCCGTAGTCCACATCAGGGTAGAAAAGACCACAACGAGCAGATACGGAAACCCGCATGGACCGCAAGATATGTTTAACCACCCTTTTTTCGATCAATTTTTCGGACCACAATACCGCCAGCAGCAACCTAAACCCCAGGAGTTCACCCAACGGGGACAGGGCTCTGGATTTATTATCAGTAAAGACGGTTTTATCCTGACCAACAATCATGTTGTGGAAGGTGCGGATACTATTAAAGTTACACTCTCTGATGATCGGGATTTCACTGCCAAGGTGATCGGTACAGACCCCCAGACCGATGTAGCTCTCTTGAAAATAGAAGATCCCAAAAACCTCCCCGTGCTGCCGATTGGTGACTCCTCAAAACTTGAGGCGGGGGAATGGGTCATCGCTATCGGTAATCCTTTTGGTCTTAGTCAAACCGTAACAGTTGGCGTTGTCAGTGCTACAGGACGGTCCAGCGTTGGTATCAACGAATATGAAAACTTCATTCAAACCGATGCCGCCATCAATCCAGGAAATAGCGGGGGACCTTTAATTAATGGCAGAGGAGAAGTAGTTGGAATCAATACCGCCCTCTTCTCAAAGACAGGTGGCTATATGGGAATTGGCTTTGCCATCCCAATTAATATGGCAAAATCCATTGAAGACCAGCTACAAAAAGACGGCAAGGTCACTCGTGGCTGGCTAGGGGTCGTCATCCAGAACGTGGATAAGGATCTGGCAGAATCGTTTGGCTTAAAAGAAGCTGGAGGCATTCTGATCAGCGAAGTGCAAAAAGACTCCCCGGCCAGTGCAGCCGGGCTTCAACAAGGCGATGTGATCATTAAGCTAAACGATGTGAAATTGGAGGATGTTTCTGATCTACGCAATCGAGTTGCTCTCCTCCAACCGGGAAGCAAAGCAATGGTTGAGATAGTGCGCAATGGCAGAGCAAAAAAGATTCAGGTCTCCATTGGCGAGCAACCTGCGAATTTTAGTAAAAGAAGCTCTGGATCAAACGGCAATGAATCACTAGATCAGTATGGTCTCACTCTGCAAGAGCTCACCCCCGAGCTGGCCAAAAAGTTTGAATATGAAGAGGGAAGCGGACTGATTATCAGTGGCGTTGACTCCGGTAGCTCGGCTGAGGCAGCGGGGCTCAAACCAGGTCAACTGGTGGAAGAAGTGAACAGAGAAAAGGTCAGTAATTTAAAAGAACTCGCTCATGCCTTAAAGAGATCAAAATCTGACAAGATACTCTTGCGGGTCCGCACCGGAAACTATTCCACGTACATTGTACTGGTAGCCAAATAACACCTCACCATAGCCGTATTCTCCACTTTCAATCAGTTGAAGGATGCGGCTATATCTTCCGGATGTTTAAGATCCTCGTCAATTTCCCGCTGGCGTGCCCTGGCTATTCGTTCAAATATCTCAATTATCACCGGCAGTTTCTTAAAATCCTCGGTGGATATTCTTCTCAAAACAACATCGGTTTTAGCAACAACCGTTGCTGTACGTTTTTGCTCTTTCCCGAAATAGGCCATCTCACCAAATATCATTCCTGCTTCCATAGTAGCGAGTTGCTCTCCCTTACCATTGAAAGCTACCGTCGTACCGCTGTCTAGGTAGTAAATACCATCAGGGACACTTTCTATTTTAATTATGGTGTCACCTTTTTTACACCATTCCAGCTTAAAATATCGCTCCCAATTGGTATCCACAACCAGGGCATGGTAAAAACTGGGGTTCATTGCCCGAAGCAGTTCTTGGGATAGATGGAACAACCTTTCACCAAGAGAATCCCGCTTTTTTTCCATCAACTTCATTCCCTGTTGATCAAAATCCACTGCTGGAAAAGGTGTTTCTCGTATATATTCGAGAATCCGCTCAGTACCGACATCTTCCCTGCCGGTCAACTCCTTGAAATATTTTTGTGCCATAAGGAGTTCTTCCCTAACCCGAGGAAAATCAGGCGCAACTCCAAGGAGCAAATTACCGGTAAAAAACTCCATCGCTTCATTTTTCATCCGAATAAACTTCTGCAACTCAGCAACCGCCACCTCTTTAGGGCAATTCTGAATTCCAGGTTTATAGAGGGTGAAAATATTCATCGGATGCAGAACACTTGTCAAGCTCACCTTGGCTATAGTAACGAGTCGATTACCAAACCCTTTCTGATACCTGGCTACCTCTCGATCCATCAGCAAATCTGTACCGAAATGGCCACAGAGCTCCTCAAGCCGATTAGCAACAGCAAAACTTGAACCAAATTTGGACATCCTGGAGCCCAGTTGCGCTTCAGTTATCGGCCCAAGTAAAATACCCATTCTGGTTGGGGCCAGGCTTCCATCCGCGATGGCTTCAGCCATCCTGAGTGCTACCTCTAGCGCTCGGGTACAGATACCACCACGATCCTCCCCCGGACGCTTGTCAAAGATGACCAGGCAGCCATCTCCGCCAGATGGTTCTATTTCCAGTGGTAAACAATGTCCCTGGTCTACGATATCATGTATCCTGCCATGATAATCGATCAAAAAATCCCTGATTTCCTCAGGAGTCATCCCTGAGGATTTTCGAGCATACCTGACCATGTCGGTCATCAAAATGACAACTTCTCTTTCCGGTCCGTCCTTTGTCATAGTTGCAAATTTCTTACGAGGCATCTGAGGCCAAAATAACTACATTGTGGATTGTTAAGCTCATCAATACGGGAAAGAAACTCATCTAGCTAGTTTATCCAAGCAATAAAGGTAATCGCCGCAAGGACAGCGACAAAAAAAAGGGCAACCTTTACATTTACAGAATTGTCTTCGTGATGATCATGGTGGGAATCAGACATAACATTCTCCTTTTAGTGACTTAGAAAAACTTTTCCTGCTTTTTAAGAAGAGTTTTTCGTGAAGGAACTTATCCCGCGCTTTCTGCGGGGTTAGTGACTTATAAATGATTTTCTTTTGCACCCCTTAGGTTAACGATAGAATCCGAGGGGCAGCAAAAGAACCTTTTCCAGCAGGATCGATGTTCATTTTCGCTATCTTTACCAGGAAACTCAACCAAAGACAACAGCCAGGAGCTCCTGGAGATTTGCCACGCCGACTAATTCAATTCCCGGCTCCCAGGTTATTCTCTCCTTATTACTTTTTGGGAGAATAAAACGCGAAAAACCTAAACGCTGGGCCTCTCGAATTCGAACATCAACATGGCCAATGGCCCGAACTTCCCCCGCCAGGCCAACTTCCCCGCAAACCACCGTTGCCGGAGGGATTGGTTTTTCAAGTAGACTGGAGGCCAAAGCACAGATCATTCCAAGATCAAGTGCCGGCTCATCAATACGCATCCCCCCGGCAATATTGAGAAAAATATCATGACCATACATATCCAGACTACCCTTTTTCTCCAGCACCGCGCAGAGCAAAGACAACCGCTGCTGATCTGCCCCTATCGCTGTACGTCTTGCCGTACCAAGATTAGTAGGACTAACAAGAGCCTGCACCTCCACCAGAATGGGCCGCGTCCCCTCGACACTCGGCAGCACTACAGAGCCAGGTTCATTGAGTGGTCGTTCTGCCAGCAAGATCTCCGACGGGTTACTGACTTGGACCAGTCCCTCTTCTTTCATCTCAAAAACACCAATCTCGTTGGTGGAACCAAATCGATTTTTTACTGTTCGCAAGATCCGGAAAGCATGGCTCCGATCTCCTTCAAAGTAGAGTACTGTATCGACCATGTGCTCAAGTACTTTTGGGCCGGCGATGGCACCATCCTTTGTTACATGTCCCACAAGAACAACCGGAATATTTTCTTTCTTGGCCATTCCCAGTAACCTATAGGCAGATTCTCGTACCTGGGTGACCGACCCCGGCGAAGAGGGCACGTCCTCACAGACAAGGGTCTGAATTGAATCAACAGCCAGAAGACTGGGTCTCATTTTACAGGTCATGGCAATGATCTGTTCGACGCCGTTCTCAGTTGCTAAGAATTCTTCCGGATGGATCGCGCCAAGACGATTGGCCCTCATTTTTATCTGTCTTGCAGACTCCTCCCCGGAAACATAAAGAACTTTCTTGTCGTCCTGCGCTATCGAGGCGAGAAGGTGAAGAAGGAGGGTGGATTTGCCGATTCCCGGCTCTCCACCAACAAGAACGACTGATCCCGGTACAATACCGCCACCGAGAACCCGGTCGAGCTCGTCGATATGGGTAGTGATACGTTCCTCATCACCATCTGGTGCCAGGTAGAGGGGTTGTGGTTGGGATGAAGATCGCAGCACAACCGAACTGGGCGTGATGACCTGCTCAATCAGGCTCTCCCACTCACCGCAGCCAGGGCAACGACCGAGCCATTTTCCGCTCTGATACTCACACTGCTGGCAAACGAAAACTGGCCGATTCTGTTTTTTGCTCTTTAAATTCATATGACAGGATAATAGACTCTATAAAAAGTCTTTTAATTGCCTTTACACGCAGTTAAAAAGATCTATACTCTTTACGCGTTAGACAAATAACTTTGTTCGAATTACTATTTTGCAGGCACTAAATCTCGTCCCCCTGAAATGACGACAGGTGATGAACAGTAAAAAGAGTCAATAGTTGATATAGCTATTGTTCCTTTTCCCACATTTTTTTGGGTGCGGCCTGTTTATTTAACCAACAAAATCGTTATACCAACAAATACTATGCAAAAGCAACTCCATGTACCCCACCCTGTTGCAGCTGAATGGGTCCCTTTATCCCATTCATTGTCCTTAATATTTCGCCGTAAAAGGCTCTTTGCTTTGAGCTTTTTCCTCTTTTTGATAACCATCACACTCACATGGATCGGCTATTTTCTCACCGTCGATTTTATGGATGAATTGACTGGGAATTTTTTGGCGACGGCCCCGGCAACCGATACTATTATTGGGTGGCTCAAACACAAAGGATGGCTGGTCAGTAGCTGGCTGTTTCTTTTTGTTTCCAGAATAGTCGCCTTTTATTTTGCCTTTCTCATTGCTTACAGCCTTTCTACCCCAGGTTATGCCTTTCTCAGCACAGCTGCAGAAAAACTGTATGCAGGAAAGCACTTCGATGGGGATGCACATTTTTCAATAGCAGGATTCTTTTCAGATATCTTTGAGGGCATTAAAATTGCGTCTTTTGGTATTTTAGTAACCATAGTCGCACTTTTTGTTAACTTCATACCAGGGATAGGTCAGGCAATTGTCTTTTTGCTCTATACCTACTATTCAGCCCTTATGTTTGTTGATTACCCAGCCTCCCGTCGCCGCTGGTCCCTTGGCAGAAAACTTCACTGGTTGCGTAGTCACAGCAGCCCCGCTTTTCGTCTTGGTGTTCTGCCCGCACTTATCAGCATGATACCATTGGTTAACATCTTTGCGATCGCCTTAATATTTCCACTGCTTACCGTCCACAGTACTTTAAATTTTTCGGCCATTGAGCTTGCAAAGAAACCTCCCGGCACCTTTTCCAACGCCGACGGGTAAAGCGGGATTCTATAGTATGCCCCTTTGAGGGGTACGCTTTTCAGTGCCTCCTTGAGAGGTATAAGTTCCTTCACAAAATGATTTTCTTAGTCACCAAAGGAGATTTACATGGGGAAAGAAATTGAAAAAAAATTCCTGATAATAAGTGATGACTGGCGCCGTCTTGGAAAAGGCGAGCCCTATTGCCAGGGATACCTGAACGCCGAGAAAGGCAGAACCGTAAGGGTAAGAACCATCAATGACCGGGGAATTTTGACCATCAAAGGGCCAAGTGTTGGTGCTGCAAGGCTTGAATATGAATACGATATCCCCATTGAAGAGGCCCGGGAGATGCTGAAGGAACTCTGTTACAAACCTCTTATCGAAAAAACAAGATACAAGATTCCTTTTGCTGGATTTACCTGGGAAATTGATGAATTTACAGGAGAAAACGAAGGTCTGGTCTTTTCAGAAATTGAGCTGGAATACGAAGGACAACAGTTCGAAATACCTCCATGGGTAGGAAAAGAAGTCACCGATGACAGCAGATATTACAATGCCAATCTGATCAAAAACCCTTTTTCAAACTGGAAATAATAAAAAAGTTACCGAAACAAGTTCATCTAGCCTAAAAAATGTTATATCTGTTTTACTATTTCACTGAAACGGTCTAGTATACCATGCAGTCGGTGCCATTATCGTATACAATGTCTCTGGTCTAGTAAACAAACCATCACATTCTACTTTAGCAGTCTATACTGATCAACCGAGCGTGACAGCGCAGGCCTTTTAAATAAAGGGTCTGTTATTATAAAAAAAGAGGAGATCAAAAAGATGAGAAAAACGAAGAATTTGATTGCTGCATTCTGTGGGGCGACCTTATTGCTGGCATCGATGAATGCTGGTGCCGCACCCAAAACGCTGGTGTTCTGTTCTGAGGGAAGCCCAGAAGGTTTTAACCCTGCTTTTTATACAGCAGGAACGACCTTTGATGCCTCATCCCGTCAGATTTTCGATAAACTTGCCATGTTCAAAAGAGGCACCACCGAGATTGGACCGGGACTTGCTGAAAAATGGGATGTTTCTGCCGATGGTAAGGAATATACCTTCCACCTCCGCAAAGGCGTAAAATTCCATACAACCAAAAATTTCACACCCACCCGTGATTTTAACGCTGATGATGTAATTTTCACTTTCATGCGCCAATTTGACACAGAGCATCCTTTTCATAAGGTTGGCAATGCCTCCTATGAATATTTCAATGGTATGTCCATGCCGGATTTACTCAAAGAGATAGTCAAGGTTGACGACTACACAGTCAAATTCGTCCTGAACCGTCCTGAAGCACCATTTATAGCCAACCTCGGTATGGATTTCGCATCAATATTCTCAGCAGAATACGCTGATAATATGATGAAAGCCGGTACCCCGGATGTGGTCGATTTCGAGCCAGTCGGTACTGGCCCTTTCCAGCTCGTAGCATATCAGAAAGATGCGGTCATCCGTTATAAGGCCAATCCCGATTACTGGGCAGGAAAAGCCCCTATCGACAACCTGGTCTTTGCTATCACCCCCGATGCCTCTGTTCGTTACCAGAAGCTAAAAGCCGGTGAATGTCATATTATGCCATACCCGAATCCTGCGGATCTCCAGAGCATGGAAAAGGATAGTGACATCAATCTGTTGAGAAAAGAAGGGCTGAATGTTGGTTACCTGGCCTATAACACTCAATTGGCCCCCTTTGACAATCCCAAGGTACGTAAGGCGCTGAATATGGCCATTAACAAGGAGGCCATTATTGATGCGGTTTTCCAGGGTGCTGGAAAAGTAGCTAAAAACCCAATTCCACCCACCATCTGGTCCTACAACCATGATACCGTAGACGATGCGTATAATCCAGCAGAGACCAAAAAAGTGCTGGCCCGAGAAGGCGTTAAAGACCTGAAAATGAAAATCTGGGCTATGCCGGTACAACGGCCCTACAACCCTAATGCCCGCCGTATGGCCGAATTGCTCCAGAATGATTTTGCCTTTGTTGGTGTAGAAGTTGAAATCGTTTCCTATGAATGGGGTGAGTATCTCAAGCGCTCCAAAGATGTTAAACGTGATGGTGCCGTTCTTCTTGGCTGGACCGGTGACAACGGTGACCCGGATAACTTCCTGGCCGTACTGCTGGGCTGTGATGGTGTTGGCGGTGCAAATCGTTCCCAGTGGTGTCATCAACCTTTTGAAGATCTGATTCAAAAAGCTAAGGTTGTTGCTGACCCGGCAGAACGTACCAAGCTCTATGAACGAGCACAGGCTGTTTTTAAAGCAGAGGCTCCTTGGGCGACCATTGCCCATTCAATGGTTTTCCAGCCGGTACGCAAAGAAGTAGTCGATTTCAAAATCGATCCTTTCGGTGGTAATGTTTTCTATGGTGTTGACCTGAAATAAGCATCATCCTCGCAAAGCCGGGCAGCAGATTTTACATTCTGCCCGGCCTTTTTCATGCCGTTTTTTATTCAGAGAACTGATATATGTTTCTTTATATTTTAAAAAAGCTGGGTGTAGTTTTACCTACCTTTTTCGGCGTTACCCTCGTCGCTTTTATGTTTATTCGTATCCTCCCCGGTGACCCAGTGCTCCTCATGGCTGGTGAACGTGGAATGAGCGAGGAAAGACATGCCGAACTGATGACTAAATTCGGTTTCGATAAACCGGTCATTCTGCAGTATGGTAGCTACCTGGTAAAGCTTGTTACTGAGGGTGATTTCGGTACGTCGATTGTCACCAGGAAACCTGTGTTTGACGAGTTCATGACCTTGTTTCCGGCCACTGTGGAACTCTCGCTTTGTGCCATGATAATTGCGATCTTCTTTGGGCTACCAGCCGGAATGATAGCAGCCACACGTAGAGGTTCCGTATTCGACCACTCGGTTATGACCAGTGCCCTGGTCGGCTACTCCATGCCCATCTTTTGGTGGGGGTTGTTGCTCATTATCTTTTTTTCCGGAATTCTAGGTTGGACTCCGGTTTCCGGGCGTATCTCTTTTCTCTATTACTTTGAGCCCGTTACCGGCTTCATGCTTATTGACAGTCTGCTCTCCGGCCAGGAAGGTGCCTTTGCTTCTGCTGTTTCCCACCTCATTCTCCCGGCAATCGTACTCGGAACCATCCCACTTGCGGTTATTGCCAGGCAAACCCGTTCCGCCATGCTGGAAGTACTGAGCGAAGATTATGTTCGTACCGCACGCGCCAAGGGTCTCGGACCTGAGCGAGTCATAGGTCTGCATGCGCTGCGCAACGCCATGATCCCTGTCATTACCGTTATCGGCTTGCAGGTGGGTGTACTTTTTGCCGGTGCAATCCTCACAGAAACTATTTTTTCTTGGCCGGGAATAGGAAAATGGATGATTGACTCAATCTCCAGAAGAGATTATTCGGCTGTCCAGGGTGGTCTGCTGCTCATTGCGGCAATCATCATGATCGTCAATCTGGTGGTTGATCTGCTCTACGGTCTGATCAACCCGCAAATACGCCATACGGATTAATCATGACCGAAACAACCATACAAGAAACTGTTGATATAGTAGAAACAGTTGATGATCGCCCGACCGGGTTCAGAGCACAACTTGCTGAATTCTGGTCTTATTTCAGTGAGAATCGCGGAGCAGTTATCGGTCTGTTTTTTTTCATTGGAGTTGTTGTTATTGCAGTTTTTGCCGATTTCGTCGCCCCCCATTTACCTAACGAACAATTCCGGGATGCCCTCCTGCAGCCCCCGTTCTGGCAGGCAGGTGGTGATTTCAAGTTTTTACTTGGCACCGATGCCATTGGTCGGGATATGTTGTCGCGATTGATTTACGGCTCACGCTATTCCCTTTTTATCGGCTGCATCGTGGTATCAATTTCTCTGGTAGTCGGAGTAATACTAGGTCTTATGGCGGGTTTTTTCCGTGGTCGAGTCGATACTTTCATAATGCGCATTATGGATGTTGTTCTGGCCTTTCCAAGTCTGCTACTGGCTCTGGTACTTGTAGCCATCCTCGGCCCGAGCCTGATTAATGCCATGATAGCCATCGCTATCGTCCAGCAACCCCATTATGTGCGGTTGACGCGGGCGGCGGTCATGTCTGAGATGACCAGGGATTATGTTACTGCTGCAAGAGTTATAGGTGTCAAGTCCCTGCGATTAATGTTCATCACCATCCTGCCGAACTGTATGGCACCACTCATCGTCCAGGCGGCTTTAAGTTTTTCTACAGCCATCCTCGATGCTGCTGCCCTTGGATTTCTAGGGATGGGCGCCCAGCCACCAACTCCGGAATGGGGCACCATGCTTGCAGAAGCCCGCGAATTTATCCTGAGGGCCTGGTGGGTTGTCACCTTTCCCGGTGTTGCCATCCTTACCACAGTGCTTGCCATAAACCTGATGGGCGACGGTCTGCGTGACGCCCTGGATCCGAAACTCAAACGATCATAATTGCACCATGCCATTACTTGAAATTGAAAATCTCAGCGTTACCTTCCAGACAGCAGGCGGTCAATTCACTGCTGTTGACCAAGTCTCGCTGAATATTGAACCAGGAGAGGTCGTTTCCATCGTAGGGGAATCCGGCTCAGGAAAATCCGTGTCTATGCTTGCCCTGATGGGTCTTCTACCCTGGACAGCAACTATCACCGCCGATGAACTTCGTTTTGACGGCACCGACATGCAGACCATCGCCAAACCCGAACTTCGAAAGATCATTGGCTCAAAAATGGCGATGATCTTTCAAGAACCGATGACCAGCCTCAACCCTTGTTTTACCATCGGCTTTCAGTTAACCGAAGCACTTAAAATACATTTGGGCATGAACCGTGCCGAACGGAAAAAAAGGGCCATTGATCTTCTTGATCTGGTCGGTATCCCTGAACCAAATAAACGACTCTCTGCCTTTCCTCATCAACTGTCAGGAGGGATGAACCAGCGGGTTATGATTGCCATGGCCATCTCCTGTGATCCTCAACTGCTGATCGCTGACGAACCCACGACAGCCCTTGATGTGACCATCCAGGCCCAAATCCTCGATCTGCTGCTCAATTTACAAAAAGAAAAGGGAATGTCTCTGGTGCTGATAACCCACGATATGGGGGTTGTAGCCGAAACTGCTGAAAGAGTGGCGGTACAATACGCTGGTCAACAAGTGGAAAAACAGCTGGTCAGGGGCTTATTCTCGGAACCGCACCACCCCTATACTCAAGCACTGCTCAACTCCCTGCCGGAAAGATCAAATTCACGGATACTTCCTTCGATTGCAGGAGTTGTCCCCGGTCAATTCGACAAACCTGTCGGCTGTCTTTTTTCACCTCGTTGCCAATATGCCACCGATCTTTGCCGAAGCACACCACCACGAGCAGCATCTCTTGAGTTCGGACGCGCCCTCTGCCATTACCCCCTTGCTGATGGAATTCCAACCAACTATCCCGAGGAGGTAAAAGCATGAACGGAGAAATTGTTCTGGAAGCCGAAAATTTAACCCGCCATTATCAAGTGGAACGCGGTACCTTCAAAAAGCCTGCAATTCTCAAGGCCCTTGATGGTGCCAGCTTTAAACTGGTCAAAGGCAAGACCCTGGCAGTTGTAGGTGAGTCCGGTTGTGGAAAGTCCACACTGGCACGTTTGGTAACCATGATTGAACAGCCGACCTCTGGCGAGTTAAAAATCGACGGTACGAACATTATTACTGCAGATCAGGGAACACTTAACAAACTTCACAAGAAGGTACAAATCGTCTTTCAAGACCCTTACGGCTCCCTGAATCCGCGCCAGAAAATAGGCCATGCCCTTGGAGAGCCATTGCTGGTCAACACCTCAATGACCAGGCAGGAAAGGCGTGAAGCCGCCCTGAAGATGATAAGTCTCGTCGGGCTCCGACCTGAATACTATGATCGTTATCCACATATGTTTTCCGGAGGACAACGGCAGCGCATTGCCGTGGCCAGGGCACTGATGCTTAATCCCGAAATCATCGTGCTCGACGAACCTGTCTCTGCCCTGGATGTTTCGATTCAGGCCCAGGTTCTTAATCTTATCGCAACCTTGCAAGAGCAGTTCAATCTGGCCTATATGTTCATCAGTCATGACCTGTCGGTAGTCAAACATATTGCTGATGAGGTGATGGTGATGTATCTGGGAAAACCCGTTGAATCGGGAAGCAGGGATACTCTGTTTGAAAAGCCTCATCATCCCTATACCAGGGCTCTGCTTTCAGCCACTCCGGTTGCGGACCCCTTCAGAACCAAGGAACGAATAGTCCTCAGTGGTGAGCTTCCCTCTCCTATTGCACCGCCTCCAGGATGTGCTTTTCATCCACGCTGTCCGTATATGACCGAGATATGCAAAGGAGCTTCCCCTGAGCTCCGCGAGATTGACGGGTGTATGGTTGCCTGTTATCATCCAAAGACCTATTAGTGCATTAGAAGTTCTTTGCTTATCTTTCCCCCCTAAAAAGGGGTGATTAAAGTCGCAAGTCAATATTAGATGATAGGTTGAGCGAGCCTGGTGACGAGAACATCTCCAGGCCACTCAGATTTATCAGCCATGTCTTTTTCCCTTATCCGTGGAGGAGCTGATGAAGTATTTTCCCATTAATGATAACACTTCAATTCCCGCCCTGGGGCTCGGAACCTGGAAATCCAGCAACGGTGAAGTTTCGCAGGCTGTTTCAAAGGCTATAGAAATCGGCTATCGCCATATCGATTGCGCTTCCATCTATCAAAATCAAAAAGAGATTGGAACAGCTCTTACACGAACTCTGGGTGCTGGGCAAGTTAAAAGAGAGGACCTGTGGATAACCTCCAAATTGTGGAATAATGCCCATGCCAAGAAGCATGTTCAACCTGCTCTTGAAAGAACTCTAAAGGATTTGCAGCTCGACTACCTCGACCTTTACCTTATTCACTGGCCGGTCAATTTTCAGCCGAACATAATGTTTCCCAAGAAACCTGAAGAGTTTGTCGCCCCTGATGCCATTCCGATAATCGAGACTTGGCAGGCAATGGAGAAGATGGTTAAAAAGGGGTTGTGCAGGTTTATCGGAGTATGCAACTTTAACGTTTCCCGCTTAGATAGCCTCAGACGACAGGCAAAAATTCACCCGGTAATGAACCAAATTGAGCTGCATCCCTATCTGCAACAGTCAAAAATGGTCGACTACTGCAAAGAACACGATGTGCTCCTCACCGCCTACTCACCTCTTGGCTCTGCAGATCGACCTGCAGCGCTTAAAAAGGATAATGAACCATCCCTGCTGGACCATCCGATTATCCTTAAAATTGCCGAAGAACGAAGTATCACGCCAGGACAGGTTCTGCTGGCCTGGGGGCTTGCCAGAGGCACAGTGGTCATCCCTAAATCGGTAAACCCTGAAAGGTTGCAGGAGAATTTTCTTGCCGCCGACCTGGAACTTGAAACTCAAGACCTTCTAACAATAGATACCCTCGAGCAGGCTTATCGTTTTGTCGATGGCTCCTTTTTCCAAACTCCTGGCTCACCGTACAGTGATGCAGGATTCTGGGATGAGGATTAGACCATCTCGATCACGCCCTGCAGGCAGCCCCTGTTCTGCCTGAGTTCCCGATTCATGGAAAACGAGCCAGCAGATTACCTGAGTGCTGGCTTGTACATGATCTCAAAGACGACCTCTTTATAGTCAGTTAAAGTAGATATTGATTAAATATGAAAACAAAGAGTATACTTCCACTCTTGAAAACATATTATTCTCTTTTGCAGATCTCTTAACAAGCATACTAACCAGAGGTTACCGTGGAAATCACATTTACAAAAACTGATGTATTGAAAAATCATCCGGAGGATTCCGCTCTGGGCTTTGGAACAATTTTTACCGATTACATGTTCAACATGGATTACAGCCCGGAAGCAGGTTGGCACAATCCACGTATTGAACCGTATGGTCCAATTGAGATGGACCCATCGACCATGGTTCTTCATTATGGTCAGGCTATTTTCGAAGGTTTAAAGGCATACAGAGCAGATTCTGGTGAAATCCAACTTTTCAGACCAAAGGATAATTTGAGTCGTCTTAATAAATCCGGTCATATGCTTTGCATGCCTGAACTGGACGAAGAATTTATCCTTGAAGCGCTCATAAAATTATTAAAAATTGAGAAGAACTGGGTTCCCGGTGCGGAAGGAACATCTCTTTACATCCGACCAACTATCATTGCAACCGACCCCTATCTTGGCCTTCGTTCATCAAATACTTACAGATTTTTCATCATTCTGTCTCCTGTGGGCGCATATTATCCAGAAGGATTCGATCCTGTCAAAATCTGGGTAACAACAGAATATGTTCGCGCGGTAAGGGGCGGGGTTGGTCAGGCAAAAACTGCCGGAAATTATGCTGCGAGCCTCTTTGCAACTGAGCTTGCCAATAAAGACGGCTATACTCAGGTAATGTGGCTTGATGGGGTTGAACTTAAATATGTTGAAGAAGTTGGTTCAATGAACATCTTTTTCGTTATTGGTGACGAACTCATTACTCCTCAGTTAAATAGAAGTATTCTGTCTGGAGTAACAAGGGACTCTGTAATAAAACTTGCCAGATCCTGGGGAGTGAAGGTTGTTGAAAGAAAGATCAGTATCGATGAAATTTATGAGGCCTATGAATCCGGTGAGCTAAAAGAGATTTTCGGTTCCGGAACTGCTGCTGTTATTTCACCTGTTGGGAACATTAAATATAATGGCAAAGAAATCACCATTGGCGATGGTAAGGTAGGACCACTTTCTGCAAAACTCTTCAAAGACCTAATGGACATTCAATATGGCAAGGCAGCCGACCCCTTCAACTGGGTATTGCCCATCTAACAAAAGAACACCCATAAACGCATCATAAAAACAAATGGCCTCTCTTCTCTAAAGAGTGGCCATTTGTTTTGGATTCAAAGGATCCACACGAACAACAATCGGATAGTGCGAACCTTACCTATCATACTGTTTTAATAAACGATGAAGTTGAATCTCAAGCTAATGACAGGCTAAATAATAAAGAGATTGCGTCTGTTAATCTTAACCTTCTCTTCAGTCATAGACCGATATACGGTTTTCACATTAAGGGAATATTTATGGGTGGAGTAATTCCTTCTTTTTTATAAATCTTGTTCACTACACGGTGAACATCACCTAAGCATCATTTTCCCGATGGGTTTTTAGTTGCACACTCACTGGCTCCTGCCTTTTTTTCAGCCTTAATGTGTTCTTCAGTGGTAGATTTTCTGTTTTCAAGAATATCTGTTTCAATGTCTGATTCGGTGTAGTTATAACAGTAGCAGATATGGTCTTTCGACATTCTGATGCACCTTCAAATTAATTTGATATCGTGGTAGCCGTGAGGACATTAAACCTTAGCAAATAACTCTGAAAGTTTCTATTTGCGCATCACTCCAATGCCATAGTTAGATCTGTTCGACAAACCTTCTTTCTATGTTTACACAACTGATTAGAAACCTGTCGGTACTACATGGTCATTCGTATGAAAGGATAAAAAGTTGATTATCAGGAGTGAGAAACCATCAGACATTGAGGCTATCGCCGAAGTCGCCAAGGCTGCTTTTGAGGATTATCCTTTAAGTCAGCAAACAGAGCCCGCTATCATTCATGATTTGCGTACTGATGAGGCTCTAACCATCTCGCTTGTAGGTGAAATAGAAGGTCGAGTTGTTGGCCACATTGCCTTTTCGTCAGTGACAATTTCAGATGGGACAACGAACTGGCATGGCCTTGGCCCGGTATCTGTACTGCCTGAATTTCAAGGAAACCGAATAGGCACAGCACTGGTCACGAGTGGGTTATCCTTACTGAAATCTATGAGCAGCAAAGGCTGTGTACTTGCTGGAACGCCGACCTATTTCACTAGGTTTGGTTTTTGGAACCACTCTCAGCTCATTTATGAGGGAACACCACAAGAAGTCTTTTTGGCAAATTCGTTTGTTGAGCAGGTGCCAAACGGGACGGTTGAGTTCCACCAGGCATTCAAACAGTTGTCAATGATTGAAAAAGATGCCATTGCCGATGTTATCATCGATTATGCTATTGCTGGTATAAAGGTTGATCTTGCTGACCCGGCAATTGAGAGTCTCCTTAAAAAAGAAATTTTGACTGAAATGCCTGATGGGAAGGTTATGATGCAGCCTTCCTCCATTGCTAAATATGACAGCTACTTGGCCCAGGTTAGTCAATTTAGGGCTACAGAAATGAGCCGTGTTCATAAAAATCCGATATTGGCAGCCATTAAGCATGGAAATTGATAGATCCCAGATCCTAGATCCTAGATTCGCCCTGGCAGCATCTAATGACAACAACTTGTCTCTTCTGAAGATGTTTCCAAACAATCTTCGGAATTATGGGTGTGTCTTGGCAAACTTCTACACCGAGAACATGGATGCCAGCGCTATCAACGAAGTGCTTCGATAAATAGTCTGGTCGTACTACGGTTTTGGGGAACTCTGAGATCGTGTGAACCAGGAGCTGCACTGCGGCCAATCGGAGGCGCGAAGCAAAAAAAAGGTAAAGGGGGAGACTCCCAGACGCGGCGAGAGCTCGGGGGAAAATGGGCAGTCCCTCTTCACGGCCTTCTCCCCCCTTTTTCGGGACCATTTCGGGGGACTGCCGAGGCTGCAAGATGCCCCTCCCCCGAGTGCTAATTTCACCGCTGTCATGGCCACTCTACTAGGCGATTCCCCGACGTCTGGTCCTGGCTCCGCTGGCCCTGGGTTCTGAAGGCGAGAAATTGTTTGGTATAAAATAGAAAATGTGATGAATTGGCTGGTTTGGGGAGCGTTTTAATGCCATTGGGATATGCTTTTTGGGTTCAAAAATATTTTTATAGGAGGCAGATCATGGGCAGGAATTAATGATTTCGAACCTGAGCACCACCTAGAGATGTCCATTTCAAATCGGTTTCTTGGCAAATGTCTTCTGTCAAGCTGTGCATCACCCGTTTGGGAGACAAAGCCCGAAAGAACCTGCGTCACCTAACCTTTTGATACTGTGTGGTATTGAAACATTTTGTACAGAGGTGTATACCTGCATTTACGATTTAGTTACAATTCGTCTATTTATTTCAGTGTCTAGAGGTGCTCTATGGGTAAACGTTTTTCTACGCTACTCTTTGCAGGCTCCTTTGTTGTGGCTTACTTACTGTTGCTCTGTGTTACGGCCTCAGCATTTGCCCCAAACATCGGCGTCATGGCTAAGTTTAATTTAAACAACACTGCACAAAAGAGAACTTACACGATTTCAACTGAAGCAGGTCCTGATGGAAGCGAAGGTGATATATTTCGGTTTAAAGTGGAAAAAGCCAATTTCTCCTGCACTGAAGGCAAGTGTGAACACTATTACGATAGCTGCAGGCTTGAGCTTGACTACAATATCACTTCGCTGCTATCCTCTGCACCTTCCCAGGAAACAGAGATACGCTGTAATGCAATAATTAAATACCAAACCGGGGGAGGAGACTCTTTGCTCTGTGAGTCTGATTCAGAAGTGGTGGTTCATATCTTTAGCGGAAAAGAAACATGCCACGCAAATATACATTTCGACTTTTATTTCAGTTATTATGAGGCGGTCGAACACGCCGATCTTGAATCCGTGGAATGTCATATCCTCGATTTGTCCGGGTAAGCCGAGAGGGTTGGGGAGATAAGGTAAAAGGGAACATTTTCACCCCCTGCCGGATTAATTATCTTTTTGGGCAGGGGGCTGTATGCTTTGGAAGAGAAATTTATTCTTTTTCTTTTATCTCATAGTCACCATTTTTTGCGACGGTGATATTAGCGTCCAGATAATTAGCTTTGTAACCTTTTTCCTTAAGAGTCAGGTAGGCCATCTCTGCACGAACTCCGGTGGAACAATGGATCAGGATTCCTTTATCTTTTGGAATATCCTCAAGTCTTTCAACGACTTCATCAGCGGGAATGGTAATGGCTCCGACGATTCTACCTTCTTCAGTCTCTTCGTCGGTCCGAACATCCAGAATCACTACATCATTTTTTCTAGTGTCAACGGCATTTGCAAACAGCTCAATACTTAGGACTCCGGGTTTTGGTTTGGGGACATAGACAATTTCGGTCGCCGTATCGCCCGATTCAACAGGCAACTTATTGTTTTGCCAGTTTTTGAATCCGCCCTGCAATACTGTAGCGTTTTTATATCCCCACCCCCTCACTGTTGCAAAATAGCCTTCTCCAGCGCTGGTATCATCGCCATAGAGTACGATTGGCGCTTTTTTAATCGACGGGAACTTGTCCTTAAAGGAGGCGAGCTGATCACCGGGAATTGAGATTGCACCTTTGATATGTGCTATCTTGGCACTGCTGCTATCCCGAACGTCGATGACGACAACCGGGGTCTCTGTATCAATCATTTTCTTTAAAGATTTTGAAACGGAGTAAAGCGGTTTCTTAGCTTTTTTCCAGGCTGGCATCCCATCGAGGAAAACCCTGACGTTGGTGTAACCTAATTTTTCTGCCCGCCGGGCAGAAGAGGGACTGAGACGTCAGGTGGGGCCACCGCAATAGAAAACGAGCAGGTTCTCCTTGCTTTTTGGTAATTTACCGACGTTTTTATCAAACTTGGCATCGTATATTGAGATTGCTCCGGGAATATGTCCAGCAATAAAGAGTTTTCCAGGCCTAGCATCGACGATGGTAAAATTCCCAGCAGTTGGTCCTTTTTCCACGAGAGGCCCTAGCTCATCAAGCTTTATCAACAAGGCCTGATCCAGTTTCGCCGGAGGCTTCACGGCAACTGAGTCAGCAATCAGGGCACCGTCTTCCTGGCGATAAGTAACAAGGATCTCTTTCCCTGCTCCAATTTTGTTAAAAGCTTCAGCTCCGTCAAGTTCAGTTTCGTCGTCAAAACCCACCAGCCAGGCTGCTTTGCCAGTATTGATTTTAAGAGTTTCTGCCTTCATTGAAACGCTGCCAAGTTTGCCGCGGATGTCATTTTCCCCATTGTCCTTATGACATTGCATACATGGCTTGAGAACTGTAGGTTTTCCTGCTTCTGCCATGATATTTCCAGGAAGTACCAGAAGCGATAGAGCTGCAAGCCCAATCAATGGCGATAATATTTTCCCGCTATCCATCATTTTCCCTCCACTCTTTTGTTAAAACCCTAGTCCAGAGATCCAGGGTTCTGAATTAATGAGTTCTGCTTCACCATAATTTATAGCGCCAAAGCAAAACTGTGACAATTGGCTGCCGTCTTGTACCGCAATGTAGTATTATTGAAGCAATTTATAATATTATGAATTAATTGCAAAGGAAAGATCAGGTTTCCAGAGTTATTGGGGTAAAAATAATTTTTTTGCATAACAACATATATCAGTACCTGTCATGCTCGACGAAGGACTTCTTCCTACAAAAGACCAAAAATTATCATATTTTTTCAGGATTATTCCTTATCTGTTTGAACTTGGTCATTCACCAAAAAACATTGCGATTAAAGCAGCATTTGAGATTACTGATTCTTCCGGACCTTGCCTGACACAATTCTTAACGACAACTTCCTCCAATCTCAAAAGTCTACATAGTTATATTGAAGATTGACCGGAGCGATAGTCAAGATCTCTCCAGTACGGTTACCTCTGTCAAAGATTCTTCCGGGTAGAAGCACCGGTTACCGGGTTTACCTGCGGACTTCACTACTGACCTGCCGGCTAGGCTTTGGTCAGGTAGGACTTGTGCCACTTGCAGGCACGCACCCACTGGCTAGTAATAACCAGTTTCATCCCGAACGGGACACCCAAGGTTGAGGATTTAGCTCGGCGCGACTGGAATTATCTCTTTCAATAATCTACAACGGTATGAACGTAAACCACCCTTTAAGATAATTACAGAGTAAGTCAGGTGAAATACTATAAGGACGTCCTAACTTTCCCCTTGCAAAGAATAACTAATCTGATAGTATATAAATCAAGCAAGGCTTCTTCCCTTGCTCATGTTAAACCATCAAAACCTCCTCAACGACCTATCGGGCTTACCTTTCGATAGGTCGTTTTTTATTGTCCCGCTCATCATCGTAACAACAGGCTGAGATAAGAGGAGGATTTCTAAGGTAGCCTGGAATTATTTCGGATGGGCGGCACGATAAAAGTTGATAGGCATTCAGGCTCATGAGAACCAGAACAGGAATAGTGTAAACTTTCAGATTTGCTTAAATGGTTAACATTGCCAATGATAGCCTCAGCCATTGCGATAACACTTGTCCCTGCAGAATATCGGGAAGGACCTAAATTCTCATATCAAAGGAAAGGATTAATATTGTCAATGGCCTTTCAAGTACATACAGTGTGTCAATATTGGATTTCCTGATATAAAAAAAGCAAATCAGGTCAGATTTTTGCAGCACTTTGATTCAATAACCACACTACTAGTGAGGAGATTTAAATTATGCGAGTCGATGAAGCGATACGCGCAAGGCGCGCAATCAAGTGGTATGACCCGGAACATCAAATGCCAGAGGAAACCTTTCTGAAGCTGATTGAGCATGCCATTTTTGCACCCACAGCTTTCAATATTCAAAACTGGCGCTTCGTGCGTGTTACTGACCCGGAGCAGCGCAAGGCGATTCGTGCTGTAGCCTGGGATCAGGCACAGGTAACCGACGCATCCGAGTTGCTGGTGTTGTGCTTCGACAACAAGTCCTGGGAGCGTGACCCGCAACGATACTGGCGCAATGCACCACAGGAAGTACAGGATTTCCTGGTACCCGCAATCGATGACTATTATCGTGAAAAACCACAGGTTGTGCGTGACGAGGGCATGCGCTCCTGTGGGCTGGTCGGCCAGACGATCATGTTAATGGCCCTGGAGCTGGGCTACCAAACCTGCCCGATGGATGGCTTCGATTACGACGCGGTCGCAAAAATAATCAACCTACCCGAAGACCATAGTATTGCTTTCATGATTGCAATTGGCAAGGGCACAAAGGACTCATGGCCGAGACCCGGTCAGCTGTCGCTGAATGAAGTTTTGGTAAGCAACCGTTTCGATTAAAGAATGTATCCTCTGGACCAGACTGAGCCTCCCCTGGTTATAAATGGACACTTTTAATCAGAGATAGCAGTCTTTCAGAGGAGAAACATACAGGAACAATATGGAAACAGCCAAAAACATGGTGGCAGACAAGGGGCGGGAGATCATGACGGTTCCCGTGGGTACAACTCTGTTTGCCACACTTGAAAAAATGAATCAGAAAAAAGTAGGTGCCATTCTTGTCACCAGAGATGAAAGAATCATCGGCATATGGACGGAAAGAGATCTCATGCAGGATGTCATTCAAGAGGGCTTTGAGCTTAAAAGCGCATTGATAGAAGACTATATGACCACCGATCTGAGATCTGCGCCCCACACCGATACGGTTTTTAATCTCATGGATAAATTTCTGGGGCTCCGGATCAGGCATCTGCTTATCGAAGAAGACGGCAACATTATCGGTCTGGTCTCAGGTGGGGACGTCATGAAATGCGTCATCCATGAAAAAGATGCAGATCTTAAACAACTCAAATCCATGGTGAGTTGGGATTACTATGAGGATTGGAAATGGAAACCTAAAAATCAGTAGCGCCTATGGCCTGGGCAGGCTAATCATGGCCTCCCCTTTCAGCACGATATCTGTATCCTGATTCTTACAGATTGTTTTCAGTAGCAGCTTCTTTTTGTCTGTTGCCTTTGACAACGTCTAAACCTAACTTTATGAAGATAAAGTTACAGAATTTGCAAATCTCTTATAGGTTTGCACTGGCAGCCTTATTAACTCACATCTTGTAAGCTTGTGCAATATTCTTTCTGTGCACCTCCAGGTTCGCTCCTATCAGATCGAACCTTCTTTTGCCACCTTTCAGATTCTGTCCTTATCTGGAAACATCTTGGATTTCGAAATGCTGTTTTCCCTTTACGTTTTTAGAATAACGTATCAGACATATCAGTAGATATTTTAAATCTAACAGTTGATGATTTTTCAGATCCCTTGATATGGCAATATAAAAGGTCAGTACCCCCTTTCAAAGTCAATACAGAACTGCAGATCTTGTCTCGCGATAAAGCGTTTGTAGTTATTTATAAATATTGGCGTGACATCCTCCGGATATGTTAAAGCTGACCTGTGTGACGTTATGATTGCTCCCTTTGTATTCCATAACGGGTGCGATTGTGGCAGCGGTTCCTGTTGGAAAACATCTAACACCGCTCCGGCAATTTCCTGTGAATTCAAAGCTTCTATTAAAGCTCTTTCATCAAGAACATTCCCCCGACCTACATTGATCAACAATGCATCCGTTTTCATGGCTTTTAGTACGGTACTATTAATAAGGTGATTTGTATTGAGGGTCTGTGGCAATACAGTTACCAGGTAATCAAGGTCGCCGACAAAATCGAGAATCTTGTCAGGTTTGAACATTCTGTCAATTTCTGGTTTTGAGGTTGCACTTTTGGAATAACCATACGTAGTCATATTAAAATGTTTTGCAGTCTGCGCTATGGCTATTCCTATAGATCCAACTCCCATTATTCCTATTTTCCTGCCTCGAAGCAGACCAGGAATAGGCATCTCCCACTTTCTGTCTTTCTGGAGTTCATGGCACTGGAGCGCCTTTCGTGCATGCATAAGTATATAGCAAAATACATATTCTGACATAATCGGCCCAAACACACCCTTAACCCCTGTCAGCAGATAGTCCTTTCTGCAGCCCTCTCCTAAAAGTTTGTTGACTCCAGCCCAGGTGGATTGCATCCACTGGAGGTTTGTCATCGCAGGAAGAATTTCATAGGCCAAGTCAGGAGGGGCTAGCAGTATGTTCTGTTGGTTTGCCATAACACTAGCTTTTTCAACCGTAACAGTTGGAGTAATCTTTAAATCGGGTACGCCTGCATCTGCAATGAGCTTCGCATACTTATGAGCATTGTGTGATAGGATAAGTAGTCTATTGTTTTTCTGTTCTGTCATAATGTTCTCCCTGGAATCAGTTTAAGATCGAGAAACTTATATGCTGATCAGTACTAGTCCAATATGAATTCTGTATTGATTATCTAACCCTAATCAGTACATTTGAGAATCTGTAACTTAAGAGTTCCTGAGCAGTTTGCTTGTGATTATACATAAAAAACATGCCTAAGATAAAGCACTCTAAACTATTGATAATTCACGTAATTATTTGCCGACCCCTCCGACAAAGGCGTTAGGCATCGTGGTTGATACTAACTGACTACCAGCCCGCTTAAACGAGCAAAAAGCCCGATATGACACCCTCTGTCATACCGGGCATTCTGTTTTTTATCCCACCACCACACAGGATCTGATAGTTTTTACCCCTAAAAGAACCTTTTAAAGCCAAAGGGGTCACCAATTAAAAGGCCCCTTGTCAAGGAATAGCCAAGAGCTGACTCCCTTGTTGTCTTTTCAAGCAATAGCTAAAAGCAGAGCTGGCCCCGTTCTTTTTACTGGATAAAGGATATAAATAAATGAGTACGACAATAACCGTGGATAATGGAGTTAAGGCGTACATGAGCTACCACAAGGCGCACTCCAGGCCAAACACTATAAGGTCTTTTTCCTACACTCTTAGTAGGTTTCTTGACCTATTTTCTGGAACAGATATTACAGCGGTACCGGAATGATGTCGTCATATTCTTGGAAGTGGTAACTGATGGCCTGGCACAGTCCACGAAGAGTAATCGGGCCGGACATCTCAGTGCATTTTTTAATTTTGTGAAAGATACCTTTAGTCTCGATTTTACTAATCCGTGCAGTAAGGGGTTGATTAAAAAACTTTATAAGCAACCGAGGCATACGCCTCCAGAGTTACTTGACAAAGAGATAGTGGACGAGATC
>Ga0209692_10001318_pt1 | contig 35104 bp, 65 predicted proteins | sample tdDd472_FD_187129 | JGI IMG/M metagenome (GOLD analysis project Ga0209692, IMG submission 187129) | Marine sediment microbial communities from the Atlantic coast under amendment with organic carbon and nitrate - tdDd47.2 (SPAdes)... | ecosystem: Environmental > Aquatic > Marine > Coastal >...
AGAAGTTCTGAGGCTGCAATGAAACTTGCGAACAAAGAACCCTTTGACCCAAATGTTGACCGAAGGACTGGCCGATATATCTCTCCTGCGAAAAGGCGATAATCATTTTAGTCACCTGATTTTGAAAACGTTGTTTCTACTTTTTGGATTGCTCTACCAATCGCCAAGGTGACGAAAGGGTCTTGGCCGTTCCCGAGACATTCAAGTCTGTGAACCCGATTGGAAGATTCAGAAGATGCTCGAACTGCTCTGGCGTAATCGGGCCAGCCCCGAAAGCTGCGACGTATCTCCGACAACCGGGCCACTTCTGCATTGATGGGCAAGTGAAATTCGCCTTCGTTGTCGGCGTATGCACAAACCCACCAACGGCTTCTTTGATGGTCAGCCCCGACTTGAGCAGATTCAAGATTGAAAACTGAGGTTCTGTATCCAAGTCCTCGCAGATCGGCGGCAACGGATTCGACAGGGCTTCGCTTGACGTTCTCCCCGACAACCCATTGAGGGCGCATTTCGTCAGCGAGTCGGACGAGTTCGGCCTTGCGGTCTTTCTCGGCAATGTTTCGCCCTCTGGCTGCGCTTGAGAACGCTTGGCAGGGGAATCCGCCGATAAGAATGTCAACAGGGGGTAAGTCATTTCCTTTTAACTCCGTTACGTCCGTGTAGACCGGGGCTCCCGGCCAGCGCAGGGCAAGCACCTTGCGTTGATATTCAGCGAGTTCGCAGAACCATTCATGGTCGAATCCTGCCCACGTAAGGCCCAAGTCTCCAAGCCCTGCACCGCTGAAAATACTCCCAACTCTCATAATCAACCTACTATCAATCACACGCTTTCAATGCAGCGAGTTCAGCTTCCAGTTTCTTGACTTTGTTCTGACGTTGCAAAACGGTATCCTTCTGCAATTTCAAAACCTCATCCTCAAGGCTGTTGATTTTGGCGATAGCTTTGAGCATTGATTCTTTCCCATATCCAGCACCGTAGATTTCCTCGTCTCTGTCGTAGTGGGCATCTACAGTGATCTCGGCGTCATCTCCGCTCTTCCATTGCTTGGCATGCACTCGGGCTGTCATGCCGTCTACGTGTGGGCTTCTCTCCACGAAAACGTGGCAGCCGGTACGTTCTTCCAATCGAAGGCATGCCTTCAAAAATCTGATTTGCAAATTTCTATTTTTCACCTGACTACCCTCCATTCTCTGATTCACGGATCTTCTCGATAATCCCATTGGCAGTCGAAGCTGCGTTCCAGATGTCGCAGGCGTCATTATCAACCTTGGGATCGTCGTCCGGCATGTTCTCGGCAACAGATTGAATCCGAGCCAGAAGGATTTGTAATTTGACCAATTTTTCTTGCATCTAAACTGTCCTCTCATTCACTGATTTGCTTGAGCAGCTTCTTGAAGCCGCGACCAGCCTTGACGCCTTTGCCAGAGAACCAACCGCTGTACGGCCAAAGAGTGATAGTGTTGCCGTCGTGCTGGAACCGGATGCTCTGGGCGTCAGTCTCAACGGCGTACCCCATTTGCTGGAGCGTGCGTGAGCAAGACGCCATGCGTGCAGGTTCAAGCCTCGCTTCTCTTTCTTGGTCAAGTCTCTGGCTCATTTTCCCTACCCCTCCGACCACATGTCGCCGAGGTAGAAAACTGCGCCGAGGCAAAAGACCTGATCTTCTTCGCCTTTGGCTATGACCTTGAAAGTAGCGTGTTTGCAGTTGGGTTTGATGAGCCAAGCGGGGTTGTCGGGATGGTCTTCCGGACACCAGATAGCTTCAATGTGGTTGATGAATTCATACTCATCGGTTCCGGTGGAATAATCGTTGATGGCCTGATTGATTTCTTTGAGGCCATCGTCACAAACGAACCCCCCGCGAAAGTGCATGAGCTTAGTTCCATCCCATGAACCGAACTCATCGTTGATTGCTCCACGCATTTCCAGGTTGTCGTCAGACGCACCATAGGCGACCACGATTCCTGCTTGCTTGAGAGCGGCCTCGCTCATATCGTTGAGTTCATCGTATTCCATGCAGCCATCAAGGGTGTCGGCTACCGCTTGCAATTGTTCCATATCGTTCTCCTTTAATTGATATTTCATCAACGTTCTCCTAGTTACCCGTCAATAATCCCATGTCCAGGCGTTCTGTCCACCTGGGGCCGGTCGTAGTATCCTGCCATTGTCAGCGAATCGCGAATAGAACCGCGCAACGCCTCAGATACTGTCAATCCCCTGTCAGCCGCATACTGCTTTACCTTTTTATAAAAGGGGTTATCCATGCGAATGTGTACTTTTTTTTCTTTAGCCATTTTTCCTCCGTGTTTTTTGCAGCATACTCTTCATGCAGTAGTTGTCAACACATTTTTTTTATATTTGTGTTTTTTTTTGTGTTGACACTATCTCCTATTATGGTATCGTGATTTTCAGAACAAGCCAAAAGGAGGTATGGAAATGAAAGAGTATCGGTACATTATTAAGGACATGCAGGGCGATGAGGACTTCGCTACAACTAAAGACTGTGTAGATCTGATGCAGTCGTTTAACCAGCCGTGCGATTACGCCAGCGAAGAAGAGGACCGGGCAATCTTGGAAGGCCATTGGCACCAGCTGCACATTGGTACTGACGATGATCATTATGAGATTAAGCGTCTCGATGAGGTCCGTGTGGAGGATAGCTATGGTGAAATCGTGCCCAGAAGTGAGCTTTGGGACGCAGGGAAAGAAATGCGCGACCACATGCACGACCTGGCAGACGAAGACCGCAGGCTTTGCGGGTGTTAACATGAAAAATTTCTGGCTAACATTGATTATCGTATTGACCATTTACATCACGGCATGGATAGCCACAGGCTGTCAGGCTCCGTGGTGGTTGTAGAGTATAAACGTTCTCAGCATAAGGATGGAATTATGACAGAACTGGAATTTGGATTCCTCATAAGCAAGACGATAGCCAAGCATCCTGAGTGGAAGGCAACGGCCATCAGTGCGGTGTGTGGAGGCTTGGACGAAGCCCTTAAAAAAGAGCGTGATCGGTCTAGAAAATATGAATGGGTTGCCCTCTCTGCTCTCAAGAGTGCCTTTTCTAAACGCGCTCACAAGGACTACACCGACATCTTGTCGAACAACCTTGAAGAGGTTGGCAAAAGCATCTTCCCTGAATCGAGCTACCCTAACTTCTGGAAAGACTAACAACCTACATGAGATAGGCCCACAATGACTTGCCGAAGCAACATGAACGGAATTTGTATGGCATACGGGTCAATGACTGAATGCACAGGGTGCAGTGGAAAAATTAAAAGGAGTGATGGATATGAGCAACGAACTGGCAACACAAAAAACGGAAATGGCGAAGGTGGATCAGACAGAGGCACCCAACATAATCGCAATGGCAATTCAGAGCGGGATGGATGCTGAAAGCTTGAAGGTTCTGTATGAGCTCCAGAAGGAGGAACGATCCTCTATCGCTAAAGCAGCTTATGATAAGGCAATGTCAAAATTTAACGCCAACCCGCCGACAATAGTTAAGGACAAACGTGTATCTTTCAGCCAGACCAACTACAAGCATGCCACGCTTGCAAACGTGGTCAGCAAGATCAAGTCATCTTTAGCATCTCACGGACTTTCCATGTCATGGAGGACCGACCACAGGGAAAATGGTGAAATTTGCGTTACGGCTATTATCTCGCACGAATTGGGACACAGTGAGAAAACAACCATGTGCGGACGACCTGACGACTCTGGCAAGAAGAACTCCATCCAGCAGATTGGCTCAACCGTGACATACCTGGAACGCTACACCGCTCTGGCTATCACTGGATTGGCCGCTTTCGATGACGACGACGGTATAAGCTCCGAGGCAATCGACGAAGAGAAAATTGCCATTATGCAGGAACGTATTAAGATGTATGTCATCAAGCCAGAAGACTTCCTAAAATGGGTTGGCGTTGTCTCAGTCGAGCAGATGACACCAGTTCAATACAAGACGGCCATGGCAGCGATTGAAGATATCAGGAAGGGGGCATAAATGATAATCATAGACGATATCGAACAAGGTTCACCTGAGTGGTTTTCGGCTCGAGCAGGGGTACCGTCCGCAAGCTGCTTCAACAAGATAGTGACCAGCAAGGGCAAGCGCTCTTCAACTCGTAAGGCGTACCTTTACCAGTTGGCTGGTGAGCGCATGACAGGCGAAAAAGCAGATACCTATACGAGCGCAGCCATGGAGCGCGGTATAGAACTGGAGGCCGAAGCGCGTGGCCTCTATCAACTCGTAACCGGAGAAAGCGTCCGAGAAGTGGCGTTATGCTACAAGAACCTCCACAAGTTGGTTTCGTGCTCTCCTGACGGTTTGGTGTCGTTTAACATGGATACTGAAAGGTTTAGGGGCGGCCTTGAAGTCAAATGCCCCAGCCTGCACACCCATGTTGAATACATCGTCAAGGACAAACTCCCAACCGCATACTTTCAACAGGTCCAGGGCAGCCTCTGGGTGACCGGCCTGGATTGGTGGGATTTCGTTAGCTACTTCCCCGGAATGTCTCCCAGCCTGTTTAAGGTTCGCGTCTATCCGGATCTTGAGTTCCATGAGAAACTGGCGAAAGAGATGGCTGAGTTTTGCGCGGATCTGGTAGACGTCATCGGAATCTTGAAAGGTAAGTAGCTATGATTTTGATAGCGGACTCACGTGAACAGCATGTCTTTGAATTCGATCACCCGCGCTATGAAAACGTTGCGGTTAAGGTGGCTGGATTGAAGACCGGCGATTACTCCATTGAGGGCATGGAAAGCATGGTAGCTGTTGAGCGTAAATCCATGCCTGACCTTTTGGGATCGATTTCGACAGGACGCCAGCGGTTTGAAAATGAGCTTGAACGAGCTTTAGACATTAAGTCCTTTATGGTTGTTATTGAGGAACCTTTCAGGAATCTTGGTTGCAATGAATATCAGTCACGCATGAATAGAGGCGCAGCTATCCAAACTATTTTTTCATGGATGAGCAAGTACCGATGCACATGGTGGTTTGCCGAGTCCAGAGAAGGCGCTGAGTTCGCAACATTTAGCTTTCTGCGCCACTTTCACAAGAGGCATAGCCATGGCTAGAAGGCACTACATGCGCGAGCTGAAAGAGGAAAAGTTTCAGCACAACATGACGCGCCGCAAGCTGGCAAAATATTCGTGTGTTCCTGGATGGGTTGTCAAGGTGTGTCGGTGGCTTTTCAAATTGGTATAATATTTCTGGGCGTTCCAGAAAGGGCCGGGGTGCCGAAGTTGACTAACATTCAGTTCGTCAATTGATATCGTGGGCATCCCGGCCATAGCTTAACTTTAACGATAAGGGTGATGATATGAGACGGTGTGAGTTTTGTGGTGAAGAGTTAATAAATCCCAATCCTAAACAGAAGCATTGCAAAAAACGTGACAATCGAAAATGCTACAGCCAAAGGACAGCAGCTCAATCAAAAAAAAACCAACTACTACGGGCCAAGAAGCGTAACAAGCGATGCCCGATTTGCGGTAAATTGCTCATCCGTAAAGATAGTAAAACATGCTCACCTAAGTGCACATCGGAGAAGGTAAAAAGAGAAGCGCTTGCGGCCAAGTTGAAAAAACAAAAGGAGGCTCTAGACATAAAGCTAAACAAGACAATATTTGAATGGCCATTCAAAATGCCACTTGACAAATCGGTAACACCGGCTGACATGTGCCCATTAATCTAACAGGTGAGAAAATGGAACTTTACTACGATTCGATAATTAAAAAGTGGGGAATTGGAAATGTTCGGCTCAAGCTGTATGAGGAAATTGAGGAGTTCCTTGAATCTGGCGCAGACGACGAGCTAGCAGACATTTACAACGTGACTTTGACACTCAACCACTACACCAACGGCAGGATAGCCAGGATCGCCGAGCAGAAGCGAAACAGGACGACCATTCGCATGGCCGCGAACTGGTACGACAAGGACGGGCTGAGGCCGAAGGGGAATAGATAAAATGACGACAAAACAAAGACGACAATATTTAACGTTGTACGCTGTTCAATCTCTCATAGAAACGATGTGGGAGGACAAAAAGGAATGGCAGTCAAAGACGAGAAAACAACTCAAGAGAATCAAGCAAGATGTCAGCGACATGATATCGGGGTACGGCGATCCAACCGTTTCCGATTGGATGGTATTCAAGCGGGCAGCTAATCGTCTTTCGTTCGGATGGTCTGAACATGACGGTAGCAAACATGGACCTGCCGCATTTGTTTGCATCGCCATTACCCTGGTGGCCGACCAAGTATCATTGATACCTAAAAAGGCCAAGTACACACGCGCACCGTTTGAGAGGCTTGAAGGCATGCTGGCGACACTCTACAGGCACTTTGACCCAGACTACGAGGACGGCGTGTCTAGCATGCAAGGCGAGGCTGTGGCAAAAGAATATCGTTTTCTTGTGGCTGGTTAAATTTATGCCCTGCGAAAGTGGGGCTTTTTTTTGATTGACAACTTACTTATGTAAGTATAGTTTATATACAACATTAACATGGAGGTAAATAAATTGAAACCAACAGTAGAAGTAAAGGTCACATATTACGTGTGCCAGAGATGTGGACACCAGTGGAAACCACGAAAGGAAGATGTCAGGATTTGTCCTAAGTGCAAAAGCCCATATTGGGACGTTCCAAAGGTGAAATAATGAAAAAGGGTAGCTTCATATTGTATGCGGACGCATACGAAAGCATACGTTCGCTTACGCTCGCACAGAAGGGGCAATTGCTAGATGCTATGTTCATCTATCAGCGTGGTGAAGAGATGCCGGAGGTGGACCCAGTTGTTGAAATGGCATTCAGTTTTATCAAGAGATCTTTTGATAGAGACGCCGATAAGTATGCGAAAAGATGCGAGAAAGCCAGAGAAAGCGCAAAAATGCGATGGGATGCGAACGCATGCGAACGCATAAAACGCAATGCGAAACATGCCGATAATGATAATGTTCCTTATCCTGATACTGTCTCTAAGATATCTTCCGACAACTCTGACGAGCAGCCGGGAGCGTTAAAGGGCAAGCCCTCAAAATGCTCAGAGGAAGATTGGAAACGGTACATGAAAAAGTCAGAACAATTTCTAACCTGGAGGCAATCAGAGCTTGGCAAGATGGTCAAGATTACAACGAGCACAATTCTAAACGGAGCGAAAGCACTTGATAATCTGGTGCGTGTTCAAGGATTCTCGGAAGAGTCTGTGCTGGACAACGTAAGATGGGGAGCAGGAGATTCATTTTGGGGAAAGCAGATCCGCTCATTAGGATCTTTAACCAAAAAGAGCAGCAACGGCGATACAAAATATATCAACATGTGTGCATCAAGGATGACGGAGAAGGTCAATGCAAGCTGACACATTTTTTATCAAGCTCTGCCAAGAGGAGGAATATTCTAATTCTTCCCTTCGTGAGGACTGCTTAAATCTGTTGATGGAATTTCCATATCTCGCCGTCCACATGAACTATGAGGTTTTTGCCCCGTCACGAGTCACATACGGCATTTTTAGGGCAATGAGGTCTATTGGTAAGGCCGGAGGAGCTAAGATAGCTCACAGCGAATTATGGGGAGAATGTTATGGGATAGAAAATCCAACAGATGAAGACTTTGCTACAGCCTCAGTTTCTGGTGACGCCATGGCGAAAGCAATTTCACAACTGGTAGGAGTGGGCGACGACGCCGATATCGATTTCAAATGGAAGTATGGTTACTGCGTTTTGGCATGGAGGGTTGAGAATGACATCGTGCACTAACGAACAACAGGCGATCCAAAAAGTTAGAGACGCCCGTAGATGGGTGCAATCAACGACTGGAGATTTTGGGGCCTTTATTTTTGGTAAAGAGACGGGCTTTAACGACGTTAACGTCAGAAACGATTTGCTGTTTGAGTTTGTAGAGTCTGGACTGATCGAGCCGACGGGAAAGAGCAACGGATTTTATCGCAAGGTGGACAAGAATCTAATCAAGCTTGATTGGAGGAAGGTCAGGGATAATGGTGACAGTGAAAAATTGTATCCGCTCATCATGCCGCTTGGATTGAATCAGCTTTGTGGGATATCGAATCAGAATGTAATTGTCATTGCCGGCGAGTCGAATAGCGGCAAGTCTGAATTAGCCTTGGAAATAGCGCACAACAACCTAAAAGCGCACGGTGGAGCACATGCAGAAATCGATTATTATTCTAACGAGTTTTCAGAAGGAGAGCTTTGCGGAAGGATTGGGAACATAAACAACAAATCGAACTGGGATGGGCTGGAAGTATACCAACGGTATGACGATTTTCATTCTGTAGTTCGTCCAGGATATCTTTCGATTATAGACTATCTTGAGGTGCATGATAACTTTTGGTTGATGGGTGAGAAGCTTGACAAGATCCATAGAGCGATAGGAAACGGTGTGGCCGTGGTTTGCATTCAGAAGCACCAAAACAGCGAGTTTGGGATGGGCGGGCAGTTTGGGTCACATCGTACCAGGTTAATGCTCTCAATAGCATATAACAAAGAAACTCATTTTAGAACGGCAAAGATTCTCAAATGTAAAAAGCCACTTTCAGCTACACATCCAGACGGGATGCAGATGGATTACCGAGTCAACCATGGACGGGTAGAGATTGTCCACCAGTGGGCGCACATATCGAAAGAGCAGAGGGAGAGCCGTGACAAGATTGCGGCTAGTGAATTGAGGCAAGCTGAGTTGAAGAACAATAATGCCCAAGCGCGTGACGCAATGGGTTTTTAAAAAGGGGGAATGGAGATGAGTGACAAACCGTGCGACGACAAGAAACTAGGATTCAAGCTGCCGTGCCATGACTACGGCAACCAATTGTGTTACGGCCATAATCTGTGGGCTGGGGATAAGGATGCATCCGCAAAGGACACAAAGTATGATCCTGTATGCCCGTATAAGGACAGCGTTGAGCGGTACATGGCTGGACGAGAAGTAATTTCTAAAATGGGAAGGTGAGTGATGGAATTTAAACAGAAGTACAAGAACTTTCTTGAGGATTGTAAGTATGGCGAGGACTGGCCAGCGCAAAACGAATCACAGCTAGCCGCTATAGCAATCGATTCTTGCTCTGATTTGGAGGACGCCTGCGATGCCTACGCCGCCCTGCGTGCCATGTGCGACGAGCTGGCAAATAACCTGAGAGAGTTTGAGTCAGTGAAAACAAGTAAGCCCCTCGCCAAGTATGAGGCCGAGTTCAAAACGAAGGAGAGCGACGATGAGTAGGGTTAAGGAAGGGGCTAATGCTGCTGTCAAATGGTATGAGGAACATGGGTGTAAAGATGGAGACGCAACGATTGCGCTTGTCCAATCTAAGCGCGTCCTGCTGCTGGGTAAGGCTTATCGGTATCAGCGGGCGGCATTTCTTATGGCGTGGCATGCCAGGTTCTATGTTAGGACCCCATCCAAGTATAACGATGGTCCAATAGCTGATGCACTCGTTTCAAAGTCTGGAGAACATGCAGACAAAGCCGCCGAACTCTACAAACAGGCCGAGGAGATTTAAATGCCTAATCAAGTATTGCTCAAGCGTTTCAAGGACTGCGGATCGGCCACACCGGGTGCCCTCTACATCGACGGTAAGCATATTTGCTTCACAATCGAGAACACCGAAAAGATATTCCCGGCTGGCGGGTACGTTCTTAGGCTAACAACAACCGGGCGCACCATGCCGAACGAATACCGTGGGGTGGCATATGAAGTGCTGCCCGTTGAAGGCCGGACGCATATCAAGTCGCATGTGGCTAACTTCCATTACCAGCTAGAAGGGTGTTTTTCCCCAAATATGCATGTTGGCAAGGACATCAAGGAAGACGCCGAAGTCTACGGATCGTCGTCAAAGCCAGCAACCAAGCTGTTCATGGACGCAATGAAAACCGAATCGGGCGCGCTCGCCGACAACGTGCCGCTCTGGGTCGTGGAGGTGTAAGGGAATGTACGACAAATTTAATAGGTTTAGATGCGTATACATGGATAAAGAGAGAATTTATTCCAGTGAAAGTCCAACGTGTTCCCTAGCTAAGGCGGAATTGGATAAACTTGGTATAAGTTCTCACAATCCTAGATGTAAATCGCCTGAGTCTTGCCCTAAAAGGGTAGTTAAGGTTGATGATTGGATGGTTTGGAACACTATGTTCCCATCAAAGGAATCAAGATATAAAAGGCAAGGAGGTGTAAGGTGAAGACATTCTTCACCAACCTCATAAGCAACGGAGACGGCAACCCCTCGCTAATGCGTGTTGCCTCTCTGCTGGTCGTGGTCGACACTATGGCCGTGTGGACATATAAGTGTATAACCGCTACTGAATGGGTGCCCGTAGATCAAAGTACCGCCATACTCGTCGTGGGTGTGTTGGGTGCGAAGGCAATTCAGAAGCACAACGAAAAGGGGTAACGAGTAATGAAACGTTATCATAATTACGCACTGGCAATCCTCCTGCTGGTCCTGCTGATCCCGGCGGGGTGCAAGAGCAATGACGTGCTGGACAACGGCGCAAAAACGCTGGAGTCCGCAAAGGCTGTTTATATTGCGGCAGGGAAGGTCATGGTAAAACTTCAACAGGATGGTGATATATCTGTTGATCAATACAACGAAGCCAGAAAGGTGGCGATGGACTACAAAGAAGCATACAACGTGCTTGCAACAGCCCTGTTTGAATACGGCATGGCGGTTCGTGACGGCGTAGAAGACAAAGGGGCGTATGAAAAGGTCATGGCGGCAGTAAAAGCGCTGGCCTTCAATTATGAAACGCTTGTCCGTGCGCTTAATGAATTTGGCATTAACGTACCAATGCCGTCATTCTTTAACTTTCTTACTCCACGAGGTGAATAATGGTAGTCAATGCAGAGCTGATCTTTTGGCTGGTCGAAGAAGTGGGTGTGCCTCTCGCAAAAAATCTATACACAACGTGGACCGCTGAAGGTAAAGACCCATTGGTAGAAATTGAACGCCTGAAAAATGAAGGCCTTACCGATTGGCCGGATCTTAAAGCAGGGACGCCGCTGCAGAGTTAAATCTTGACAGATGGAACAAAACAAGCGTAGGTATAGACCTCAGGTCGCACATAGACATCTTCTCATACCCTCCTATTCAAGGCTCATGGATAACACCGTGGGCCTTGTCTTATGTGCTATCTAGACAATCTTTAAGCTTTATGGCATGATACGACAGACTCGACAGGTGGAATAATGTGAACACAGTTATAAACCGAATAATCATACTACTTTGTGTAGCTTACGGACTTGCTTACGCAGCTTGTTCCGTTCGCTGCATTTTTTTTATGTTCGGAGTATAAGTGTCAACACGAGACGGATGCATAGTAATGACAACTAAAAGCTGGGTTGTATCTCTGGCTGGCCTGATCCTGACAATTATACTGGTCGGTGCGGCCGCCCTGAATGCCTTCGCATCTGTACAGAACGACGTAAGGCACCTAAAAGAACAACAGGCGAAGTTCCTAGGGCTAGACGATATAGTACGAGACATGCAGATTACATTAGCGAAAACGGTTACGAATCAAGACAACATAATCAGGCTGCTCGAAAAAATGGACGGCAGAATAAGAAGCTTGGAGGTTAGAAATGGCGGTTAGCAAAAAGAAGACGAAGAAAACAAAGAAACCCAAAAAACCAGTAACCATGCCGAAGCCGAAAAAGAAAAAGCCGTTTAAGGTTCCTAGTTCCATCTTGTGCGATGGCGGAAAGTAATAACACTTTTTTTGATAAGCGGGCTGACCCGGCCTTGATGTGAACTCGGACCAAGCATGGTGGCTTAAATATCCGGGGTGAAGTCGATAAACAGGAACCAGTTAAAACGCTGCAACGATGCAAGCCAAGCGCAGGCATCAAAGGTGACGACGACCAGGCAGCGACCCAAGAGGTTAAAGGTACGGTTTATGGTTGGTACTCCTGATAAATGCTACGGGTCGTTTTATGGTGACGATGGGTTATCGATAGGTGACGATTATGGCAAGAATGAAGTTCACTCAGAAAATAGCAGATGAGATATGCAAGCGCATTGCCGACGGGCAGTCGCTTTATACTATTTGTGCAGACTCGCACATGCCGGCTAGGGGAACAGTCCTCAATTGGCTAACTCAGAAAGATAAGTATATTGGATTCGATGACCAGTATGCGCGTGCGCGTCGAAAGCAGGCAGATGCATACGCTGAACAGATTGTTGATATCGCTGACAACGAGAAGGATCCACAGAAGGCCAAGGTTCGTATAGACGCCCGCAAGTGGGTAGCGGGCAAGCTCAGGCCGAAGAAGTACAGCGACCGCATGAAGCTGGAACACATGGGCGAGGACGGCGGGCCGGTTAAGGCCAGTTTGACGGTAAATTTCGTTAAGGTGGAGGACAACAAGGAATGAGCTACTACCCATTTATCGAGGAAAGCGTAGACAACGCGACAGCTGTAGAGTTTGAGGTTGGCGACCGTGGGCCATCTGAGTTCCTTGTGTCTATTGAGATTACCACCGGCGCAGCGACCGGCGGAACCGTGGCGATAGCGGTCGTACCGTTTGGCGCGTCCGAGTACCAGACGTTGGCTACCTCTATTGATTGCAAGACGCCTGTTCCTGGTACGATATCCGGTAAATTCTCAAAGGTTAAATTTACGCCCTCCACACTCGATGCTGGGGCTAAGTTTACGGCCATCTTGGACTCTATGGATAGATAGGATAGACGAACATGCCGAAGCTTGAAGACAAACATCTAATGCACTTTAATAGGGTAGCTAAAGACAACCCGGACAAGTCTGTCCATTGGTGCATTTCTCAGGCCATCAAGCGTTATGAGATATTCAACGGTGAGAGGAAGGGATTCTAGATGGCACATTATGTAGAAGACTTCTCAGCGTATAGTGACGCATCCGACTTCTGGGACAACTGGACATCGCTCTGGCACACCCCGGGCACTACCAGTATCGTCACTGACGCCTCCGCTCCCTGGGGCAAGAAAGTAGAAATTGTCGGCCCGTCTCAGCGTGTAGGCATCAAGCTCAACGCCACCGGTGATGCCGTAGCTGATTTTGATATTCTTATGATGTATGAGGATTCAGACTCTTTCGTTGCCGGTCCTTGTGGCCGAATGGCTGGAAATAGCTCAGGAGAGGATGGAGCTATAGGGCGTATCCAGAATGACGGAACGCTTGAAGTCTTTGGGTATGATAATGGGTCGGCAAGATATACAAGCAACGGCTCTCAGACTGCCCCGAGTGGACGCTACTTTGTTCGCTTCCAAGGAGAAGGTGCAAGATACTATCGCTTCAAGGCATGGCTAGTAGGGACCAAAGAGCCTACAGATTGGGGACACAAAGCTGAATCAATCTATTGGTCTGCTGGCGCATGCGGTTTTTATTTTTACTCCGGCACGCTAAAACTACAATATTTTGCTGTTGGCACAGAAGGCGACCTTGCGCCAATGCCTGACGGTTACGAGGGCGCGAGTTTCTCCGCTCTTGAATCCACTGAGGTGGCTGACGGCGCAGACGTTGAAGCCTACGCCTACCCGCTGGCAACACATGGCGTTGTTGAGTATGATTGGAAGCGCAACGGCGTTCCGTTTTCGACTGACGGCCCTCGTGTTGTTATTCCAGAAATCGTCGAATCCACGGACGTCACTTGTGACTTAACTGTCGATGGTCAGACATATGGCACTGAAGAAGTTGGAACAGTAGCACCCGCAACTGAAACAACTTTAATTAATCCACTTTCTGGTAGTTACGTAGACTCCGGAACTTCCGGCGTTGTCGATGCTGCTACTCTAACACCGACTATTACGATTGGTTCTGTTCACGTTGCATCTCCGGCTCGTGGAAATATCTCAGCCTATGGGCGTATAGACAAAGTTGGCGGAAAGACGCCGAGCGTTGTTATTGATTGGGACACCATTTATAATGGGACGCCAGAGGCGTGGGCGGCTGTCTACGATCTGTTGTGGACCACCACCCCGGATAATCCAACCTCATGGACGGCTTTTACTTCCACTATAGGAAACAACACCGCCAATACCGTGACAGGTAGCGGAACGACCTTCCCGGCTGGAACAGACTCAATCTATATTTCGATTAAGCCGATGACCACCATGAGGTACATCAACGCGAAAATTGCTGAGATGATATCCAGGGACGACGTATACCCCACGGATTCGGGCGGCTCTGATTACATTTATGGATACTCCCCGTTTGTGCGCGATTATATTGGGACAGATCAATTACTGCCTCCTGAACCGCGATATGCTTTTAGGTTCGGCGCAAAGGACAACCCGATCACCTGCGCCGTGATTACTGGCCAGCACCCTTCCGAGGACGCGGGTGATCACGCTCACTTGGCGCTGATTGACTTTCTTCTCTCGTCCGATGTCACAGCGGCGTCCTTGAGAGAGAAGTTCACTTTTTACTTTTACCCAGCGCTGTCAATCGCTTCTCGTCAGACTGGTAGGCCAAGATATTCGTATAATTCCGAGGGCTGGGATTTCGAGGATACCTACGACGCCAACAGATGTTGGGAGACGGAATTTGTAAGCTGTGTTGAATCTGCCAAGGCCGCTATCGTGGCTGACCTTGTAGCACCCGATGTACTTTTTGACCAGCATGGTTTTGGGGATATGATACCAAGATCCGGCAACTCTTTGATTTACACCAACAACACTGCTCAGACTATTCCCGGAACATTGGTAAGTGAAGACTTTTACGACAACTACAAAGTGATTCCGGGTTGTTCTCTTAGCAAAGACACCTCAACGGCTACAGACGGAGCCATAGCAAAGAACTATTGGGCAAGTCGATCTCAGCTATCGGCCACACATGAGACTTGGGAAGTCCCTGATTCTGGGGACATCCTCGCAAACGCTACGTTATCTGCGAGCAATCTTGCTTCGGCATTGTTGTCTACTCATGGTGACGGGAATTTCACGGCGTCCCTTTCCACGGCATCAGACTTGCCAGTAGGGCCGACACCTTCAATAGATTCGATAGACGTTATTTTAGTAGACATACACATGTTAGACATGGACAATATTAATTTGGAGTCTCAATAGATGGAACTCAAGGCTAACATAGCAGAAGCCTTCGAGGGGCTCTTCCAGCCATACCGCTATAAAGTCTTCTATGGTGGTCGAGGTGGGGCCAAGTCGTGGGCGTATGCTGATGCTCTTATAATTATGGCAGCAATGGGCCATGAACGCATTTTATGTGCTCGCGAGGTGCAGAACTCCATCAAGGACTCTGTGAAACGCCTGCTTGACGATAGGATAGAAGCATTAGGCTTGAGACATTTGTTTATCTCCACCGATGCCGAGATTCGTTGCCCGACAACAAACAGCCTGTTCATCTTTGGTGGACTTAGGTCTAATCCTGAGAAGATTAAATCATTCGAGGGATTGACAAAGTGCTGGATCGAAGAGGCCGAAACGATTTCAGAACGCAGCTATGACGTTTTAATTCCTACTCTGCGCCAGGATGATTCTGAGATTTGGTTCAGCTTCAACCCGGATAGGGTTAATGGATACGTTTACAACAGATTTGTGGTGAATACTCCGCCTCCTCGCTCGTTGGTCAAAAAGGTTTCATGGCGCGATAACCCATGGTTTCCCGATGTCCTCAAAGAAGAGATGGAGACATGCAAGCGAGAAGATCCCGACAAGTGGCGTCACATCTGGGAAGGCGAACCCATTCGCATTGCCAAGGGCGCATACTACGCTAGGCTGCTTTCTATTGCTGATGACAAGGACCGCATAGGCCCGGTCGGATATGAACCTGAGTTGCTTGTAAATACAGCATGGGACTTGGGCGTGTCAGACTCGACGGCCATTTGGTTCTTTCAGGTTCTTCCGACTGTTCACGGTCAACCTGAGTGGCGCTTCATTGATTACTACGAGAACAGCGGGCAGGGTTTGCCGCATTATGCCGAGGTACTTCATAGCAAGGGATATGACTACGGCAAGCACATCGGGCCTCATGATATCAAGGTACGTGAGTTTGGAAGTGGTAAAAGCCGCCTTGAGGTTGGTATAAAGTTAGGCATTAGATTTGAAGTTTGTCCTAATATCGGGGTTCAAGACGGTATAGACGCAGTTCGTGGAGTTTTGAAGACATCATATTTTGATAGAAACAAATGCAAAGAAGGCCTTGAATGTCTTTGGAGTTATCAAAGAGAATGGGATGAGAAGATGGGAACATTTAAAGACAAGCCGTTGCACGATTGGACCTCTCACGGAGCGGACGCCATGAGATATGCAGCCGTAGGATTCAGGCAGCCTGTAAGGCATAACTCCCCGTTGAGGGGCCACACTGTTAATTCCAGAGCAGGGAGATATTAATATGAGTTCAGCAGTAAGTAAGGTCTTAGGTCCTGTTGTTCCTGGTTTTGGTGATAAGTCGGCATCAACTGTAGGCATGCCAAGCGAAGACAGCGCAGAGGTCGAGGCAGCACGCGAAACCGAGCGCAGACGGGCAGCTTTAAGGCAAGGCAGATCGTCCACCATTCTGACAGGTGGCGCAGGCGTAGAAGCTGGAAGCGCGTCCACCTTGGGGGGATAGATGGCACAGTCTAAAGTTGATCTTCTCATAGAGCAACGCGACTCCATTAAGTCCGGGCGCGGTAACTGGGATAACCTTAATCAGGAGATAAGCGAATATCTCTTGCCGAGGAAGGCCGAGTTCAATCGTGTGTGGGCAGCTGGTGAAGAACGCAATATTGAACTGTACGACTCCACTGCAGTCGATGCCCTTAATCTTTTGGCGTCTGGCCTCCATGGGTTGATGACTAACCCGGCCCAGGCATGGATACAGTTTACTAGGCTTCGCGATGGGGAAGACCTGTCCGAGGATGCAAAGAAGTGGATGGACAAGGCAGTCAAGACGATCATGTCCGTGCTCAACTCTGATGCCTCTGGCTTCGTTCCGCAGGTGCATGAGTTCTACCTTGATATCTCAGCATTCGGAACAGGCTGCATGTATTCTGAGCCGACAAAAGAAGACGGACGGCCTGATGATTATCTTTATGTGAAGACTTTTTCTATCGCCAATGTGATGTTCGCCGAGAACTACCGAGGTGTCGTGGACTCTGTTTGGCGTACCCAGCAGATGACATACCGACAAGTGGCACAGGAGTGGGGAGAAGAGAACCTACACGACTCGATGAAGCGACTGTTGAAAGAGTCTCCTGACACCATGGCCGAGATCATGCATGCCGTGGTCCCAAGAGAGGACGCAAGCCGACTGCCTGGTGCGAAGACGGGTAAAGAGAAGCCTTTTGCCTCGTATTGGGTTGACGTTGAAAACAAGCACCTCTTGAGTGAGAGCGGATATGATGAGCAACCATATAATATCGCTCGTTGGTCTAAGTCGGCTGGTGAATTGCTAGGCCGTGGCCCTGGAACCGCAGCGTTGCCATATATCCGTTCTCTCAACTCTATGGCTCTTACGGCTATGATGGCAGCGGAGAAGATGGCAGATCCGCCGCTGATTGCCCCGGACGACGGATTTCTCGGTCCGATCAACTCAGGAAGTGGCGGCATTAGCTATTACAGATCTGCAATACCAGGTTCTAGTGGCGACATGATTCGACCATTACCAGTCAACGCCGACTTACCAGCCGTCCAATCTATGATCGAATGGCGGGCCGGTCAGATTCGCGGGATGTTCCTCAACCCTCAGTTAGAAACTTTCGAGAACCCAAACGCGACGGCCACACAGGTACTTGCCGTGCAGGCAGAAAAGATGCGCGTTCTTGGGCCGGTCCTTGGACGTTTGCAAATTGAATTCCTTTCTCCTTTTATCAACAGAGTTTTTGGAATTCTTCTTAGAGCTGGGGTTATCGAAGAAGCTCCGGAAGAATTGCAGGGTAAAGAGCTTGCAGTTGAGTATAAGAACCCTATTTCAAGCGTACAGAAGCAGGCGGAAGCGCAAGCCTTCTTGAGCGCTGTTAGCTTTGTGAGTCCGGTCCTTGGCGCAGCTCCAAACGTTTTTGACAACTTCGACCCTGACGAGATTGTACGAGATAGCCAGCAGATATTTGGATATCCGGCTAAGTATCTTCGTTCGGTTGAAGACAGAGACAATAGCCGAGCACGGCAGCAACAGGAAAAACAAGCAATGACGGAGGCAGCCCTTGCGGAAAAAACTATTTCAGTGGCTGGGCAAGCTAAAAAGGATGGTCTGCTCGATGAGTAGCGAATACAAGCGACAGATGGCTTTAAGGAAGGCCTACAAGCGCCTTTTCAACAGCGAAGACGGCCTAAAGGTCATGGAAGACCTCAAAGCGCGCCTAGGATACGATAAGACCGTATTTAACGATAATCCTTATAGGGCTGCATGCAATGAGGGCGGACGTTCTGCTCTCTGCTATATCATTGAACAAATGGATGTCGATAAACTTATTCAAAAGGTAGGAAAGTAATGAGCGAAGAAGGAACCGTTGTTGAATCTGGCCCCGAAGTCTCTGGTGAGGCAAGCGGAAACGCCGAAGTTACTAGCCCCATCTCTTTCGAGGGTGGATGTGAAAGCGACGGCGGTACTGAGAATTGGCGCGAGTCTCTTCCCGAAGAATACCGTGAATCCTCTTGGGCTTCCAAGTATGAGAGCGCTGATGAATTTTACAAGGGCGTCGACAATATGGCGTCATTGGTTGGTAAGAAGTCGGAAGGCATCAACCGACCCGGAGAAGATGCCACGGCAGAAGATTGGGATGCATTCTATAAGGACCTTGGCCGTCCTGACGAAGCTGGCGATTACCGTTTCCAGCTGAATGAGGAAAACGCTAAATGGTTCCAGGAAGGCGACACCGAGGCTATTACCAATATGTTCCATGAAGCTGGATTGATGCCTGAACAGGGGCAGAAGCTGCTTGATGCCTACATGGAGTGGACGGGCGGCAAGATGGAGAACTTTCAAGAAGCTCTTGTTGAAAACCGTGCCGATTCTGAGAAGGCCCTAAAGGGTGAATGGGGCGCAGATTATGACAAGAACGTGGCCACGGCACAACGTGGTGCCAAGGCTGCCGGAGTCATGGAAGCATTGGAAGAAGCTGGCCTTGGAAACAACCAGGCAGTTCTCAAATTGGCTGAGTTGGCTGGCCGTGCAGTATCCGAGGACTCTATGCATAACGGCAACCAGTTCAGCCAAGCAGTATCCCGAGAGCAGGCCAGCCGCGAATTGTCCCAGATCACGACCGACCCAAATTTCAGGAATGACCCTGTTAAGTCCAAGCGTGCCGGAGAATTGGCCGCTATGATGGAAGTGAAATCAGATGGAGATGGTGGCGCATCGGTCGTCATCCCCTCCTTCTAGGCGACCCGAGACGAGGCCCAGCGTGTTGTTGGATAACCTCTAGGACAATCGCCGATACATATTAAACTTGCCAAATGGCCCGAAAGGAGAACCAAGAGGCGAGATCGTTTTCAAACTAAAGGAAGGATTTTATGTCCCTCAGTATCACAGAAGCCTTTATCAAAGAATATCTCCCTGATTTCAAGGCGCAATATCAGCAGATGATTACCAAGGTCCGCAACAAAGTTCGATTGCAGACTGGTATTATTGGTTCCACAGCTCGTTTCCAGAAGGTCGCGAAGGGTGAAGCCGGCAAGAAGACTCGCCACGGTAACGTGCCGATCATGAACGTTGACCACACCTATGAAGACGCGACCCTGGAAGATTGGTTCGCAGCCGACTACGCCGATGACCTGGACCTCCTCAAGACCAATATTGATGAGCGGAAAGCGTTGGCAATGGCCGGTGCTGGTGCCGTTAATCGCAAGATTGACAATCTCATCTTTACACAGATGAACACATCCACAAACACCGTGGCCGAAGGCTCGGCAGGCATGACCAAGGCCAAGGTACTTCAGGGCTTTGAGCAGTTGAACCAGTACGATGTTCCTGCAGGCAATCGCTTTTGTGCTGTTGGCCCTCATCAGTGGAACGAACTCTTGAATATCAAAGAGTTTGTATCCTCCGACTACGCTGGCAACATGTATCCATGGATGACCGGCGTTGAATCCAAGGTGTGGCTGGGAACTATCTTCTTCATGTCCACCTTGCTGCCAATCGCTACCGGAACGCGACAGTGCTTCATGTGGCATCAGCAGGCAGCCGGTTGGGCAGAAGGCAAGGGCGTCACTCTTGAAGCCGCATGGGTCACTGAGAAGGATTCCTATCTCATCAAACACAAGTTCTCCGGCGGCTCTGTCCTTATCGAGGACGAAGGTTGTGTCAAGATCGCTTGTGATGATGACGCGGCTATTTCCTAGGGGTGAACGTTATGCCTGAAAAGAAAGAACGAAAACCAAGAGTGGACAGGATCGACGCTTTGATTGATATCCTGATCGCAGAAGAGGAAGCTAAATTCGGCGAGGGCGCAGAGTCCCGCACGTTGAAGTCCCTCAAGAAACTTAAAAAATAAAGGAAGTGAACCATGGCTTATGATTCCACTGTGATGCGGCTGACCTCCGGTGCATACCCCGGACAGCAGTGTTTTCACTACAAGACTACTGATTTGATCTCGACCGTTGTGGCCTCTGGCTACTTCGATACGGCGGTAGATGATTACAACCTGGACACAGGCGATGTGATCATCGCGACCACTGGAGCGCTTGGCGCTGCCGCTATCGATCTTTTGGTCGCAACCAACACCGCGGGAACCGTGACCGTTGTTAACGGCACCTAGAACCATAAATAACATTGAGGTGGGGGATTTTGTTCCCCTGCCTCAATTAAGCATGTCCGGGCCTTGTATTGTTGTGGGTACGGCTAAGGGCTTTTTGCAGGAATTCGAAGAAGCCCAAACTCTTCTAGGCAATGCCCCCGTGTTTTGCGTTAATCGTGCCGCGGAGGTCATAGACGGCAATTTCTGGGTAACAGTCCACCCAGAAGTATTTTTCCATGCTGAATCGGATATGATAAAAATTTCAGATAGGGTCAGTGACGAAGTAGATGTTGCTTTCCCCATCGCAACGCAAGGCGGATCTTCCTCCTTGTTGGCAGTCCTTGTAGCGCTTGTTATGGGTTCTAGCCTTGTTGTCACCGCTGGGGTACACTTGGATGGCAAGTATAAGCCTTTTCAGGGGCGCTGGAGGCATTATAAGAGCCAAATAGGTGACAGAATTAGAAGCATGTCAGCGGCACAAACATACATTTCAAAAGAGTGGGGGATATATGGCTAGTAAGGTAGATATATGCAACCGGGCATTAGTCATCCTTGGCGCTGATACCATCATGGAGTTGGGCGAGGATAGCGAGGAAGCCCGTAAGTGCAACGTGCTTTATGACGAGGCGCGGCAAACTGTTATTAGAGATTATCCATGGAACGCATGCACAAAGCAGGCGACTTTAGCGTTGTTGGTTGATGAACCGGTCTTTAATTGGCAATATGCATACCAATTGCCTACGGACTGCTTGAGGGTCATCACCACGGAAGGGGAGAAGGATCACGCAATCCAGGGACGTAGGCTACTTTCAAACGAGTCCGATGTTGCGATCCAGTATATTGCTGACATAGAAGATCCTCAGCAGTATGATGGGATGCTCAGAGAGGCTTTAAGCTCTTACTTGGCCTATAGCTTGGCGTATGCAGTGACGGAAAGTTCTTCTAGGGCCGAGGCATTGTATCAAAAATATCTAAACACTCTAAGCCGTGCTCGTGGCGTTGATTCACAGGAAGGCACACCCCCACTACAGCGGCCCACTAGATGGGTACGAGCTCATTCCAGAGGATTTTCTACTATAGACAGCCGTGGCTTTGTAGTCCCGGAGTAAGGGGAAAATATGACTTATCACAACACACCGCCTGAATTTTTCCGAAAGGCTGGGATGAACATTTTGTCAGGTTGGCAATCTGGCTCATGGTTCGGATACAGCGAAGAAGTAGGAACAACCGAAGTTGCGCTATCTCCTAGACCATGGGATATCGTTTTTCCTAGTGAAGCTGGATTGATACAGGTATCAAGCACGGAGGCCGTAGACAACTCCGCTGGTACAGGTGTTCAAGCCGTTCATGTAGAAGGCCTTGATTCTGACTATAACATTATTTCTGAAGAGATAGAATTAAGTGGCATTACGCCTGTTACAAGTTCCCTTGAGTATTTGCGTGTAAATTCTATGCGCTCTGAAGCTGTGGGGTCTTTGGGGTCAAACGCTGGAGATATCTGGGTGTCTCTTGATGGTGCAACCACCTTGCTAGGAGTGCCCACAACAGATTCAGACAAGCTACTTGTTCAAGCAATCGGAGACAACCAAAGCAATTGCGCGTGGGCGACAGTGCCAGCCGGTAACGATGTACACATAACAGCTGGACTGTGGACAGTCGGAGCAGATAAAGTCTGTAGAATTGCTTTCTTTCATCAAGAGCCAGAAGATACACCGTTTTTCCGCAAAGTTGGTGATATCGAATTGAGATCAAGCGGGGTTTCATTCGACTTTTATAGGAAGTTTCCAGAGAAGTCGGATATAAAAATAATGGCTATTGCCGGCCTAGCTTCGACTAGCGTTTCAGCATACTACAACTACATACTGGAGCGTCATACAAATGGCGAGTAGCACAATAGCAGTTACCAATTTCACGGCTGGTGAAGTGTCTCCACGCTTTGATGGGCGTGTTGACATGGACAAATATTTTAACGCCTGCTCTACCCTTGAAAACATGACCGTGTTTCCCCTTGGTGGTGCTGAGAAGCGTCCAGGTTTTGAGTTCATCAATGAAGTAAAAGACAGCACCAAAGCCACCCGCCTAATCCCCTTTGAGTTTTCTGTAGAGCAAGCTTATGTCCTTGAGTTTGGAGAAACGTATGTACGCATTTATCTGAATGGAGAGATTCTAGAGAGCGGCGGCAGCCCAGTTGAGTTGACCACGCCATACCTTGAAAGTGAACTCTTTGATATTCAGTTTACACAATCTGCAGATATACTTTTTGTAGTGCATCCAAACCATGCCCCTGCAGAGATATCTAGAACTGGTGCAACAACTTGGACATATGCGGCAACTTCTTTCACTAATCCACCTAGCGTGTGGACAGGAACCAACTACCCCAGCACCGTTACATTCTTCCAGCAGCGTCTTTGCTACGCAGGAACACCAAACGAACCGCAAACTATTTGGATGTCTAAAACGGCAGATTTTAGAGTCTTTACAGCCGGAACGGACGCAGACAGCCCCATAACTATAACTCTTGATTCCGATCAGGTTAACGCCATTCGTTGGATGGTTTCAGGCCGTTTACTTTCAGTCGGAACAGCGGGCGGAGAGTGGACGGTTGGCGGTACGAATGTGGGGCAGTCCATTACACCGGACAATATCCAAGCACAGAGACAGTCAACACTTGGAAGTACAAACGTTTTAGCTATATTGGTTTCTTCTGCCATCATTTATATTGAACGTGGTGGCCGTAAGGTGCGAGAGTTCGCGTACCTGTTCGACCAGGATGGTTATCAGAGTCCGGACATGACCTTGCTGGCCGAACATTTGGGAAGAGACGGGATGTTCATAGAGATTGCCTATGCAAAGCGTCCTGATTCAATCTTTTGGATGATTAGGGACGATGGCGTTCTTGTTGGCATGACCTACCAAAGAGAAGAAGGCGTTGTTGCTATGCATCGTCATACGACAGAAGGAATCTTTGAATCGGTTGCAACCATCCCCGGTGCAAGTGACTCTGAAGTCTGGGTCATTGTTAAGAGGAATATAGACGGAAGCGACGTAAGGTATATAGAAAGATTGGCGCCACGCTTTGAGTCCACCACAACAAACACAACATCATGCACGTTCCTTGATTCTTTCAAAGTTGTTGATGAGGTGTCTCCTACTGATACATTTAGTGGTTTTGATCACTTGATAGGTGAGTCCGTTTCTGTCCTTGCCGATGGTGCCACACATCCAGACGTAACAGTCAACGGTAGCGGAGAGATCGTCTTAGACCTGGAGGCATCTATTTTGTGCGCTGGGTTCATGTATGATTCAATAGTCTCACCAATGAGGTTGGAAGGCGGCTCACCTGGTGGCATCTCACAAACTAAGAAATCTCGTATATCAAGAGTCGCAATAAGATTCTATAAAACACTTGGCGCAGAGTTCGGAGGCAGGCTTGATAAACTAGACAGGATACCCTTTAGAGACAGCTCAGACCCCATGGACGAAGCCCCGGCTTTATTTACCGGTACAAAAGATGTACTGTTCCCACAAGGATGGAATAGAGATAGATTTGTTTATGTAAAACAATCGCAGCCTCTTCCATTAACCGTTTTAATGATGGTGTCATATGTCACAGTTAACAGGTAAAGCAGAATTTCGCCGATACACGGCCGTTGATGGTATTTCAATTGAGTTGCGTGAACTTGAGAAAAAAGACTTGTCAGGGCTTAGCCTCTGGACGATGGCGAGGATATGGGAGCAATCTCAGGTAGCTATTACTATGGTAGTAGGTGATACAATTGTCGCGACAATGGGTATTCTTGTAGATGAATTTAAACAGGCATCAGCATGGATACAAACAAGCGATCATATTTTTAAATATCAAAAGTCATTTTATAAGAAAGTGAAACAAGAATTAGAAAAGGCGTTTGAAGAATTAGACATAATCAGAGCTCAAACAACTGTGCTTGTTGATAACGAAACAAGTGCAAAGTTCGTTGAGAGACTTGGTTTTGAACGAGAGGGCACTATGAGGAGTTGTTTCCACAACGCCCTTGATAGACACATTTACGCGAGGTTGAACCATGGGCGCATCAATTGACCCGGCACTCTACTTAGGGAAAAACAATTTCATTTCTCAAACCTTTAGGACTCTTAACGATCCTGGCGGGCTGTATGCTTCCGAGCTTGGCTTGTCCGATAAAACTGTTTTTGGTGATGCCGGAGCACAAATTTTTGACCCTGGCAAGATCGGTGATGCTAGAAAGCTTGAGCGCCGGCAGATGCTGGAAAGCGTAAGCGCAGAAAAAAGACAAGGCACAGGCCGGTCTATCCTAGTAGACAGCGGGGTGTAATATGGCTTGGTTGCAGATGGTTTCGGGACTGGTCCAAGGGGCTGGTGTGTTGAGTGAAACACGCGAGACAACTGGCATGGAAGAACTGAACACAGCATTGAAGATGAGACAGGCCGAATTTGATGCACGACAACAGCGTATCGAAACGTCTAAACTTATGTCTCGTCAGAGGGCGGCATATGGGGCGTCCGGCGTGCAAGTAGAAACCGGAACTCCTCTTGAATTTGTATCTGAAACGGCTGCACAAGGTGAGCTTCAAGCTTTGATGACAGAGTACGGTGGAGAAGCCGAGCAACGTATCAGTGATTTTACCATTAGCGGGCAGAGGTCGGCAGGTCTAATGAGGGCCGGAACTTCTATTCTTTCTTCAGCATCAAGCGCGAGGTCGTAATGGTATTTATACCTCAACAGGATCAAAGAACAAGAGCTCCATCCGTTCGCGGTGACGTCGGGGCGGCGGGAGCCATTGGCCGCGCTGTTCAACAAGCTGGTTCCGTGGCTGGTCAAATTGCAAACAAGTGGCGCGATGAAAGAGACAGTGCAACCATGACAAAATCTCAGTTTGAACTTAGTGAATGGGCTAATTCTGAGATAAATAGAATCAATTCCCTCAAGGGCTACGAAGCAGAAGGGGCAGCTAAAAAGTTTTCTGATGATTATAGAAACAAAGCTGCTCAAATAGCTGACCAGACAGGTTCAAGCAGGGTCAAGGACGCTTTCACCAGTTGGTCAGACGAGAGCCGTCTTGAAGCTTGGTCAGGGGTTGCAGGGTATGAGCGCAATCAGTTGAAGGACGCGGCCACGGCTACTGTTAATCTTCGCTATCAGCAGATTGCTAAATTCGCCGAGAATGGTGGAAGTCGTGAGTCTGCTTTAGAGCAGGCCGCCGCCAATAGCGTTGAGTCTGTGAATTCTGGGATAGCACTACCGGCAGAGGCCCAGTTTCGTCTCAACAGAGAGGCAGATGCCATCAACATGAGTGCTTTCAAGTTTGAGTATGCACAGAACCCGGAAGCAGCCATCCGCAATATGCACAAATCTGGATTAAGTGAAGTCCAGCAGAGGGCCGCAGCTGAACAATTTTCAAATGATCAGTGGAAGAATTTCCAGCGTCAGAACACAGCCGAAAAGATTGCAGAGGAACGCCGAAAGAAAGCGGAACAAGATCGGCAAAACTCTGTCATGTCTAAAGGATTTGAGCTTAAAGATGCGGGCCAGTTGACGCCTCAGTGGTATGACGCGAATTCGGAAGTCATGGCCCCGGCTGATTCTCTCTATTTTGGTCGAGCTGTTGGCCGTCTTGCCCCCAGTGGTGATATTGACAATTCATCGGTGGTAAACAATCTCAACAAGCTTGCATCAGAAGGCAAGCAGGAAGAACTGTTTTCTACTGCTAGAGCCCAGTACGCAAGCGGGAACATCTCCACAAGGACCTATGAAACGTATCTCTCAGGAAAAATGACGTTTGACACGGCCATGGCAAAAGAAGGGGCTGACCACATCAAGTCTATGCTTCGCGTCTCAGATATGAATCCTGACCCGGCCGCACCGCAGAGACAAGCAAACGCGCTTCTTGAGTGGAACAGATGGGCCAGAGATAACCCTAATGCAACAAACGAACAGAGTAGGAAGGCGTATCAACAAATATCAAGTAGGTTCGTTTTGACTGACACATCAGAAAGTATGCTTACCATGGAACTCCCTGTTGGCATAGGCAGCCGTTCAAAGGTTACTATTGAGGACATAGACACGGCAGAGGACAACCTAGCGGACTCTTTTTTTAATCAAGGTATAGCCGAGCCGGAGTTTAAGCGTCAGTCTGAGTTGCTTTCTAGGTGGCGTGAAGCTGTAATAAAACGACAAGAAGTGATGAGGGAAAGGGGCGCAAATGCCGAATGATAACATCATATTGACAGACGAACAGATTTCTCAAGACCTTGGTCCTTCATACGTCAACCAGCGTGAAGACTTGAAGCAGCAAGCGGCAGGAAATGCCCTTTTGCAACGTGTGCAAGAGCGCCGGATGGCAAAACAACAGGCGGGTGCAGGAAAGGCAGTTGAAGACGTTTCACAAGAAGAAACAACGGAGTCCGTAGAGCAGCCAAAAGAAGGCGAAGAGCGCGGTGTTATGGCCGATATTGGCCGTGGTATAGTTGAGGCTCCTCTGCAGATTGTTGGCGGTGTCGCAGATGCAGCGAAAGAGACTTTTGAGTCCATTAACGATTTGGGAGAATGGCTCAACGAAAACGTTGCCGACCTTGGGCAGATAACGGCGGAAGGGTTCGAGCCAGGAGCGCCGGAGCGTAGCGCGATAGGTGAAGCTATCCCCACTACAGCGGAATCCGAGAGCGTTACCGGTGGCATGGTGCGTGATGTTTCGCAGTTCGTGGCCGGTTTTGTTGGAGCTGGTAAAGTCCTCAAAGGTATGAAGGTCCTTCAGGGGGCGACAAAGGGTGTACAGTTGAGCCGTGCGGCTGTGGCTGGCGCTATGTCTGATTTCGCCGTATTTGACCCTCATGAGGAACGTCTATCCAACCTTATCGAGCAATACCCCGGACTTCAAAATCCAGTTACAGAATATCTTGCAGCATCCCCAGAGGACGGCAAGGCCGAGGGCCGCTTCAAGAATGCCATTGAAGGCCTTGGCTTGGGTTTGGCTGTAGAGGGCTTTGCAAAGGGCGTGAAGACTCTCAGAGCTGCTCGCATGGCAAAGAAGCAAGCTCAGTCTGAGCTCGGTGTAGCGGCAAAACAACTCTCACCTGAAGAATTGAAGGCCGTAGAAAAAGAAGATCTATTCAATCAGATGGGTGGAGATCCAGAAGCCGAAGCAGTAACTTTCGACATGGGCACAAAAAAACGCCCTGCCTCTGTAAAAGTGAATTTCTCTCGTATCAATTCCCAGGATGACGTTAAGGACGTAATAGGGAAAATGGTCAAGAGCGGTGAGAAGGATATTCAGAAGGCCCGCCGGGGCGTAATGACTTTTGAAGAAACCAAACTCAACGCAGAGCAGCTGGATGCTTGGGACATTCTTTCCGGACGCAGAAAAGGAGAGCCACTTAACGCAGAAGAAACTCTTGCTGTTCGTCAGCTTTGGGTAAAATCTGGTGAACGACTCGCAGACACGGCCACACTAGCAGCGAAAGAGCCGAGCGAAGGAAACCTTTTTGCCTTCCGCAGACAGCTGGAATTGCATCACATGGTTCAGCAGGAAGCTATAGCCGTTAGGACAGAAACCGCGAGGGCTTTGTCTCAGTGGCGGATCCCGGCTGAAGGCGTTGGTGATGTAGAGCGCTTTAGAGCAGTACAGGCAGCCGTTGACAGCGGTGGCGGTGCAGAAGTCGCACAACAGTTAGCCGAGCGTGTCGCTATCGCTGCCAAGAGTGGAGACGTTGCCTTAATGGATTCTTTGACTGCTGGTCGGTGGGCCAAGACAAAGGATGCCGTGGCACAAGTTTGGATTAATGGCCTATTATCCAGCCCACAAACTCATATGGTCAACTTTATGTCTAATACGGCTGTTATTGGCCAACAGATGTATGAACGCAAGATCGCGAATCTTCTGCGAGGATTTTACGGCGGCGAGGGTGTTGTTGACGGTGAAGTAGTTTCCCAGGCAGTTGGAATGATTCAGGGCGTAAAAGAAGCCTTGAAGGTCACAAAGAAGGGGCGCGAAGTAATCGGAACAGCTACCAGAATGGTCGCAAGTGGTGATATGGGCGGGGCTAGAGCTGCTTTTGCTGGTCAGGGAGAAGAGTTTGGGGGTGTTCTACGATCCGTAGCAACGGGAGAAACCGGTTTCGGAATTGGTAAGGTAGAGTTGGGCAGAACCGGAGCATTGTCAGCCGAAACCCTTGGGACATCACAAGACACCATGCTTGGGCGTGGTCTTGATTTTGTGGACTTCGTGACTCAGGCACCCGGCAGAGCTTTGGGCGCATCGGATGAGTTCTTCAAGTCAATTGGCTACCGCATGGAATTAAACGCGCAGGCCACACGTAAGGCAACGCAAAAAGTGAACGCAGGTATTATACCAGAAAGTCAGTTCAAGGACAGTGTGGGCGAAATACTGGCTAATCCAGACGAGTCTCTAAGGCTGGCGGCAGCCGACGCAGCCAGTTATCAGACTTTTACGCAAAGACTTGAAGGGCCAGTTTCTAAGACCATGGAAAAGTTTCAGAGGATTCCAGTTGTAGGGAAATTCCTTATGCCGTTCAGGAACACCCCTGCAAACATTATGAAATACACCTTTGAACGCACGCCGCTTGCCCCGATGATGAAGCAATTCAGAGAAGACATCGGTGCGGGCGGAGCTCGAGCGGACCTAGCTCTTGCTAGGGTTTCATCTGGTTCCATGATTATGCTTGCCATGGCGGACATTTCTATGTCTGGAGATTTGACAGGAAAAGGGCCGGAAGACTTTAGAGAAAGAAAGACATTACAGCGAGAAGGCTGGCAGCCTTACAGCATGAAGATAGGTGATAGATATTATTCCTATCGGCGAATGGACCCACTCGGTAGCACTATGGGTTTAGCCGCCGACATGGTGGACATCCTAAGTGACGTTGAGTCCTCTCAGGGCGATAGAGGCGTTGACCGCATGGTATTGGCTGGCATTATGGCTGTTGGTAACAACATTACAAACAAGACGTATATGTCTGGCCTGTCTGACTTCATGGAAGCTATGTCCAACCCTGACCGCCGAGCACTCTCATGGGCGCAAAGGGCAGTTGGAAGTGTTATCCCTGCATCTGTTGGGGTCGTTACAAGGATAGAAGATCCATACATGAGGGCCGCAACCGATATCATGGACGGTATTAGACGTCGCACCCCTGGACTTTCCAAGGATTTACCGTTTAGGCGAGACCTTTGGGGTAGAAAAATATCCTACAAATCGGGCATAGGCGATTGGTACGACGTCCTTTCTCCTATCTACTCCAAGGCAGAAAATAAAAATCCTATTGATACAGAACTCAACAGACTTGAAAAATACGTGTCTATGCCATCAAAGAGAACCAATTTTGACGGAGTTAGTATTGATCTAACCGGATTCCCGAAGGCATATGAGAGGTATGTACAGTTGGCTGGTAATGAATTGGAAATGATTCAGCACGATGACATGGGGTGCATGGACTTTCTCAGTGATGTCGTTTCTGGAAAGTCTGTCCATAGTCAAATATATGAAATATATTCGGACGGCCCAGAAGGTGGAAAGGCCGAATATATCCAGAACGTAATAAACAAATATCGTGCTGTAGCAAGGGATCAGGTTCTAGAAGAGTTCCCAGACTTAGCGGCCAATGTAGAAAAAAAGAAACTTGAACAACCAAGCAAAATAGCGGGGTTCTAAATGACTATTCCGAGTACAATTAACAAGGTCGTTTATTCTGGAAACAATTCACAGACGGTATACGCAACCAGCTACCGTTTTTTAGACGATGGCGATCTTGCTGTTTATCTTGATGGAGTTATCCAGACTATTGTTTCAGACTATAGTGTTTCTGGGGCAGGAGAAGAGGGAGGCGGTAACGTTACCTTTGTGACTGCTCCAGGGCTTGGAGTTGTTATAACCATTAAGAATGACCCTCCAAGGACACAAGAGACAGACTATGTTCCAAACGATCCTTTTCCAGCTGAGTCACACGAAAAGGCTCTGGACAAGCTTACTTTGTTAACACAAAGCTTAGGGGAAGATTCTGATAGAACTCTAAAGTTTGATATAGATTCAACTTCTTCTGTAACCGTACCCGAACCGGAGGCGGATAAATTCCTAGCTTGGAACTCGGAAGGAACTGATCTGCAAAACACAGACGTAACAGAAAGTGGTTCTATAGCTATCCCGGTTCCAATATCTCAAGGAGGAACAGGAGCTACAACCAACTCTGTAGCTAGAACAAACTTAGGTCTTGGAACCGCTGCAGTTTTGGACACAGGCACGGCACCGGCAGAAGTACCAACTAATGCGGACATACCCTCTGCATCTGAATCTGCTGAGGGTCTGATAGAGATAGCTACCACGGCAGAGGCTCAAGGCAGAACAGATGATACTAAAGCTCTGACGCCTAAAAAGGGTAATGACCTTGTCGCCGCCCGTCGTGTTGTTATCCTTGCTTTTGGGACGTACACCTCAGGCTCGTACACTATCCCAGGCGGAAGAACATGGGCAGATTTTGAGCGTGTTGAAGTTGTTTCAAGTGCATCTGACGCTGTATCGCAGAATGTATCTGGCGCCGGGATTGCCACTCAAGAACATATCGCAGCACACCCCACTAATTGGGTCGTTGACCTCTATTCCGTTGACGCGTCATCTCGCGCAACCGTGACGGCTACCAGCAGTACACAATTTACGGTATCCAGAGGCAGCAATGACTCTGTTCGCCAAGTCATAGGAGTGTTAAAATAATGTTTGTAGCAATAGAAGACGGTAAAGTTGTTGGTATTTCAGAATTCCCCATTGAAGGCGATGGAGTTGTTGAAACCTCCGAAGAAGTAAGCATTGGTGATGTGTATTCTAATGGCACATTCTCGAAAGGTTTTGACATATCCCGAATCAATGAAATCAAGATGGAACTTGAAGCTCTTGACTCATACGTCCCTAGATCGGTCGAAGGCCTAGCCGAATCTGGTCAAGTAACACTTGATGAATACAACCGGGTGCGCATGGATAAGAAAAAAACATTACGGATAGAACTTGCTATCCTAGAGCAATAGTGATGTAGAATGTAAACAAACGAAGCCCCCGGCACAATGCTGGGGGCTTCTTGGCGCAGGGATGGTGGAACCGGGGGATTCCACAAAAGTTTTATTTTTTAGGTATGCGTACGCCTTCACTGTATGCGTACTCTTCTGCTCGTTTCGCCCATTCCTTCAAGTCTTTATGACGGCTTTTAAAATGGCTCTCAGGTTCATTATACCAACCTTCCTGCTCACAGTGGTCTATGTACGAGACTAGTTGACGAAGATGGGCCTTGCGCAGGCCAACGATGCTTATCGAATCGAATACTATTGCCATGATGATTCCCTATACGTTGATGAGAAACACTGCGAGTTGAGCCGCCCAAGAAACAGCATCAATCACGCCAAGCCCAAGTGCAAGAATCAGCCACGTGTAGCAGCCGTACGCCTCTGACTTCTGCCCGTCTTTCCAAAATAGAAAAAAGAATACGCAAACCGCAGCCAGCAAAATCAGGTTGATAATCGTCCAGGTCATTGTTCTTCTCCAGTTATTGGTTTCCATGTCTGGCACTCAGTAGAACCTCTTTCAGGCCAACCACAATCATCAAAAGAAACAATCATGATGCCGTCTTGTCCATGATCGCGCATTTCTACACTATGTTTAACATGAGCAAATGGAACAGGGTTGGAATCCGAATAGGTGCAATCAAATTCACCATCAAAATTATCATCAGCTTTTGAATATCCGCAATTAGTGCAATTTTTCATCATCAATCTCCTTTGGTTTGATGGGCGTTTCCCTTATCGGCTTTGAATTCTTCGTATGCCCGCACTTCTTCCGCCGCACGATTTACACACATGCAAAGCTGACTGCGATGATTGGTATCTGTACAACTTGCTACATCCTTCAACGCTTCTGCCAACTTGTCGCACGTGGCGCGGATGTCTTTAACCTGAATCTCAGCCATGATTGCGCGTTCTTGCCAGTATTCGACTTCACCGTGATTCGGTATGCAGTCAGTAGCGTTCATCACTTCACCCCTCCCTTGTCTTCAGCAGTGGTTATTTCTGTGCTTACTCAAAAATTCCATAATTTCGGACAGGTCGTTCTTGGTGAGATAAACCTGCGTCTTCATGCCACCCTCGGATACAGTCACCTCTACGTCTCCGTAACTTCGGCTGACGATCAGGATGGTGTCTTTGTGGTCTTGGGCACATTGAACTTCAATCCGATCATTCTCCATCACAAACCTCGTTCATATGAGTTTAGATTTTCGTCGTGCCGTCTTCGTCGGCAGAATCCCAAGACTTTTTGTTCTTGTCCGGCTTGAACTCACCGCAGGCTTTTTCATTCTCACCAACAGACGGGCGCACCGTCACGGTTATGATGTCGAGGTGTTCACCCTCAGAAGCCACAACAGGGGGATAACGGAAGCAATCAGCTTCAGTGTGGCGGATGTCGCCACCGTAATAAAAGCAGTCTCCACACTTACTCATTGTCTTTCTCCACGTTGGAAATATCAGTAGACTCTACATTAATGCGAGCGATGATAAGTTCGTCTTCACTCTCACCCTGTTCGCAAGTGTGTTCGTCAACGGTTCCCTGTTCAACCCGCGCACCACATGCGAGGCACTTCCACGCTCCTTCTTCCCATGTAAAAGCATAAGCCATTACGCACCGTCCTTGATGTCTTTAGGGGCAAAGCGAAGAACGTCTTCATTGGTGGGGAGATGAACCAGGTCAGAGTTCAAAGGCTCTTTACTTTCGAGGCTGGACAGGCGGTCTTTCAAATCATCAATCTGTGTTTGCTTGTCAGCTTCGTCGCGCACCTTCTGTAGTTCGGCCCTTGTTCCGATGTGCAGAGCTTTCGCCTCTCCAAGCGGGGCGTACTCCTGGAACTTTTCAAAGGCTTCATCTGCGGACATGTCGCCCGAGAATGTTCCGTCTCTGTATTGAAGCATGTCTATTTCTCCGACTTGGTTGTATCAGTTGTTATTGACCCCAAGCCCCGCCAAACAATCTTTTCTATCTTCTCTATGGTCTTGATTGGGTCGAATGGCGAAGTGTCAGGTGAGCGCGTATGCCTACGGCACAGTCCTTCGACCATGCGAAGCGCGTGTTCATATTGTTGAGAACGGTCCTTCCTCGCGTCAATCTCATCTTGCGCGTGGCGACCACAGGTGCAAGGTCCACCAGTGGAGACCTGACACCATCGCTTGTGTCTCGCTATTGCTGATTCATACATCGTAGTTTCTCATGTAGGTTTAGACGCGAACGCCTGTTTGTTTCACGTACTGCTCTTTGATGGAGTAGTGGTACATGTCGTTGTATCGCGAATCCTTCGGTCCCATAAATGCAAGAGCGGGGATTTGTGTGATAGATGCAAGTGTAATTCGCCACCATGCGACATCACGACCGTGAATCTTGTAGGCTTTCACACGAAGTCGATGGAACTTGAAGGCGCGGTATCCACCAACACACAGAATTTCCCAACCAAACAGCCAGACCACGGCAACGGCAAAAGCCAGCCACACAATCAAACCTGTCCAAAAGAATAAAGCTTCCATATTTCTCCCCCTATGCTGAGAACGTTTAGGGCCGGATTCGTCCCGTGCCATTACAGTCGGAACACTGCTCTTCTTCGTCGCCGTACCCGGTGCCGAGGCAATTCCGACAAACCGACTCACCAAAGGCGAGTTGTGGGATGCCGTTCACGGAAAGGCAGCCGGGGCCGTCATCTGTCGGCGTCAGGCTCGGCCTGGGGTATTCGGTACCGACCGTTACCCAGCCCTTTCCACCACACCCGTGGCAAACCTGTTTTTCCTGGTGGATCGCTGTGCCGACATGACCTTTCAGGGTCTTTCCACTGCCAGAGCAGACGGGGCATAATTCTGCATGTGCCATTCGTTCTCCCTCAGATTTGCGGATCAGTAGGCGCGGGACGCTTCAAGCGTGTCCTGCGCGGTTTTGATTGCCCATTCAAGTTTGTCCTCGCCCTTCGGTGTAATGCACTCTGCAACTTCTCCAAGACCATCACGAAGGATTTCAATTTCCTTTTCCATCAACATCATTTTGTTGGTCATGGTAAAAATGCAGTTGGGGTATGTTTCGGAATACTCCTTCCGTATTTCTTCGATAACTGCTTGTTCATTCATGGTCTGCCTCCTGCTGATCAGTTTGCTTTAAGTATTTGGTTGTGGTTCAATCCACACATGACGATAAATCTATATTTCACCGGGGGCGGCATCGCTTCAATCGTTGTCGCTGTAGCCGGAATCATAGTTGGTGCGGCAGGGGTTTGGTATGCTCGCAGAAGTTCTGAGGCTGCAATGAAACTTGCGAACAAAGAACCCTTTGACCCAAATGTTGACCGAAGGACTGGCCGATATATCTCTCCTGCGAAAAGGCGATAATCATTTTAGTCACCTGATTTTGAAA
>Ga0209692_10001319_pt1 | contig 35101 bp, 33 predicted proteins | sample tdDd472_FD_187129 | JGI IMG/M metagenome (GOLD analysis project Ga0209692, IMG submission 187129) | Marine sediment microbial communities from the Atlantic coast under amendment with organic carbon and nitrate - tdDd47.2 (SPAdes)... | ecosystem: Environmental > Aquatic > Marine > Coastal >...
GAAAAAGGCATTGTTAAAGCTGAACTGGACAGAGAATCACAGATTCTGACTGTTACCTACAAACCAAAGAAGACAAATATTAAAAAGATAATCAAGGTTATAAATGGTTTAGGGCATGAAGCCATGGAAATTACTAAAAAGAAAGATACCGGGAAAGCTGATAAGCAAGGCAATAAATAGTGTAATCCAAGGAATCTAAAGTAAATGTAAAACGGCGTAATTCTAATGTATTGGGATACGCCGTTTTATTTTTATAATTAAAATAGTTTAAAGAGTGAATTCGTACCAGTCTGTACACTTGCTTTCACAGATATATTTTATGTGCAACCCCTCCATTAATCATAAACAGTTTGCAGCTTCTGCTATCCATAAAGTAGCATTTCTCAGAAAATATTATAAATTTACATAACAAACTAAAACATCACGTTTATCAACAGATCTAAAAACTAAAACCATGAAACAAACAACTTGCAGAAAACTACTTTATACCATCTCATTTTTATTTATTGCCATTTGTGTAAAATCTCAAGTACTTGTTATAGGCCCAAGCCTTCATTACAATATGGGTGGTGGCGATAAAAAATTCTCATGGGGTGTGGAAATTTCTTATTGGCAATGGGAAGATTTCTATTACGACTTTACACCATTAGGAATTGACATCGGAATTGAATTCGAGAAATCGAAAACAAGAATCTACTCAGAACTACAGGCCGGACTTGGATATGGAGCTTCGGCCGGTTATGTTTACGAATTTGGAAAAGATTTTAATGGCGGAGGTTTTCAAGGCTCGGTTTGGGGAGCTTATTACGGAGGCATCGACGTAAGGTACCGGCGAATAAACAATACCAATTATTTCTCGCCGGGTTCTTTTGCCAAAGTTCCGTTGTATGCAAGAACACCATCGATGAACATGAATATATTTGGAAATATGATTTGATATTAATTAGGGCAATCCAAATACTATTAACATATTATTTCAAGGTTGCATATATACAGAATGATCACATTCATAATAGACCTACAATATAAAAGGCCTGTTGAGATTTCAACAGGCCACAGCTATATTACATATAATATCTTATAAAAAGTAGAATCTCCGGGAAACAACAATTAAAGTTTCTAGCTCCTAAAAACACCTATTTGAAAAACTATAGAACTTCTTACAAGCTAGTTTTCTTTTTCCAAATTCGTTTTAATGTATTATAATATTTTAAATCGCCTCCATTTTCACTTGATACAGGAAACCATACGGTCGATTCATCATTTAGAATGAGCGTAATGTAACTGTCACTCCAAAAAGATTCATCACGATTAAACTCAATATCAACAATTTCATCATAGGAAACCCTGACTTCTGGCTGATCAAAAGTCTGACTATATACAACCACCTTCTGATCACTAAAAAAATAAAAACCATCCTTAATATCATGAAAAGCATCTGAATAAAAGTAGAGAATATTCTCATCAGGTTCTACGAGGTCCATTGAACGCATTTCAGTCATAAACTTCTCTTTAATTTGTCTTCCGGGAACAACCTCCGTTCCAGGAGCCTGACTTCCCAGGTAAATCAAAAAAAGTAATAGTATCACAAGTCCGGAAACACTTCCTATAATTAATTTCTTTTTGATTGTTACCTTTTTCTTTTCAATGGCTCCTGTATGAAGCAAAAATTTATGGTATTGAATGGTACCTACAATTCCCATGAAATAAAAATAAGAAAATAACAATCCGATTAGAGCTCCGGAAATGTGACCGGTTTCTGAAGCTATTATAATTTTTGATAATAAAAAATAACAAAACATTACGATAGCTGCCAGTCTTTTCTTCCTATAAATACCATATACGAGAATTAAGATAAAAGCAACATCTAGAAAGGACCATACATCTATGCCATACTTAAACCTGAAATTTTCATTATAAGTCCCAATAACAGCATATATTAAGGTCAATGCTGCAGAAACAATTCCTGCAATCCAGGCATTCCGAATATCCTTTTGGTTTTTTTCAATATTAAATTCGTTCATTCTTATAAATTTTACTCAATAACAAATAACTTTCTAAAGCAATGTAACTAAAAATCATAAACAGTCCAATAACATTGCACCTAAAGATTATGCACAGGATAATATCATGACAAAACGCTCTTTTATCCAACAAATATCCTCTAATACATCCACTATAATTTCCCAAAGAGGGAGACTAACTTTTCTGAGATTGTTATAGACAAATTTAAAACCCGTACAAAAAACATCAATACAGACTGTATATCAAAGCCTTCCCATTAGTTCTGTTTTCACACTTGTGGTAGCCAAATAAAAAAAAACACAAAAACACTTGACTTTTCCAAAACAATATAATATTTTTGTTATATATAAGTTTATAGTATATACAAGTTTGAATTATGATATCAAGAGAATTATTAAAAGGATCCTTAAAGTCGATAGTTTTAAAGCTATTGGCCGAAAACGGAAGAATGTATGGTTACGAAATTACCCAGAAAGTGGAGAAGCTTTCGCAGGGGAAAATAAAGCTTACCTATGGTGCTTTATACCCTGTACTGCACAAACTTGAAAAAGAAGAGGCCGTAATTACCGAAAGTGAAATTGTAAACAACCGCACCCGGATTTATTACAAGCTCACCAAAAAAGGTAATCAAACGGCTAAAGAAAAAATCAAGGAGCTGGAAGATTTCTTACAAACCATTCACATTCTGTTAAACCCTAATTTAGGTCTGGAGCCATGTACATCCTAAGTATTGCACAAATTCAGCAAATTGAAAGGGACGTTTACCAGGAGAATCTTTCGTACTCCCATTTGCAGGATGATCTTATTGATCATATATGCTGCGATTTGGAAGAACGAATGAAATCCGGAACATCTTTCGAATCAGCTTACCGTGAAGTACAGGAGAACATTGGCGACAAGGGTTTAAGGAAAATCCAACAGGATACACTTTTATTAATTGATAAAAATTACAGAATGATGAAAAAATCAATGAAAACTCTTGGAACCATTGCCCTGGCAATGATGGCCCTGGCGGCACTGTTTAAACTTAACCACTGGCACGGAGCCGGAGCAATGATGGCATTAAGTTTCTTTATTACCTGCTTTGCCTTTTACCCTGCCATGCTTTATACAATGTATAAAGAGGTAAGCCATAAAAAACAAGGCTACCTGTTTGTTCTCGCCTTTATCGGAGGCTTACTGTTTATGCTTGGTGTACTATTTAAAGTACAGCACTGGCCCGGAGCAGCAAAAGCTATTCTGTCCGGTTGTTCAATACTGGCATTTATTGTTATTCCCATTACACTTATATCGGGTTTCAGAAAAGCCAATAGAATAAAAGCACATACTGTAATCGGTTTAACCGGACTGATGCTCTCTTTTACCGGCTTGCTTTTTAAAATGTTTCACTGGCCGGGAGCAATGATATTGGGTTTATCAGGTAGTATTGTATTAACTACGGTATTTATACCTCTGTTCTATATTAAGGAGATTCGAAATTCAGACAAACCACGGGTAGATTTTATTTTTGGAATAATCGCCCTTATCTATTTTATCATTTTCAATTCCTTAATGACTTTAAACCTCTCGAAAAGCACATTTTCTGATGTTGTTATGCAGGAAGAAAATTTCCGACAGAATGCAGCACATTTTTCAAACTTAAGCAACGAATTACAGAATAAATTCGAAACAACAAAAACATCAGAATTATGCCGGCAAGCCGATGAACTTGTAAAAACAATCGATGCTATTAAACTGGATATCGTCTGCAATGTTGATGAAATCGACCAAAACACGGCACTTAAACAAAGCAGAAGAAAGCTGATGCTTCAGGGGAAAAACAAGAATATAAGATTCTTATTAAGTGAAAACAATGCCTATTCACCACTACCCGATCTGTTTGAAAAAATGAAGACATATTCTGGTGCACTATCGCAAACACATACACTTACAAAAAGCAACACCAACAGGCTGGGCGACCTGCTCCCCGCAGCAGATTCAGATCTTCTGAAATGGGAACATGAAAACTTTGGAGGCTTAATGGCAATTGAAACCATTAACAGATTATCGCTATGGCAATATAAGATTCGCCTTACTCAGTACCACACGCTTGAGCAAATGCATGTTAAAAGTTTGTCGAACAATTAAAAATTAAGAAGATGAAACGAGCAATATATATTACAGGAATCATATTCCTTAACGTATTACTACTAGGTGTTATTTTTAAACTACTGCATCTGGAAGGAGCCGGCGTACTACTTACACTAGGCTTAGGTGGCGCAGGGCTGCTTTTCCTGCCAATGGCATATATTAACCTGTTAAAATCGACCGACGATAAAACACTGAAATTAGTATACACAATGGGTTTTATCACCTTCTTTATCGATCTCATTGGTTTCCTTTTTAAGATTCAACACTGGCCAGGCGCGGGAATTTTGCTAACATTAGGTATCCCGGGGCCTTTTGTCCTGTTTTTGCCGGCTTATATCTGGTACCACAATAAGCGTAAACTAAATGCCGACCGTAACTTCTTCGGAATTTTGTTCTTTATGATGTACGTGGCTGTATTTTCAACATTCCTTGCCATTAATGCCAGTTATGGTTACCTCGAAAACCAGGCCCGAATGGCTGAAGAGATTAATGAAGTAAATGAGTTTCTAAAAAGCACTAACCATGTGAATACTGCATCCGAAACATCCGTTTTACTTGAAAACAGCGATAAACTAATTCAAAGCATTGAGCAGATAAAAAAGGATTTAATAATTGGTTTGGAAGGTGACGATACAAAAGCAATCGACAATAATGGTAAAATAAACACCATAAAAATCGACCGAAAATTCAAGAACTGCAATTCCTACTTTAGCGACGATGCGGATACACACAATACCTGGGACGATTTTCAAAAGCTTTTTAAGGAGTACAAAACCGAATTGCAAAAGAACAATTACACCAAATTGCCATTTATTTCAAGCCGCATAAAGCAAATAGAAGCTTGCTGGAATCCTGAATACCGTAGTAAGATTACCATTTACACGAATATTTCGACCCAGATGAATTTACTTAGCGACTGGCAAAATAAAATACTACTGATAAAAAATGAGATAGCACGGCAATCATCGAGTGCTACCACGACAAAAGAGAACCTTTTATAATTCTCAAATACTTGTATCATGAATGAAAGTACCTGGCTTCGGCCGGGTATTTTTTTTTGCAGAGCAGTAACGCTACGAGGGTCAAAGACCCTCGTAGCGTTTAAGACACATTCTAAAATTTCCATAGAAATTTATTAACCATTAAGCTCAACCAGATATTAGCAACTCAATTATTAGATTACTAATTAAAAAACAATACATTTGCCGCCACTAAAAATTGCATAAAACGAATAATCAACGATTTAATAAATTAAAACAAATGGCATCCACACTAAAATTGGTATGTATTGGCGACAGCTTAACCGAAGGATATGGAATTGAAGAAGCCAATCGCTGGAGCACTTTATTGGAAAGTGATTTCAATATAGAGATAATAAACAGTGGAATTTCTGGTGATACTACAGGAGGTATGCTTGCACGTTTTCAGCATATGGTTATTAACCACCAGCCTACACATGTTATAATAATGGGTGGCACCAACGATATTTGGATGAATATTGCCCCTGAGCAAATTCTTGCAAACCTGCTGGCTATGACCCGCCATGCCCGCCATCATAATATTGTTCCAATTATCGGAATTCCAACACCATGCTATGGAGAAGAGATGTCTGCTGCTAATTCGTTTTTTCTGGACCAGCAAGCTATGGTACATAAAATTAGTGATTTCCAAACTAAATTAAAGCAACTAATACAGGAAGATGAACGGCTGTTTATCGATTTCTCCGAAAATATGCCTGCTTCACTTTTTCTTGAAGACCGCGTACACCCAAATACGGAAGGGCATATTTGCATGTATAAAAATGCAAAACAAAATCTGGAAACATTTTTTGCGCAATACCAGGCAACAAACATTTAATTATAATATTTCATCTTATCGATTTTAATGAAAAACTTTCTGTTAATATTAGTAACCATTGTTTGGGGTTCAACCTTCTTTATTATTAAGGATACGGTTAATACTGTTAATGAATATTTCATTGTATTCGGACGCATGTTGCTTGCCAGCATCCCAATGGTATTGTTTGTTTTTTTCAAAAATCGTAAAAGCCTGGTTAACAAACGGGCAATTATTAATGGTTCAGTTTTAGGATTTCTGCTTACCAGTACCTATTTATCGCAAACCATCGGATTAAAATATACCAGCAGCGGACACAGTGCTTTTATTACAGGTGCAGCAGTTATTATTGTTCCGGTAATAATGTATTTCGTATTTAAAGACAAATTGCTAAAAAGCGACTTTTTCTCTATAATGGTGGTAGTTACAGGCCTGTTTTTACTCACTTACGATTTCGAAACCCATTTTAATACAGGAGATATCATTACAATTATTACTGCAGTATCGTGTGCTTTCCACATTGTTTTATCGGGTCGTTTTGTTAAGAAAACAGACTCCTTAGCATTAATCACCTACCAGTTTATATCAGGCACTCTGTTTAGCCTTATTGGCTTATTAATAATCGGTATTGATTTCAATTCAGTCCCATCAGGGGCAATTTCAGCAATTGTTTATTTAGGCGTAATCGGAACCCTCTTCTGCTATTTCGTTTCCGTATGGATTCAGAAATACGTAAGCTCGGTAAAAGTTGCTCTTATATTCTCGCTGGAGCCAGTATTTGCTGCATTTTTCGGTTACCTGGCCCTGCACGAAACATTGAACATAAAAGAATCCTTTGGAATGTTCCTGATATTAGCCGGCGTTTTTTTGTACCAGCTAATGCGCAACGAAAATTTTAAAACACGCATATTAAAACCGGTAAAAGTATTTAATCGATAGACTACTCAGCTTTTATAATTACCAATTATAAATAATATAAAAAGTTAAGATACAAATATATAGACAATAGTAGAATACTATCGCAATTACTATTGACAATTAGCTTTAAACTGAATTAAAATAATGCTTGTATCAACTCTTCAATATTGAAAACTTTCCAGCCCCAGGAAAGTAAAAAATAAATAATTGCGAAATATACAATGGTTTTAAATTCTGAAACCGACTTACCAAACATTTTCAAATTTAGCGCATTAAACCGTGGCGGACAATCGCTAACACAATTATAGCAACTTATACAATCACCAGTCGATTTAATACTCTTCATTTGACTAACAGGTATGTTCATCGGGCATCTTGATTCACATATTCTACAGGATGTACATTTGCTTTTATTTATACTTATTTTAGTAAGGCTTAACTTTTCTATAATATTATACCAGGCCTTTTGGTAACATAGGTAACGACAAAAGAACCTATCGAAAAAGAAAGATAAGAAACTAATTCCGAGAAACATTTTCAGGAATAAATACAAACTGGTAACCGGTGTTGATTGATACATTAATCCGTGATCGCCCCAATAATTAGCGGTCCCCGAAATAAAAACATACAGGAAATATATACCAAAGCCATATTTTATATAGCGTAATTTTTTATCGTATTTATCGGGTATCTGAATTTTACATCTCTGTTTACCTAATATCCATTTCCCGGCTTTTTCAAAAATCTCTGAAACAATTCCATAGGGACAAACCTGGTGGCAGTAAAATGTACCAAGAAAAAAGATTGAGATTATTACCAGGCTTTCAAATTCATGATAGTATCCACGCCCCTCTGTAAGAAACTCTGTAAAAACATAACCAACCAGGAAAAACAGTTTTATGAACCAAATAATTACTTCTCGCTTCTTTGTGTTAATATTCATATTTGTATGAATCAAAGATTATATGTAAGACCAATAGACCAAATATCTTTTTTGTCGGTAAATTTTAAATTATAATAATCGCGCCCAACAAAAAAATTAACAAACAACCCCATTTCCACATAGTCTATCGGATATAAAGTAACTCTTGCATTAAAATTATAACGGTCTTTATCGGTATTCTCATCCGGAAAATTCGTAAGGTTTCCAATAATATAAGTATTCTCTACTCTTGTAATCAAACGAAATTTTAAGGTTTCATCGGTTTGCCCCAATTTGCTTGTTGCTTTAATATTAAACAGGCTAAAGGGTCGCGAAATCCATTGATAATTCGCAATAAGTCGGTATTTACCATAACTGTTCAAGAGGCCTTCCTGAATTCGCAATACAGTTCCAGGTATACCCCAGTCAATACGTATTCCATAGGTTTGAATAAGATAACTCTCGGGATTTAGCAATCCACGGTTTACATGCGAAAACTTCAGTTTTACGAAATTAGTAGAAAAGTCGCCGTTCTCATAATTAATGGAATCGGTTCCGGGAATATAAAACGGGCCGCTTTGTCCGTTAGACAAATGTTTTGCTTCCAAGGTACAGTAATAATAATTATTAATTTCAGTACTACTCCTGTTTAACCATGTTTCAGAATAACTTTTGGGATTAAAAAAATGGTTAAAAACAATTCCGGGTTCAAAATTCATAGGATGAATCGGGCTTGATTCTTCATTATACATACGAAGCAATAAATTCACACCTAATTGCATATTTGTGTGTTTCCAGAACGTTGAATGTTTTTCCTTTCCTTCAAAAACAGAAATATTCGTATTAGAAGCTGCTTCAAAGTAAGGATAACTCTCTTTTATTTCGGGCCTTGACAATGGAAAATAGACATACGATGTTTTGCCACTGTTTGATTTTACCAGTTTAAAAAGTAAGTTCAAATTATGATCTCCTGAATATTCGGGAATAAACTGCGCCATTGAATGCTGCATGAAAAAAAAAGCTATCAACAGTGTGATACAAAAATGATTCTTCTTCATAAAAAAAGTATTATTTACAATAATTAATTTTAAGATAACTCTGTGAAGTCGTATTGTATGATCTTACTTTGAAACTCCTTTTTGCTTATCAGTAATCCAATACTGAAGGGAAGAGCGATCCCTAAATAAGCCAGTTCTGAAAAGGATTCGGGAACACTGAATTTAGTTAAAAAAGGAGCAGACAACCAAAAAGGTGCATACACTCCAAACATTATTGCAAAACAGATTCTCCAGGTTTGTATAGTTCGCCATGATGCCTTACCAAAAAACACAATTCCAAAAACAAAAAACGAAGCCAGATCACCGGATAGTTCTCTGAATAGATGAAACCAGATTTTTTGTTTTGAGAACGCAAATTGTGTATTAATACTAAAATCAATAATTTCTGAAAACGGAATAGTACTTAACCAGTAGTTTAAACTGATTCCGATTCCCCCTATAATAAGCCCCCGCGCAATTAGCAATTTGTTTTGCTCCATCCTTTACCGGTTTTAGTCAAATATTTTACCGGGACAAAACAAGAGTTTTTATTTCAGACGATCATTGATGTAGATCAAGAAATGGTTTTTCGGATTCTGGAGAGTGTTTCCGGACTTATTGATAAATATGAAGCAATATAATAATGAGGAATTTTATTTAATAATCCAGGAAAATCTTTCAAAAAAGTATTATAACGTGTAGTTGCATCATCGCGTAAAAGACTGATTTCCTTATTTTCTTTCTTCACGATAAATTTTGAAAGCTTCTTACTCCAAAAATCACTAAACACCGGAGTTTCCAGCAACTTTTGAAAATTCTGAAAATCGATTTCATACAATACCACATCACTAAGTGTTTCGCATTGAACAATCCCTGGTTCCTGGGTAATAAAACTGGAAATCGAATACATAAATGTGGCCGGTCCGGTGCTAAAATTCTTTGTTACATCATTACCTTTGCGATCGGTAAAATAATGCCGTGTTATACCATCTTTTAAAAACACAAAACTCCGGCATACCTCACCCTCGTGCAACAGGATCGTATTTTTGGGAACTTTTCGTGGTTTTGAGTTCTCCGTCAGGAGTTTAATGATATCTTCCTGCATAAGTAATTGTCTGATTATCTTTTATAGAACAACAAAAATTGGAAATTATTTTTAAAAATCAAGCATTTTTAAGAATATGGGCAATATAAACTTTTAATTTATAAATTTGATCTATAGTTGAAAGTACAAAGTTAAAGGTTAAAAGAATCACAACCTGTAACCTTTAACTTTCAACTAATAAAACCGCTCCTTCATCCATAAATTCCTCCAATTCGTATATACAATTCCCTGGTTTGTAAATTGTATTTTATGGTATATGAAACGAATTGTAATTTTGTTCGTAATACAATTTATAATACAAAATGATGGCAAAAATTAATTACAAAGGCATCCTGGTCCATTTAGTGGGCTGGTTAATATTTACACTGCTTATTGGTTTATTATTCTACCTTCAAAATGGTTTTTTCCCAAGGCCAATTATTTTCAATATTAGTTTTGGAATTATTCTATTCTATATAAATTATGCATTACTTACTCCACACTTCCTGTTAAAAAGAAGAATCCTTCAGTATATAATACTTTCACTGGTATTGGTGGCAGGAATAACCTGGTTATACACCATGTTTAAAATGTATATTATCTTCAGGAATAATCCTGTGTTTCCTACAAATTATGTTCTCGAAGTTTTCTTGTATATGGTTTTATTTTTAACCGGTACTGCCATCCGTTTTTATGTATACTGGCTTGAAAATGAAAACCGAAAGGAGAAAAAAGCCATCAGGAAAGTTACTTCTGAATTACAAAATTTAAAGAACCAATTAAATCCGCACTTTCTGTTTAATTCACTTAACAGTATTTATTCGTTAACGCTTAAAAACTCTGATAAATCATCCGAGGCGGTAATTATGCTCTCTGAGTTAATGCGTTATATGCTATACGAAACCAATCACGAATATGTGCTATTGAAAAAAGAAATCGATTATATTGAAAATTACTTCACGCTTCAACAAATGCAAATAGCCGATACTAAAAATGTAAAGCTGAACATATCGGGTGCGATTACCAATCAAAAAATAAGTCCTTTGCTTCTTATCTCTTTTATTGAAAACGCCTTTAAATATGGTACCGATCTTTCGGGAAAAACGATGATAGAAGTCGATTTACAAATTAAAGATTATGAATTAAAGTTTAACTGCAAAAATAATATCGGAAACAGAGCTCCGATTGTCAACAATCATTCGGGCATAGGCATACAAAACACCATCGAAAGATTAAAACTATCCTATGCGGATAAGCATAATCTGGCAATAGAGGAAATTGACGATACGTTTATGGTAAGTCTGAATTTGAAACTAATTTAAAAGCGAAACTATGAAGTGTTTAATTGTAGATGATTCTCCACTGGCAATCGAAATAATCGAAACTTATTTGAGCAAGATTGACGATATAGAAATTATTGCCAAATGTACGAATCCCATAGAAGCATTAAATATTTTAACGAACCAACCGGTTGACCTTGTTTTTCTGGATATTCAGATGCCTAATTTAACAGGGCTGGAACTTGTAAAAACACTGGACAAGTTGCCTCTGTTTGTTTTCACCACTGCCTATCCGCAATATGCACTTGATGGTTTCGAATTAAACGCAACCGATTACCTGGTAAAACCAATTCCGTTCAACCGCTTTCTGAAAGCAATTTCAAAAGCAAAAGAGCTCTATAAACTTAAACAGAAAAAGCATATACAAGCTTCGGTCCCTGCACGGAATTACATATTCGTTAAATCGGAGTATGATAATGTTAAAATTGCTGTGAATACAATTAAATATATCGAAGGACTGGGCGGTTATATCCGCATTTACACCACCGACTCTGCCAAACCGGTAATGACCTTAATGAATTTTAGCGAAATCCTTGAAAAGCTTGACAACCCCAATTTTATTCGGGTACACCGTTCCTTTATAGTAAATATCGAACATATTGATACACTTCAGAAAACTAAAATTATAATTGATGACAAAGTAATTCCGGTTGGAGAAACCTATAAAAAAGAGGTTTTAAAGCAGTTAGGGCTCTAACCAATACCAAAAACAGGTTTATAAGGAATTATACCCGGTTTATCAATACTTTTTCGTTGTTGGTTAATCAGATTTTAAATTAAGCATCAGGCCATCTATTTTTACCCGAAAATAATTGAAAAACTATTATGATCCGGAGCATAATGGCAGATTATTAAAATCAAAAAAACACAGTCATGAAGTATTTAAAACAAAACAAAAATATTTTTCTTAAATCATGCTTTGCTATAATATCGCTAAGCTTATTCGCTTTTAATCTGCAAAGCTGTACTGAACCTGAACATTTAAACGATACCAACCACGAAGAAGAAATCTACACTCTTGAAATCGAGTTTATGGATGTCCCATCCGACGGAACTACAGCCGCATTCCAGATGGCTTCAACCGAAATATCATACGAGCAGTATGTTCAGTTTTTAAATGATGCTTATACAGATGGTTTCATTACCTATAGCGCAGCCGACGAAGGTGTATACGACCAAAATGGCAACCTGATGACCTCATTAAATGGCAGCAGAGTGGTAAAAGACCACAATAAAAATGGAGTATATGAATTAGAGGATATGGAAAATCCATTAAATATTAATTTCATAACCTTTAATGAAACAAATAAAATCTTTGAAATTGAAGACCCATCACAGGTAGATTGGGATAAATACTTTGACCCGCAACTCTATCCAAATGTTGTTGATTCAAAAGAGGATTGGTTTGAAGTAGGAAATAATTCTGAAGGATTTTACGATAACAAATGGGATTCAGATGGACAGATGCCTACTTTAGAAGAAATAAAAACATGGCCTGCGAATTTTATACGATATTTTGGTGCTCATGCATTCGCAGAATTTTACGGATACGATTTGCCTACAAAAGATCAGTGGTATTTGGCTGCTAAAGGAGGACAGGATTTTGCTTACGCCACCTATAACGGAGAAGGTAGTACTGAAGTTGCTGTTATAGGTAGCATTATGCCGGGTTGGCCTCCACATAAGGGTCATGTACAGCCCGTAAAATCACTTCAACCAAACCCATTTGGAATATACAATCTAGGTGGTAATGTTTGGGAATGGTGTAAAGACTGGTACGATGGTCCAAATCCATTAGGAAGTATGAACAGACCTGCTGATGAGGATTATTTTATTGACGATGAATTAGAACTTGCAGAAGGGTATAATAATGGCTATTTCAAAGCTCTTATCGGAGGGTCATTTAATTATTTTGTAGCAACTATGGAAAATGAATGGAATCATGCAGCTTATCTACATGCAGGTAACGACCATTTTGGTTTCCGTGTAGTAAAAAATGAAACATCAAATAATTAAGTTGTTCCTAAAAAAAAGAATTATATGAATACGAAACATTTAAAGATATATATAATCGCCATTGCAGTGTTTTGCTTTTGGTGTGCATGCAACGATATCGAAGAGATAGATGATACTACAGATATTACGGAAACAACAAGTAAACTTCCGGAGAGCATTATACTGAAAGACATTCCGGCTGGAACTTTTACCATGGGTAGTAACAACTTAATGGGGTCGCCCGACCAACAAGCGGCTGCTCCGGAACATGAAGTTACGTTATCTGCTTATGCCATGAGCGAGGCCGAGATTACAAATGCACAGTATGTCGAATTCCTAAATGCAGCTTTTACAGAAGGTTTAATAGAAATTATTACCGGATCGGCTGGTCCTGACAATGGTAAACAATTAATTCAGGGTACGGCTTCTTCGGAATGGCAGGGAAAAACACTTTATACACTGGACGGAACCAGAGTATTAAAAGACCATGACAACGAAGATGGAGACGGCGATTCTTTTACCGGTGCCATAGAACCTGAAAATCCATTAAACGTAGCTTATATCGGGTTTAACGAAGAGACAAATGAGTTTTATGTTAAAAATCCGCATAATGTCGATGATTTCAACTGGTATAACATATGCAATTACCAAAATTACGGAACCACACCTAGAGTTTTTGAAGGCCCACTATTAAATGATTTTGACGATTGGGCTGGTGCGGGACAAAATTTTTCCGACGAACTACTAGGCTGGACCGAGGAAAATCCTTCGGCGGCTACCAATTTACCTACACAAACAGATGTATCAAATTGGCCGGTTACATTTATTCGCTGGTGGGGAGCAAAAGCATTTACCGATTTTTACAATGTAAGCTTACCAACCGAAGCACAGTGGGAATATGCGGCTAAAGCGAATCAAAATTTCGAATATGCAGTATACGACGGAGCTGATTATATGGATGCGAACTGGAATAAACTTGGAATGGGAACTGTTGCCCTGGGTCATGTAAGAGCAGCTATTAGTGGCAATGCGAATCCATTCGGACTATATAATTTAGCCGGTAATTCATGGGAGTGGATTGCAGACAATTATGTAGCGCCTTATAATACTGAAGCTGTTAGCAATCCGTTAATCGAAGAATCGGGTTCAACAAAACGATGTTGGCGAGGAGGTTCCTGGAATTATCACCAGGCTACCTTACAGTCATCTATTCGTTTCTACGATGAAGAAGACCGCGCCAACGACCATTTTGGTTTTCGGGTAGTAAAAAATTAAAACTGATTTTGCTATGAAGGGTGCATGTTTGCAATGATTATCCGAAAGGCTCCTAAAATCGGCGCAAACAGTATAGCAGGGTTATCACAACAACCAGAAACGGCGTAAGGCAGCTTACGTCGTTTCTTATTTTAAATACATTTGATAAATACAGCGTTTATTGTTTTTACGACCCCGATTGACGCTAAGCACATTATTTATTTATTCAACTGCTATAGTTTTATACCGCGGAAGTACCAAGGGCCTTGTTTAATCTTGGGGCCAGGTACAAATACCATTTGTTTAGCCCTTCGAAGGTTCATGCGCCAGAAGGCACTTCCGTAAAATATGAAATATAATTATATTATCACTTAGTGAGTTCCGGTGCATGGATCCTCAGTATTATTTGCGACTTTGCATTTGCACCGGATCTTATAATGTACTTCTTTCCCAGGGCGATGCCCTGGGCTATTACTATTAAAGGCTTTCAGCCTATTTATGAAAGAATATTCAACCCTTGATTCGCATAGCTAATAATTAATCATTCTTATTTATCTGTGACATTTTTTTTGGGTTAACTAAATGTCATCCTGTATCTGCTTCAGGATCTAATCAGGCATGCACTCCGCATTTAGCAGCATGTATTCACCCTGGTTAACACAAGATAATTCCGGAACATACATCTTTTTACTGGCTAATGAAATTTCCGGATGTTCCGGTTTTTATAATTGCAATTTTACCCTGGGTTAAAACCCAGAGCTATTGACATTCGACCGCCTTCGGGTTCGCAAAAAAAATATGTTTATGGCAACAAAGCAATAGGTAATGATCGCACAATACATTTGGATTTTCACGACATTAATAGTTGTTCCCCAAAAGGATTTTATTTTAATGCCCACTAGTGATGTTTTTTAATGAATTACATAGCAATAGTATTGACTTCTCTTTTTCCAAGTCGTACCTTTGCAGTATCAATAACTTAAATAGATAATCATGAGAGTATTCAAATTTTTAATTCAGCTTATTATTCTCTCTTTGTTGCTTACCACTTGTTCAAAAGATGAGAATGGAGATATTGTTCCGGATCTTACCAAAAACGCTTTTTACATCAATAATAATGAGTATTTAATTAAGGATGGATTGGTAGCTAATTCCGGAGGTGAAGGTTTACAGGATAATTATGATTATATTTTTATTTTATATTCCTCAGGTATTAGCTTTGATACCAATTATGCTTTTTATGAAGGACTTTCAGGTGTTGGAGATGTTATTATTATTGAAATTACAACAAAATCATGGGATGGTCCTAAATTAGGGGCTTATTCGACAGATAATGAGGAAGGAGAGCAAAGAATTGAGGATATAATGTGTTTCATTAATTATAACCCTGAAACCTGGGCATCATCTAATATGTATTATTTTTCTTCTGCTACCATGGAGCTCTGGAAAGAAGAAGGTGAGTATGAAATTACTATTAATGCTTTAGGTGAGGAATTTAACCAGAATGATGAAATAATAGATTATAATGTTCAATTAGTTGCTAATTACAATGGTATTCTACCTGAATATGATTTTCTTATAGAGGATCCTGCTGATAGTAAATTTGATGCTGATACCATTAATTTCACGATTGGTATTGACTATGCTCATCCAGAAAATACCTTATTCCTGGGGAAGAATCTGATCTCAGTGATGAGAATCTTGAAATAGTGCGGAGTGCCATTGGAACACCCAGTACCCTGCTAGCGAGGACATGTTGTCCGTGTTTTAAACCTGGAGTATATTCACAATAATCCGGTTGAAGATTTAATTGTAGAAAATCCGGAAGATTATCTTTTTAGTTCGGCAAGAAATTATGCAGAACTCGATAATAACCTTGATGTACACGTTTTAGAACATAAGCCATTAATGAAATTGGCAGTAAACTGCTTATTTATGGGCACGGACAGCATGTCCGCGCCAGTGAAGGGTTAAAACCCAGGGCTATTGACATTCGACCGCCTTCGGGGTCGTAAAAAAAATCTGTGAATCTGTGGCAATTACTTCAAAATGAACCGTATTAAATTTAAAACAATTCTAAACAACACACTAAAAATCAATAATACCGGCTCTTTTAACAAGGTGTAGCATGTTTTAGTTTGCACCTTACTGAAATTTGAACCTGACAAAGTGCTTGTTGTTCTATTTTTTAGTCATAACTTGTTGTTATGTGGTACCATAATGTTAAAACTAACAAACTATGAGTCATTTAGAAGATTTTGAAAAAAACAGATCCAAAATTGATTCGGTTCCTGTTGAAGCTATTAAAGAACCGTATATCCCGGTAAACTACTATGCGCAGGAAGCTGAAGATTTGGTTACCTGGGCTAAAGAGGACGAAAACCAATTGATGGCTATCAATTATAATCCCGAACGTTTTCGGTTAATTCTTGAACTATCGGGTGCTTTACATTATGTAAATGCACAATGTACTAAAAACCGAAATGCACAATCGGAATCCATGAAAACCTGGAAGCACGAGTCGGCTGAGGCTGTAGAAGTAAAAGACACCTTAATACATACTTTTCGCTTTGCCTTCGACCAGCACGACGATTTACTACATACCCTGGACGAGATTGAAGAAGGAAACAGTAATTCAGATTTAGTTCAGGATATGATTGATTTATCGGTTTTAGGCAAAGCGAATACTGGCTTGCTGAAACCCTATATGGATATAAATTTACTCAACCGTTCGGCCGATATTTCCGATCGGCTGGGGCAGGTATTGGCTGTGGCCAATGGCGACCGGCATTTACCCGATGCAAGCTTTGAACTTCGCAACAGGGTATATACCCTTTTAAAAGAAGAGGTTGACCATTTACGCAAATGCGGTAAATTCCTGTTCTGGAAAAACGAAAAGCGCCTGAAGGGCTATAGCTCCCAGTATTTACGCAGACGACACAAGGCGCAAAAAAGAGCAAAACAAATTGCCGAATAAATAAAATTAATTAATCAGGTATCACACCATAATAATATTAAAAGGAGAAATGCATTGGCTTTTCTCCTTTTTTAATAGCCATACTATAGCGATCGAACAGGCTTTTATTAAAACGAATACAAAATTCTTGCGGGAAAAGCCTGTAATTTAGGAATCCTAAGCTTGTTAGGTCGGGTCATTACCTTGTTAGCTTAGTGGCATTTTTATGTTAGGTCGGGTAAAAACCTTGTTAGACTACCATCATCCCCTTGTTAGGTCGGGTGAAATACTTGTTAGATCGGGTGAAAATCTTGTTAGATTGATGTCAACTCCTTGTTCGGCCGGGTGAAATGCTAGTTCGTTTACTCCCAGGCCCTTGTTTTTTTGTCAAAAACACCTGTTATACTTAATAAATTGCTTATTCGGCTGGTTTTAAACCATTATTGGCAGCGTTTATAACAGCTATTGGCACTATGCCATAAGCAGCATATATAGCATAGCCGGCTTACCGGGCTACTTATTTCGTTTTCGGACAATTAACACCTCATCATCGGAAAAACACATCCAGGCCATATCGTATATATGGAAATAGGTTTTACCTCGACTGTTAATATTATAGTGGGTATGGTATTTAAAATTGAATTTCTTTTTTTCAAGCACTATACGGGCAACTTTAAGCTGAGTTTTATTTTTCCCGAGTATTTCAAGCAATATGGAACGGTTCCGATGCAGCACTTTATTAATATCTTTTACGACTAAAGAAGTAGCCTTGCGTAAGTTGATATGATAATAATTTTTACAGCGTACCGAGCAGAATTTTTTATCGCTTCGGCCCACCAGTATTTTACTGCATATTTTGCATTTTGTCATTTGTTCGCATTTTAATTTCACTGGGAAAATGTACGATCCGTTTTTAACGGTTAACTGATGCATATCTGCATTTTAATACAACCATAAGCCCATTTTGGTTGTAGGGTTTAGTAAGAATATTCTTTTCCTATGAAAGCAACCATCTACAAACCCAAAACCACAGACCGGTATATAAAAATATATATCCCATTCAAAATGAAAAAAGAGCGTGAGCTTATCAAAACCTTTCATGGCTATCGCTACAATTCAATGCAAAAGCTGTGGAGTATTCCAAATACGCAGGAAAACAAAACTTTATTAAAACACTTGTTTAAAACTAAGTACAGGCTTATTTTACAGGTAAAACAGCCTAAAACAGAAAACCTAAAATTAAGCCCAAAAGCACAAGAAGCTTTAACTTCTGTTCATCAGAAATTAATATTAAAGGCCTATAGCGAAAATACCATAAAAACTTACCTGTGGGAGTTAAAAAACTTTTTTAAGTATTTCGAACAGTTTGAGCATAAAAACATCAGCAAGGAGAAAATTGAAAGTTACATTTTTATGTTAATCAGTAAATATAAAATAGGAGAAAGCCGACAGAACGGAGCTATTAGTGCCATTAAGTTTTATTACGAACAGGTACTCGAAATGCCCCGCGAATATTATAATATTCAGCGACCCAAAAGGGCACAAAGCCTGCCAAACACCTTAAGTATTGAAGAAACCTTTAAGCTTATAAACACCCCGAAAAACCTAAAACACAAATCAATTTTGTATACCATTTATTCAGGAGGTTTGCGCATAAGCGAGGCACTGAACCTTCGGGTAAAAGATGTTCGATCGGACGAAGGCTACCTGTTTATTAAGGGAGCCAAGGGAAAAAAAGATCGTCACACGGTACTTTCACCGTTTTTAATACAACTATTGCGCAGCTACTACAAGAAATTCAGGCCCACATATTGGCTATTCGAAGGAGTAGATGGCGGCAAGTACAGTGCCAGCAGTATACAGCAGGTATATCGTGAAGCCCGGGCCGTATCGGGAGTTAATCCATGGAGCACACCACATACCTTGCGACACTCTTTTGCTACCCATTTGCTGGAACATGGCGAGAACCTGCGAAATATACAGGAAATGATGGGGCACAACAGTAGCAAAACCACCGAACGCTACACCCATGTAGTAGGTATTAATAATAAAAAAATAATGAACCCTTTGGATATAATGCTTCAAAAGGCTACTTTTGGTAACAACAAACATTTAATAAAAAACATTGTACAGACAAAAGAGAAATAAACTCAATAAGAAAATTGAGTTGAGTTTATACAAATGTTAGCAACTAGGCCCAAATAACCACCCCATTTAATCATAGTCTTTCTCAAACTGAAACAATTTATTTTGTTTTTTCTTTCCTTCCCTTAAAAAGGCCTCAACACACATTGCACACATTTACAAATCACACATGCCTCCTCACATCCATTAATTTGTAAATAAGTGCAATTTTAACCAACCCACATATCATATTTTATGTATATTTGACAAAATTGTCAAGAAAAATAATTCTATAATCAAATGGAAAAATTCGGCACATATATTAGGACATTAAGAGAGAATACTAATTTGCCTCTTAGGAAATTAGCTTCTTACCTTGATATAGATCAATCTACTTTAAGTAAGATTGAAAGAGGGGAAAGACAATTTACATCGGAGATGATTCCTGAAATTGCTAAAGTTTTCGAGATAGAATACAAAGAGCTTCAAGTGATGTTTTTAAAAGAAAAATTATTAAATGATTTATCCAATGAAAAATATGCTCTTGAGGCTATCATTGAAGTTACAAAAGAATTAAATAAATAATGAGATGGAGTTAGAGGTAAAGATAAAGGATGGAAAGATTTTCGCACCACTCAATAATAAATGGTTGCTATTAAAAGCGAAGGAAGAAGTTAGACAGAAATATATTACTCGTTTAGTGAATAAATATGGCTTTTCTCTTGATCAGATGGCTCAAGAAGTAAAGGTTAAAAATCCTAAAAGAGGTCAAGGACAAGCAATTGCAGATATAGTAATATGGAAATCTGTAAAAGATAAAAAAGAGAATAATAGCCCTTCTATTGTTGTAGAGTGTAAAGCTGAGCATATTACTGTGCGTGAAGATGATTATTTCCAAGGCTATAATTACGCATCTTGGGCAGGTGTCGATTTTTTTGTGACAACCAATCTAAAAGAAACTAGAATTTTTAAAGTTCTAAAGGTTAAAATCCAAGATAAACTTGAGGAAGTTATTAATATACCGAATGTAAATTCCATCAGTGATAAAAAAAAGATTGATGAATTATTGAGACAAACGAAGTCTTTTACTAGAGATGAATTCTCTAAATTACTTTTCAAGTGTCACAATATTATTCGTAATAACGACAAACTTTCTCCTGAAGCTGCTTTTGATGAGATTAGTAAAATATTGTTCATTAAAATTAGATATGAGCGTTCTAATAGTAATGCTCAAATATTCTCAAAAGATGAGTTTAAAAAGGATAAAGAAAGTTACGAAAAATATAAACCTCAAGATGGAGTTCCTTTTTATCAATTCTTGTTTAAACAGACAAAAGAAGAATTCAAAGATGATGACCTTTTTGATGAAAATGAAATAATACGCATAAGAGATAACAGTTTTGAGGCTATTGTAGGGGAACTAGAAAAATATAACCTATCAACAACATCTGATGATGTAAAGGGAATTGCCTTTGAAAAATTTCTTGGCCGCACATTTAGAGGTGAATTGGGACAATTTTTTACTCCTCGTACAATTGTTGACTTTATGGTTGAAGTACTCGATCCCCAAGAGGAAGATGTTATATGCGATCCGTGTTGTGGTAGTGGAGGCTTTTTAATCAAGGCATTTGAGTATGTAAGGTCAAAAATTGAAAATGAAATTCACGAAGCAAAAGAAAAATTAAAAAAGGAAACTTATACCGATGAATATGAAAAGCTTTCCGAAAAAGAAAAGGAATTAATTGATGAAAAATTAAATAACCAATATGCTAAACTCAATAAAGAGTTAGATATAAATAATCATAATAGCCGTCTACGAACCTTAAGTTATGATTGTATTTATGGGACGGATGCAAATCCTCGTATGAGTCGTACAGCCAAAATGAATATGATTATGCATGGTGATGGACATGGTGGTGTTCATCATAACGATGGCTTATTGAATGTAAATGGTGTCTTTGAAAATCGTTTTGATATTATACTAACAAATCCCCCATTTGGCTCACGTGTAGAAAAGAGTTTAAAAATAACCGAAGCAGATAAATACACCGATGAGAATAGGATAAAGAAATACCAAAAACGCTATGGAAAAGATTATGACAAAGCGTTAGAGCAGGTTAATAAAAATATTGGCAAATCTCTATTAAGTCTGTATAAAACAGGTAAAATGAGCACTCTAACAGAAGTTCTTTTTATAGAACGTTGTCTTAATCTTTTGAAACCAGGTGGGCGTATGGGAATTGTTTTACCCGAAGGAGTATTGAATAATACCAATCTTCAAAAAATACGTGATTTTGTTGAGAGTAAAGCAAAAATTATTCTGATAACCTCTATTCCGCAAGACGTGTTTATTGCTTCTGGAGCAACAGTAAAACCAAGCTTACTTTTCTTTAAGAAGTTTACCAAAGATGAATCCAATGAATGGAAACGAATATCTAAGAAAGCAAAGGAAGATATAAATGGAAAATATGATGTCAAATTAAGACCTTTAGAAGAAAAACTTAAGTTACAGGGAAAAGAGGCTCCATCTGCAAAAGAGAAAAAGGAATTGCGAAAACAATTAAAAGAACTGCAAAATAGAATTGAAGCTGAAACAAAAACACTAATAAAAAAAGATTTTGATTATCAGATACCAATTGCAGAGGTTGAAAAAGCAGGAATTAGTACAACAGGATCTGAAATTGAAAATGAATTGATTCCACTTTGCAAAGAATTTACAGAATATCGAAAACAGAATAAATTGTGGTATAATAATTCAGGTATCGTAAGTTATAAAGTAATGGATGATGGTAAAATGTTCCGAATCCCTACAGTTGGTGAATCAAAAGAAATTCATGGATAGGATGACTGTTGAAAAAAAATATCTTTCGTTTTCTAATTTTAAACATCTTAATTTTTGGGACTATTACACTTTAAGTAATAAATCTCAAATTCACTCAAATTTTAAATTGATTGAGTTATCAGAGGTGTTGACTCAGCGAAAAGTCTCTATCGTTATTGATGACGCGATTGAATACAAACGTTGTAGAGTTCAAACAAGAGCACAAGGAGTTGTATTGCGTGATAAAGTATTAGGAAAAGAGCTAAAAACAAAGAAACAACAACTCTGTAAAAAAGATGATTTTCTTGTAGCAGAAATTGATGCGAAAGTTGGGGGGTATGCTATCGTTCCTGATTGTTTAGAAAATGCTATTGTAAGTAGCCATTATTTCTTGTTTGAGATTGATAATACAAAATTACTACCTGAGTTTCTTTCTATTCTTGTAAAGTGTAGTGATTTTTCAAAACAGATAAAAGCAACAGGTAGTACAAATTATGCGGCAATACGCCCATATCACGTATTAAGATATCTAATTCCTCTCCCTTCAATATCAGAGCAAAAAGAAATAGTTGAGATATATAATGCAAGAATAAAATTTGCTAATGAACAAGAAATAAAAGTAGATCAACTGGAAAAAAGCATTGAAGAGTATTTGTTATATGAATTAGGGATTAAACTTAGAGAGCAAAAAAACAGATTATTTGGTTTACAAACTATATCTTTTAAGGAAGTTAACAGATGGTCTCTAAGCCATTTCTTTAAGGATCAATTATACTCAATGAGTGACATTAAATTTCCAGTGACTTCAATTAATTCTTTAATCACTTTTTTTGAAGGAGGTAAAACACCATCTACCTCGCGTAAAGATTTCTGGGGAGGCGATGTATTTTGGACTTCTGCTAAGGATATGAAAGAATTATTTCTTGAAAATGTTAAGGATAAAATAACATATAAAGCTGTTACAGAGGCAAGGATGAAAGTATATCCTAAAGAGACCATTATATGTGTTTTTCGAAGCGGTATTTTAAGACATTCCTTTCCTATTTCTATGACAAAAATTGAAACAACAATAAATCAAGACTTAAAGGCAATAGGCGTTGATGAAAATATGATTTCTAAAGAATATTTCCTGTATTATCTAAAAACCTTTCAAAAGCTAATACTACATCGCTCTCAAAAAACTGGAGTAACAGTTGAAAGTATTAATAGTGAAGAGTTTCTTGATATACCTGTAGTATTACCCCCTTTATCCAAGCAAAAAGAAATTTCTGATGTAATTTCGTCAATGTTATTAGAAATCTCGGAATATAAAGAACAAGTAAGAATTAATAGGGTATTAGCAATTAATGGTTTTGAAAATGTAATATTTAAATCATGAAACAAAAAACAATAATCCAAGTTTGGGGTACTGCAAATACAGGAAAGTCAACAACCATTAAAATAACTCGAGAAGAGCTTATTAGGAAATTTATAAATAACGCTCATACGTATAATTTACCTCTTGCTCCAGGAGATATTAATGATGTTCTTATTTGTAATAACATTAAGATTGGTATTGAAAGTATGGGGGATTATTTATGGTATGGAAATTTACATGAGCGTTTAAATAATCTTGTTATAAACCAACAATGCGATATCATCATTTGTGCAAGTAGGGTTCGTAACGATGTTGCAAGGCATATAGATTATTTGGCTAACCAAAATGATTATAGAAGACTTAAGGTTACTCCTATCGGTGGTAAAGAACCTTCATTTGAACAAAGTGATTTAAATATTATGTCTGCAAAACAAATTGTTGATACAATAGATGGCATTATGTCGGGTATTATTTAAACAGAAAAGATATGCAACTAAAAAGTTTATACATTAAAGATTATAAAATTCTCAAGGATTTCAGCATTGATTTTCCTTATGATTTTAAAAGATATATCTCTGTTTTTATTGGAGCCAATGGTTCAGGGAAATCTACAATATTAGAGGCTATTATAACTATTTTCAGTAGTGTTTTGCTAAAAGAAAAAGCAAAATTTGGATTTGAATTGGAATATTCTGTACGGCATAATGAATTAATCGAACAAACTAGTACTACATCAGAGTTCCATACGGAATATTTAATGGTGAAATTATCAGCTAAGGATAAAGGCGATAAAATTCATTTAAATGTATCAAATGCTAGAAGTAGTAAGCTTTATGATGGTGAAATATTGGAAAAAGAAAAGATGGTAATTGTATTATCTGAAAGTCATAAAAAATACTCATTTACAGTATTGCCTGAAAATATAATAGTATATTATTCTGGGCTTTCAGAAATATTGGAAGAGCTTTGTAAACCACATGAAGCTAAACTATCAAAAGCTTACAGAAAAGGAAACACTAATTTAAATAGAGATTTTTTTTACTTTAAACCAGAACATTATGGTATAATATTAACAAGTCTTTTGTCTTTCGAGTATGGTGATATTCCTGAATTCCTTAAGACAAAATCCAAAATAGCAGGCGTTCAAAGTATTCAAATAAGATTGCAAAAACCTGATTGGGCTAGTGATTCCATAGAAAATTTTTGGGGAGCCAAAGGGGATGTTAGAAAGTTCCTAAACTATTTAGATTCTTTATCAGAGGTAAAAAGTTTAGTTGATTATCTTGATAGCAATATTCCAGGATCAAACGGTGTAGTAATTGAAGCGATTGATAATGTATCAATTGTTATTTCATTATTAGGTATCAATACTCTATATAAGGTAAGAGAGTTTTTAATTGAAGAACGAAAACTTTTTGAAACTCTTAATATAATGCTCGCTGATGGTATTCTAAAAGATATATCGTTTTCATTAATAAAAGAAGAACAAGAAAACTTGTCTTATTTTAATGTTTTAAGTGAAGGTGAACAGCAATCAATTATAATAAAAGGCTTAACAGAGTTATTATCCGAAAAAAATTCTTTGTTTTTATTTGATGAACCCGATACATATTTGCATCCAAAGTGGCAGCGTCAGTTCATTACAGATATAGAGTCTACAATTAATGAAAAATACGATTCTGAAAACTCTTTTGTAATCGCAACGCATTCGCCTCAGTTGTTAAGCAATGCAAAATCAGATTTAAATTTTGTAAAAATAATGGAGGAAGGTTCGCTAATAGAAAATACTCCTAAATATTATGGTAGAGAGATTAGTTCAATATTATATGATTTAATGGGGGTTGAAGAACGTAATATAGTAATAAGAGAATACATTAGTAATTTATTTACATCTATCGAGGAAGAGGAAATTGAAGAAGCAGAAAGAATGCTGATAGATTTGCAAAATTTAATTGGGGTAGATGATCCAGAATTAAAAAGAGCAGAGATACAGATATCATATTTAAAAGAAGATCAAGAATGAAGTCAATTAGGAAGCAAAGAGAACCCCTTTCATTGGTAAGTCATCGTTTAACTCAACATGCTACCTACGCTAATTTAGATAAAACAGAAGTTCGGGATTCTTTACTACAAGAACAGGGTTATATTTGTTGTTATTGCATGCGTCGTATTCCAGAGAAAAGTTCAAACCCAGGTTGCAAAATAGAACATTATTTATGTCAGGAAGAGAATGGTGATAAAGAATTACAATATAGCAATATGCTTCTTGCATGTACTGGGCAAGAAGGCTTACCTTACAGGTTGCAGACTTGTGATTCACATAAGGGGAATTTAATTTTAACTTGTAATCCTACAGCTAGAGGTAATATTGAATTATTAATTAAGTATAAATCAAATGGTGAAATTTATTCTAATGACGCAAATATAGATAATGACCTCAATAAAGTTCTAAATTTAAATGTCAAAACCTTAAAAGATAATCGAAGGGTAATGTACGAAGAAATACAAGGTAGAATAAGGGGGGAAGGAAAGCGTCTTGGTAATAAAGCTTTAAAGAAGAGTTTTTTAGAAAGTGAAAAAGAGAAATTATTATCAATCCCAAAAGGGAAATATAGAGAGTATTGCATGGTTGGGGTTTATATTATTGATAAAAAACTAAAAAAAATAATTTAACACTTGCCGTAGACGCCACTCTACGGCTCCATTATTTCCATTCAACCCAAAATATTTTTATCCTCGCTTTCTGTGTACTTGCATGTTTAACTATCTTAAAGTGTAAACTCTATGAGGTTTAATTTTCCCCCATGGCTAATATTACCATAACGTCACATTCTCACTGCTAATGCCTTTTGATCTTTAAGCAAGCCTCATAGGGCGGTATTATGATAATATTGCTTATAAACAATAAAAGACCAAGCTCTATAGGGACAGCACGCAGCTTATTCTCCTAAGTTAATCTCATCTGCCCAACTTTTCATTCCAAGCCTTCACTAGTATTCCTTTTAAAAAATATTTTTTTAAAAAACCTCTCAGCACCCGTAAACACTGGCATCCTACGGGGATCAATACATTAACCATAAAATTATAGCACTTTTCCTATTGTTATTTCAAAACATTGTACATATCTTCAATTGTGAGAATTAACAACTTTCATAATTTAAGTATTATGCGTAAGATGTAGCTGTAAAAGCTATAAGGAATTGAGCAAGCAAGGCAAAATACGGGAGAACGTCCATAAGGGATAGAAGCAGTTCTTTAAGGAGAAGTCCAAGGTCTTTAAGGAACGGAAGAATGGCCGTAAGGAACAGACAAAGGGCTGTAAGGAACAAACAAAGGGCTGTAAGGAATAGATGAATTGCCATAAGGTACGCATAAATGCCACGAATGAACAGGCAAAGCTCCGAAAGGAAAATGCGATAAACTTAATTTTTTAACTTAATCTCAGAATTATGGCAACTAAAAGAACAAAATCAGAGTTAGAAACTTTGGAACAGTCAAGAGTAGCATTGGAAAACCTAGATGCTCAACCCGAAATCTCCGCAGTAATGTCCGATCTTGGATTTGGTCCCGAAGAAAGAACCATTGGTAACGAAATCTATCAGGCTGCTCGTACAGCTTACAATGCTAACCAAATCGAAGACGATGAAACCTCAGTAGCATATAATGAATATGTAGCACTTAAAGATCAATTGGACTCTATCTATTCAACACATCGTAAAAAAGCCAAGGTAATCTTCCGTAACGACCATACTACTGCAGATCGTCTTGGTATTACAGGTAGTATACCTCAAGCTTATCTCAAGTGGCTAGATAAAGTAAGAAAATTCTATTCGGTATGTCTGGCAGATGAAGCAATTCAAACAAAATTAATGCGCCTAAAAGTAAGCGGCCGTGACTTAGCTGGTTGTAATACATTAATAGATCAGGTTGATACCACTCGTTCTAAATATCTAAGTGAAAAAGGTGAGTCTCAAACAGCCACTCAGATAAAAGATGAAGCTTTAGCTAAACTTGATGACTGGATGAGCGAGTTTTATGCAATTGCGAAGATTGGCCTAGAAGACAAACCTCAATTATTAGAATCTTTAGGTAAGCTTGTAAGAAACTAACTAAGGCCTACCCTATTTGTAAGCACTTTGGCAAGCCCACACAGGCAAACGCGCCACCTGTGGCTTGCCAAAAAGCTTACAAAACCTACCCTATGTAGCCAAAGGCTTTTCGTCCAACGCTAAAAAAACAAAATAAATTTGTGCGTTCTTGCAGCAATGGTAGAGTTTGAAACAATTTTAACAATCGACTTACAATAATTGAAGGTATATAAGTGCTAATAAAAAAAGCCCAGTTGCTAACACTGCATACACGGTCCATAGGCCGTATCGCAATTTCTAGTTGCTACGGTGTTATTATGCACCCTCGCCAAACGTAAATTTTATTAACAAAAAGTAAAAAGATACAATAAAATATTCCGTTTGGCTTTGTATCATTCTGAAAGTTCTTTATTTTCGTTGGCCTACGTACCATATGCGAAACGTTGGGCATAATACAAGCAACCATTATAAATCTGAAATAATTTGAAACATGGAAAACAAAACACTTAAAAGTATCGCTGATAACTGGAAACTTGAAGCAAAGTTAGAGGATACAGAAAAATATTTTTTCCATTCATCAGAGGCAACTAACATTATCAATAATGAAAAGTGTTATGTCATTGGAAGGAAAGGCTCTGGAAAGTCTGCTATTTGTGAATATCTAGTCAAGAGAAAAGAACCAAATGTTTTTTCTCAAAAGCTCAATTTTAAAAATTTCCCGTTTAATGATTTATACCACTTAGATAATCAAAAATATACTCAACCAAATCAGTATATTACACTTTGGAAGTATTTGATTTATTCTAATATTTGTCGTTTAATGGTAACAAATGAATCGATAGATGTTGCTGTTAGAAATGAACTAGAAAAACTTTATCCAAAGAATAATATTAAATCACTAGCAAGGACTATAAGTAGTTGGACTTCTGCAGAATTTGGTGCTACAGTTCTTGGGACTGGAGGAGCATTAAAGGTTGCTAGAGAAAATAAATCAAATACAATACCGTGGATAGATAAAGTCAATATTTTGGAAGATATAATATTTGAATATTGTGATGACTCTCAGTATTTCATTGTTTTTGATGAACTTGATGAGGATTACAGAACAATAAAAGATACAGAATCTTCAGAACAATATGTATTTCTACTGACAAGTTTATTTAAAGCAGTTCAAGATATAAAATCAATATTTATTGATAGTGGTAAAATTGTAAAACCTGTAGTGTTTTTAAGAGATGACATCTATTCGCTAATAAAAGATTCTGATAAAAATAAATGGCGTGACTACAAAGTTGAAATCGAATGGACTGAAAAAAAATTAAAAGATCTTTTAGCTTTTCGTATTTCAAAAGATTTTAATCAAACCTGTTCTCCAATGCCATTTAAAAGTGCTTGGGAAAAAATATTTTATAGGGAACAAATTGGATTTGGAAATAAACAAGTAAAAAAAACAGACTCTTTTGATTTTATTGCAAGGAGCACACAATTAAGACCACGGGATTTTATACACTACATTCAAGGTTGTGCTGAAGAAACGTATAACAAAGGATTTCAATTTATTAAGGAAGCAAATATCAAACATGTTGATAGAGCATTTTCAAATTATCTCAGAGATGAAATTGTAGATGAAGTTTTTCCAGTTTTACCTGAAATAGAGCAATATCTGCAAATATTCGCAAATATCAGAAAATGGAATTTTAATCTACAGGAATTTACAAATGAGTATAATAAATATTTAAAAGCTGGTACAATAAAGGAAAAGAATATAGATTATGTTTTAGATACTTTGTATAATTTTAGTGTAATTGGCAATCAACATAAACACAAGAAAGATAAATTCTTTTTTAAGTATATGCATACTAATATGACTTTTAATAGAACTGAAAATATTGTAATTCATCGAGGATTATTTAAAGCTCTTCAGTTATAGAAAGTACTATGCCCAACACATGCTCATAAAAAATACGGGTTAAGTGCGATTGCAAATTTGATTCGTATTTGAAAGCCCGCAAATTAATTCTTCGTAGAAGAATAAAATTTGCTAGATTAGCACTCAGAAATTAATTTACTATGAAGGAACTAAAAACTCTACAAGTTACTAATACCGTACTTTTCATAGCATTATCGTTAGGCAAAATTTAAAGCAAAAAAATCAAATTAAATTTATGAGTGAATACCTAGCACAGATCAATAAACATTTTAAAATAAGGACCAGTATAATAGCTCTGTTGACAGGTACAATAGTAACACTGATTGGTTTTTGTATATACCCAAATGCGATATTTTACTTTGCATTTATAGGTATCATGTCAATATTCATAATTTTAACTCCCGTATTGATTATCTGGAAAATGATTGACTTAAAAAGAATAGTGGGAAACAAAATATTGAAAGTTTTGATATCAATTTGGATTGGTTTATTTTTTATGTTTATTACACCTCATCAAATTGTAGTGAAAATTGGTAATGCAATGTGGGAAAAGACCGCTCACGAACTGGAAACTGCAATTGACCACTTTTATAAATTAAACCAAGAATATCCAGAAAATATTGAAATATTAAATAACGAAGTTCCCATTAAGAAAGGATTCATCCAAAATAGATACTTTGATCTAGTACAAATTAATGTTAATGGTGAGGACTACAATTTGTTGAAAGGATTCTGGATTGGAGATGGTCAATATTGGGACTCTGACGTAGGAAAATGGAAATCTATACTTTAGTAAAAACTTTGCCTAACAAAATATAAAAAAAATACGGGTAATTATTAGCTTGAAACTTCACTCATACCTGAAAGTCCGCAAATTAATTTCTCACAGAGAAATTATTTACTAGATTAGCGTTCAAAATTAATTTACTATGAATGAACCGATACCGAAAAAGTTATTAAAACCGTACATTTTCTTATATCGGTCGTTATGGGTCATTTACATACGAGATTTCGAGATTTTACGTTTTAATATAAACTATAAACCAAAATATTATGAAAAAACAATTAATCCTATTATCCTTAATTAGTGTTTTATGCTCTTTAACCTCAAGTATGGCTGCTGGAAAAAAAGACAAATTCGTTAAATATGACGAGTCTTTGTATATTTCCAAATATGAACTTACAAATCTGGAATATAATATCTTTTTAAAAGATATCAAGTCCAATGAAAAAGAAGAAAAAATTAAGAAATACATGCCAGATTCCACACTTTGGAGTGATAAATTTGAATATATGAATAATGCACCATATACAATGATGTATCATTGGCATCCTTCTTATGATTCATATCCAATTGTTAATATAACAAAGGAAGCTATTGAGTATTATTGTACCTGGCGAACGAATAAATATAACTCAGATCCAAATAGAGAATATAAGAAAGTCATTTTTAGATTGCCTTCAGAAACAGAGTGGAAAAAATGCTCCTCCCCTCTTCCTGACCATAGATTACCTTGGTATGGAAATTTCCCATACGAAGTTGATAAGAACAATCAAATTATTCCACTAGCAAATTTAAAGTTTAAAGATTATGTTACTGACCGATATAATTATGTGCAAGATGGAGCTTTAATTACCGTAGCTGTTGGAAATTATAAAGAAAATAATATTGGAATTTACGATATTATTGGAAATGTTGCTGAAATAACAAGCGATGGAAAAGTTAAAGGAGGTAGTTGGGCAAATACTCTTGATGAGAGTTTGATTGATAAGAATCAAAACTACTCTCTTCCAGATCCAAGAGTTGGTTTTAGATTAGTAATGGAAATTATTGAAAAATAAACGCCCCATAACACTGTATACACGGGCTATAGGGCGTATCGTGTTTTCTAAAAGTTTTGGCGAGGTTGTGAATCCTCGCCAACTTAAAATTTATATTAATGTCAAAAATAATTTATAATAAAATGTTTAAATTGGCTTTGCGTAAATTTGGAACTTCAGCAGCCTCATTTGCCCCACAGCCCATATACTAAACGTTGTAGTGAATTTAACTAATAACAAATAATGAAGTAGAAATTATCCAGATATGAAATATAAAATTCCAAATATATCAGCTGATTTAGAATTAAATGAGAATTTACAAAACATTGAAAAAATCATTGATAATTTAAATAAAAGGAGAGATAATGGACTGGATCCAGGATTGGAGCAAAAACTAAAAAAGCATTTGCTAATTTCATCTGTATATAATTCAAATGCAATTGAAGGAAATCAGTTATCGTTGAGAGAAACTCAAATTATTCTGGATGGAATGGTTATTAATGAAAGACCTCTTAAGGATGAAGTTGAAGCCCGTTCTCTTGCAAATGCAACCGAATATCTTTACCGTTTAATTGACGGAAGAGAACCATTATCGAAACGCACTTTAATGGAACTTCATACTTTAATTATGGAAAATATTCCAAATATCGAGGCGGGTGCATTTAGGAAAGAAGAAGTGTCCATAAAGAACTCAAACCACAAACCTATTTTTTGGTCAGATATAGAAGATGAGGTTGATGATATGTTTAAGTGGATGAATAGAAACATGCATAAGTTTGACCCAATTGTTATGTGTGCAATTATGCATCACTGGTTGGCTTGGATTCATCCTTTTAGCGATGGTAATGGTAGAGTTTCAAGACTTTTTACTAATTTCTTTTTACTTCAAAAAGGATATCCTGAAATTGTAATAAAAATCTCAGATAGAGATAATTATTATAATTCATTAATAGCCGCAGACGAAGGAAATATTACACATTTAGTAGAATTGTTATCTGATAAACTTCGACAAACGGTAAATATTTATGAAGAATTTATTAATGAATACGATAGGCAGTTAGCATGGAAACAAAAATATAAAGAGTTAGGAGAAGAAAAATATATTCAAGCAAAAGAGACATATTCATATCAATATGAAGTATGGAAAAGTCAATTAAATGTTTTTAAGGCATTACTTTTAGAAAACGTAAAACAACTTGATTCAGTCTTACCTCAAATTACATTCTATACAAAAGAATATGATATTTTAACTTATAGTCAATATCTCGATTTTATTGAAGATAGGAAAGTTTCTAATACTTGGTATATAGCTCTCTCGATATACAATAAGAATAATGACAAAAGCTTAGGTATTGTGTTTTATTTTGAGAGATTTAAATATACAGCTAAAGCAAGTGTAATGAATAAAATAGGTCAGAAGGAACGCCCTCCACAAATAAAATTATATGTTACTGCGAGAAAAGACCAAAATTCATTTAGATTTGGTAGAGATGTTGATTTAGTTAACATTGGTACTTGGGGTGACCAACTTTCATTTGGTGTGCATAATAATGATTGGAGTCCAGATTTGAAAGGGAAAAACAAAAAAGCCTCAATAATTACAATAAAAGATAATCCAAGTAAAATTGTGCGAACTTTCTTAGATCAAATTTTATTCAACTATTTTGATGTTGGGAAAAAACTCACTACAACAAAGTATAAAAATAATAGCCGAAATAAGTGATAATATGAACATTGTAGCCCATATAAATTAGTAGTAACTTGAAAAAATTAAGTTCCGAGTCGGCTACTATTCTTATACAAATCGTTAGGTTTCATGCAAAGAACGACAAAGTCAACGCACATTTGGCACATTTACAAGCTCCGACCCACAGGCTGATGCTTCAGCTTGTAAAAGAGCCAAATTTTTGCCGACACACAAAATGATTATGAATTTAAACTATATACCATGTCAAATAATAAAATAAAGTACTATCCTGTCAACAATGGTGATATGTCATTAATCACTTTGAAAGATAGTTCAACAATATTAATAGATTGCAATATTCGTGAAGGAGAAAAGGATTCGAATGATAACAATATTTATAAAGTAAAAGAAGACCTCCTAAAAAGTATTCAAAAACGAGACAGTAATCCATATATAGACCTTTTTATATTATCCCACCCAGATGAAGACCATTGTCGAGGATTCAAAAAGAATTTTTATCATGGTGCCCCCGCAGATTATGCAGAAACAAACCGAAAAGATGATGAGATTATAATTGATGAAATTTGGGTTACATCAATGTTATTTACAACAAAACAATCAAATGATGCTAATGCAATTAGGAATGAAGTAAATAGACGAAAGAGATTAACAGGTACGGATAAAAATAAAAAGGGTAATAGATTAAGACTCATCGGTTATGATGAAGATAAAAAACTTGAAAATGTTACCACTTATGTGCCAGGAACGGAAGTGAATACAATTAATAAAAAAACATTTAACAACTTCTCTCTTTTTATACATGCTCCATTTAAGAAGGATCTAATTCAAAGTAAAGCCGAAGAAGATAGAAATTCTTCAAGTATCGTAGTACAAGCAAGATTTAAAGATAATGAGAGTGATGCAGATCATATAACTTTCGCTCTTTTTGGGGGCGATGCAGATCATTATATATGGGAGAAGATAATTGAAATAAGCGAAAAAAATAATAATGAAAAAAATCTAAAATGGGATTTATTGCTTGCTCCACACCATTGCTCGTGGACCTTCTTCAACAATGTATCATACGATATTGAAGAAAATCAAACTCCTAAGGAATACTCGCTTAAGTTATTAAACGATTACAAAGAAAATGGTGGTAAAATAATAAGTTCTAGTAAGAAAATTGTAAAAGAAAAACCCAATCCACCTCATAAGCCTTCTAAGGATGAATACATTAAGGCTCTAGACTCAAAAGATGATTTTTATGAATTAGCTATAATTCCTAAAGAGAAAACACCCGAACCAGTTGAGTTTATTGTAACGAATAATGGTGTGACAAAATCTACTGAAAAGGCAAAAGTTGCAATTACTTCTGGAGGAGCAGCAGGAGCAGCAAGTACTGTTGTTAAAAATGGTGACCATGTTATATAGTACCTATTACGAGAAATATAAAGAGGAGCTACCAATTGCCATCCAAGAGTCTATTCATGACATAATGGAGTTATTTGGAATGGATGCAATTGATATGTTAAAAGTTAATGACTTTACAATATCTATACCTTTGTCAATTGAAATTAACTTACCATCAAAAGGCACTCATGACAATATTGACATTAGGCAATTTGAATCAATTTTAATTTCGTTTAATATAAATAATTACCCTAATTCTGCTCCTAGAATAAAGTCTGATAGAAAAGATTTTCCATCTTCAAGTTTATCTCATTTGTACGCAGTTACAAATGGCGAACCTCCAACACTTTGTTTGGTGCGTGAAAA
>Ga0209692_10001321_pt1 | contig 35045 bp, 47 predicted proteins | sample tdDd472_FD_187129 | JGI IMG/M metagenome (GOLD analysis project Ga0209692, IMG submission 187129) | Marine sediment microbial communities from the Atlantic coast under amendment with organic carbon and nitrate - tdDd47.2 (SPAdes)... | ecosystem: Environmental > Aquatic > Marine > Coastal >...
GGCCGTAAAGCGCTTCCAGTTCGGCTTCCGTGGTTACAGGCGCATAGGCACTCACCGGCTCAATCCCTTTTCGCGCAACTCGTCGAGATGTTCCTGCCACAGGGCGTCCTTGTCGCGGCCGAGCCGCGCCAGATAGGTCCATGTGAAAATGCCGGTGTCGTGCCGGTCGTCGAAGACGATGCGCACCGCGTAATTGCCGATGGGCACCATTTCCGCGATCGTGATATCACGCTTGCCCCAGACGGTGATGCGCTGTTCCGGCGAATGGCCCTGCACTTCCGCCGATGGCGAGAGCACCCGCAGCATTTCCGCGTAAATCTCGAAACTCTCGCCGGAATTGAAGCTGATTTTCAGGCTTTTGCGGTCTTTTGCGACCCTGAGTTCCGTTGGCCAGATCGTCGTATCGCTCATTTCGGCCCCTTCGTGTCGCATTGCCGACCTTGACGCGACCGGCTATCGCATCAACATAGTGTGCAGGCAACAGGAAGCGTAGCATTCACATGACCGACGACATTCTGATGACACCGCACGGCACGATGACCGACCCCTTTGGCCGGGACATCACCTATCTGCGCGTCTCGGTGACGGATCGCTGCGATTTCCGCTGTACCTATTGCATGGCGGAGCACATGACCTTCCTGCCGAAGAAGAACCTGCTGACGCTGGAGGAACTGGACCGGCTGTGCACGGTTTTCATCGAAAAGGGCGTGAAGAAATTGCGGCTGACCGGCGGCGAGCCGCTGGTGCGCAAGAACATCATGCATCTGGTCGAGCAGCTTGGCCGCCACCTGAAGTCCGGCGCGCTGGAGGAACTGACGCTGACGACCAACGGGTCGCAACTGTCGAAGTACGCGGCCGCGCTTTACGAACATGGCGTACGCCGCATCAACGTGTCGATCGACACGCTCGATCCCGACAAGTTCCGCGAGATCACCCGCTGGGGCGATCTTTCCCGCGTTCTCGACGGCATCAAGGCGGCGCAGGACGCCGGGCTGAAGATCAAGCTCAACGCGGTCGCGCTGAAGGATTTCAACGACGCCGAAATCCCGGACATGCTGCGCTGGGCGCATGGCCAGGGCATGGACATGACGGTGATCGAGACGATGCCCATGGGCGAGATCGAGGAGGACCGCACCGACCGGTACCTGCCGCTGTCGATGCTGCGCGCCGACCTCGAAAAGCAGTTCACCCTGAATGACATTCCCTTCAAGACAGGCGGCCCGGCCCGTTATGTCGAGGTGAAGGAAACCGGCGGCAAGCTCGGCTTCATCACGCCGATGACGCATAATTTCTGCGAAAGCTGCAACCGCGTGCGCCTGACCTGCACCGGCACGCTGTTCATGTGCCTCGGCCAGGACGACGCCGCCGATTTGCGCGCGCCGCTGCGCGCCTCGGAGGGGAACGAACTTCTCTCGGGCGCGATCGACGAGGCGATCGGCCGCAAGCCCAAGGGCCACGATTTCATCATCGACCGCCGCACAAGGCGGCCGTCCGTCTCGCGCCACATGAGCGTCACGGGCGGGTGATGCCGGCGCGCCTGTTTGCCGGCATCCTTCTTGCCTTGGGGGCGGTAACCGCTACGCAGGCCGACAGCCTGACCTATGTGAACGACAGGTTCGGCACCACCCTCACCTTTCCGCTCGACATTTTCGACAGGATCGACCCGCCACCTGCCAATGGCGACGGCCGGCGCTTCCGGTCCGAAGACGGAGCGGAACTGGCGGCATATGGCCAGTTCAACACGCTCGACCAGACACCCGAAACACTGATCGAATGGGAAACCGGGATCGTGGCGGAGAATGGCGGCTCGGTGACCTATTCCGCATCCGGCGCGAACTGGGCCGTCGTCTCCGGGAAACAGGGCGATGAGGTCTTCTACCAGCGGCACGAATTCTCGACGGACGGATCCGTGATCCACTCGATGGAAATGCGCTATCCGGCGCTGGGGTCCGCGCGCTATGACCGGCTCGTCGGCGCGATTGCCGATTCGCTGGAGGGACCATGAAACGCCGCTGCCTGCTTGCCGCACTCCTGTTCGCCGCGACGGCGCCGACAGCCGACGCCCAGGAGGGGATGGGCAAGCTCTCCGTGCCGCAACTCCTCGAACTCGCCAAGGCGACCTACAGCGGCGATATCTGCTGGTGGGACACGGTGGAGGCGAACACCGAGGAGTTCGGCTCCTGGGACCTGACCTTCCGCTACGAATACGAGGCCGAGGACGGGCCGGACCGCATCGCGCGGCTCTACCAGATGCCGTGCAGCTACGGCGCCTACAATGTCGGGTCGCTGTTCTTCTTCCAGACGGAGTTCGAAGGCCTCGTGCCGCTGCATTTCGCCCAGCCGGAACTCGACATCGAATATGACGGCGACGACGACGCGGTCGTCAAATCCATCGGCGTGATCGGTTTCCAGACGACCTATTCGCTCGTCAACGCGGAATTCGACGAGGAGACCCGCACGATCCGGAGCTTCTCGCGCTGGCGCGGCATCGCCGATGCCTCCTCCTCGGGCACGTGGAGCTTCATCGACGGGCACTTCGTCCTGACGCAGTTCGACGTCGACGCGTCCTATGATGGCGAATCCACGCCGGTTACGATATACAGCGCCGCAGGCCGCTAGCCGGCCTCCCCCTTTTCGTTCCAGGCCAGGCCGGCTGCTGTTTCATGGCACTCTCCGTCAATATGAGATCCTCGCTCCTGATGGCCGCGGCCATGGCGGGCTTCACCACCAATGACGCGCTGGTGAAGATGCTCGGCGGCACGGTCGGCGCGGGCCAGATCATGATGGTGCGCGGTGCGATCATGCTCGCGGCCATGCTGCTTTATGTCCGGCTCGCGCGTGTTCCCATGCCGGTGGGGCGCGCCATGACGGGCGCCATGGCGCTTCGGGCCGCCGGCGAGGTGATCGGGACGGTGCTCTTTCTCTTCGCGCTCTTCCACATGCCGATCGCCAATATCTCGGCGGTCCTGCAAGCCCTCCCGCTTGCCGTGACCCTCGGCGCGGCGCTGGTGCTCAGGGAACCGGTCGGCATACGCAGGCTGTCGGCTATCCTGATCGGATTTTCCGGCGTTGTGCTGATCATCCGCCCTGGCATGGAGGGTTTCTCTGTCTATTCGCTCGCGGCGCTCGGCACGGTGATATTCGCGGCGACGCGCGACCTCGCGACCCGGAGACTGCCGTCCGGCCTGCCCACCCTCACCGTATCGCTCCTGACCACGGTCGCCATGACCGTAACGGGCGCGATCATGATGATGTTCTCGGGGGGCTGGAAGCCGTTGCAGCTTGCGGAATTCGGCATTCTCTGCGGCTCGGCCGTTTTTCTCATCATCGCCTATCAATGCGTGATCCTGGCGCTGCGCGCCGGCGACATCCATGTCGTCGCGCCGTTCCGCTACGCGAGCCTGCTTTGGGCAATCATTCTGGGAATCGTGCTGTTCGACGAATGGCCAGATATGATGACGCTGGCGGGCGCCGGCATCATCGTCGCCACCGGGCTGTACACGCTCCACCGTGAAATGGTGGTGACGAAGCGCGCGGGCGCCGCCAACATCTCGGCCGCCTCGCCGCCGCCCGCACGCGGCACTTAGCGGCACGCGAAAAGCCTAGCGGCCGCCCTCCGCATGGCTGCCCCCTGCAATTCGCATAACACATCACGCGAAATTGGCGCATAGAGACACTATCTGATGTTGCAACGCAGCAAGGTATCGCTGCATCGCAAGAAAAGAAGAAATGGAAAGAAAAATGACCGCCAAGAAACGCACCGAAACCACCTTCGAACCGCGCGAGATGGAAACCATCATCGCCCGCGCCCGCCGCGAACGCGACACTCATCTGCGCAACATGATCGGCTCCCTGTTCGGCCGCTAAGAACCGAATCTGACCGGTCCCGCCCGACCGGAACGCAAGCAATTGCGGCGTGACGCTGCGCGCCGCATACGGTATGGATAGCCATCCATTCCATTGCCCGTTTCCAGCGGCGGACCGGTTTCATGACATCGAACTCCTCCGGCGGCGAGACCTCGTCTCACACCGCCACGAGCGCCGACGCCCTCGACGCGGCCAATCTGAAGGCGATTGCCTTCCTGTCGGCCTCCATGGCGTTCTTCGCCTTCGATGACATGTTCATCAAGCTGGCCTCCGCCGATATCGGGGTGGGCCAGATCCTGACGGTCCAGTCACTGCTCTCGATCCTCTATTTCGGCTATCTCGCCCGGAGAAGAGGTCACCGCATCACGCGCGCGGCGCTGCTTTCTCCCACAATCGTCCTGCGCCATGTCGGCGATGTCGGCGGCGCGGTCTGCTTCGTCATAGCGCTCTCGCTGATGCCGATCAGCAATGCCTCCGCCATCCTGCAGGCGACGCCGCTTGCCGTGACCCTCGGCGCGGCGCTGTTCCTGCGCGAAACCGTCGGCTGGCGCCGCTGGAGCGCGATCGTCGTCGGCTTTGCCGGCGTCCTGCTGGTGATCCGCCCCGGCATGGAAGGGTTCGAGACTGCTTCGCTCTTCGCGGTCGCGACCGTTGCCGGTCTGGCGATTCGCGACCTTGGGACGCGGACCATCCCCCATACGATCGCCACCGAGATCATCGCGCTGGTCGCAAGCTGCCTGTTCCTCGTAACGGCGGTCATCCTGCAAAGCGTCATGTCGCCCTGGCAGTTCATGTCCCCGCGAACGACCGTCTATGTCCTGTCCGCTTCGGTATGCGGCATTCTGGGCGTCCACCTGATCACGATCGCGCTGCGGATCGGGGAGATTTCGCTGGTCGCGCCGTTTCGCTATGTGCGTGTCGTCATTGCGATAATTATCGGCATGGTTGTTTTCGGCGAACGCCTCGATATGTATACAATGATTGGAACTGGCCTGATTGTGGCCAGCGGACTTTACACTCTTTATCGCGAACAAATTTCAAAACGCCGTAGATCACGCCATTCATGAACCGCCATACTCCTGACCCGACGAATCCCCAGCACGACCAGTTCACGGGCCCTCGCCCCGCACTGTTGACGCTTGTCATGTTCGCCGCGGTCAGCCCTCTGGCGATCAACATGTTCGTGCCTTCCATGCCGGACATCGCGAGGGATCTCGACGCGCCCTACGCGACCATCCAGCTCGGTCTGTCGCTGTATCTGATCATGACCGCCGGACTTCAGCTGGCGATCGGTCCGCTGTCCGACCTCTATGGCCGCAGACCGATCATCTATACGGGGCTCGCCCTGTTCATTGTCGGAACCGTCATATGCATCTTCGCGCAATCGGCCACGTGGTTTCTCGCGGGCCGCATGATCCAGTCCGGCAGCGCCGCCGGCATGGTTCTGTCGCGCGCGATCGTCCGCGATATCTATCCGCGCGAGAAGGCCGCGAGCGCCATGGGCTACATGGTCATGGGTATGGCCATCGCACCGATGCTCGGACCAGCAATCGGCGGCATCATTGCCGAACTCACCAATTGGCGCATGACGTTCGTGGTGCTTGGCCTGTTCGCCGTGGCGGCCGTTATCCTCGGACTGTTCAATCTGCCTGAAACGAACCGTTTCCGGGGTGCGCCGGTCCGTCAGCAGATCGACAGCTACAAGTCCCTGACGCGTCTGCCGCTTTTCTGGCTGTATGCCGGCGTTTCCGGGTTCGCTTCGGCCGGGTTTTTCAGCTTTGTCGGTGGAGGGCCGGCGGTCGCCGCGGTCTATCTGGACCTGTCGCCGTCGATCTACGGGCTCTATTTCATCTTCACCGCGTTCGGGTACTCCGTGGGCAACTTCCTGACCGGGAGATATTCCGAACGCCGCGGACTGGAACGCATGATGCTCGAAGGCGTCCTCATCACCTTTGCGGGTCCGTTGATCACGATCCTTCTCTTCTCGATGGGCATCGAGCATCCCCTGGCCTTGTTCATGCCCATGGCCCTGGTCGGTTTCGGCAACGGGTTCACATTGCCGAATGCGGCGACGGCTGCGATCAGCCTGAAACCGGACGCGGCAGGCGCAGCGTCCGGATTGCTTGGAGCGACACAAATCGGGATCGGGGCTGTCGCCTCGATCATTGCCGGCATCGTCGTCGGCAAGGAGGGCCTGCCGATCCCCTTGTCCGCCTTCATCGCAGTGACTTCATTCGTTGCGATCATCTTCACCATGATTGCGCTGCGAAAGACCCGCCGCACGCCGTAAGGCGAGTTGCGGCGCCCATGCGAAGCACGCATAGTCCGGCCATGACGGGAACCGATCGAGACAGGATTGCCGGCGTCGTTCTTGCCGGCGGATTGTCGCGCCGCATGGGCGGCGTGGACAAGGCGCTGATGCCACTCGGCGACAAGCCTATGATCGCGCATGTGCTCGACCGCCTCTCGGCGCAGGTGGACAGATTGGCGATCAACGCGAATGGCGACACGACCCGCTTCGCGCCGCTCGGGATGCCGGTCATCACAGATGTCATTACCGGATATGCCGGCCCGCTTGCCGGCATTCATGCGGCGATGCGCTGGGCCGGAACAATCGACGGGATCACCCATGTCGCGACGGCCGCCGCCGACACGCCCTTCTTTCCGGCGGATCTGGTGGCCCGGCTTTGGCAAGGCCTGACCGGGCCGGACACGATCACGACGGCCCGTTCTCCGGGCGGCCTGCATCCGGTCTTCGCGTTGTGGCCCGTGCATCTGGCCGACGACCTGGAGGCATGGCTGAAACGCACCGACACGCTGAGGGTCACGGACTGGGTGCGCGAGCACGATCTCGCCGCCTGCGATTTCCCGCTGCGCGAGGACGGCGCCGATCCGTTCTTCAACATCAACACGCCGGCCGATCTGGCCGAGGCAGAGACCATCCTGCGAAGGATCGCAGCATGACCCTGTCGCCACGCATCATCGGCATTGTCGGCTGGAAGAATTCGGGCAAGACCCGCATGGTCGCGGGCCTCGTGGCGGAATTGACCGGGCGCGGCTGGAAGGTATCGACCGTGAAACACGCCCATCACGCTTTCGATATCGACAAGCCCGGCGCCGACAGCTGGCAGCATCGCCAGGCCGGCGCGAGCGAGGTCGCCATCGTGTCCGAGCGCCGCTGGGCGCTGATGCACGAAAACGCAAGGGACGAAAGCGAACCGCCGCTCGACGAGATCGTGGCGAAGCTCTCGCCCTGCGATCTCGTTCTCGTCGAAGGCTACAAGCGCGGCGATCACGACAAGATCGAGATCAGGCGGGCGACGTCCGAGACAGCCACACCCCTGGCCCCGGGCGACCGGAACATCGTCGCCGTGATCGGGGATGCGGGGGACAGCGATGGATTGCCCGTCTTCTCTGCCGACGCAATCTCGGATATTGCCGATTTCATCGAGCAGCATACCGGACTGCGACGCGGAGAGACTTCCTGATGGCCGAAAGACGGATCAATCCCCACGATCGTTTCGCCGGCTATTCCCGACAGTCCATCGTGCTTCATTGGCTGAGCGCCGTCGTGATCGTCATTCTGTACCTGAACCAGAGCCCCAGTTCGGCGCCTTTCCATATCGGCCTCGGCCTGATCGCCGCGCCGCTGTTCTACTGGCGCGTGAGAACCCGCTTCGCCCACGGTTTCCCGCGGATCACCGAACTGTCCCTGCCCTTCAATCTCGGCGCGCGCCTCGTCATGTTCGCGCTGCTGATCTGCATCTTCACCCTCATGGTGACCGGGCCGCTCATTCCGCTCCTGAACGGCGAGCCCTATCGCATCTTCGGCTGGTTCAGCTTCACCATCCCCTTCCCGCACATGCAGGAAGCCGCGGCGATCGCCGAGACCGCCCACGCGATTGCCGGCCACATGCTGATGATCCTTTTCGCGCTCCACATGCTGGACGCGCTGACCCACCACTTCTTCGACAAGGACACCATTCTGCTCCGAATGCTCAAGCCGATCAGAAACGGCAAGTGAGCTGTTGCAGCAAAGCCCGGAAACGCAGGCATTTTGAGGTTGCAATTCGCGCAAAAACAGTGGGAGTATTCCTCTTTATGCCCCGCCGGAAGGCGGGGCTCTGGATCCGGCGGGGTTTTGCTCCGTCCATTCGAGTGACCTTAAGAGGAAGACACCATGCGTTTCACAAAGGGTATTATGGCTGCGGCCGCGACACTGGCGCTGACCGTCGGCGCGGCACAGGCCCAGGACATGATGAAGCTCAAGATCGGCACCGAAGGCGCCTACCCGCCCTTCAACAATCTCGAGGCCGACGGCTCGCTGGTCGGTTTCGACATCGATATCGCCAAGGCGCTCTGCGCCGAGATGAAAGCCGATTGCGAATTCGTCACCCAGGACTGGGACGGCATCATCCCGGCGCTCCTGGCCGGCAAGTTCGACGCCATCATCGCGTCCATGTCGATCACCGAAGAGCGCAAGGAAAAGGTCGACTTCACCAACAAATACTACAACACACCGCCGGCGATCGCCGTCCCGAAGGACAGCGACATCACCGACGCGACGGATGAAGGCCTTGCCGGCAAGGCGCTGGGTGCTCAGTCTTCCACGACCCACTCCAACTACGCCGAGGAAAAGTTCCCGTCGGCCGACCTGAAGCTCTATCCGACCCCCGACGAGTACAAGCTCGACATCGCCAGCGGCCGCATCGACGCCGTCATCGATGACGTGATTGTGCTGTCGGAATGGCTGAAATCCGATGACGGCGACTGCTGCAAGCTGCTGGCCACCCTGCCGACCGATCCGGTGATCAATGGCGAAGGCGCGGGCATCGCCATACGCAAGGGCGAGGACGATCTGCGCGAAAAGCTCAATGCCGCCATCGCCGCCATCCGCGCGAACGGCACCTACAAGGAAATCAACGACAAATATTTCGACGTCGACGTCTACGGCGACTGATTTCCTGACAGATCGGCCGGGCGGCGACCGCGTCGTCCGGCAGACATACCGGTCCGCAACGGACCGGAACGGACAAACAAGCGGGGCGGATGGACAATTACCTGACGTTGCTGAGCTTCGGCGATCAAGGCTGGAGCGACGAGATAGCCTGGGGCGTGCTGATAACGGTCTCGCTCGCGCTTGCTACCCTGCCCATCGGCCTCTTCATCGGTTTCATGATCGCGCTCGGCAAACAGAGCGAGGACTGGGCGCTACGGATATCCGCCGAAATCTACACGACGATCTTTCGCGGCCTGCCTGAACTCCTGACCCTGTTCATCGTCTATTACGGCCTGCAGATCGGCCTCCAGCTGCTGCTCAAGTTCATGGGCTTCGACGGGACGGTGGAGATCAATTCCTTCATGGCGGGCGCGATGTCGCTTGCCCTCGTCTTCTCCTCCTATGCGAGCGAGGTCTTCCTCTCGGCCTTCCGCGCCATTCCGAAAGGCCAGTATGAAGGCGGCTATGCGCTCGGCCTGCGCCGCGGCACGGTGATGCGCATGGTCGTCCTGCCCCAGCTCATCCGCATCGCCCTGCCCGGCCTCGGCAATCTCTGGATGATCCTGTTGAAGGACACCGCCCTCGTCTCGGCCATCGGACTGACCGACATTCTGCGCCAGACTGGCGTCGCCGCGCGTGTTTCCAAGGAAGCGTTCCTGTTCTTCGGCATCGCCTTCCTGCTCTATCTCACTTTGGCACTGATCTCTTCGATCGCGCTCAGCCGCATCGAAGCCCACGGCAAACGCGGAGAACAGAGCCGATGAGCGCGGCGACGCACAGACTGATTCCCGCGCAACCGGCGCCTCCGGCGCCAGCGAAAACGTGGACGGCCTCGCGGGTCGCCGGTACGCTCCTGCTGCTGTTCTGGATCGTTGCCGGCATCGGCCTCGTCTATTATCTCTACGCGGCCTGGGACATCGACAAGGTCGAGCGCTACGCACCGAAATACCGGGACGGATTGATCGTCACGCTAACGCTGGTGGGCCTGTCGATCGTCATCGGCGCGATCGTTTCGGTACCTGTCGCGATCGGCCGCATGTCGAACAACCCGGTGCTAAGCCGGATCGCCTTCGCCTATGTCTACATATTCCGCGGCACGCCGCTCATCGCCCAGCTGTTCCTGATCTATTACGGGCTCGGTTCCTTCCGTCCCCAACTGGAAGCCGTCGGCCTGTGGGGGTTCTTCCGCGACGCCTGGAACTGCGCCCTCTTCGCCTTCACGCTGAACACAGCGGCCTATCAGGCGGAGATATTGCGCGGCGCCATCGACAGCGTTCCGCGTGGCCAGTGGGAGGGCGCGGCGGCGCTCGGTCTCAATCGTGTCCAGACATTGTGGAAGATCATCATGCCGCAGGCGCTGATCGTGGCGCTGCGCCCCTATGGCAACGAGATCATCCTGATGCTCAAGGGGTCGGCCATCGTCGCTCTCGTCACCGTGTTCGACCTGATGGGCGAAACGCGCCGCGCCTTCTCGCGCACCTATGACTTTCAGATGTATATCTGGGCGGCCGTGTTCTATTTCGTCATGGTCGAAACGCTTCGCAACGTCTGGAACTGGCTCGAAACCGGACTGACCCGGCATCTGAAGCGGTAAACCTGCATATTCACTGCGAAAATGCCGCGAAAACCCGCGTCTTCTGCTGCGCAGCGCAAGTCAATCGACTTCCAAAACTATGTAAAACTTTATGGAATTCACAGAACAAACCGCCTTGAGCGGCCGGCAATCAAATCTTCCCTAAGGTTAAGAAGATTTCGACAAAGTTTATTGCGTTTCTGAGCGGCGTCCGTTAAGCACTTCTTAACACATCGTATTGTGGGTTGGGAAAATTGCTATGAAGTACGGTTCGCTCTCCGCGTTGGCGGGGCTTTTCTTGGTTGCTGGTGCGGGATCCGCGGCGGCTAGCAGCACAACACTGTCCTATGACGGTTGGGATGCGCAGTGGGGCATCTTCAAGAGTGTCACGCTCACCTACGGCAGGGACCGGTGGGGAAACAAGCAGCAGGTCTACGCCGATGCCGGCGCCTTCCACATGACGGATCAGGACAACAACTCGCTGATCACCTGGTGCCTTGATCTGTTCGGCAGCCTCAAGGACGACCTCACCTATCAGATCACCGACACGCCGTTCGGCGACAATGTGATCGAGACATTCCGCCTGAACAACATCCAGGCACTTTTCGACACCAGTTATGGGAGCCTGGACCTGACCAGCAGCAGCCAGTCGGCCGGTTTCCAGATCGCGCTGTGGGAACTGCTCTACGAGGACAGCGGCACCTACAATGTCGACGAGAACAGCTGGAGCAAAAGAGGCAATTTCTACGTCGACTGGGGCAGCAGCTCTGCCGTCGCCAAGGCGAATGAATTCCTCTCCAATATTGCCAAGGATATCGTAGGCGAGATCTACGATCTCACATACTACGACGCAGGTTCCTCGACGGGCAGGCACACCTACAAAAACTACCAGGATCTCGTCGGCGGCGTCGAAATTCCGCCGAGCCAGACACCAGAAGTTCCCCTGCCGGCCACTGCATGGCTGCTGGGTGGCGGCCTGGCGGCGCTGTTCGGATTCGCTCGCCGCAGGAAAGCCGCCAACGCCTGAACGCGAACAGGAATCTCCGGTCTCGGATCCGGAGATTTCCGTCGGTTTTCGGGCGGCGCGGCATCGTCGCTGCAAATCGCTGTTCTGATTGAGCCGCCGGCGCGCTTGCCCGGCGGCTTCTTGCTGTTTCGACACCCGAATCCGCCCGAAAGCCTTTCGGATGTCATCCGCTATGCGCTATGTCGTCCGCACAACTTCAAAGAGGATTTGCGGCATGGCGAAAACGGCATTCATCGGGTTGGGCGTGATGGGCTATCACATGGCAGGCCACCTTGCGACGAAGGGCGGGCACGAGGTGACCGTCTATAACCGCACGCGCGCGAAGGCCGAGAAATGGGTCGGCGAATTCGGCGGCGCATTTGCAGATACGCCGAAAGCCGCCGCCGAGGGCGCCGATTTCGTTTTTGCCTGCGTCGGCAATGATGACGATCTGCGCTCCGTGACGATCGGCGAGAATGGCGCTTTCGCAGGTATGAAACCCGGCGCGATCTTCATCGACAACACCACCGCATCGGCCGATGTCGCGCGCGAATTGCGCGCCAGGGCGGACGAGATCGGCTTCGGCTTCATCGACGCGCCCGTGTCGGGCGGCGAAGCGGGCGCGGTCAATGGCGTGCTGACGGTGATGTGCGGCGGCGACGAGGACGTCTTTGCGCGCGGCAAGCCGATGATCGAGTGCTTCGCCCGAATGGTCGGCCTGATGGGGCCGACCGGCTCCGGTCAGCTAACCAAGATGGTCAACCAGATCTGCATCGCCGGGCTCGTCCAGGGGCTCTCCGAAGGCATCAATTTCGGCCTCAAGGCCGGCCTCGACATGCACAAGGTGATCGATGTCATCTCCAAGGGGGCAGCCGGTTCGTGGCAGATGGAAAACCGCCACAAGACGATGATCGCCGGCGAATACGAACACGGCTTCGCGGTCGACTGGATGCGCAAGGACCTCTCCATCGTCCTGTCCGAAGCCGACAATAACGGCGCGTCGCTGCCGGTCACCGCGCTCCTCGACCAGTTCTACAAGGACATTCAGGCGATGGGCGGCAAGCGTTGGGATACGTCGTCGCTGCTGGCGCGCCTGCAGAAGATCGATGGCGCCAGCTGAGCCCTCGCCGGACTGGACCGCTGAACAGGCAATCGCGCATCTGCGATCGCTCGCCTCGGCGCACAATGTCGAAGGGATGGGCCGCTACGGGATCGAGACGTCCAATGCGCTTGGCGTCTCCAATGCGGTGCTGCGGCCGCTTGCCCGCACGCTAAAGCGCAACCACCAGCGCGCGCTCGATCTCTGGGCGTCCGGCATTCGCGAGGCGCGCATTCTCGCCCTGTTCACCGAGGAGCCGAAGAAGGTGACGGCGGAACAGGCGCGCGTCATGGCCGCCGAATTCAATTCCTGGGAGATCGTCGATCATTCCGCCGACCTGTTCTGCGATGCCGGACTGGTGGACGAGCTGATCCCCGAATTCGCCGCCGACGAGCGCGAATTCGTCCGCCGCACGGCCTTCGCCATGATGGCCTGGGGATCGGTCCACCTGAAGAAGCGCCCCGATGCCGATGTGCTCGCCTGGCTGCCGCTGATCGAGGATCATGCAAAGGACAGCCGCAACTTCGTCAAGAAGGCCGTCAACTGGGCACTGCGCCAGATCGGCAAGCGCTCGACGGCCTGCCATGCACCAGCGCTCGAACTGGCCGAGAAACTCGCCGCGTCGGACGACAAGACCGCGCGCTGGATCGGCCGCGACGCGGTGAAGGAACTGACGGCGGAAAAGACGCTCGCCCGCCTTGCCAGCAAGGGGAACAAGCGGCAAGCTTGAGCCATTCCAACGGAGGACCAGCCATGGGTCTCAACGGCATCCGCGTCGCCCTGATCGGCCTCGCCGCATTTGTCGGCTTCCCGTCCCATGCCGCGCAGATTTCGTGGGAAGAGCTGAAGGCGCCGCATGCGTCTCCAACGGACCAGATCGAATTGAAGGGCTTCCTGCTGCCGGTCGATTACGAGGGAGACAAGGTCTATCAATTCATGCTGATGCCCTGGGCTGGGGCTTGCAGCCACACCCCTCCTCCACCGCCGGACCAGGTTGTCCTCGTCACGCCGGACGAACCGATCCACATCGAGCGCACCTATGAGCCGGTATCCGTATCGGGGCGACTGATAAAAGGCCGCGACATGTCGCAGCTCTTCATTCTCGACGGCGTCGCATGGGTGGAATCGGGCTATCGAATCCGCAGCGCACAGGTACAGCCCGCAGACTTGAAAGCGGCGGCGCCACCGGCAGGGAAGAGCAATCCCTGGAAGTTCATGAAACAGTGAAAGTACGCGGCCGCTCGAGGCGGCCGCGCCAGATTGAAGGTCAGAACCCTTTGGCGGCCTCGTCGACGATCTCGGTCAGCAGGTCATTGACCTGATCGCGAGCGCCGCCTTCCGGCAATGAACGGAAGCCGACGGTCACCTTGCCGGGCATCGCTGCTTCCTCGTAGACGAAGACGACATAGGGACAATAGGCGATGTCGCCGATATCGGTTTCCATCACCGAACGCGACACGACTGCCGAGCAGAAGGTGAAGAACTCGGCATCCTTGTAGAGTTCCTTGCTGGCACCGACATCGCCTGCGGTACGCTTGAGCATGTCGCCGATGAAGCCGTGATAGTCGATCGTGTAGCCGCGATTGATGATCGCGTCCTGAGCGGCCTGCGCGACATCGGCGAAAGCGCTCGACGACTCCCGCGTCACGACATCGTCGCCTGCGGCCATTGCCGGAATGCTCGACATGGCCGCGATAGCCACTGCCGTGCCGAGTGAGAGAATCCGATTGAACTGCATATGCGCTCCTCCTGTTGATACATCGTATTTAGCATATGTATGAACCCGATCATTGACGGAGGTCAAATGCGAAATCACTGCTTGTCCAGGATCATGTAATCGAGGGGAAGCTCGGTCGTGTATTTGATCTGGTCCATGGCGAAGGCCGAGGAGACATCGCGGATCTCGATTTTCGAGATAAGCCGCTGATAGAAAGCGTCATAGGCCGCGATGTCCGGCACCACGACACGAAGCAGGTAATCGACATCACCGCTCATGCGGTAGAATTCGACGACTTCCGGGAAATCGGCGATCACTTCCGAGAACCGCTTCAGCCATTCCATGGAATGGGAATTGGTGCGGATCGAGACGAAGACCGTGACCCGGCCATTGACCTTTTCGGGATTGAGAAGCGCGACGCGCTTGCGGATGACGCCTTCTTCCTCGAGCTTCTGGATACGGCGCCAGCACGGCGTGGTCGAAAGGCCGACCTTCTTGGCGAGATCGGCGACGGCGATGGTGGAATCTTCCTGCAGGATGCGCAGAATGCGCCTGTCGAGCTTGTCCATAATATGCACTCTTTGGAATATTTTTGCACGATATCTGAAATCTGGCCTTACACGTAAAATATTTTTCCGCCAATAGGCCTGATTACACGATCACGCGATCAGCCGGGCAACTTCGCTCCGCAGAACCGGCAACAGCTCGGCTTCGAACCAGGGGTTCTTTTTCAGCCAGGCATTATTGCGCCATGACGGGTGCGGCAACGGAAGGATGCGGGGCCTTCCCTCGCGCGGATTGTCATGGACCGCATGCCAGTTGCGCACCGTCTCGGTCAGTGTCGGCCGTGCCTCGACGCCCATGTGATAGTCCTGCGCATATCGGCCCACCACGACGATCAGTTCGAGCTGCGGCATGGCCGCGAAAACCCGGTCGTGCCATGTCGCCCGGCACTCGCGGCGCGGCGGCAAATCTCCGCCATGCTTGTCGTGCCCCGGAAAACAGAAACCCATCGGCACGATGGACACCCGACCGGGATCGTAGAAGACATCCTCGCCGATCCCCATCCAGTCGCGAAGACGCACACCGGACGGATCGGTGAACGGACGTCCCGACGCATGCACACGGGTTCCGGGCGCCTGCCCGCAGATGCAGATCCGCGCCGTTGCCGATGGCACGCAGACCGGATTGGGTTCGTGCGGCAAGGCCGCGCCGAATTGCGGATTGTCCCGGCAGACCCGGCAAGCCCGGATCTCGGCATGCAATTCGGAAAGACTCTCGCTCATGCGGCGTAGCTCGGTCGCTCGCGCATCGCCGTGTACCAGCGACTGAAATGGACAAACTCCTCGGGTATCGCGATCCGTGCCGGCTTGCAGAAATCCGCGGAGATGACGGCCGTGAGATCGGCGACGCTGATCGTGTCGCCCGCAATGAAGGCGCGTCCGGCCAGTTCGTCGTTCAGCAACGCCGCGAATTCGATCGCCTTCGGTTTGTTGGCCTCGCCCCAATCGGCGATCTGGGGTACTTCCCACTCCTTCATCGCCGGATGGATATGCCGGAAGGCCTGCGCGACCGGAAACATGAAGTGCAGTTCGACGCGCCGCTGCCACATCTCGACCTCGGCCTGACCGAAGGCTCCGGTTCCGAACAGGGGCGGTTCCGGGCACAGCGCCTCGAAATAGCGGCAGATCGCAATCGATTCCGTCAGGATGCGCCCGTCGCCGAGTTCGAGGACCGGCAGGCGCATCAGCGGATTGCGCGAGGCGACGTCGGGTTCCTTGTGACCGAGCGCTCCCATGTCGACCGGGACCAGCGGAACCTCGATGCCCTTTTCGGCGAGATAGATACGAACACGCCGCGGATTGGGAGCACGGCCCCCGTCATAGAGCTTGTGATCGCTGAAATCCGGCTGCGTCATGGAACATTGTCCTCCCGTTCGAATGGCCAGAGCGACCTTACCCGCAGCAAAACCCGCGACGCCAGACCGGCCGGGCCGATATCCGCAATCGAACCCTGTTGCGTTCGCCACCGCGACGGCCGGTCAAAATCCCCCGCCCACAGGCCCGCCGCCTCGCTCCGCGCCTGTCGTTCCTGGCGGTCGTAATCGCCGTAGGCGACCGCCCAGCCGGAACGCACCATGGCGGAGTTCACGTCGGTTCCGCCGGAGACGCAGCGCATGAGAGGGCGTCCGTAGCGGTCCCTTTCATTGCCCCGGCAGGCGACCTCCCCGTCACCGATCAATCCGGCGAGACGAAGGCGGGCTTCCTGTCCGCAATCGTAAGCGGCGCCGTCCCGGCGGCATTGCTGATCGAGCTCCGGAGCGTCTATGCCCGCAAGCCGGACCCGCTGATCCAAAAGCGCAATCGTATCGCCGTCGACGACACGCGCGCGCCCGGCAACCTCCTGCATCGAGAATTCGTCGAAGATGGCGGCGGCGAGCGCGACGAGACCGAACAGCGCGATCACGCCGGCAAGCTCCAGCGCGCGTCCCGTTATGGAACGCCGCTTTCCCCGTCTTCTAGGCAATTGCCGCATGCCAGCTCCGCGTTTTGAAGGGAGTTTTTAACGATTTGGAAATAATCTTCATTCACCGATCCGGGGTGTGCCTGACGGATGTGTAACGCGTAAACTGCTGAAACCATGAACCAATCGCCGTCGGACCTCCCCGACAAGATCATTGTTGACCGGCGAAAATCCTATCGCAACAGCGACGTGCGCAATGCTGTGCGCAGGACGCGCGACCGTCTGGCCGAACAGGGCATCTCCGATCCCGAATTCGACGCCGACCTGTTGAGGCTCTACGCAGGCACCGTCCAGTCCGGCACATTGGCGATCGTGCTGCTGGTCGTCATAACCGGCTTCTTCGGCATGATGTTCGGTTTCCCCGGCGAAATCCTCGTCTGGGCCGCCCTGGCGTCGATGTGTTATGTCGGCCTCGGCCTGCTCGCGCGCCGCTATCTTTCGCAGAAGCGCGACCCCCGTACGCTGCAACGCTGGACACTCGCCTTCGCCGCCGCCCATATCCTGCTCGGCGCCTGCTGGGCCTGGTTCGCATTCCTGGGATGCACGGCCTGTACCGGCACCGAAGTGCTGATGTTCAAGGCCATCGTGATGCTGATCGCGATGGCCGCGAGCGCGACGATCAACTACAATCTGCGCTGGTCCGTCGGGGTCGAATTCGGCCTGCCGATCGTCGCCTTCGCCATCGCCGAAAACGGGCTGTTCCATCCGAGCGCCACGGCCGCCTCCGCCGGCCTTCTGGCGACACTGCTGTTCTTTTCCTTCATCGCCATCAGGCTGCGCCGTGCCAGCCTCGCCGCACTCAGCTTTCGCAGCGAAAACAATGCGCTGATCGCGGAACTCGAGATGGCCCGCTCGATCTCCGAGGAAGCGCGCCGCCGCGCCGAGGACGCCAATCTCGCCAAGTCCCGCTTCCTCGCCTCGATGAGCCACGAATTGCGGACCCCGCTGAACGCCATTCTCGGTTTCTCCGAGGTCATGGCGAAGGAAGTCCTCGGTCCGATGCCGAACGAGAACTACCGCTCCTATGCCAACGACATCAACCAGTCGGGACAGCACCTCCTCAAGCTGATCAACGAGATTCTCGATCTGAGCCGCATCGAGGCCGGCAAGCAGGAACTGATCGAAGAACCCTTGCGGCTCGCCGATGTGGTCGAGGACTGCATCGGTCTCGTGAAGTTGAAGGCGAACCAGAAGAACATCACGATCGACCACGCTTTCGAGCCGAAACTGCCGCGATTGCTGGCGGACGAACGTTCGGTGCGCCAGGTGGCGCTCAATCTGTTGTCCAACGCGGTGAAGTTCACCCCGTCCGGCGGCCATATAAAGGTCAAGACCGGCTGGACCGCCTCGGGCGGTCAGTACATCTCGGTCAAGGACAACGGACCGGGCATCCCGGAAGACGAAATCCCCGTCGTACTCGCCGCGTTCGGACAGGGCTCGATCGCCATCAAGAGCGCCGAACAGGGAACCGGCCTCGGCCTGCCCATCGTGCAGGCGCTGATGGCCATGCATGACGGCGTCTTCAAGCTGAAGTCGAAACTGCGCGAAGGCACGGAAGCGCTGGTGGTCTTCCCCGTCGAACGCGTCATGGACGAACTTCCCGCCGCACCGGTCTCCGCCCAGGTCAGGGCGGCGCAGCGCAAGCGCCATGCGGCCAGGACGCAGACCGCAGCCGTCGGCGGCGCCTGAGCGAACTCAATCTTCCTTTTCGCTGACGCCCGCCTGTTCGAAGGTCGCCATGCCGGAATGGCAGAGCGCCGCCGCCTTGACGATGCCTGCCGCAAGCGCAGCGCCGGTCCCCTCGCCCAGCCGCATGCCGAGCGAAAGGAGCGGCTGCTTGCCGATATTCCTCAGGGCGGCCGCATGCGCCGGCTCCGCCGAGACATGGCCGACGATGCAATGATCGAGCGCCGAAGGATTGGCGGCATGCAGCACCGCCGCCGCCGCGGTCGAGACATAGCCGTCGATGATCACGGGAATGCGCTCCATGCGCGCGGCCAGGATCGCACCCGCCATCGCGGCAATCTCGCGCCCGCCGAGCCGGCGCAAGACCTCCAGCGGATCCTTCAGATGCGGCTTGTGCAGGGCGACCGCGCTTGCCACCGCCTCGATCTTGCGGGCAAGAACCTCGCCTTCGGAGCCGGTGCCGGGCCCGACCCAGTCCGCCGCTTCGCCGCCATAGAGACCGTGGCAGATCGCCGCCGCGATCGTCGTGTTGCCGATGCCCATCTCGCCGATGCACAGAAGATCCGTACCCCCGGCGATCGCCTCCATGCCGAAGGCCATGGTCGCCGCACAGGTCTTCTCGTCCATCGCCGGCTCCTGCGTGATGTCGGCGGTCGGATAATCGAGCGCGAGGTCGAAGACCTTGAGGCCGAGATCGTTGGCGATGCAGATCTGGTTGATGGCGGCGCCGCCCGCGGCGAAATTCTCGACCATCTGCGCCGTGACGCTCGGCGGGAACGGCGTGACGCCGCGCTCGGCGACGCCATGATTGCCGGCAAAGACCGCGACGAGCGGCCGCGTGACGGCTGGCGGCCGCCCGGTCCATGCGGCGAGCCATTCGGCGAGTTCCTCGAGCCTGCCAAGCGCGCCAGCCGGCTTCGTCAGCTGCGCGTCGCGTTCCCGGACGGCAGCGACCGCCGCCTCGTCCGGACCCGGCAGGTTCGCCATCAGGTTGCGGAAATCGTCAAAGGGAAGGCCACTGGTCACGTTATGCTCCATTCGGGAATTCTATGGCGTGTGTTTTGCCCCTGCCCTATACACGACGGCTGGCTGCAGGCGACAGGAAGTCGCCGAAACGCGAAAGAAATTGGCTCATGACGCGAAATCCGGACACAGCGGAAGGCCTGGCTGGCCAGACGATGCGCGCGACCGGCTTTCTGAGCCGGTTGCCGGTTCCTGCCCGCTTTTGGGAAGACGCCCGAGCAGCGGCAATCGGCGACGACGCGCGCACCTTCCCGCTTGCCGGCGTCGTGATCGCTGCCGGACCGGGCCTGTTGCTCCTGATCCTCGCCCTGATCGGCATGCCGACACTGATGACGGCCGTCTTCGTGATCCTTGCGCTCGTGGCGGTCACCGGCGCGCTGCATGAAGACGGGCTCGGCGATGTGGCCGACGGCTTCGGCGGCGGCGCGACGAAGGAACGCCGGCTGGAAATCATGAAGGATTCGCGCATCGGCACCTATGCGGCGGTCGCGATTGCCGGAAGCCTGATGCTGCGCGTCGCGGGCCTTGGCGCGATCATCGCGGCGCATGGCGCCTGGTCCGCCGCCATCCTGCTGATCGCCGTCTCGGCAGTGTCGCGCGGGGCAATGGTCTGGTTCTGGGCGAGACTGCCGAATGCGCGCGGCGAAGGCGTCGCCCATGCGGCCGGAGCGCCAAGCGAAATGGCGGCAAACTTCGCGGCGATTGCCGGGCTGGCGATCTTCGCCGTCGCCGGGATCGCCGCCGCAGGATTTGTCAACACGGCCGCCGCGCTCCTGTTCGCAATCGCCGCCACCGAGGCGTTTTCGCGCCTGTGCCGCCGCATGATCGGCGGCATAACCGGCGATACGCTCGGCGCCTGCCAGCAAATCGCCGAGATCATGCTGCTGGCTGGTCTTGCCCTCGGGATTTCGCTTCCCACTTGATTGGTCTCACACCCGCACGGGAAAGCCATGGAATCGCCTTGCATCCTCGTCTGCTCCATCGACCTGAAAACCGGCTATTGCTTCGGTTGCGGCCGCACGCGCGACGAAATCGCCGGCTGGACACTCTATTCGCCGGAACAGCGCCGCGAGATCATGGCCGGCCTTCCCGAAAGGCTTGAGGCCGTCGAGCGCAAGCCGCGCCGCGAAACCCGCCGCCGCCGCATGGCGCGCGAACGGGCGGGCGACGCTTCCGGCGAGGCTTGAGGCGATGAACGCGCTCGCTTTCCTCGTCTTCGGCGTTCTCGGCGCCGGCCTGCTGGTCCTGATCTTCAACGGCAATAGCGGCATGATCGGCCCGATGACGGACGACCAGTTCGCCGGAACGATCTATCTGGGTCTTTTCGCCACGATCCTCGCAGCAGGCCTGTTCGCTTCGGGCCAGCGCTTCGGCGAAATGGCGCGTCAGGCAGGCATCTGGATCGCCATCCTCGTCATGCTCGTGGTCGGTTACGAATATCGTTTCGAATTGCAGGAAACGGCGAGCCGCGTCACCTCGGGACTGTTACCCGGGCAGGCCATCACCTCGCAGGACGTCAATGGCGATCTCTCCGTGACGATCAACCGGCGCAGCCGCCATTTCGAGGTCGTCGGCTCGGTCAATGGCGACCGCCAGCAGTTCCTGGTCGATACGGGCGCCTCGACCATCGTGCTGACCGAAACGAATGCGCGCAATGCCGGCTTTCATCCCGAAGATCTGAACTTCCGCGTCCCGGTCTCGACCGCGAACGGCGTCGCCATGGCGGCCCGCATTTCCGGCGTCGACATCACAATCGGCGGGATCGAGAGACGCGGCATGGTCGCCCTCGTCGCACGCGACAGCCAGATCCAGTCCAACCTGCTCGGCATGAACTTCCTCGACACGCTGTCCTCCTTCGAGTTCCAACGCGACCGGATGATCCTGCGCAACTGAACGCGCTCAGAACACGCTGTAGAAGAACCGGCCGGCAACCACGAACATGAACAGGCCGAAGCCGATTTCGAGCTGACGTTTCTTCAGCCTGTGGGCCAGACGCACACCGAGCGGCGCCATTGCGAGCGTGACCGGAATGATCAGCGCAACGGCGATCCAGTTGACATAGCCGGTAGACAAGGGCGGCAGGCCGGGCTCGCCCCAGCCGGCCCAGATCGAGCCGATGAAGCCGGGAATGGAGATCAGCACGCCCACCCCCGCCGATGTCGCCACCGCCTGATGGATCGGCCGGCTGAAGAGCGTCATGAAGGTGTTGTTGAGCACGCCGCCGCCGATGCCCATCAGGGTCGACAGGAAGCCGATCAGGGCTCCGACCGCGAAACGGCCCGGCCCGGCCGGAAGTTCATCGCCGATCTTCCAGCTCTCCCGGTTGAACAGCAGCCGGATGCCGACAAGCAGCGCAATGAAGGCAAAGATGCCGCGCAATTCGCGGCCGGAGATCGACGCAAAGACCAGCGTCGCCAGAAGAACCCCGCTCGGTACGCCGATGACAAAGCTCTTCAGCAGTTCCATGTCGACCGCGCCCCTCGCCCGGTGCGACAGGAACGAGCGGATCGAAGTCGGCACGATGATGGCGAGCGACGTACCGACGGCGAGATGCATCCTGATCGCCTCATCGACCCCGGCTATGCCGAGCAGCTGATAGAAGACGGGAACGAGAACCGCGCCGCCGCCGATTCCGAACAGCCCCGCAAGGAGCCCGGCGACACCGCCCGCCGCGACGACGACGGCGGCGAGCGAAATAATCTCCGTCCAGGACGCGTCAGTCATGGCGGAAAACCTTCATTTGGCATCGAAGCGCGTTGAAAAAGGAAAATCGTGCGGGGAATCCCCGACACATGCTGGACCGCACGACAGGAAATGAAGGGTTTTGCCCCGCTTGGCAAGCGCCCGCACGGGGCATCAGGCGGCGGCGAGCGCCGCCCCGTCGATGCGCTTCATCGCGTCGCGCAAGACATCGCCTGTCGCGCCCGTCTTGACCGCCTCGGTCGAAAGATGCTGACGCCACTGCCGCGCGCCGGGGACGCCGTGGAACAGCCCGACCATGTGCCGCGCCACCTGGTTGGCCCTGCCGCCGGAGGCGACATGGCGATCCGTATAGTCTGCCATGGCGTGCACGACATCCCGCAGGTCGGGCAGAGGCGCGCTGTCCCTGTATATCGCCCGGTCCGCCCCGGCGAGAAGGCCCGGCTCGTGATAGGCAGCGCGCCCGAGCATGACCCCGTCGACATGGTCGCGATGCGCAACCGCCTGATTCAGATCCTTAACGCCGCCATTTATACCGATGAAAAGATTCGGATATTGCGCCTTGAGCCGATAGACGATGCCGTAGTCGAGCGGCGGAATGTCCCGATTTTCCTTCGGACTCAGCCCCTCCAGCCACGCCTTGCGTGCATGCACCCAGATCGCGTCGGTGCCGGCATCGGCAACCATGCGGGCAAGGTCGAACAGCGCCTGTTCAGGCTCCTGGTCGTCGACACCGATCCGGCACTTCACCGTGACGGGCAAGGCGTCTGGAACCGCTTCCTTCATCGCCTCGACGCATCGCGCGACGAGATCCGGCGTCTTCATCAGGCATGCGCCGAAGGTGCCGGACTGAACCCGGTCGGACGGGCAGCCGACATTGAGATTGACTTCGTCATAGCCGAAATCGGCGGCGATCAGCGCCGCCTCGGCGAGCTTCTCCGGATCGCTTCCGCCCAGCTGCAGCGCCACCGGGTGCTCCACCGCATCGAAGCCCAGCAACCGTTCCCGATCGCCGCGGATGACGGCGTCGGCCACGACCATCTCGGTATAGAGCAACGCCCGGCGCGTCAGCTGCCGGTGAAAGAACCGGCAATGACGATCGGTCCAGTCCATCATCGGCGCAATGGACAATTTGTTATATTTTTCAATCATTTACATACAGTTTTCGAACCATGCCGAGACTGGACGGACCGGCGGCGCCAACAAACATATTATGTGGCTCATTTCATTCAGATTTTCAGAGTGTAACGTACGATGTCGCTCTACACTACATTCCTGCTCATCGCTCAATACAATGCAAGGCGATCATTCGCGAAATTTCTGCACAACTCAGTTCGCGCGATAGCGGCAGCGTTACCGGTCTACCGCGTCGACGGCTGTAGCCTCGGGGCCGTATTCCGCAGGGCAGTCGCGCCAATGCCCACCGGTCTTGAGCATGTGCGGGATACCCGAGATGACCCGCCGATCATCCACCCGCCGTGCCCCTCGTCGTCCTTTCGGCAAATGCGGTTGGATCGCCGCCCATTCCGCATCGCTCAGCCAGTAGAGGTCCCGTGCCATGACCAACTCCCATCCGTCAGAGGTAGGAGTGGATCAGATCAAAGGCACAAAAGGTATCCGCTAATTGAGTACCGACCCTAGATCGCTTTGGCGGCATTGGCCGCCGCGGAGAGAATTTGCTCGCGCAACCTCGAGTCCTGCACCGCGCGCGCCATGCCGGCGGCTCCGCTCAGTGTTGCGAGGAACGTCCAGGCCTGATCCCGCGATATCGGCTGGCCGGGTCCATTGGCAATCTTGTCCACGATCTCCGTCACACCCTCCGCATAGGATTGCCGCGTCTCGTCATCGGCGCGCACGACATCGGCGGTCAGCGTCGGCAGGGCGCAAGCCTCGTCCAGACCGGTCGCCATCCTGTCTCCAAGGTAGAAATCGACGAACCTGTCCCGCCAGTCTTCGCCGTGCCGCATCTGAAACTCCTGGATGCCATTCAGGAGGTAGGCCAGACCGTCATCGAGGGCAATTCGGAACGCCCCGGCCTTTGAGCCAAGATGGGCGTAAAAAGCGCCCGATGTCAGACCCGCCTCTTTGGCGAGAGCGTCAACGCCAATCCCCCCGAAACCACCTTTTCTGAAACCCCTGCCCGCCGCCGCGACAAGTCTTTCGCGCGCGTCCGCTCCCGTTCCCTTTGGTCGAGCCATGCCTCGGATCCTCTAATTTATATAACGATCGTTATTTTTCGCTTGACGATATAGCGATCGTTATATTACCTGCCATAACGACCGTTATATAACGATCGGTATCGAACTTCAACGCCAAGCGCGCAGCGCTCATGGAAAGGATAAAACCATGCCATTGCAGGTCATCGTCACCGAAGGACTGCTCAGCCCGGAGGCGGAACAATCCGTCTTCCACGACCTGACCAACCTGCTTCTGGAATTGCACAACATATCCGACAACACCTTCATGACGCCCAACATCATCGGCGAAGTTGTGGTGGTGGATAAAGGACGCAGCTTCTCAGGCGGCGCACCCGCCGACATCGCTGTGTTCGAGCTTAAAGCACCCTCCTTCGTGCTCGCCGACCCGGCTTTGCAGAAGGCATGGATCGCCGGAGGCACAGAGATCATCGAAAAGGCAGCCCATGGTCGTATCCCGGCGAACCGAATCTACGGCAACGTCGTCCACGCACTTGACGGAGCCTGGGGCATCGCCGGTGTCGCATATGACAACGCGGCCCTCGGCGAGGCTATCGCCAGCGGCATCCCGGTCTGACGCCAGACGGTCCCTCGTCGGCAGCAAGGCACCTATCCCTTCAATCCAAACTTTCTGACGCGCAGGATCGGATCGTCCGAACGACGTCGTGTCAAAGCCAATCACATGCAAGGATCAAATCACATGAAAACCTCCACCGTCCGCGGCTTCAGAGCCGCCACGTTTATCGCAGCCCTCCTCGGAACCGTGGCGATGGCTCAGGCCGAAACCAGCGCAGAGCTGACGGCCCTCAGCCCCGTCAAGGTCATGGAGATCGACTTCGAAGCGCGCGCCGTGGCCAAGGCCGACTTCGGCTATTTCCGCTTCGTTCCGGGCCAGGTCGCGCCGGTACACCACCATCTCGCCCCGGCGATCGGCCTCGTCTCCAGCGGGCGTATTATCTATCAGGCCGAGGGCGAGCCAGCACGGGTCCTGAACGAGGGCGAGGCTTTCTACGAACCCGCCGGGCCCAGCATTCTGAGGTTCGACAACATGTCGGCCACGGAGCCGACGGTGTTCATCGACTTCAGTCTTCAGCGCGAGGGAGAGCCGTTTATCGCGCTGGAGGAAGAGCCCCAGCAACCGATCGACCGAACCTCACTACCGACCATCGACCTTGGCGGACGAACTCTCCGGCATGTGGATGTCTATTCGCGGCGCCTGCCCGCCTCCGCCACCGCTGAACTGACTGCACCCGAACCGCTCATCGGGATCGTGGCCGAGGGCATAGTCGAGTTGAGCCTTGATGACGGCACGACCCGGCGCCTCGTCGAGGGAAACACCTTTGCCCTGATTGAAAAGGGCGCAATTGCCCAACTGGGCAACGGGTCGAGCGACGTGGAGGCCCGCGTGGTCACCTATCACCTGCGGTAATCATGGCGCGCCTGACGGCAAGCCAATGAGGCCAACAGACCGGCGGGGCGATGGTGTGCCGCCGGCTCCCCACCAATCAGCAAAGGTGACGTTCATGATTTCCCACTCCGAAAGCAGTCCGGTACGGCTCCTGCACACGATGCTGCGCGTCAGCAACCTCGACAGAGCACTTGATTTCTACTGCACGGCATTGGGCATGCGGGAAATCCGCCGCGAGACGTTTCCGGAGGGCCAGTTCACGCTGGTTTTCGTCGGTTACGGCGAAGAGGCCGACAGCACGGTGATCGAATTGACCCATAACTGGGGCGAGAATGCCTATACCCACGGCACCGGCTTCGGACATATCGCGATCGAGGTCCCGGACGTCGAAAAGGCTTGTTCCGACCTCGCACGGGCCGGCGTGTCTGTCATAAGGCCTGCCGGGCCCATGACCTATGCGCCTGTCGAGACAGGTCATCGCGAGATGATTGCCTTCATCACAGATCCCGACGGGTACCGCATCGAGCTCATCGAAAGCCGGCACACCTGACCGGGCAAAACCCTCCGACATTGCAGCAACTGCCAAATCAAGGAGATCCGCATGCCGCTCGTCAGAATCACGCTTCCCGCCAACCGCCCGAATGGTCTTTCCGAACGGGTCTCACAGGGCGTTCACAGCGCCATGGTCCACACGTTCAACGTGCCCGAGGACGACAGGTTTCAGATCATATCCGAGCATGTCCCGGGAGAGAGTATGATCTGGCCGGATTCGTTTCTCGGCATCGCTCATGGCGACCTAGTCGCCTTTATTCAGATCACCTGCGCCGAGGGGCGATCCGTCGAGCAAAAGAAGGCGCTGTTTGCGGCGATCGCGGCAAACCTCGCGCACGCCGGCATCCCCGAGAACGACGTGATCATCAACCTGGTCGAAACGGCGAGGGAAAACTGGTCCTTCGGCAACGGCCTCGCCCCGTTTGCGTGAGGCCGATTGGTCTGGCGGCCGGGATTCCTGAACCCGATCCCGGCCTGTGGCGACAGAGACCTCAAAGGGACGACATCTCACGACGGTCATAGGGATGTCGCGGGTCGACAACGTCTCACAATGGTTGAGGCGCCAGTCCGTCCAGGCCGGCGATGTGCCGGCGAATTGCATCTGCCCCGAGCGGTCCACCATGGCCCAGATGGAAAAGGGTGCAGCCTTCGGCCAACAACAACCGAAGCGACTCCGCCACAACAGCCGGAGATTCTTCGAACGGCGGCTGCTTTGGCCTGTCCTTGAGCATGATGCCGCCCAGCAGGATACCCGACGCAGCAAGATCGCCAGCGATAACACGACCATCGTCAATCAGTACGGAAATCGACCCCGGCGTATGGCCGGGCGTGTGGAGTATTCGCGCCGGCATGCCCAGCTTGGTCAAGTCAGGCATGTCTGTCGAAAGCACTATATCCGGCGTGAAATAGGCAAACGGCCTCTGAATCGCTCCAGTCTTGTGGAACACCCGTCCGAATGGTCCCGTGGGCCGCAGCACCGGTCGTGCTCCCTGATAGTAGGGGATATCCGCCTTGTGCCCGACGAGAGGAGCCGACGTGAGCTCGCGTAGTTGCACTGCCGAGCCCGCGTGATCAATGTGAGCGTGGGTCAATATGATCATGCGGATATTTGACCAATCCAGGCCGTTTTTCTGCAACGCCTTCCTGACCAGCGATGCAGAGTTTGGAAGCCCCGTGTCGACGAGTACCGCGTCACTGCCGCGGATCAGAAGGAATGCGTTCAGCATTCCGAATGGAAGCATGCGAATGGTCTCTACCAGGGTCTTGTCAGGCATCCCGATCGTCTCTGTCTTGTTTCTGCGAGACGGGTATCGCAAGGTCGGAAAGCCCAAGCAATTAGGCACCTGTTTGTAACCGGAGAGCGGATTTGGGAGATTTCGATCAACGCCACACAATGCGGTTCCTGTCGCAGGCAGGCGAATGTCCGGTGGCGGAAACGCTCAGAACGCTCGGCGGCAAGCACAAGCCCAATATCCTGCATGCGCTGTCGGGCGGAGAGCGGCATTTTCTTGAACTGACGCGGAGCCTGCCCGGGATCAGCCGCAAGGTTCTGACCGAACAGCTCCGTGACCTGGAAGAGATCGGCCTGGTCGTACGCGTGGAGAAGAACGATGCCAGGCGGCATGTTGGTTACGGGCTGACCGAAAAGGCTGAGGCGTTAGGTGTGATCGTCGCGCAATTGTCCGAGTGGAACGACACGTTTCAACGCCCGCCACGGTCCGCCGAGGACATCACAACGGATTGAATATGCGCGCGCTGTTTTGCCCTGCGGATTTATTCTGCCGATAGCCGAGGCGAGGAGCACACGCATATCTTGACGGGCCGAGCTGGTGACTAAATGCGTTGGACGACGGCGACGAAGGCCAAGCCGAACAGGAGTTCTGTCCGGACCCTTCCGAGTCCGGACAGCGTCTTGCATCCGTGCCGCTCATCCCTTCCCCAGCAGGGCGAGAAGGGACTTGGCAGCCTTGTGTGAGGACACCGGATTCTGCCCGGTCACGAGCAGCCCGTCCACCACGACATGTTCCGCAAATACACCACCATCGGAAAAGGATGCGCCGCCTTCCTCGAGTTTGCTTTGCAGCAAAAAGGGCACCACCTCGGTCAGACCGACAGTGGCTTCCTCCCGGTTGGTAAAGCCCGTGAGGGACTTCTTGTCGACCAGCGGAAGACGGCCATCGGCCCGGTAGCCGAGCAGCCCGGCAACACCGTGGCAGACCGCCCCTACCGGTTTGGCCCCGCTGACCGCACGGTCAAGCACGTCGGCCAGCCCGGACCATTCGGGAAAGTCCCACATCGTGCCGTGACCGCCGACCAGAAACACCGCGGCAAAATCCGCCGGGGCGGCATCGGCAGTGACTGTATTGTCGAGCGCTGCCTGAGCCTGCGCGTCTGCCGCGAAACGTTCCACGCTTTCGGTTCGAAAGTCGGCCCCCTCGCTGCCGGGGTCGATTGGCGGGCGGCCGCCTTTCGGCGTCACGAACACCGGCGTGAAGCCCGCATCCTTGAAGACATAATAAGGCGCGGCAAGCTCTTCGTACCAGAAGCCGGTCTTGTTGCCAGTACCGCCCAAGTCGGCATGAGAGGTCACAAAAAGTAAAATGCTATTTGAGTCCATGGAGGATCATTTCCTTTTCCAGGGGTTTCGGGATTGATTCAGTCGAATGTCACGAGTGTCTTGCCGCGCCCCATCGTCGCCTCGGCATGGCCCAGGGCCTCCCGAAGCTGCGAGATATGGAAACGGCCGGAAATCTCGGGTCTGAAGGCGCCGTCCAGCGCCAAAGTGACCAGGGAATTGTAAAGCGAGACGATGACCTCTCGCGGGGCCTCGGACAGGAACTTGGTCAGCCAGAAGCCACGAAGGCGCAGATCCCTGAACACGAACTGGCGAGCATCGACATGGGATGGTTGCCCGCTCATACCGCCATAGATCACGAGCGTTCCGGATGGGGAAATCACCTGCCCAAGGCGGCCGGTGGATGCCCCTCCGACAGCGTCGAGACCCAGCTTTATGTCACCCTCGCCGATCAGTTCGTCTACACGATCGGACAGGCTGTCGTCATCGGCAATGACATGGTCTGCGCCAAGCGTCCGGAGGTCGTCGGCAGCGCCCTCCCGGCGCAGGACATTGAGCGTCCGAAAACCACGCCTTCTGGCGATCTCGATCACCGAACGCCCGACAGCCGAATTCGCCGCGCTCTGGATGATCCAGTCACCCGGAGCCAGATCAGCAAAGTCCTTCAACATCAGGAAGGCCGTGGCGGGGTTCACCTTCAGGATCGCCGCGGTTTCGGTTCCGAGTCCGGGCGCGAGTCTGATGAGCTCGCTTTCCCGCAAAACTTGCCGTTCGCGCCAGTTGTCCGTGCGCAGGGAGATGACCCGATCACCCGGTTTCACGCCGCTGACACCTGCACCAACCGCTTCCACGATGCCCGTTGCCTCATTGCCAAGAGCATCGCCGTTAAGGGGGTTGCGCGGATAAACGCCGCGGAACAGCAACAGATCGGACGGATTGATCGGGAATGCCTCGATACGAACAAGCACCTGATCGTCAGCGGACAGGACCGGTTCCGGCACGTCAGCCCAGAATGCGACCTCCGCCGGGCGGCCTGTCTTTTCGAATTGAACCTGTTTCATGCGTAAACGCCCGCATCTTTCCTGGCGGGGCGCGCGGCCCGATGAGCCCGTAACGCCCAGGCAGAGAGCGCGTCCGCATCGTCAAGGATCACATCGGGCGCTTCGTAATAGGCAGCGACCGTCACCTGCCCAGACGCGCCGCTGTAGCGGAACGGCGCGCATTCAAGGGCTTCGAAGGCCTGTCGGCTGTTATCGTCCACCTTCAGGTAGAGAACGCCCTTCATGACAAGACCGAACTGGATGCCGCCCGCGCGCAATCCCGCGCCGCCGAAATAGCGGTGAACAGAGACTTCGCCGATGCCCTCGATTTGCTCGGCGAAGCCCTGAGCGAGCGCACGTTGAGACAGCGTTTGCACGGTCACTACGACGTTTCCGCAGATCGGAGAGGAAAGAAGCCGCTGATGGATTGCAGCCGGCCCTTGTCATCATGCGTGGCAAAACTGGCGCCGAGTTGCAGGGTCACGCCATCGCCGTTCAAAAGCGCCCATCTCGCCAGGGACCTGTCATGATGATCAATCACCTGAAGGATCTCGAACCGCCCGCCAGGTACCTGGTTCTGAAAGCCGCCCATGAGGTCGGACAGCGCCGCACGCCCCGACAGTTCATTGCCGGGATCGCAATAGGTCGCGTCATCCGCAAGGCAATCCTGCAATTCGCCTTCGCGCAGGGCAGCATCGGACGACCAGATTTTTCCGTAACGATGCCAAAGGGTTTCAGCGTTCATTGTGCTTCTCCAGTTTTTCGAAATGGGTATTGATCATCTTGTTGAGTTCGCGCGTCTCGTAACCGGCGCGAACCAGAACCAGGACGCCCTGGTAAAGGGCCAGGGTGGTCAGGGCTTCCGCCTCATCGCCACCAAGGCGATCGCGGAACATATCCCGGAGGGTAACGAACGCCTCACCCACGAAACCCGGCATTTCGGTCTCGCCGAATTCGATCGCGGAATTCGTGATGAGACATCCAGCCGTTCCTCCGCCCGGCTCCTCCAGCAGCGACAGGAACAGCTGCCGCAGGCCTGCAATCCCCGATCCCTCCGGCGCATGGTCCCGGATCCGTCGCTCAAGCACCGCGCGGTTGTAATGTTCGCTCGCTGCCCGAAACAGGCCGCGCTTGTCGCCGTAGCTGTTGTAGAGGCTGCCCGAGGTTACACCCGTCGCCATTTCAAGATCGCGCACCGAAGTGGCGGCAAAACCGCGTCGGCGGAACGCATGCATGACAGCAGTCAGGACAGTGGCTTGGTCGTACTCGCGAGGGCGGGCCATTCGCTTGCCTCCAGTTTTAAGATGCTTATTATATAATGGTGATTCTAAAATAAGGTCAAGACCGTATCTGATGAAACTCGAGATGAAGGTGATCCTCCCCCACTGAGTTGGTCCGCCTTTGGTGCCGAACGGCTATTGCGTTGGAGATCACCCTGTCTCTGGTCCGCCCGTCAGGCGAACTTCGGGTTTCATTCGGTTGGGCAGCAAAGCCGCTCGACGTCAGGTTTTTACCGGTCTTGAGAAGTCGAGTTCGACCTTATCCAGATAGGCCCACTGATCCAGCAAACGACCAGAGAACTCCGGGCCGTTGTCCACCCGAATGTTGCTCCGTTTTCCCCTGAGCCGTGCCAACCGATTCAGTTCGTCGATGACCTGGTAACCCCGGAAGTTTGTTCTCGCAGCTGTCACGAGAGCCTCTCTCGTGTAGCAGTCGACAATCGTCAGAATCCGGAACGGCTTTTCGTCGAACAGACGATCCGACATGAAGTCCATGGCTCAAACATCATTCATGTTATCCGCCTCGGACCGGCCGGATCGGTATCGGGAGGGTCGGCGCCGTCTCGGGCTCCAGCAGGCAATCGCACCGCGACTGGAAAACAGTCAGAGCGCCGCGGAACGGATCTGGGCAGTCCAGGACTATGTGATCCGCACGATCGACGGGCCGCAATGGATATTCCTGCGCCTTTGGGCGCGCACAGACAGAAAAGCCGCAGCGCGCATGCATGCCGAGGACGAATGCCGAAAAACCCGTTTCCGTTCAATGTTTCGCGAGGCGGGTTTTGACGAGGCCGAAGCGAACCATCGACCGGATGCCTACTTCGCACTCGTCATGAGCTAGCATCTCCGCAATGGCGGCCTGCCGCTTGCCGAACGGCTCGAACTTACCCGCGCCCACCACGTCCTGCTCGTGGATCGCGGCTGACCGCCCGAAAACGGCACTGTTTCAGAAATTGACCCGGTCACCGCCTTTCAATTCAAGAATTTCGCGGGCTTCATCGGGGCTGGCGATCTCACATCCCAGGTCCTCGATGAGGCGGCGGATCTTGGCGACCTGCTGGGCATTGGATTTCGCCAACTCGCCCCGGCTGATGAAAAGGCTGTCTTCCAGCCCGACGCGAACATTGCCGCCCATCTGGGTCGCCGTGGTGCCAAGCGGCATCTGCGCACCGCCGGCGGCCAGTACAGACCAGCGGTAATCCTTGCCAAAGAGCTTGTCGGCGGTCTTCTTCATGAAAACGAGATTGTCGATATCCGCGCCGATGCCGCCGAGAATGCCGAGCACGAACTGAACGAAAATCGGGGCCTTGAACAGGCCGATATCCATGCAGAAACGCAGATTGTAGAGGTGACCTACATCATAGCATTCATGCTCAAATTTGATCGCGTGCGGGGCTAGCTGCCCCGCCGCCATTTCGATGTCGGCGAAGGTATTGCGGAAAATGTACCCGTCGGACTGGGCGACATATTCCTTCTCCCAGTCGAATTTCCAGCTCTCGTATCGCCTGGCCAGAGGATGGAAGGAGAAGTTCATGGACCCCATGTTCATCGAACACATTTCCGGCGAGAAGGTCAAAGCCGGGGCGATGCGCTCCTCGATCGTGTTCTTCAGGCTTCCGCCGGTCGAGATGTTGATCACGGCATCGGTCGCCTGCTTGATGCGCGGCAGGAAACCGCGGAAGAACTCGGGATCGATCGTCACCCCGCCGTCGTTCGGGCGTCGCGCATGCAGGTGCAGGATCGACGCGCCGGCCTCGGCGGCCGCGATGGCCTGTTCGGCGATGTCGTCCGGCGTGAAAGGCAACGCGTCAGACATAGTCGGCGTATGAATAGCGCCGGTCACGGCACAGGTAATGATCGTTTTCGGCTTACCAGCCATCAATTCTTCTCCTGTCTGATGTTACGGACCGCAAGGCTGAGCGGGAACAATTCGATGCTGTGCTTCCCGCGTACGAGACCCCAGAGCCCCTTCGGCGCCTTCAGCATGATCACGATGGCCACCAGCCCCAGCGCAATGAGGTAGAGCGTCCCGTAATCGGCCAGCGTTTCCCGCAGAACGAAGAAAGCGATTGTGCCGATGATCGGCCCCTCAAGGGTCCCGATACCGCCGATGACGACGATGAAGATGACGAAGGCAGTCCAGTCGTTGACCGAGAAAGCGGCATCGGGGGAAATGCGCAGCTTCTGCAGGAAGATCAGCGCCCCGACCAGCGAGGTCAGCCCGCCGGTGACGACGTAGACGAGGAACTTGGTGCGCCAGATATCGATGCCCAGCGATTTGGCCGCCAGTTCGTTGTCGCGGATGGCCATCAAAGCCACGCCCTGGCGCGAACGCATGTAGAAGAAGACGAGTCCGGTGACCAGAACAGCGACGCCGAGCGCCAGCCAATAGGCGACCGCCTCGCGCCCGTCGCGGCCGCTGGCAAGCGAGCGCACGACGTTGACCGAAAGCGAGGAGCCCGACCCGCCGCCAAGGGCGGAGATCTGCGCGAAGCCGAGTCGGAAGACTTCAGCGATCACCCAGGTACCGATCGCGAAGTAAGCGCCGCGCAGCCGGAAGATCAGCACGGCCACAGGTGCCGCGATCAGCGCGCCGAGAACGAGGACTATTGGCAGGACGACAACAGGATGGAGCCCGGCCAGCATGGTGAGCGCAAAGAGCATGTAGCCGCCGAAGCCGACATAGGCCTGCTGGCCAACCGAGACCAGGCCCGCGTAACCGGCAAGGAGGTTCCACAGACAGGCCAGCGACAGATAGAGAAAGATTTCCCCGAAAAGGCGCAGATCTGCGCGCCCCGCCCACCAGGGCGCCGCCGCCATGACGACCAGCAGGATGGCCAGAAGCAGCATCGCGACAGTGGACAGGCGGGTCGAGCGCGAAACATGAAGATCGTTGTGCATCGCTCAGTCGATCCTTGGAAACAGGCCGCGCGGGCGCAAGGCGAGAATAACGAGAAACACGATATGACCGGCAAGCACCTGCAGCCCCGGATGGAACTTGGCCCCCACGGTCTGCGCGACGCCGAGTATGACGCCCCCGGCAAGTGTGCCCCAGAGATTGCCAAGCCCTCCAATGATGACGGCTTCAAAACCGTAGATCAGGCGCGAGCCGCCGACCGCGGGATCGAAGGAGGTGCGAATGCCGAGGAACACGCCGGCAAGTCCCGTAACCGCGAGCGACAGCGCCATGGCGAGGCCGAAGATATGGGCCCGGTTTAGACCCATGAGCTGGGCGACATCCTGCCGGTCGGAGGTGGCGCGGAACGCCCTTCCAAGCGCAGTCCGGTAAAAGAGCCACTGCAGGATTGCGATCACCAGTATGGCGACAACGAAGACCAGAAGCGGAAAGAGGCCTATCGAAATGCCGCCGACGGTCACGCTCTGTTGCTCGATGAGCCCCGCCTGCAGCTTCTGCGGATCCGCGGTATAGCCGATCAGAAGCGCGTTCTGGATGATGACCGAAAGCCCGAACGTCACCAGCAGCGGCGGCAAGAGGTCCTCGCCCATGGTGCGGTTCAGCACGAGACGCTGAAGTCCGTAGCCCAGCAAGGCCATCAGCGGAACGACGAGAACAGATGCGACCAGCGGATTGAGACCCAGCATGATCGAGGCAGTCAGCGCGAAATAGGCGGCGAGAACGATCAGGTCGCCATGGGCGATATTGACCAACCGCATCACTCCGAAGATCAGCGAAAGCCCCGCGGCGAACATCGCGTATAGGCCGCCGAGCAGTGTTCCCTGTACGATTGTGTTTATCCAATCCAAGACGTCACACTCCGAAATAGGCGTTGGAGATATAGTC
>Ga0209692_10001322_pt1 | contig 35039 bp, 29 predicted proteins | sample tdDd472_FD_187129 | JGI IMG/M metagenome (GOLD analysis project Ga0209692, IMG submission 187129) | Marine sediment microbial communities from the Atlantic coast under amendment with organic carbon and nitrate - tdDd47.2 (SPAdes)... | ecosystem: Environmental > Aquatic > Marine > Coastal >...
CAAGAATAAGTTTACTATCGCTCATGTTTAATTCTCCTCCATCTGCTTATTGGTTGAAAACTTCTTTAGTTGTTTATACCTGAGGTCGCGGAAGAAGTCCTGCTCTTTCACAAATTTCTTCAACTTTTTCTTCCCACTCTATTGCCATGATATGAATCCCTGCGACACCCTCAATCTTTTTGAGTCTTTCTATAGTCTCTACGCAGATGGATACACCCTCCTCAGATTGCTTCTCCTTTGGTACAGAAGACATGCGATCAACAATCTCCTGTGGTACATCCATTCCCGGTACACGTTTTGCCATATATTTAGCAGCTCCCAGCGATTTGCAGGGGGTGACTCCAGCAAGAATATAACATTTCTTGTGGAGACCCATATCGCGTACACCTTCCATCCATTTTTCAAACTTGTCTACGTTGAAAATACATTGGGTCTGAATAAAGTCGGCACCAGCTGCAATCTTCTTGGCCAGGCGCATAACCCTCAGTTCAAAAGGATCAGCAAAGGGATTGGCTGCAGCTCCAATAAACATTTTCGGTGCGCCCTTAATTTCAGCACCACCCTGGAATAAACTATTGTCACGCATTTCTTTAACCATCTGGATCATTTGGATGGAATCTATATCGTGAACGTTCATGGCCATGGCGTGATCGCCAAATTTGGTATGGTCGCCTGAAAGACAAAGCATGGTATCGATACCGAACGAGTATGCACCTATAATGTCTGCCTGCATTGCCAGTCGGTTTCTATCCCTGCAGGTTACCTGGAATAGAGGATTTTGTCCTTGCTGTTTGATGATGATGGAAGCAGCCAGGCTGGACATGCGAACCATAGCCGTCTGATTATCGGTAACGTTGACCGCATCGACAATACCTTCGAGAAATTTTGATTTTGTTACAACCTCTTCTGGCTTGCAACCACGTGGCGGCCCACATTCACCGGTTACTGCCAGATGTCCCGCCGCCAAAATTTTTTCTAATCTGCTTTCAGTTTTCATTCTGCCAAGTCCTCTCTTATAATCTTTCTAGGGCCGCTGCCACCACCCGACCTCCAGTCTTTAGCCGGTACATTCTCCAAATACATATCCTGCAGGCCAAGCGCTTTCAGTCTATCCCAGATAAGTTGCCATGCACAATCAACGTCTTCACTGATTTCACAGTTACCTCCAGTAGAACCACCGCAAGGCCCGTTCATCAGTTGCTTAGCACATCTGGCAATAGGGCAGATACCGCCAGTTATTCCTAGTAGGCAGTTTCCACAGCCTTGACATCTTTCTGCCCAAACGCCCTGACGCTCAGAGGCACCCATAAATGAGGTGTTAACTGCAGGAAACACAGGTTTGTCTTTAAATCGCATTGCTATCTGCTGAACGCCACAACCACAGGCCATGGACATGACAGCATCCGCACTATCGATCATTGGGACGAGTTCTTCTACATACTCGGGATCACATTGTCTCTCGAGAGTATGTTGACGAATCTCAATGTTATTACCAGCTTTTAGCATTGCCATCTGAAGACCGGAAGCAAGTAGTCCCACTTCCTTTCTGCCGCCGGCTGCGCAAACGGTTACACACTCGTTGCAGCCAAGCAACAAGATCCGCTTGAAGGGCTTAATGTATTCAATTAGTTCTTCTAAAGGTTTTCGTTCTGCAGTGATCATGGTGGTTCACTCTCCTTATTTTTTATACCGTCAGCTAAAAACGATGTCGGTTACTGGGCAATGGCCGTCTTTACAGGGCTGGGACCTAGATTACGTATTTTTTCTGTAATCTCGGTTGCTACCTGTGCGAACCGATGTCCCATTCCGGCAGACATATTGACCATTTCAAGTCTTTCACTTTCGATGCCGATTTCTTCAAGATATTTCTTGACATAGTCGACTCGTCGAGCAGCCTTTTCGTTGCCATTTTTGAAATGACAATCACCTTCCAGACAGCCAGCGACATAGACACCATCTGCACCTTTTTCAAAGGCTGTTACGATATGCAGTGCATCAACCTTACCTGAACAGGGCACCTGGACGATTTTAACATTTGGGGGATATGGCAGGCGTTGACTGCCTGCCATATCTGCAGCAGTATAGGCACAGTAGTGGCAGCAGAAAGCTACTATTACCGGTTCAAAATTTTCCATTATGCATTTATCCTTTCAAGAAGTTGTTCCACCTTTGCAAGAATTCTGTCATCTTCAAATTGCATTAGTTGAATGGCTTTTGCCGGACACTCCGAAACACACATGCCGCAGCCATGACACTTGGCTGCATCGATTTCGGAATAGCCATCAGCATTGATGAAGGGAACGTCAAACGGGCATGCCCTGACGCAGATCAGGCAAGCGGCACATAAGTTGCCATCAACTCTTGCAGAAGCTGCTCCTAAATTGATTTCATCTCTTGCCAGCATAGTTTGAGCCCTGGCTGCAACAGCATTAGCCTGGGTAACACTTTCTCTGATTAACTTAGGAGAATGTGCGGTGCCGGCAACAAAAAAACCGGGGACGGACATGTCTACAGGCCTTAGTTTGATATGATCCTCAAGGAAGTACCCGTCATTGGTGCGGGGCAATTTGAAGATCATTGCAAGTTCCTCAGTGGAATCGTTATCGGCAATCATGCCTGTGCTAAGGCTGAGGTTGTCTGCAGTAACAGATATTTCCATTCCAAGTATTGCATCATAAAAGGTAACATCAACCTGTTCACCAGCAGCTTCTACCACAGGAGGAGTGTCCACATCGTAGCGAACAAAGAGTACACCCTTGCTTCTTGCCATCTGATAGTACTCTTCCTGGAACCCGTAGGTCCTCATATCACGGTAGAGCACGAATACTCGTGCGTCCGGATTGATTTCAACAATTGCCAGGGCATTCTTGATGGCGTTTTGACAACAAATGCGTGAACAATTTGGATTCTCTTCAGTCCGGGAACCAACGCACTGTATCATTACCACGTTGTCCCATTTCTTGACGGCCTCAGGGTTTTCATAGATAAACTTCTGAGTTTCTAATTGGGTCCTGACTGCAGCTGATTTGTCGAGAAGGTATTGGGACGGACGATTAGAGATTGCACCTGTGGCCAAAATTGTTACGCCATGCTCAATCTGCCGGTAAAACATCTGTGGTCCACTCTGCATTCCGGTCTTGAACATTCCCGGCATACCACTGTGATCAACGATCAGAGCCCGAGTGAATATCTGAATCTTAGGGTGATTCTGAACCTTTTCTACCAACTCGCTAATAAAGGCCTGGACATCATTTCCTTCCAGTGTCTTAATGAGTTGCTTGGCAAGGCCGCCCAACTTCGCACTTTTTTCTGCCAGATAAATCTGGAACCCTTGATCTGCAAGTTTCAGGGCACTGGTCATTCCAGTAACACCGCCACCTACTACCAAAACGTTCTTATTCATTGGCAGGCTCTGGTCTGTAAGCGGTTGTGCTTTGACAGCACCACCAACAGCCATTTTTATCAAGTCTTTTGCTTTATTCGTCGCCTCGTCAGGAGTGCCTGAATGAACCCAGGTGGCTTGGTCTCTGATATTGGCTATTTCGACCAAATATTTATTGAGACCGGCTTTGCCAAGAAGGTCCTGGAATTTTGTCAGATGGGTTCGAGGGGAACAGCCACCAATAACCACGCGGTTGATTTGTTCTTCTTCTATGGTCTGGCGAATGTTTTCCATGGACAATCTGCTGCAGCCATGTCCTTCAGCTTTAGCAACTGCAACGTAGGGCAATTCACTGGCATGCTCTACGAGACTCCCAACATCAATGACTCCACCGATATTCTCGCCACAGTCGCAGATGAAAACACCTACTTTTGGTTCTTCCTGGCTAATATCTCTTTCTTTGTCAGCTTCAGGCTCTTCAACTGCCTTTTTCTCGAACACAGGTAAATCCGCACCGGCCATGCAGGCAGCGGCACTAGCCTGGACCATGGTGTCGGGAATGTCTTTTGGACTCTGAAATGTACCAGCTACATAGATTCCAGGTTTTGTTGTGGCAACGGGGTTGAATCCTTCAGTTACTGGAAAAAAGTCATCATTAAGTTCAAGCCCCATCTTCGTTGCAAGCGCTCTGGTATCCTCAGAGGTCTTGAAACCGGTTGATAGGACGACCATATCAAACTTTTCGTCAAACTGTTTGGTACTGTCATCTTTTGTGTAAATAAGGGTCAGGTCGTCTTGCCCTTCTTTCTGCAGGACAGAGTGAGGGCGGCTGCGAAGTAAACGAACACCATATTCATCCTTGGCACGATTGAGATATTGTTCGTAATCCTTACCGAAGGTCCGCATATCCATATAGAAGATGGTCGTCTCGATATCTTCCTGAAAGCGCTCTTTGGTGACCATGGCCTCTTTTAGGGCAAACATGCAGCAGGCGTTAGAGCAGTAAGCACCTGCCCCCTTTTGCAGCCCTCTGGAACCAATACATTGAATCCAGGCAACTTTTTTGGGTTGCTTGCCATTGGATGGGCAGAGAAGCTTGCCGGAGGTTGGCCCTGAGGCAGAAAGAATTCTTTCGTATTCAAGACTTGTAACGACATCTGGAAGCGTGGCATAGCCAAGATAATCTAGCTCAGTCGGATCAAAAAGCGAGGCACCAGGTGATAAAACAATGGAAGCGCACTTTACTTCGCGCTTTATTGGCATATCGTCAGGGTTGATGGCACCGGCAGGACATACGTTAACCAGCGCTTTAACATCTGTACATTTGTCTAGATCAACGGAAAATGCTTGAGGTGTTGCCTGAGGGTAACGCATACAGGTCGGTGCCCGGTGGTCAAGACCTGGGTTGAAGCGGACACATTCTGGAAATTGTGTATAACAATCTCCGCAGCCCGTACATTTATCTAAGTTAATAAATCTGGGTTTAGTTATGAGAGTAACTGAGAAATTACCTTTTTGCCCAGCCACAGCCTCAACGCTCGTCATGGTCATGAGCTCGATATGTTCCTGGCGGTTACTCTCGGAAAGGTGGGGGGCGATGGTGCAAAGATCACAGTTATTGGTAGGAAAAGTCCTATCCAACTGGGTCATAAGACCTCCAACTGTGAAGTCCTTATCAACAAGAACGACATCTTTTTCTGCTTCAGCTAAATCCAGAGCCGTTCGTATCCCACCGAGACCACCACCGACAACGAGTACTTTGTTATTTTGGGTTTCGATTGTATTTGAATTCTGCATTGTTACCTTTTCTTTTCACAGGTTTAGCAGGGTTAAACGAATTATTCGGTCAATCCTTCGATAAATTGCTATGGTGTTCCAAAAATCAAATTTTGCCAACATCGAGAATTTCTGGCAACTTATGTTCCCATCCCAGTGTCTGTATGAGAACACCTTGGGTATTCTCTTTTAATGCCAGAATAGTCTCACCCGCAATTTTGATACCTTCCTGTTCTCTGTTAGAAGATTTTCGGATGCGCCGTATCAGGTCATTACTTATTCCTGAACCTGGTTCGCTATTCGCTATATACTGAGCAATTGCCAGAGATTTCAGGAGAAAAACAGTAACGATTACTGGCACTCCAAGCTCGTTGACCCTGGAAAGGAGTTCAGTGTTGCCTGCCACATCAAAAATTGGTGGGACAATAATATAGCTGGCTCCAGCTTTGACCTTTTCCTGGGCCGCCAGTAAGGAAGCATCTCTACCGGTGTCATCAGAAAAAGGGGTTAAGGTGCAACCAATTGAAAAATCAGGGGCACCATCCAAATCAAAGCCACTCATATCTTTGCCAGTTTGCAAGGTCATGAGAGTCTCGATGAGTTGGACCTCATTGAGATCTTCAACTTCTGTAGCATCACTGTGATCGCTTTCGCTCATGTCTTCACTGTCAGCCACAATGAGGTTTTGGATGCCGAGTACGTGGGCAGCAAGTGCGTCTCCCTGCAGTGCCATCCTGTTTCGGTCCCTGCAGTACATGTGCATGATTGTTTCCACACCCTGCTGTTGCAGCAGAACACCACCAGCTAGAGCACTCATTCGCATGATGCCGTTATCCATATCGGGTACGACAACGGCATCAACTCGTCCTTTAAGACGGCGGGCATCGTTGACCAGTCTGGAAATGTTAATTCCTTTTGGGGTGTGCATTTCGGCCAATACCGCGAATTCTTTTGACGCTAATCGTTTTTGAAAACTCATAGGCTTATTTTTCCTCCTAATCAGAGCAAATCAGTTTATTTTTGTCCCTGGAAACGTTTTCCATCCTAATACAAGGAACTTTCCGGGTGAAAAACGTCTACATCTTTCAGATCGTCTCCTAGGTAGGCTCGCTCATTGGGGCCGAGGATTCCAAGAGACAGACAGATAAGAGTCCAGATGTGAACGGTACCAAAATTCGCACCAAAATGATGACAGATATCGTGCACCTGGGCATGGCAGTTGTGGCAACCAGTAATGCAATAATCAGCACCTGTTTCCACGATTTGATCGAATTTAACTTTGCCGTATGTTCGGCGTTCTTCAGTGAACCCTGATTGCAGGAATCCACCACCACCACCACAACAATAGTTGTTTGACTTGTTCGGGGTCATCTCTATAAGATTTTCTTCCCCGACCACTGATTTAATGACAAATCTGAGGTCATCAGCAACAATGTCTCCCTCGCCCTTACGGATTATCTGGCAGGGATCCTGAATCGTGAATTTGATTTTTCGGTCTTTGTTCCAATTTGAATTTACTTTGAGACGTCCTTCCCTGATCCACTTTGCGTAGTAGGTATAGATGGAAGCAACTTCAAATTTATGGTCGATATTGAATTTTTTCAGTCCGGCCCGGACTGAGAATGTTATGTGTCCTCACTCCGTGTTGAGAAAGACCTTACAGCCAAGTTCATCGGCTTGATTCGCCGATACCCTCGTGACTCTTTCCCAGCAGTCGTTGTCTGCAAGAAACAAGCAGTAATTTTCGGCAGCCCAACCTTTGCTGCCGTATGTCCAGTCAACACCAGCAAGATTGAGGATCTTCCAGAGCGGAACCATTTCATCAGGTTCTGTAACTGGTTCCCTTGAATTTTGATTAAGAAAAAAGAAGGCACCTGGCTTATCTATAGGTGCTTCCATATCTTTAAATTCCGGCTGGGATTCCTTGTACTCTTCGAGCACGTCTTCCACAACGAAAATGAAATCATCCGGAGCTGTACCCATGGCACTGTTGGAATCGTTTCTAAGAGCCATGTCACAGGATTTCATGATACCCGATGGTCTTTCTTCTCGAGGCCATTCAGCGCGAGCGTTAAAGACAAGTTGTGGGATATCTATTTTCATAGGACAAACATAGATACAACGCTGACACATTGTACACATCCATACCCATGGATGGGTGGTCACCTCTTTGTCCATTCCCATAGCGCACATGCGCAGGAATTTTCGTGGATCCATATCTGCTAATCCTGTTGCGGGGCAACCTGAAGCACATGCTCCACAAGTTAGACAGAGATTCAGGTTTCCACCGTCGGGGATGATCTCCTTTGCCTTGTCTAGAAAGGAGCTCTGCTTTTTTCCTTTGATTTTGATGGTGCTTTCTGACATTGAGTTATTCCTTTTTTCCTATCCAGTTACACATTGCCGGTGATGCAGCAAAACGCCTCGCCAACACTATTCGACTGTGGTTTGTGAATGATTTTTTGCCAGTATAATTTTTGTGGATCCTCCTTCATTGGTGTTTGTTGTCTGGCAGAGTTACGTTGTGACTGTTCTTTTTGAAAATATATTATTATTTCTGGTTCTTAAGTGCTGAATTGAAACACTTCGACTGAACTCTATGAAGCTGCCTGAATACATAAATTCCTATCCTGTCAATTGAACAGCAATGGCAGAAGGGGGGGCAAAATAAAACGTACGAATTCTGTTTACAGAAGAGACAGGCAATATATGCATTGTTATTTCGCGTAACTTTGGCAAATTCATCAAAGTCGCCGGGTGAAAGGCGTTGAATAACCAGGAAAACAATTTTGAATTGAGAAGAAAAATAATGGTGTTAAATAAGGCGAGGAAAGAGTTTATGCAGCACAGTCTTGGGAATTCTGTCACAAGAGTACATACACCCGCAATAAATAAGGCACTATGAGGTGAACTCAGATGTTTCATCCTTCTTATGCTCTCCAAACGGTCAAGTGAAATGCGTTAGCAAATAAACAGCCTAATTTGACCGGTCATTTACCGTTTAATCCCCACTTGCAAAACTCTAGCAGCCACGAATCTACAAATTGGAAAATTAAAAGTCAATCCTTATGGAATGGTCTTAAAATCTGTAGTCGACAGTTGCTTTAGGCAGAGCAGGAAAAATACAGGTCGCGTGGTTTCTGTAACCTTTAGCCTTTATGGGATACAGAGGCTTCTATCGACTTTTGTGGTAACTGGTATTAATGGTTAATGTTCATTTATCAATAATAGTTTGGCTAATGTCTAAAATATTTGAAGAGTAAAAGGGGGTCGATAAAATATTTTTTAGATGGTACTGCTTGTAATATTCAATAGTATAACTTTGCTAGAGAGTATCTTTTTGTTTTTGTTGCAATTTATCCGTAAATTTACGGATAATCCACGAGCTGATAAGTTTTTGGCGTTATTCTAAAGCAAAAGGGTGAACTTGATTGAAAGGAAATAAGTAAGTACTAGATATTATGTAAAGGTATTGTGGAAATCCTAACGTACTAAAGTTAATAAATTTTAAGGATAGATATGGACTCAAATCTTTTCACTGGTTCTTCGAGATATGTACTGGATCAGGAACTGGCAAAAATTGTTAATATCTCAATGGTACTTGAGATGCCATTGCTGTTAAAAGGTGAACCCGGTACGGGTAAGACCATGCTTGCCCATGCTATTGCCGATACACTCAGGATGCAACTCATTATTCTTAATGTGAAGTCGAGTATGAAGCTCGTTGAGGCATTATACCAGTACGACACCTTGACGCGTCTTAATGATAGCCGGTTCGGAGACTCCAGCAAGGATGTTAGTAATATCAATGAATATATCAGGATGGGTAAAATCGGTCAGGCATTTACCTCGAGTGATCGTTGTATTTTGCTGATCGATGAAATAGATAAAGCCGAAACTGAATTTCAGGATGACATGCTGGATGTGCTTGATCAAATGCAGTTCGATATCATTGAAACAGATGAAACGGTCCAGGCAAAACATAGACCTGTGATCATAATAACTTCTAATGCCAAAAAGGATCTTTCGGATCCCTTTCTCGGCAGGTGTAACTTCCATCATATTGCCTTTCCTGATCCCAAAATGATGAGAAACATATTAGCTGTTCACTTTCCAGAAATAGATAAGAAACTCGCTGAAAATGCCATCGACACTTTCTATAACTTGCGAAATATTGAAGGTGTTGAGAAAAAGCCAGCCACCAGGGAGTTGATAAACTGGATACGTGCCTTGGCTGCTGATCCTGATTTTCGCGATGGTGATCGTTTGAGAAAAGAGGTGCCATATCTTGGAGTTCTCTTTAAAAAAAGCAGCGATTACCAGAGATCATCCGGTAGCCTGTTAAAGAAACGATTCTTCTGATTTGAAGGTTAGAAATGTTTATAGAATTTTTTTATAAATTAAAAGAGGTCGGTCTTCCGGTCAGTCCGACTTCTTTCCTTACCCTTCATAAGGCCATTGGAAGCGGGCTGGTTAATTCCATTGATGATCTGTATATCGCTGCTAGAACTATCCTCGTGAAGAGTGAGAAGTTTTTCGATATCTATGATCAGGTCTTTGCACACATTTTTGCAGGAGCAGAGTTGCCGGATGTGGATGAGGTTGCTTTAGATCTGCTCGCCCAGAGTATGTTGCATGAATGGTTGAAAGACCCCAAAACCTTGGCTGATGCTCTAGGAATCGATGAAAAGAAACTAAGCCAACTGACACCTGAGGAGTTACTTGAATATTTTAAACAGCGCCTAAAGGATCAAGACGGCAGGCACGACGGGGGATCCAAATGGATCGGTACTGGAGGGACATCCCCCGTTGGCCATTCCGGAGTTCATCCCGGAGGGCTAAGGGTGGGGGGTGGATCAAAAAACAGGTCGGCAATTAAGGTTGCCAATGAACGACGGTATAAAGACTATTCTGTCCACGGCGTTTTGACAAAAAGTTCAATAGGCGAAGCGTTAAAAAGATTGCGTAATCTTGTTCCCCAGGGAGCAAAAGATCAATTGAATGTAGATGCTACCATTTATCAGACGATGCGAAACGGTGGTGAAATTGAGCTGGTCTTTGAACGGGGCATCGTCGATAGATTGAAAATTATTTTGGCCATTGACAATGGTGGCTGGTCCATGGAACCCCATGTCGATCTTGTCCAGACCCTGTTCAGCTATTCAAAGACGCAATTCAAAGATATTAAAACATATTTCTTTCATAATACTATTTATGACCTTCTTTGGGAGGATCCTGCCAGGTATAGACGAGCTGTCCAGATAAAAGATTTCAATAGGTTAGATCCTGATACCAGGTTAATAATAGTAGGGGATGCAAGTATGGCACCCTATGAACTGATGTCCACCGACGGTTCAATATATGCCTTTGAAAGAAGCGGGAGACCATCTATTGACCAACTGAAATTTCTCGCCGGGTATTTTCCTAGAGCCATCTGGCTCAATCCTATTCTTAAAAGTCATTGGCCGTACACACATTCTATCAATGTTATTCAATCTGTTTTCCCGATGTATGAATTATCCCTCGACGGACTGGAAAAAGGTGTTCAGTATCTTATGAGTTCTTAGTTTTCCAATGATTGATGTCTGCAAACCTGAAAATAGTCGCGAAAAGTGCCTTGGAATTCTTTTTTTTGTATCATTTTTAAAAGTAACCCGGATATTTTCTGCCTTGTATGACAATCTATAAAAAATAAAGCACTAAAATTGCCAGTCGAGGGGGAAACTTAGCTCTGTAAAAAGATGACAATTCCAATTTTGGAATTACTTTCTCGCGGTGTGAGTGACTTAGGAGTGATTTTCTAGTTTCTCCTTTATAAGGATACGAATAGGATCCTGATGTTTTTATCGGGGTTTTGAGCAATTCAATTTTAAAAGATCTAAAAAGGTAACAACAAATGTCCCAATTTTTACCCAATTGTCTTCCCCTGTTAATTGGAAGTTTGCCTCTTGAAAACCATCAAGAGGCAACTGAGCTGATTTTTGATTTTACCCCCCAGATTCCTTTGTGGCCACAATTGCCGGTGTATAAGGAAGAGGGCATGATTCCTCAGTTTGTTCCCGGATTACCCGGCCTCAGCACAGCAAATGGGAAAATATTTATTGATACGAATGATCCCGCTTTTGATACGGATCTACTTGCCTTTTACGAAGAATATCTCATGGTGACAGAAGGGGGCGCTCCTCTATCTGAATCTCGTTTCTTGCTTACAGAAGGTGTTGCCAAAGGATTTTATACTTTTCTGACAGAAGCAGAAAAGCAAAAAGACCAAATAATTGGTCTTAAAGGGCAAACCACCGGTCCGATAACCTTTTGCACTGGCCTGGTCGATCAGGATGGTAGGGCTATTTTTTATAATGATCAGCTTCGCGATATTGCCATCAAGCACCTGGCCATGAAAGCAAGATGGCAGACCTGTAAAATGGCCGAAATTGGTGGGCAGCCCATAATGTTTTTTGATGAACCTGGTCTGGCTGGCCTTGGGTCTTCGGCCTTTATCACTATCACTCCTGTAGATATTATCAGTTGTTTTAATGAAGTCTTCGAAGCTGTTCAGGCAGAAAATGGACTTACTGGTGTACATGTCTGTGCTAACACCGAATGGCCGGTTCTTTTTGATTCGGGTGTCGATATTGTCAGTTACGATGCCTATTCATACTTTGACAAATTGATTTTATATTCAGATCATCTGGTGAAGTTTTTTGCGCGCGGGGGGATCCTTGCCACCGGTATTGTGCCGACGACGCCTGAATTCATTGACGTTGAAATGGTGGATTCGCTGGTTGATAAATGGTTTGAACAGTCTCGTCAACTACAGGCGATTGGGATTGATGAAAAAACAGTATTTCAGCAGACGCTGATTACCCCGAGTTGTGGCACTGGTACAGTTTCTGTAGATCAGGCGCGTAAGGTACTTGAGATGACAAAAGGGGTTTCTGAGAAGATCCGGGCTGTTTACGCTTGATCCGTTTACAGTCAGGCAATAATGACCTTCATGTGGGTTTAAGGGCGGTCCCGCCTGACTGTAAGGTTCGGCAAGTTTTGATCAGCTGCTTTTTGCTGGCAAGAGTCAGCTTCTTGATCTGGGCTTCTCGCCTGGTTGCGATAGATCTGGAAGCTGATTTTTCAAAGTAAACCAACTCAACAGGACGTCGGGAACGGGTATATCGTGCCCCTTTTTTTCCTGAGTTGTGTTCCTCGATCCTTCTTGATAGGTCTGTGGTGACCCCTGTATAATAGGAATTGTCCTTGCAACGGACGATGTAAACATGCCAGCTAGATGAAGGTTCGTCGTTAAGTATCTGTTCTTCTTCATTCATCGGATTTCTTTGAGTGTGTACAGCCAGGCTGACATTGTGGCGATTTTAAAAGAATATGATCTGTCTTGTCCATCTTGCAAAATCGAATCGCAAATGGTATTCAGGTCGTTTTGAGTTACTCATAGTTAAATAGTCAATTTTTAGGATAAATGACACATGAATCCGCAAGATGATAATGGAAATCTTCAGAGGCAGGCTCTTACCGAACACCTGAGGGAACTTCGTTCCTGTCTGATTATCTCGTTTGTTGCCATTTTTATAGGCTTTTGTCTCTCCTATACCGTCATCCGTCCTATCGGGACATGGTTCTTCAAACCACTTACTGAAGTTCTCCCCGAAGGGACATCACTTATTTTTACTTCATACCAGGAAGGGTTTTTTTTTATCTAAAGCTCGCGCTGGTCTGCGGGATATTGATGGCCTGTCCAGTAATTTTCTCGCAAATATGGCGATTTGTGGCGCCTGGACTGTTTAGCCATGAAAAACGTGTGGTTGTCCCATTCTCGGTTCTGTCGTCAGTATGTTTTATTGGTGGCGCTGCCTTTGGTTATTTTGTAGTTTTCCCTCCTGCCTTCAGATTTTTGGTCGGATATAATAACGAATTCTTGACCTCCCTCCCTGCTGTGAGTGAATATTTCTCTCTTGCTATCAGGTTGCTCCTTGCATTTGGAGTCATTTTTGAGATGCCGATATTTATGGTCTTCCTAGCCAAAGTGGGGCTGGTGGATGTCGGTTTTTTGAACCGAAACAGAAAATACGCAATTCTTGTCAATTTTATCATTGCTGCCATCCTTACCCCAACACCAGATATAGTGAACCAGATGATGATGGGGATTCCTCTGGTCATACTCTATGAAATCAGTGTTCTGGCTGTCTGGGCTTTTGGTAAAAAGGGCTTTTCCGGGTTTGACGATTCCTCGCCTCCTACTGAAAACATATTGGAATAAAAGAGTTTTCTAACTGGATTTCTTGCTCGGACTGCATTATAACTGAGATATGATTTTGATAGGATTTGTTGATGTTTGGGCGAATGAAAATGTTCACAATAAAGGTTCATTGGAAAAAACTTGTGGAGGTATTTTATGGGTACAAACGCAGATTTTGAAAAATTAATCCGGATCGGTAGACCCCCCAATATTTCTAAACGTTTCCCCAATTCCAAGGCATTGATAGTTAGTGGTAAGGTGATTGACCAGGCGCTGGTGGCAAAGGGGAAAGCCATAGCGATAGCCGCCAATGGTCGAAATAGTTTTGTCATACGTGGGGCACTTATGGCTGCCCAGCGAGCTGATGCTGCGTTGCTGATCGAAATTGCCCGCTCTGAATCGAACTATTGCCCGATAAATTTTTATAATATTGCCCTGCATGTTGATTGCATCTGTAATGAGCTTGGTATAACTATTCCAGTTGCTATCCATGCCGATCATTACGGCATAAAAAGCGAAGCCGATATACCGTTTGCGAAAATGGAAATACCGTCCATGTTTGATGCAGGGGTAACCTCAATCGCGGTTGATGCCTCTCATATGCCAGATGATAAAAATTTACTGGCAAATCTCGAATTAAATAGCTGTATTCCTCAATGGGCAGGGCTTGAGACTGAAGTTGGGGAGATTAAGGGAGATCAGGGGCTCTCCACTGTTGACGATGCATCCTTTTTGATTAAAGGACTTAACGCGCACGGAATATTTGCCGACTGGATTGCTCTAAACAACGGATCTTCACATGGGCTTGAGGCGAGTGGCCAAGGTATTCAGGTGGAGTCTACGGCAGAAATCCACAAGGCTATTGAGCGATATGGTGTTTCTGGTGCTCAACATGGTACTTCGGGTAACAACTCCGATAAGTTGAGGGCTATAGCCACCGGTACCAATACTACCAAAGCCAACGTTGCCACTGCCCTGCAGATGATATCATGGGGAGTTGAAGTCAATGATTACGGTAACGCTATCCAAGATAGCGATGGTAATTTCATCAAGGTCGCAGGTCAGGGCGTTTCTGGGGAAACGTGGGCGAAGATGACTGCGTATGCAGCAGAAAAAGGCTGGACAGGCGGAAACTATAAAAAACTCAATTTGCCTTTTGAAAATCTGCTTTTGGCTCAGGAGAGATCAGTCAGAGAGCGAATGAGTAAAAGAGTGGAAGAGTTTGTCTACAACATGTTGACCAAGGTGTTTAATGCTGATGGCACTGCTACTCTAGCAAAAGAGCTGATTTTGAAAGCAGGCTCTTATGATCTGGGTCCAAAAGGACAGCAGCTAGAAAACCCTGAAGAATGGACGAAAGAGCTGATCATTGAAAGGGCAAAAACCTTGGATGTGGATAAGGGGCCAGAAGGCGATTTTGATGATTAGTGACTTAGGAATAATCTATAAATGATATGAAAAAAATACTTATTACGGGTGGAGCCGGTTTTATTGGGGCGCATTTAGCACAGAAATTGATTGCCGGCGGGGCTGAAGTCGTGGGGCTGGATAATTTAAACGACTATTATGATCCGCAACTGAAGCGAAACCGCATGGCGGCTCTTGCTGAAGGGGACCAATTCACCCATGTGAATATTGATCTGGCCGACAGAAAAGCCGTTGAGACCCTTTTTGAAAAAAACAGTTTTGATGCAGTGGTCAACCTGGCAGCCCAAGCTGGAGTGCGCTATTCCCTTATCAATCCCCACTCCTATGTGGACACCAATATAGTTGGCTTTGTCAATATTCTTGAAGGGTGCAGGCACTCTGGAGTAAAACATCTGGTCTATGCATCATCGAGTTCAGTTTATGGTGCAAATACTAAAATGCCATTTTCTGTGCATGACAATGTTGATCATCCGGTATCTCTCTATGCTGCCTCCAAAAAAGCCAATGAATTAATGGCCCATACCTATAGTCATCTTTTTAACTTGCCGACCACCGGTTTGAGGTTCTTTACGGTTTACGGACCGTGGGGACGGCCGGATATGGCCCTGTTCCTGTTTACTAAGGCTATTCTGGAAAATAGATCTATTGATGTTTTTAATAACGGTAAAATGGAACGAGATTTCACTTATATCGATGACATTGTTGAAGGGGTTTGCAGGGTTATTAATAAGGTGCCGGAAAGTTCTCCTGCCTGGAGCGGTAATTCCCCTGACCCGGCCACCTCCTATTGTCCGTATCGTGTTTATAATATTGGCAACAACAACAAGGAAAAGCTGCTGAGGTATATAGAAGTACTTGAGGCATGCCTTGGTCGAAAAGCTGAGAAAAACTTTCTCCCCATGCAACCTGGAGACGTCCAGGCCACCTTTGCCAATGTTGATGATCTGGTAGAGGATTTTAATTATAAACCGGCAACAACCCTTGAGTATGGCATCGGTAAATTTGTAGATTGGTATAAAGACTATTTTAATATTTGATGCTCCTTCTCTTCTGTCTGGAAAATACGAGGCTGCCTCCTGAAAGGGAGTTGGCCTTTGTAGTTTTAATTATGAGAAGACAGCTAGTTGAAAATATGGGAAGGGCGGGAGTTTCCCTTATTTAGTTAACGTCAGCTTCACCAATTTTTTGCAGGAGCAAAGACATATCATGAAAACCCAACGTTCGGTTTTATCCGTTCCCGGTCATGTACAAAAAATGCATATTAAAGCTGCCGAAAGTGCGGCTGATGTAATAATGCTTGACTTGGAGGATAGTGTTCCTCAAGAGGCCAAAGAGGCTGCGAGAAGACAGGTGCTTGATTCCCTGCAAACCATCGATTGGCGAAACAAGACAGTGACCCTACGTATCAATAGCCTTGATACATCTTTTGCCTACCGCGATCTGCTTGAGATAGTTGAAGGCGCAGGTGAAAAGGTTCAAGCAATTGTTGTTCCCAAGGTCAATCATCCCGGCGACATTTATTTTGTTGAACGTATGCTAGACGGGATAGAACAAGCCAGAAAACTCTCAGACAGAATTGGTATTGAGGCCTCCATTGAGACAGCCGCAGGCATGGCCGAGGTCATGGCTATTGCAGGTACCGGACAGCGGGTGCGGAGCCTGATCTTTGGTATTGCAGACTACTCGGCTTCTGTTGGTGCACGCCTGGTCTCGATTTCCGGTCACGGGGAGAACGAGGCTGACATCTATCCTGGCCATCGCTGGCATTTTGCTCTTAGCCGCATGGTCATGGCAGCAAAGGCCAATGACCTTCTGGCCATTGATGCCCCATACGGTAACTTTAAAGATAATGAAGGACTGCAGCGATCTGCCGCTATGGCCAGTGCTCTGGGTTGTGATGGTAAATGGGCCATCCATCCAAACCAGCTCGAAACCATAAATCAGGTTTTCTCTCCTTCACCGGAAGATATAGAACGGGCAATTACCATTCTTAAGGCGGCCCAGGCAGCTAATCAACAATCGCGAGGAGCAATAGCAGTGGAAGGCAGAATGGTTGATCTAGCTACTGTGCGCCTAGCGCAGCGTTTGCATGACCAGGCCTGTCATTTGGGCTTAACTGAAAAGCAACAAAAGACAAAGGCGTAGCCTGAATTGGAGCAGATTCAACTTGCATCAGGGTTTAACTGGGGGCATTCTGCAATCTCAGCTATGACCATGGCATGAGCAAGGGGACCTGCTCGACTATTATCAATAGTGAATGAGGAAAATGGTAGGCAGCAGTTATACTGATAAGTTTTAATCTTCCTTCCCTAACAGCTTTATTGCGGCCCTGATAATTGCCGGTGTGTCTATAGAACTGTTTTTCCATAGCGTTTTTTGTGGAGCGTGTTCAACAAAATGGTCGGGGTGACCGAGTAGACAAGTTCTTACTGTATTGAGTCCACGACTGCTGAGGAGCTCAAGTACAGAGCTGCCGAAACCACATTGGCGAGCATTGTCTTCAATGGTCACCACTCGCTTGGTGTGATTGGCCCACTTACAGATGAGATCTGCATCTAGGGGTTTGATAAAACGTGGGTTAATAACAGCGGCTTTAATGCCCACCTTTTCAAGTCCCTTGGCTGCTTCAAGAGCTGGATAAACCCTGTTACCCACTGGTAATAACAGGATATCGTCTCCTTCTATAAGTAGTTCGCCTTTTCCTATATCTAGTTTATGCAGGCTGGTCGCAAGCGGAACGTCGTAGCCAGATCCACGTGGATACCGCACCACGGAGGGACCATTATGGTAGATAGAGGTATATAGCATATGCTGCAACTCTTCTTCATCCTTGGGGGACATGATAACCATATTTGGTATGAAGCGGAGAAAAGATAAGTCAAAGACTCCATGGTGGGTGGGGCCGTCGTCACCTACTACTCCAGCCCTGTCAATTGCAAGAGTAATTGGCAGATTCGGGATGCAGATGTCGTGGATTATCTGATCCAGTGCACGTTGAAAAAACGTTGAATAAATGGCGACCACTGGTCGCAATCCTTCAACAGCTAGCCCTGCAGCAAAGGTCACTGCGTGCTGTTCGGCAATTCCTACATCAAAAAAGCGATCTGGGAATTCTGTGGCGAATTTTTTCAGACCGGTACCTGATACCATAGCTGCAGATATTGCCACAATTTTATCATCTTTTTTGGCAAGTTCGGTAATTGTCTCACTGAAAATATTGGTATATGTTGGTGCCCCTTTCGATGTATGTGGGGTTCCGCTGACAATATCGAAAGGACCAATACCATGAAAGATATCGGGATTCCTTTCAGCGGGCTCATAACCTTTTCCTTTCTTGGTAAGAACATGAATGAGCATCGGACCAGTTGAACTATCTCGAACTGTTTCCAACGTCTCTAATAGATCTTCCAGGTTATGACCGTCAATAGGGCCAACATAGTCAAATTTAAAAGCCTCAAAAAGCATACCCGGGGTGAAAAAACTTTTGAAACTTTCCTCACTCTTTCGCAGAATGTTAAGTATGTTTTCTCCGACATCGGATATCTGCAGTTTTTCAACCATGTGAGCTTTAACCCGGCTCATGGTTTTGCCGGTGAGTTTACGGCTTAAGAAACTGGAAAGAGCTCCGACGTTGGGTGAAATGGACATTTCATTATCGTTGAGTATGACAATGAGATTTTTGTCGAGATGTCCTGAGTGGTTAAGTGCCTCAAATGCTAAACCAGCTGTCATTGAACCATCACCAATAACTGCAATGGCACGGTTTGAATCCTTTTTGAGATTTTTGGCGAGGGTTATTCCAAGGGCAGCAGAGATGGATGTTGAGCTATGTCCTGTTTCAAAGGAATCATAGATGCTTTCTTTGAATTTAGGGAAGCCACTCATACCTTTGTACTGGCGGAGGGTGGCAAATTGTTCTTTCCTGCCGGTCAGAATTTTATGGGCATAAGATTGATGACCTACATCCCAGATCAATTTATCATTCGGAGTGTCAAAAATATAGTGGAGCGCGATCGTGAGTTCAACGACGCCAAGGCTTGGAGCCAGATGTCCGCCTGTTCGTGAAACTATCTGAACTATATTGTCACGGATATCCTGAGCTAATTCCTCTAATTGCGGGAGGGATAGTTCACGGATATCAGCGGGTGAATTTACTCGTTCAAGTATTGTTGTTGGGATTTTTGGTTGTGGTCTCGACATAGCTTTTTCAATATTACAATGGCCGGCAATAATTTCAGGATGCGATTGAAATTATCTTGTCGGCGATATTTCAGAATTTTTGATATCTTTGTGTAATCGGTAATTGTCGGTTGGCTTCAGTATTAACGAAGCTCCGAATCTAAATAAATATGAAATACCAATTAATGGCTCCTGGTATAGACATATTCGGCGATGGCCCGGAGTGGATCGGCATTTTGGTTAAAGCCTGTCAAGGCATCGACAGCACTTTCAACGGCATCTCTCGCTTTTTTTCGTGTCCCTTCGATACCAAAAAAAGCAGGATAGGTCGCTTTCCCACGATCTACATCTGATCCAGCCGCTTTGCCAAGCTGTTCAGTCGTTGATGTTACATTGAGTAAATCATCAACTATCTGAAAAGCGAGACCGATATTATTGCCATAGGAGATGAGCTTATCTGTTTGCTCCGAGTCGGCACCTGCTCCAATTGCTCCTGCCTGTACCGAAGAGGTTATCAGAACTCCTGTCTTGTTTTTATGTATGGATTGTAAGGTCGTAAAAGGAAAATCAGTATTCTCACTTGCTATGTCAAGGGCCTGGCCGCCAACCATTCCCTGTGGACCTGCTGCTCTTGCTATAACCTGAATGATCTGAAGTCGCTGTTCAGGAGTGAGAGTACCGTTGTTCGGGGAGCTCAGTAAATCAAAAGCCCAAGTGAGTAGACTATCTCCGGCAAGAATAGCTCCAGCTTCGCCAAAAAGAGTATGGTTTGTTGGTTTTCCACGACGAAGATCATCATTGTCCATGGCTGGCAAATCATCGTGAATCAGAGAATAGGTGTGGATACACTCTAGCGCGCAGGCAACCGGCAGTAAATTTTTTTCTGTATTTGACGATTTAGCAACAGCCTCACCTGCAGCAAGGCAGAGTATCGGCCGGATTCGTTTGCCACCGACAAAGAGACTGTAGCGCATCGATTGAATGTGGTTCTCAAAAGGACCGACTGGTTGCAGCATTAATTGTTCAAGAGCTTCTTCTACAGCTTTGTGTTTTTTACTCAGATATATCTTTATGTCCAATTTCTTGTCCGTCAAAAGGAATAGCTTGTAGTTTGCCGTCTTTTTCAAGTAATAATTCTACTTTTGTACGGGCATCAGTGAGCTGCTCTGTACAGTAACCGGCAAGTTTGATGCCCTCATCAAATTTTTTTAAACTGTTTTCAAGACTTAACTCTCCGTCTTCAAGTTCTTCTGTGATTTGTTCTAGCCGGGAGAGGGCAGTTTCAAAGGTTTTTTTTGCCATGATCTGTTGTAAGTTTTCGGGATAAAAGAAAGTTGCCACGTTCAATCATTCGGACTAAAACTACAGCAATTCAAATTATAATGTAATTGTACAAACAAAGCATAAAAAGAAGAAAAAAGCATTGTATATATTCCGCGTGAAAAACACGAAGTCAAACGCATTAATATGCATGAAGTGCTCTTGGCTTTTTACAGTGATTATCCTTTTTGTGTTTAATTTTTTCTAATTACTAAGCGAAATGATAAAAACTATTGAGATCTTTACAAGATGGCTAGCAATAGAAAAAGGGTATTCCGAGCATACAGTCAGTGGTTATCAGAGAGATTTGCGGGAATTTAATAGTCACATAATAGAAAGAGATGCAAAAGGCAAACGAGAAAGGGGTGAAAAGAGTGTTTCTCCGGATGAAATTACCTCGGCGCATGTGCGTAAATTTATCGTCAGTCTTCATGGGCATAACGGTGCTGCAACTGTCGCCAGAAAAATTTCTGCTCTTAGGACATTCTTTCGATTTGCACAACGTCGAAAAATATTGAAAAACAATCCACTTTCAGGTGTAACAGCACCTAAAGTCGGCAGGTTTATTCCTGTGTTTTTGACCGTTGATGAGACTTTTGCTCTTCTTGAGGCACCGGGAGAAAAGGACACCTATGCCCTTAGGGATCGAGCTATTTTGGAGCTCTTGTATTCCACAGGAATTCGAGTGTCAGAGTTGGTATCCAGGAATGTCGCCAATCTTGATTTCATCGAGGAAGTGCTTACGGTACGGGGCAAAGGAAAGAAGGATCGACTGGTGCCTGTTGGTCGTACTGCGGTTGAGGCGGTTCGGAGCTGGTTGCCACAGCGGTTGAAGCTTATAGAGCACCGGGCGGGAAGGGGACGTCCTGTTGAGAATGAAGCCCTGTTCCTTAATGGAAGGGGAAGCCGTCTGACGACCCGAAGTGTAGAACGATTGGTAAAGGCTTATGGGGAAAGGGTAGGAATTACCCAGATTGTGACCCCTCACGCATTGCGTCACTCCTTTGCCACCCACCTTTTAGAAATGGGGGCGGATCTGCGATCTGTTCAAGAGCTACTTGGCCACGCCAGTCTCTCGACCACTCAGCGATACACCCATCTGACTCTGGATCATTTGGCGGGTGTGTATGATAAATCCCATCCCTTATCAATCGAGGATATAGAGTAACAGGGCAGGGATGACCCTGTTCTATTAAATATTCAACTTTAACTATTACAAAGTGTACGAATGAAAATACGATCAACGACAATTCTGGCAGTGCGCCATAAAGGGCAGGTTGCCTTAGCTGGAGACGGCCAAGTCTCTTTAGGCAACACCGTAATGAAACATCAGGCACGTAAAGTACGGCGGCTCTATCATGATAAGGTTGTCACAGGGTTTGCCGGAGCAACGGCCGATGCTTTTACCTTATATGATAAGCTGGAACAAAAGCTTGAGCAATATAATGGCAATTTGATGCGCGCGTCAGTAGAACTGGCAAAAGACTGGCGGACCGATAAATTTCTCCGGAAACTTGAAGCTATGTTAATAGCTGTTGATGATGAGCACTCGCTGTTACTTTCTGGAACTGGCGATGTTATCGAAGCAGATCAGGGGATCTTAGCCATAGGCTCAGGTGGTCCTTATGCCCAGGCAGCGGCTCTTGCCCTCGTTGAACATAGTGATCTTGATGCTGAGGCGATTTGTCGTGAAGCGATGAAAATAGCGGCCAATATTTGTGTTTTTACTAATAATTCAATAATTGTTGAAACAATATGATCTCAAATCAGTCCCTGACCCCAAAAGAAATACTCGTAGAACTTGATAAATATATTGTAGGGCAGCCGGATGCTAAACGCTCCGTCGCCATCGCTCTTCGTAACAGGTGGCGGCGTCGACAGGTGGAATCACCTTTACGTGAAGAGATAGCGCCAAAAAATATTATTATGATTGGCCCGACCGGGGTTGGAAAAACAGAAATTGCCCGTCGGCTGGCCGCTCTGGCTCAGTCTCCTTTTATTAAGGTTGAGGCGTCAAAGTATACTGAAGTTGGCTACGTGGGGCGAGACGTTGAATCGATGGTACGTGACCTTGTCGACCTCGCAGTAAATATGGTAAAAGACGAGGAAAAGACGCGTATTCAAGGTGTGGCTGAAGCCAACGCAGAGGATAAAATCCTTGATGTCCTTTTACCACCTGGGCCAGCGAATTCCCAAGCCATTGGGCCTGAAAATGAACATTCTTTCACAATTCAGAACCCCGATTTACCGGTCAGAAAAGAAAACCCAGAAGAAAATACAACCAGGGAAAAGTTTCGACAAATGCTGAGAGATGGCAGGCTGGATGATCGTGAACTTGAGGTATCGTTGAGTGAATCCAAATCAATGCCTATGGTCGAGATTATGACAACTTCCGGAATGGAAGATATGCAATCTAATCTTCAGGATGCCTTCAGTAAACTTTTCCCTAAAAAGAAGAAAACTCGCAAGATGAAGGTGCCGGAGGCTTTGGAGGCTACCAAAAAAGAAGAGATGGAAAAACTGGTTGATATGGACAATGTCATCAAGGAGGCACTCCGGCGAACTGAGGATTCCGGTATTATTTTTCTTGATGAAATTGACAAAGTGGCCTCTCACGGTGGCGGTGGCCATGGCCCAGAGGTCTCCCGCGAAGGAGTCCAACGTGATCTCCTGCCTATTGTTGAAGGTGCAACGGTCAGCACTAAACATGGAATGGTTAAAACCGATCATATTCTGTTTATTGCCAGCGGGGCATTTCATACCAGCAAACCATCTGATTTGATTCCCGAATTGCAAGGTCGATTCCCCATCAGGGTTGAATTACACTCTCTGGGTAAGGATGAGTTTGTTCGTATTCTTACTGAACCTGAGAACGCCCTTATTAAGCAATATGTGGCGCTGATGAAAACAGAAGAGATTGACCTGGTTTTTCAAGATGATGCCATTGATGCCATTGCTGCAATAGCCGTTGAGGTCAATGAGAGGACCGAGGAAATTGGTGCAAGGCGTTTACATACAGTAATGGAGAGGGTGCTTGATATTTTATCGTTTGATGCTTCTGAGCGGGGAAGTGAAACATTTGTAATTACAGCAGATTACGTTAAGGAACGACTTTCTGAGATAGTAAAAGACCAGGATTTGAGTCGGTATATTCTGTAACATATCATGCAGCAGTCATCATCTGGAATGGAGAACACAGAATGTTTTTGAAATTTTTCGGCAAAAAGCCCGAAAATAACAGCCAGTCCCCTTCAAATGGTGGGGGGCTGGTTCATGGCATTGACCGCGAAATGAATTATTGCCCCTCCTGCGGCGATGAGTATCGACCTGATATCAAACACTGTGGTGCCTGCAATATCCCTCTTGTCAGTGGTAGGGAAAAGCTGGATATGGTAATGGCGAGCCAGGATGCCCTTAGCGAGAGGTCCATGAATATCTCGCCGGAGGATGAACTTGTCAGTATTCGTAAAGGGCCGCTCAAAGATATGAAAACCTTACAGAAAGTTTTTGCTGTGGAGAGGATACCTGCGATTTTGGCGGGCGATGACGGTGACTGTGCCAAGGGGTGCTGTGGTCCAGAGCTCTATTTGCAGATCAGAAAAGAAGATATGCAACTGGCCACAGAAGTACTCGCCAGGGAATTTATCAAAAGCACTGCACTTGACAGCCATGATCTGAGCAATGCCGATGCAGTGTTCAACCACCTTGACACAGAAACTGTTTGTCCAGCTTGTGGCTGCAGGTTTTCACCAACGGTTGGGGCCTGTCCGGAGTGTGGTCTCTGCTTTGAGTAGGTAAAGCACACCGCAGAATCAATTAGGTTTTGCTTTCTGTTCCCACCGTTTCTTTCTTGGTGTTAAGGCGATCGGTTTTTTTGAAAAAGTGATCGCCTTATAATTAAGAACTTCTTCTACCTGATCAGTGAGTTGTCGGCATGGCCTGATGGTCAGGTCCTTGAGAACTTCAATATCAACCTCGCCTCGACCCTGAAAATGGAGGGTGAGCAGGATCGGACAGGAGCCGTGAAACTGATACAGGATCTTTTTCACCTTTTCCATCTGCTGCCTTGAGAGCTTGTCTGCCTCGAGTTTGATTTTCGCTGAATCGGTGTATTTTTCTCTAGCTTCCTGAAGAGAATTAATTGAGTCTGCAATGATTTTTGGTCCTCGCTCATCCTTTTGTACAGTTCCCTGCACAATAATCGGGTCAGTTGAGGAAAGAATTTCTTCACATCGACTATAGGTATCTGGGAAGACAACGACTTCAACGGCCTCATAAATATCTTCGATTGCCAGGAAGGCCATTGGGTCACCCCTTTTACTTTTCAGTTTTTTGCATGAACGGATGAGTCCGCCAATTCTGACAGGCTGTTCATCTCCCCATTCATCAAGGTCCTTAATGGCACAGTCGGTAACCGTGTTTATTTCATGGATAGCAGTGTCGAGTGGATGGCCTGTAATATAGAACCCAACCGTCTCTTTCTCGTGGACAAGTCTTTTCCGTTCCTCCCATTCAGGGATATCAGGCATAGGTATAGTTGATATTTGTGGTTGGCTTTGGGCCTCAGGAGCAACAGAAAAAAGTGACATCTGGCCACTTTGGAGGTCACGTTGTACCGCTTTTGCCTGTTCCATAGCTTGATCAAGCACAGCAAAGTATTGTGATCGCTTGTAACCGAGGGAGTCAAGGGAACCTGATTTAATGAGACTTTCTATAACCCTGCTATTGACCCGCCTGGAGTCGACCCGATTACAGAAATCACTGAGTGAGACAAATTTACCGTTTTCTTCACGTTCTTCGATAACAGAATCGAGAGCCGATTCGCCAACATTTTTAACAGCAGCCAGACCAAAGCGGACCCTGTCGTCGATGACACTGAAATCTTTTATACTTTCATTGATGTCTGGAGGTAAAACTTCGATATTATGTTCTTTGCATTCATTAATATAGAGAACAACTTTATCGGTATTGTTCATGTCGCAGGAGAGAAGAGCGGCCATGAATTGGGGCATATAGTGTGCTTTCAGGTAGGCAGTCTGGTAGGAAACCAGTGCATAAGCGGCCGAGTGGGACTTATTGAAACCGTAGCCCGCGAATTTGGCCATGAGATCAAAAATATATTCTGCTTTGTCCTTCGGATGGCCGTTTTTTATGGCTCCGGCCATAAATTTGACCTTTTCTTCATCCATGACCTCAGCAATTTTTTTGCCCATTGCCCGACGGAGGATATCTGCGTCGCCAAGAGAATAACTAGCCAGAATATTGGCTATCTTCATAACCTGTTCCTGGTAGACAATCACGCCGTAGGTTTCTTCCAGGACATGTTTTATGTCCGGTAACGGATAGTTTGCTGTTTTCCTTAAGTGTTTGGTCTCGACAAAATCATCAACCATCCCTGAGTCGAGTGGTCCAGGACGGTAGAGTGCGACCAGGGCAATAAGGTCACTGAACTGTTCCGGGGCAAGTTTAACAAGCAGTTCCCTCATACCAGAACTCTCAAGCTGGAAAACACCCTGAGCATCACCACTGCAGAGGAGATCAAAGGTCTTGGCATCATCCATCGGGATGGTATCAATATTGAGATCAGTGCCGATATCTTTTTTGATATGTTTAAGTGCTTTATCTATGACTGTGAGAGTCTTCAGACCGAGGAAGTCAAACTTAATCAGACCGGTCATTTCAGTATGTTTCATATCATACTGGGTCAGCGTCTCCTCGTTGCTGCCTCTGCATGTCGGAACATACTGAGTCATGGGTCCAGGTGAGACAACTACTCCGGCAGCATGGGTGGAGGTGTGTCTGGCTAGTCCCTCAAGGGTTTTAGACACAGAGAGAAGTTCGGCAATTCGTGGATCGTAATCTGCCGATTCCTGGAGTTTAGGTTCTTCCACCATCGCTTTTTTGATGGTCATTTTGAGTTGATCCGGAATAAGCTTGGCAACTTTATCCACTTCACCAAAGGGGATGTCAAGAGCACGCCCAACATCGCGGATCACACCTCGGGCTTTCATGGAACCATAGGTGACAATTTGGGCTACATGGGCTGCACCACCATATTTTTGGCGGACGTAGTCTATGACTTCACCTCGCCGCTCCTGACAGAAATCTATATCGAAATCCGGCATCGATTTTCGCTCTATATTGAGAAAACGCTCGAAGATAAGGCCGTAGGGGATGGGGTCAATATTGGTGATGAGCATACAGTATGCGGCAAGACTTCCCGCTCCGGATCCTCTGCCGGGACCAACTGGAATTTCATGGTCCTTGGCCCAGGTGATGAAATCTGCCACAATCAGAAAATATGCAGGAAAACCCATAGTAATGATGACATCTATTTCCATTGTCAATCGATCAGTATAGATTTTTTCAATCTCTGCATTGAAAGTACTCGCCTGCCTCATCTGGTTAAATCTGTCTTTGAGGCCATCCCAGCAAGCAGTTTTAAACATGGAATCGAGACTTTCCCCTTCTGGTATAGGGAAGTTCGGGAAATAGTAGTCTCCGAAATCGATTTCAAGATTACAGCGATCAGCAATTTCCTGGGTCGTAGTGATTGATTCAGGGCAATGGTTGAAGCTTTTTTTCATAGTCTCAGGGGACTTGAAATAAAACTCGTCTGTAGAAAACCTGAAGCGTTTCGGGTCGTTTATAGTTTTTCCGGTTTGGATACAGAGTAACAGTTCATGGGCATGGGCCTCTTCTTTGTTGAGGTAATGGCAATCGTTAGTAGCGACGAGTTTAATACCCATTTTCGCTCCTAACTTTTTTAGCCCATCATTGACAGGTTGCTGTTCTGCAATTCCATTTTCCTGAATTTCAAAATAGAGACGGTCTCCGAAAATATCGTAAAGCTCTTTGGCTTTTTTTTCGGCACCGGCCATATCGTTTTTTCCGATTAAATAGGGGACCTGTCCATGCAAACAAGCAGTCATGGCAATGATACCCTCATTGTTCTCCCGGAGGACGTCCATGTCTATTCTTGGCTTATAATAAAATCCCTCGAATTGAGCGATACTGGCCATTTTCATCAAGTTTTGATAACCAGTATGATTCATGGCAAGGAGGACTATATGGTAGGCGATGTTGCCATCGACTACTTTTTTTAGTCGCATATCCCCAGGAGCGATATAAAGTTCGCAACCAACTATCGGTTTTATGCCGGCTTTTTTGGCCTTAGAATAGAACTCAAGCGCACCGAACATTGCACCGTGATCGGTAAGTGCGACGCTGTCCATACCGTACTCTTTACATTTTTCCAGCAGATCAGCAATACGAATAGCCCCGTCTAAAAGGCTGTATTGGGAATGAACATGGAGATGGGTGAATCCTGCACTCATAATTATTTTTTATATCCTTGTATGCTTTCGAGATGGGCGCCTGTGAGAATAGCACCTTTAAATATTGCCCCGGTTACGTTGGCACGGATGAGGTTGCTGCCGCTGAGATCTGCATCTGAGAGATCGCAGTCAGTAAGATTTGCCCCGGCAAGATTACTTCGGGAAAGATCCGCTCCAGCCAGGTTAGCACCAATGAGATTTGCCCGACGGAGATTGGTATCACGTAGATCCGCTCCAGATAGGTTGGCGCCGACTAGATTTGCCCCAATCAGTTGGGCTCCCCTTAAATCGACACCTGTAAAGCTACAGTCAGGACAATTTCGGGCAAGGCCTATAAGGGTTTGTATTTTATCCTCATTGGAAAGTGGAACGGCTTTGGGTGTACTCTGTCTTTTTACTATATCTTTAGTCTGTTGAGGGTCTGTAAGTGTTTCACCATATCCAGAAGATCTCGTACCAGTGTAGTATCTTGCACCGTTTGTAGTAAAAAATAAATATTGGTCCTTTTCTTCGATGAGCTTGTAACATTTCAGATCCCCAAAATACCAGACATCAAATTTCATACAGAGCAGATTTTCCGGGGTAATGCTCCATTTTCCCTTGTCTTCATCACCCTGGAGACTGGTCGCAGTTAGGTGTCCATTTGACTGGTACTGAACCTTCGCATCAAAGTCGATTGCTTCAAGATGGAAATTGTGGTCAGCGAGTAACTCATGGAGTTGCTTTCCAGTGAGAGGCTCACCTCCGTCGGCTATATATTGGTCAATCGTGACGGGCGCACAAGCGCCGAGAAACACGAGGACAATTAATGAATACAAACAACTTAGTCCATATTTCACTCAGGGGCTCCTTAAAAAATAATCTGAGAAAAGTTATTAAAAACTAGAACATAAAAAAGTTAATAGCACAGAAAAAACGTTTTTGCACAAGAATTATTCAATGCAAAATAATGTGAATATTCGATGTGAATACAGATATATGCAGCTTTAAGGGTAGTGTAAGCATGGGTCGAAGTATGTGATTGAAGTCTTGATGAATGAACAGATAGACCATCTATAACTGGAAGGTATTGTCTCGATGGATCATTTAACATGCAGTGAAATTTATAATAATTCTTAGGTTATTCAGTTTCTTCAGCGTCTCTATTTTTTTCTTCCCTTTTTAGCTCACGCTCGATGTTAAATCGTTCTTTAATTTTTGCGTATGAAACAAGCTGTACCTCACGATCTGAAGGGGTGAGAAAGGACTCTAGTTTTGTTTTTAGTATAACAGGATTGAGTTCAGAGTTGATGGAGATAACCCCTTCCATTATTATTTTCTGTAGTAGAAGTTCTTGATTTGTGCGCTCTTTTATATTTGATGCAAACGGAAGGAAGAAAAAATTTGAAAAAATCAGGCCGTAAAGAGTCGAAGTAAGGGCAATAGGAATTGCCTGCAAGATGATCGAGGTATCACCAATACCACCTAGCATTGTAATAAGACCGACCACTGATCCAACGATTCCAAAGGCAGGAAGATAGTCAGCAATTGATCGCAATACCCTTTCGGAATCTTCTCTTCTTAGGCGGAAAAAGTACATCTCTGTGTTCAGAATATCCCGGATCTGGTCAATTTTATAGCCATCAACTAGACACCCAAGAGCCCTTCTGAGAAAAAGTATTGTTGTTTCATTTTCCTTATCTTGCAGGGAGAGTATCCCTTCCATCCGAGAACGGATTGATAAATCGATAAGAATGTTGATAATATCAGTTTCCTTCATGATAGGTTTACGATAAGCGGCTCGCAGAACCTTGCTGACGATTCGTAACTGTTCAAACTTGAAACTGATAAGCGTCGCTGAAAATGTGCCGCCACAGACTATTAAGAGGCCGGAAAGGTTAAAGTATAGGCTGACATTTCCGTGAAGAACAAAACCAACCACGAAAAGTGCGGCGCTTAAAATAAGTCCTATAAGATTTTTATTTTTCATAACATATTGTGATTGTATTATTTTAAATTGCTGACTGTGGCAGGCAATGGTTTTGGCAATCTTTTAGAAATAATTATCTCAACTCTACGATTTTTAGCGCGATTTTCTGCTGTGGTATTGGCCACTATAGGCCTATAGGATGAATATCCACTGACCACAAATTGATTCGGCGCCATGTGTATTTCATCAATTAGAAAGCGAGCCACCGAGCTGGCTCGTGCAACAGAGAGTTCCCAATTTGAAATAAATCGGTTGGAACGCATCGGTAGGTTGTCAGTATGACCGACAACATTGATCATATAGGGTGTATGCTGTATGAAAGAGACGACTTTTTGTAGTGATGCTCTCGCTTCCCCGGACAATTCACTCTCACCGAGGGAAAACAATAGATCACCAGTAAGAATAATGCGCACGGTTTTGTCTGGAACGATATCTATAGATGCGAAATCATCAAGTTTATTGTTTTTCAGAGTCTCCTGGCTCATAATGTAGATTTCCTGAAACTGGTCAGTAATTGCTGGAACTGGTTCTTCTACCACCACAGGTCGAGGTGCAAGTTCTGTATCAGGAGGGGATGGAGTCGCAGTTGGTGGCCTTGTGGTCTTTGAAGATAAATCTTTTTCCTTCTCATCAAGCTGGGCAATTGTATCAGGCTGAACAGTTTCGCTTATGTGTTGCATAGGTTTCTGATTTTTCTCAAGCGGTTTTTGATCTGTCTTTGTTTTGATCTCTTTTCGATAAACCGCGTCAGGATCAATAGACTCAATCTCAACTTGTTCTACCTTTTTAACAGTTCCCCCAGTAATAAGAGGGAGGCTAGGATGTATTGGTGCAAAAGGAAATGACGCTCCACTGGAATCGAGGGATTGCAGTGCTTCTGTAGTATCTCCTCCAATGATTTCAGGTGTCTTTTTGACGAGGAATTCCTGGTTGGCCGTCTGGTAAACGAACATAGAGAGAAACAGAACAAACATGGTCATCATCAGATCAGACCAGGCAATTGACCAATGGGATGCCCGCGGCAAGGAGGGGGTAAAGGTGTTATCTTCGATATGAAAAACCGTATTGCTAGGAGCTCTTCTATCGATATTTACGAGATGTGCAGAATACCTGTTTTTGGCTGAGCCTGCAGGGAAATCATCAATTTCCAAGAAACCTTGTTGAGAAGAATCAGAGGGGGAACGTTCTTCGTGTGAGGTTGTTTCGGTCATTATATCTCATTTAGTTATGGCCAAACTATCTAAAGAGAAAGGCTGTAGTGACATCTTCAACTGTGGATGGTGAAGGGGTCGGCTTCAATTTATCTTATCGCGAAAAAGAGCAACAAATAAAGAAAAATTTTGGGGAACAAATGATGAATTGATCCATCATGAAGGTATGCTTGCTGTAAAAGTATTTCTTTTCAACAAACAGTTTTTTTGAATTCCTCAAGACCAATTCTTTCAATGAACCGTGATGCTCGTTCCTTTTTTCGTGCGTTTGTTCTGTAAAATTCAACACATTTATTAATGAGTAAAATGGCTTCGTCGTCTGATAGGTCAGTGGTAAGAATATCTCCAACTCTGGCACGGTTCCCTGAATGGCCACCAAACGATAGTGTCCAGCCATGTTTTTTCCCAAGCAGCCCAATATCTCGAACAAAGTTTTCGGCACAACAAAACTGACAGCCTGAAACACCAATTTTAAGTTTGGCCGGCAATTCTTGTTCTGCCAAAAGTTTTTCAATTCGTCTTCCAAATCCAAGGGAGTCTCGTACTCCAAATTTACATACCTCGGTTCCCGGACATGCCTGGACATAATGGAGACAAAGTTCTGTGGCTCTGCCTGGTTCCATGCCCAGATCCTCATAGATTTCCTGGAGATCTTCTTCCTTTAAACCAACAAGTGCGATGCGCTGACCTGATGTTAGTTTGACAATCGGAATGTCGTATTTTTCAACCGCGTCAGCAATTGCTTTCAGATGATTACGTTCAAGCAAACCACAAGGAATACGCGGTACTATTGCATACGTTTTTTTGTCTCTTTGTAAGATGGCATTTTGGGGTTGGATAAGTTGCATAGAATTTCTCCTGAAAAACAAAAAAACATTCAATAAAAATAATTGCTATAGGTTGACGACTAGGCAGTCGTTGTTCTCAGCAGCGAAGTGGAAACACGAGGAAAAATATTCTCAATTGAAAGATGTGCACAGAAAACAAAGGATAAAAAGTACTAGAAAACAGGCTTGAAGTCGAAGAAATGCCTGGTTTCCAGCCGTCTGTATGTGTGGGTTTCCCCTCGAGCAACAAAAGATCTTGTTATAGCGCCATTGGGTGTAAAGCGGACACCTTCGAGAAATTCGCCGTCGGTAATACCAGTTGCAGCAATGGCTACTTCTTTACTTCTTATAAGATCTTGAGCGCGAAATATTTTGTCAAAATCAGTAATTCCGTGTTTTGTTGCCTCTTTTTTGTCACGATCATTTTCGTAGAAAATTTTACCCTCAAAATAGCCGCCTAGACAACTTATGGCGGCGGCTACCACTACAGCCTCAGGTGCATAGCCATAGCCAATATAAATATCAGCTTTTTCGCCGGTTATCGCAGCGAGGCAACCTGATACCTCTCCCTCATCAATTAATTTAATACGGGCACCACAGCTACGAACCTCATGAATCAGCTGCTTATGTCGCGTTTGATTGAGGATGCAAACAGTTACATTCTCAGTATATTTTTTGAGAGCCCTTGCAACACGTTTAACATTTAGAATGGGTGGTTGGTTGATGTCAATGACTTCACCTACCTGTGGCCCGACCGCAATCTTATACATATTGAGATTGGGCACAGATTGTATTGATCCCTCTTTGGCAATAACTGCATAAGATGTGGAGTTGTTCTTACCGTCAGCAGCGGAGCGATAGGCTTCGAGTGCAATAGCCATGAGGTCGGTTTTGTGCCCACCTTTACCAAGGATGGTTGGTAGTTGAAAGGTTTCAGGGCGGTTTAAGAAACGGTCATTTATTAGAACACCTTCGATAGCCAGTCGGTTCAACGTTTTAGTGATTGCTTTTCGGGTTTGATTGAGTATATCGATGTGGTCACCAAGTCCCTGTAATCGAGCGGCTGTCAAGGCTGCAATCTCAGTTGCTCGAACAATTTCCATTCCATAATTAGTATCCATAACAGTTTTTCAGAAAAGGTTTATAAGAGAGATGAATGAAAACCATTCTGCTCACCACATTCAAATAATCGTTGCAATATTGCGTCTCGTTCTTGCATAAGTTTTTTGCCGGCTATTGTGTCTTTGATTTTCATGGGCCGGCGAAACTCTTCAATAAGTTCAATATCTAGGGGAGCAGATTCAAGTTTTTTTTCAGCTTCTTTAATTTCGTCGGGAGTGGGTAAAATAATGCCGTACAATTGATGGGGTGTGTGAACCAAAGAATGTCCACGATTGTAGTAAGCAGCAGCAAATCCACCATCAACGTTAATGGCCACTCCATCTTCACTGGCCATCTGAACACCTTTTTTATAGTTTACTGGTGTATGACCGAAGATAACCCTTTGCACGCCAAATTCTTGTTGCATTTTTTTCTTAAAGGTACTCGTCTGCATATTGTCCTGCCAGAAAAGACTTCTCTCTATATGTGTGGATTTGTCTGTTAAAAAATATCTCTCAAATGTCTTCATTGCATGTTTGCCAAAAAAAGGTGATTTTGGACCACACCATAAATAGAAAAAGAGAGCTTGATCGTCTTTGTTCTGTTTTTTTCCTTGGAGATAATTTCCTCCAACTCTAGCAATAGTATCCTGAATAAAATTTAGTAAATTCTTGCCCTTACGAGCGAGAAATTCTTCGAATTCTCCGTCCGAGGTAGAGGGAACCAACGCATGAATATTAAGAAAGTTATTCTGGATATGATAGGTTTTCCCTTTAGTAAAGAGGAATCGAAGAAGCCTTTTGAGATGTCTATTGGAGGTGAACTGTCTGGTCAGATCATCTATTATCTGAGTTTCCTCTTCATTGAGTTTTCCAGGAGAATTGTGGTTTATTGTTGGGAAATGAGTGTCGTTGAGACCTTCAGTTTGATTTAATTGCAGCATTTTAGCTAATCGATCTAGCCAGAGTCGTGAACTCATCTCATATTGTGGAAAATTGCGTATGGTTTGCTCTTCAATTTTAAATTGGATTATAGCAAGAGCCTTCTCCATGGAACGACCCTTGTCAGTTTTAGCCTTAAATTTACCGGTTGCCTTGCTAACCGGGTACGTACGTTCTGCAAATTCGGCTAATTTTGTTGTATCAAACCGCAATCTGTCGAGGAATTCAAAATGATCATAGCGACAAGTGATTCTCAAGGCCTCTGCTACAAGGGAACGATTTCCTGAAGCGGCCCCCATCCATAGGATATCATGATTACCAAACACATAATCGACTCCGTTACGATAGAAAGGGGAAGAGAGTATTCTGAGAATTTTATCGGGCTGAGGTCCCCTGTCGAACACATCACCTAAAACTTGAATTCGGTCAAGCAGGACTTGGCGAATAGCATGGGATAAATGTGAAATCAACCTGTCGGCAATAATCCTTTCTTCAAAAATGGGATCTGGTACCGGTAACCCTGACAAGAGACGGTTGATGACGTCCCTGAATTCAGGTCGAAAAATTTCCCGTTCCTGGGAGCGAATATTGGTAAGTTTGTATTTAAGTATTTCAACCAGACAAAGAATTACGTCCTGCATATCCATCTGGATTCCATGGTCATGGAAATAATGCAGTTTTCTGACAATTTTAGTTAGGTATTGGATTTTCTCAGAACTAAATGTATTGGGTAAAGCTTCCTTGCAGGTTTGGTACAGCATACCAAACCTGCCTCTAAGAATAGATTTAAATCGATCGCCTTCCCCATGAAGATCACTAATCCACAGGGTAGTGGGGATATTTGAATTAAGTTCAAGATCGAGATCGAGTAGTTTGTTAGAAAGTTTATCAATTTCACTGACTCTGATTTTGGCGACCTGATTGCGAATATCATCGGGTTTGGGAAAAGGGCACATGTTCTCACCTATAAGACAGGAAGGAAAAAATGAAAGTTGCCAAACTAAAAGCCAAAAACTCAAGTTTCTAGATATATAAGCTTGAGCCTAATAATATGCTAATATAGCAGAAGATGTTTGAATTGCCTAGGAAATCGAAAAAATGAGTCAAAGAAATAAACTAAAATACAAAAAACTTTAAATAAAAATGAATTGTAAAAAAAAGGAAAAATGATTTCAAAAAGTTGTCTCAGAACTCTTCTTAAAGAAGTTTTACTGAAATAGAAACGAAAAAAGCCCCAAACACATACGTGTTTGGGGCTTTTTTTATAAAGAAACGGCGGTGACCTACTCTCCCACACAGTCGCCCGTGCAGTACCATCGGCGC
>Ga0209692_10001323_pt1 | contig 35007 bp, 38 predicted proteins | sample tdDd472_FD_187129 | JGI IMG/M metagenome (GOLD analysis project Ga0209692, IMG submission 187129) | Marine sediment microbial communities from the Atlantic coast under amendment with organic carbon and nitrate - tdDd47.2 (SPAdes)... | ecosystem: Environmental > Aquatic > Marine > Coastal >...
CAGGTGGGACTTGTACCTATTGCTGGTACTCACCCACTGGCTAGCAATAACCAATTTCTTCCCGGTGAACGGGATTTCCGAGGTTGTGGATTTATCTCGGCACGACTGGAAACATCTTGGATGCAGCTAACCATCTCCCTTGCAATTTTATGCATATGTATTGATTAACCCGCCACTCACCGGTCTTCGTATTCTGTTGACCAATGACGTGTCCACCGTTTTGATGGCATCAAAATAGAAAAAATCGTCAACATATTTAGTATCATATCTCATTGCTGTACGTTCAGTCAGTAATGTGTCTGTAGGATAGTAACACCAGTCAACTTCTATCCACTCATCGTCAAACTCACGTCTGTATGCTGTCCAGCCGTGTCCTCCCAGCAGTGGGATATCTTCTTCGAGCTCAACAAATCCACCATAGGTTCGGAGTCGCTCCATGGGAACTCCGGCATGGAGTGCCAAACTGTGGAGAAGAAATGCACCGTCCTCACAATCACCGCTCTCCCTGAGTAGGGTTAGGGTTGGGATGGCCCAGTATTCGTTCATGCCATAGTTGTTGATATCGAGAGTATATTCTATGTTTTCTATAACCCATTGCTCTATCTTATATATTTTTTCATCATTGCTGTCGGAGCTGTCCACAATAGACTTAGCAAGCCTCGCAATATTTGGGTTATAAAGTTGCAGATATCGCTCGTAATCGTCACCTGAATCGGAATCGATACCCGTATTCCGGTTAAACTGAAACAGCATGATTTTGAATTTATATTGTAGGTTGAGTAACTGAGCAAGGGGAAAGAACGAAGAATCGGGAGATGGAATGATTTCCCATATATTTGAGATACTCCTTTTTTGAGGAGAAGGGAGGAGTCTTTGCACATCCTCCATAGTTAAGCCGAGAGAAGGCGCTAAAACACTGCCATTAAATTGCATTGCAGAGGAAATAGGTTCTATTCTCATGAGGATACTTTGACTTGTAAAGAATTAAGATTCCTTTAATATCTAGGTAGCCTGGATCAAAAACAGCGGTTCTCTCAACAAAGTCTTACGCTCGACCCTGACAATCTTGTTTAAATATAGAGCCTGTTATTCTCGAGGTAAAAGTATGTAGTATGAGCTATGAAGCAATTCCTGTGCCATTGAATAGTTAGGTGTGCAAATTGCATGAATATGGTATCAATTCGTCTGATTGATATACTGATTGACAAATTGTGAACACGAAAGAGTGTTTTTTTCCGAAAAAAAAGAAGTGATATTCCGGAAATACGGTCGGCGATTGTTGTATCATGACTGAAGAAGCATCCATCAATGATTCATAACCATACCGCCCCATAGTTTCTACGACCGACAGAGTAACGTCATTCATAGCTATTATACGGAGCAGCTCCATTCCGGGCACTGTCCACTAGGCTTGGCCAAGAAGAACAACCGCTGCCAGCCCCTACAAAAAGGTTTATTAAAAATGCTGAGTAGCCGTGCGTTTTCCCGCAATCCCATACCCCGCAAGGATCTTCGACGAACGGCATTGTTTGCTGGCCGAGCGACGCCGAGCAACTGGACACCCCAGAGAAGGCCAGCCTCGACGAGCCCCATAAACGCCCCAGAGTGCCAATTTCACCCCTACAATGGCCACCATAATCGGCGACTCCCCGACGTCCGGCTCTGGCTGTTTTTCGTCACTTGCTGCATGCACCCTAGCTCCGCTGGCCCTGGTTTCTGAAGGCGAATAATCGTTTGGAATAATTGGAGGAATGGGAATGACAGGATGTTTTTGGGGTGGTTTTCAAGCCGTCCAGATATGCTTTTTCCACATCAAAAATGTACTGCGTACATAATGTCAATTCCTACACTGATTTTCTAAATGCTTTGATTGAGACCGTCGTGTCCGAACTTTGGAGGTGATCACTCCTTACATCCTTACCATGGTTGCCGTTTAGAGATGACTTAATATGGCGCTATGAGACGATCGCCATAGCTACTCAAACCAATGATGTTGCTTTAGCAAGCAGTAGACTTATCACTAATATTTTTGAATTGTAAAAGGTATTTGTGATATGACACTTACCACATTCTTCGAACAGTCTCTTTCTCATGTTTAATATTTGTACCAACAAGACGCTCCCACAAAAAAAGTCCAGAAAAATTTTCCACCTTCGTTGTTGGCACCAAAAAGTCCTCCAGTGGTAAATTTGAGCTATCGTTAGGCATGATAAAGGACCACATGCGAAGTTTTCCTCTATTATCTTCTGTTAATATGGATTTAAAAAACGCATGAGGGATTGGTAAGGAGACTTCATTGTCATCTTCTGCTCCAATCATTTTAACCTCAACGTCAAAGTAAAAGATAGGGCCACAGATAACGTATGTCTCTAGAATATGCTTTCTAGCATCTAACCCCCTTACTGCGACCTCAAGTTTTTTCCATATTTTCCTATTAAAAGTAGGTCGTTGTGGTGACATATTCGACAGAAGAAAGGTTTCACTGTTTTGAATCTCTGCTTCTATTTGATTTGCACTGGCTATCAGATGGCCACGATCATAACCAGACCCTCTATAGTCAACCAGGTCAGCTCTAAAAATGTCAGCGATTCGATAGTCTGGTCGGAAATTGTCAGCCCTTTCAATATCAGATTTATCTGGATCTACAATCTCTAAAGCCCATTTTGCTTGTCTAAAGTAATATGAATATCCTAGAACATAATGCCTGTTAAACAATAGTAGGTCAGCAGCAGGAGCGCCATACCTCGTTTCAGGTCTTAAACTTGGCATTTCGAACATACTCCCCTCCATTTTTTGTGTAAGCGTATTTGTTGTCAGGAGCCAAATGTATTACCCAGATGTTACATATTTTGTCAAATGTATCTTATCTGGGGACTGAATTATGCGAGAAAGTTGTCGCCAAGACAATTTGCTGAAAACCAAACCTTACAGTTTCATAGGTATCAACGCCAGTATCAAAAAAATTTCTCTGGTCACACTCCGGTCGTTCTGGAAAAAATTACAACTAGAAAGAAACTTCACTCAAAATACCCCAGAGAGTAGAAGTCGAGAAAGAGACCGGCCTGAAGAAAACAACTAAAAAGATCGAATGGGTTGAGGGCGGGCAGGAATTAACGGGAGCAGTTAAAATAAAGTAGATCAATTCTATCCGTCAACAAGGTATTAATCACCGAAATCACCTTTTCAGAGACATTACCATTGACCTTGAGTAACGAACGTGGTATCCATTTTGCTCCGCAGAGTATGCACCCGTAGCTCAGCTGGATAGAGCACCGGACTTCGAATCCGGGAGTCGTAGGTTCGAATCCTACCGGGTGTACCAGTAATTTAAAGGACTTACGACCTAGCAAATAAGTCCTTTTTCGTTTTTTCGACCCTCCTGCTACCGACAGAAAGTATGGTTGAGTATCTACCGGTAATATAGCCTTCCATCTCATCTCTCATTTATTGTGGCAATTAACGGGTCTACGCCAAAGAAGGGGGATAGACAATTTTCCCAGTCATTTGCATTGATCAAATATTTGTTTATTTTACCCGCATAAAATCCTTACTCGCAAGCGATAATTTTCGAAATTTCTAAAGCCGTAAGCTCTTCTTTGGATGAGTTTCATTTTACGATGAAATCCTTCTACAATTCCATTACTTCTATAATAGCGAAACATACGGGCAATTGGGTTCAGCCAGTTTGACAAGCTCTTGCCCAGAGTTTGTATTGGTCGAAAAGGACTCGCTCTGAGCATCCCCACTTTATTTAGTAAGTCGCGCACCAACTTTCTGCAAAACTCTGGAAGTTGCTGCCAGAAAATCCACAGATTTCTGATAGCAGGCTGCTGCTCAAAATATCGATCAAACTTCTCCTTCTTCAAAGGAGTAAGATTTACCGGTTTAGTATACATTACCCTAATCAAGCCACCTCGTCCCCAGGCCAAGTTATCTTCATCTATCATTTGGCATTTTTTTGCAAAATGTTGATTGACGAGCTTTATGACATGAAACCTGTAGGTGACTATTTTTGCGTTGAAAAACCATTTTTTTACTATTTTACATTAAGGAGCATGCATATCCATGCAGACATGTTTCACCCTCTTGCGTCCTTGTAACTTTTTCAAAAAAGGCTGTAATTCAGATTCACTGGGTCCAGGTGAGATATCGATGACGCTGTGTTTCTCAAGATTGCACAATGTTGTTACAAAGTCAACTTTTCTGCTAAAGCGATACTCGTCTATGCCGATGATCCTGGGACAGAGTCGGTTCTTCCGGTGACTAAACCCACTACCACCGGCAGTACACTGCCAACGGTGGTAGCACCGTTTGTGCACTTGCATTGTAATTGCTCCTATTGTGAGGGTTGGGACGGAGAAGGATTGCTCAAAGCAGAAATGCAATTAAAAGTTTCAAATTGCGTTACCAAAATTTCTGATTGCGTGATCAACGCCACCTTATTTTTCCGGAATAGCGGACAGAGAGGCGGAAAAACAGACAACAATTTATTCTCTGAAGATTCTGTGTTTTGCCTATCGTCTCGGAAAATTAAGCAAAATTGACTGGCGCTAAACAGGTACGAATTTTGCAATACATATTATTAAGTTCATGCCACAATGTGTTAGTTCGAGAGAACATTTTGGCATTCTTCTTTTTCTTCAAACTTGAAATCAAATGTAGATCATCCCAAAAGAGGTAATATGGGTAAAATATCTTTACTATTGATTGTTCTAGTACCTGCCCTATATTTGTATATGGTAGTTATAGCCAAGGTGACCATGACTGAACCAGTTGTTATGCTTTTGATTGGAACTTTTTTAGTTAGTTTTGCTAATATAAAGTTCAGCAAAGAAAAACAATAATTGAAGTTCATGAAAATTACACCCAGAAAGAGCGAACGGTTAAAAGTGAAAACCGGTATTGCAAATACTCCTGCTGGAACTTGTCAAATCGTCAATGTCACCCCTGAAGGCCTTTCATTCAAATGTTTGAAGAAATGGTCTTTTTCACAAGAATGTTCATTAGATATATACGATACTTCAGGCCTGAGCCTTGAGCAGTTGCAAGTCAAAAAAATCTGGGAAAAAATTCCTAGCAGCCAAAGTTCACCATCACAATTTTCGACGATAGTCGGAGTGGCGTTTCATAATCTATCACCTCCACAAAAAGAACAGCTCAATTTGTATATTCGGCAATTGGAAAAATTGCAAAAGTAAGATCATTTAAGATTACATTCTTTTTGGTGGACATCTCGTACAGACTGACTGTTCCCACTTCGGAACACCAAACCTGACCACACCTAACTCTCAGATTGCTCCAGATTATCTCGGGAGAGATCCTGGAAATATCTTCCTAGTTGTCTGAAATTTTCTCGTTCAAACTGACAACCTTTTTATGGGCACATATACCAGTCAATACATAGGTACATGTGTCAACTTGTGTCTATCTCTATTGGGTATTAGTTTTATACAATATGAGGTGATGACAGATGAACTGGATCAATAACTTTTTCTTTCTTTTCGTCACTTAGCATGGTTTTACCCGGGAAGCATGGGTCACAAATTTTCGATGTCCGTTCAAAGATTGTCTGGAAACTGATATAAGTTGATTTTTTTAGTTTCCAAGTAAACTGAAGAGTTGCTTGCAGATGGTAAAAACATGTGCAGCGGATCACCCACGGCACATGTGAAATTCAGAGTGAAATCAGTAGATTTTCCGCTTACCAAAACCGGAACCGATAACATTGAAACTGTTCTCAACAATGAATAGTGCGTTTGGGTCCACACCAAACACCTTATCTTCAAGCCGCTTGAGTTGAAGGTTGTTGGTTACCGTCATGACCATCTCTTTTTCTTTACCCGAGTAGGCTCCCTTTGCTTTTAACAGGGTTGCTCCCTGCTTCATATCCTTAACAAGGACATCAACGATTTCTTGATGAAATTCACTGAGGATATAGACAATTTTGCGCTGGCTGAACAGGGAAAGGACCTGCTCAAGAGAAAGTGTGCTCACAAAGGTGAGAATCATCGAGGCAATGACAATATCTGCATTATACTGGGTTGCAACCACAGTAAACAGAAGGACATTGTACAACATAAAAAACTTCCCGACACCAAAGTTGAACTTCTGGTTCAGGATAATTGCCACCGTATCGAGCCCACCACCGGACCCCCGGGAACGCAGGATAATCCCAGTACCGATACCACAGATGACCCCGCCTGCAACAGCGGCGTAGAATTGTTCCAGGATGGCGAAGTCAAGGTTAACCACCTCAGTGAATAGAGTCAGCATACTGACGCCATAGAGGCTGTAAAAGAAGTAGCGCCTACTGAGAAAAACCCAGCCGACAATAAAGAGTGGAATATTGAGTAAAAAAAACCAGATGCCCGGAGAAAGCGTTCCAGTTTTATAAAAAATCAACAGACTGGTGCCGTATAATCCACCAATTATGAACTTATGATGAACCAGAATAGATTCGGCACCAATTGCAAAAAACAAAGCTCCAGTGGTAATGAGCAAAAGGTTCCAAAGAACCTGACGAATGGTATTTTCTGTTTTCATGGCAAGCTTCGCGAAAAGTGGAGTGGCAGGAATATTGGTATAATTTCCCAAAAAATCATTATAATCTCTATAAATTGTTAGATAGAGTTTAGCAACTACAAAAGATTTTTTCTGTCTCTTCAGATCTCAGCCTGATCAGATTTTGAGGTCAGACTATTTCCCCATCTAGCAATTAAATTGTTACCCAATGAGCAGGTAAGGGTTAAGGTTTGGCCTATTGACATAAAAAAGACATTACACTGGACTGAATCGTTTTTTAAAATGTGCCCTTCGGGAAATTATTTTATAGAAATAATCAGTTAAAAACTGCTCAGGAATAGCCTTAAGGAGCAGATGTAACAAGCTGGTCAAGATTGCCATTGCCCGAAAGTGGCAGACTAGATCAGAAAAAACAGAGGTTGGAAAAACGGCATGGCATCAAGCTGTAGGTGCTTTTTGTTTCACTGACCAATTTGTACACCCCATGTACAACCATTTTCTCTTTTAACTCATTAATTAATTGATTTGATGTACCCCGACCTCACCGTCTGATTAACAAACCGCCACCTCTATTCTTGCACAATCTCTCAAACACAGCCCTAACCATAACCTAACTCTGGAAGTTCCTGGCAGAAAGTCCAAAGCTTCATGACTGCAGGGCGTTGTTTAAGATATCGTTCAAGTTTCTCCCTCTTCAGAGCAGTAAGGTTTTTCGGTTTGATCCTCTTCTACAAGCCTCCGCATGCTGGACATTACGTTTCTTTTTATTAGACAATTACAAGACAAACCGGGTTGAAGGTAAGTACTTTTCTGATTGAAAAGTCAACTCAGCCTGTTAATATTCTTTCCATAGATTGATCTCCTTTCTATAAGGGAGAAACCATATTCAGCAGCCAAAGAGGAATTTCCCCAACTAGCCCCAATACATTTTAAAAACATACAGGAACAGCTTTCTATCAATAAAGGTGGTTGGTTATGCAAATCGAACTCACTCAGGAGCGGCTAGAGTTTCTAGAAAAAGATTTCCATAGGGGATTTATTGAATACTGTGGAATCCGGGCCTCAAAAATTGAATTGGGAATTTTTGAATCAACTTTAGAAATTGGCGAAATTCACAAAACCCAGGATAATTTTATTCATGCCGGCTTAATCGCGACCATGTCTGATCATACAGCCGGATATGCTGCCTACACCCTTGTGCCTGATAATATGAGGATATTGACCATAGAATTTAAAATTAATTTTTTAAAACCAGCCTATGGCAATGCCTTAAAATGCAAATCTGAGATCATCAGCCAAGGCAAACAAATTATCGTAGCTCACTCCGCTGTATTTGATATCAGGGCAACTCATGAAAAAATGGTTTCTAAAAGCACCATCACTTTGATGGCTCTAGATGCTGGGAAACTTGAAATACAGAGCTCCCAATAAGCGTATGCCGCAGTAAACCCTAAATCGGAGAATTATTGATGTCCCCACCTATCTACGCCCTTAATCTTTTCAACGTTTCGAACAAGGACGAATATTTAGCCTATTCGCGGAGATCGGCTCAAGAGGTCAAAGCTCACAATGGACGCGTCGTAGCCCTGGGAAAATTTCGTGCAGCTATCGCTGGAGACATCACACCACGCAGTGTTTTTATACTTGTTGAATGGGCCTCACAGGAGGCATTTGACAGCTACCTCAATAACCAAACCCTTGCCGATCTACACCAGCACCGCACCGATGGAACAAGCTGCTACATTTGGCAGACATTTGACAAACTCGATGACCTCAGGCCAATTCTTAAAGAAATGAAGGACTGAAATGACAAACAACAAAATCACTGAATTGCTAGCAAAGTATGTTGAGGGCAAGGATTTAGATAGATACAAAATTCTTGAGGAAATCTATTGTCAGACGGCTACGGTCTCATTTGAAATAATCGCTGATAACATACACTTCCCGAGTGAAATATACGGCAACGTTGAAATAGCAAAAATACTTTCAGCAGAGTTTAACAAGAAATATGATTTTATACGGACTTATTACCTTTCCAGCCATTTTCCAGACATTGACAGCTTACTAATATCTCAGCAGAATTGGCTAGTAATCATGAGAGACCAAACAAGTGGCAATATCCGTATTGGAACAGGTTATTATAATTGGGAGTTTGAAAGCAAAAAAAGGACTGAGTATAAAATAAAGCATCATAAAATATTCATCTACACAATGCTTGAATTACCAGGTGAATCTTTAGGGCTTCTACATGACTTACAAAGAAAATTTACATATCCATGGATAGAAAAAGAAGTTGTGGTTCAGTCACTTGAACCACTTGACGACTTTAAAACTATCACCAATTACCTAAAATAAATGTATTCCAGAGCGTAAAATAACAGGAGAGTTTGCCAAGACAACATCTTTCATGTCACGATGCATTTTTGTTATGTTAAGCGCTGCATGAAGGGAACCATTCGAGACAACGATTAGATGTTCGTACATTCTTCTTGTGAGATCACCTCAGGCAGGCAAGCCATATAGTGTAATTATTCCAAGAGAGATAAACATTAAAATGCTGAGCAAAAAACTTATAGATGATTTTTTCACTCAAAGCAGAGAACGAAGTGCAGAGATATGTTCCGGACCAACACCACAGCATCCGCCGATGATCGTCGCGCCCCGACGACGCCAATCATCCGCAAAGGCGAGATAACCAGTGGGATCGAGGTCCGAGCGTATTTCATGAATGGTCGAATTGGCCTCCGCTTTCTTTTGCAGAGCGGCGAAGGCATTGGCGTAAGCGCCGACCGGTAATTCGGTGCCGAGCCGACTTAATTCACCTAGAGCCGTCTCGATCGCAAGCGCCATGACTTCCGGTTGACTACAGTTGAACAGAATAGCCCCCGCTCCCAACTCAGCCGCGCAACGAACCGCGTCGACCACTCGCTCACCGGAACGCAAACGCGAAACATCACCCTGCGGCGCATCACCGTCCAACAGTGTGTAGGCAAACCAGCTTGGCCTATCGTCCCCGATAAGGGCAGCCCCGACCGCCTCCGCCTCCGCGATAGACCCCAGGGTCTCGGCAAGCCAAAGGTCAACATGAGGATCCAATGCATCGATCAATACCCGCAACAAGACCTGTGCCTGGCTCGGAAGGAAGAGATCCGGCCGGTACGAACCAAAAACCGGCGGCAACGAGCCCGCAACGCGACAGCCATATGTAGCTGCGGCCTCAGACGCGAGGTGGCCAGAGAGCGCAGCCAAAGCATTGCCGTTTTTAGCAAATCGCTCTTCACCTATGTGAAAAGGAACAATGGCGTAACTGTTAGTTGTTAAAACATCACTGCCGGCCGCAGCAAAAGCTTCGTGCGCCTGCCGCACAAAATGAGGCGCCTCCATAAGCGCAAGTGCTGACCATTCAGGCTGCCGAAAGGGCGCTCCCATACGCAAAAGCTGTCGTCCCATACCACCATCAAGCAGGGTGATTTTAGACGCACCTGCAGTTTCCTTCATTTATATATTTCCTTACTGTTAATAAAAAAGGTATCACCATTCACCCCTGGCTGATCTTTCCCAACCAGCGAGCTGCAGCCCTAAAGTATTTACGAAGTCTTATGTTTACTGAAAAGCGTGCCTGTTACCCTTAATTTTACGACATACCAAGTACCTTAGAAGCTAGAACCGGGCTCCGTTAAAAAATCGTTTTCCTCTTTGGTCGATTTCCTGCCCAGGATTTCATTTCTATGCGGATAGCGACCAAATCTCTCGATAATTTTTTTATGTTTGATTTCCCAGCCTAAACTGGATTGAACTCCATGCTGGCGATATAATTTTTCTGCAACCTCATGGATTTCAAGCGACTCACTATGCATGAAAGGGAGGTAAATAAAACCCCTCTCTATAGGTTCCAGCAACCTGTCTATACCTAAAGAAACAGCTTCTTGAGCGAGGACTAAAGCCATTTGGTCATAAGCAAATGCTAAAGGCGATCCTCTGAACATATTTCTGGAAAACTGATCCAAAATGATAATCTCTGCCAACCTCCCCTTCTCAGTTTTCCGCCATTCAAAGAGCTCACATCGTACTGCTCTGGAATGGATAGCTGTATATCTATTGGATATCAGTTGATCGAAATCGTCGTCTTTCTTCCACCATTGAGATTGACTCACCTCTTCAAACCAGAATCTCAAGACTTCTTGATACATAATCCCAACCCTTAATATAAGTATTTGATCTGCTTCTTATGTGATTATATTAAACTAGTCTCACATGATTTTCAGAGTGAAACTTTTTAGATTGTAATCATGTCTTTAAATTTTTGAAGCAAACAAATAGGTGCATGAGCGAAGCTTTGACAAATGACTTCAATCAGGGAGCCAGGTATGCAGCTCAACGAATTTCATCCGAAGGCTATTATTGAACCTTTTCGCATCCGCTCTGTAGAGCCAATCTCTTTTTCCACAATGGCCGCCAGGGTAAAAGCCCTGGAGATTGCAGGCTATAACCCTTTTTTACTGCATGCATGCGATGTGACAATCGATCTGCTTACTGACAGTGGCACCGGAGCCATGTCATCACGACAATGGGCCGGTATGATTGCCAGTGATGAATCGTATGCAGGAGCGAGCTCTTTTTATCGTTTTGAGGCTGCAGTAAAGGATATTACCGGCTTTAAACATGTAATTCCGACCCATCAGGGCAGAGCTGCTGAACACATTCTTTTCAGTAATATCGCTGAAAAAGGCGATATCGTCCCCAACAACACCCATTTTGATACCACCCGAGCCCATGTAGAAAATCAAGGCGCCGAGGCCAAGAACCTGATTTCGTCCGAAAACCTTGATTTTGAAGCTATTCTCCCCTTTAAGGGCAACATGGATCTGAAGGCCCTGCTTGCCTTAGTCGAAAGCGAGGCCACACATAAAATCCCGGCTATTATGCTGACGGTAACCAATAATTCGGGAGGCGGACAACCGGTCTCCATGGCAAACATCCGTGGGGTGAGTGAAATCGCCAGAGCCCATGGCATTCCATTTTACCTGGATGCATGCCGATTTGCTGAAAATTCCTGGTTTATTAAGACCAGAGAGAAAGAATACACCGACACGGCCATCATAGATATTGCCCGGGAGATGTTCAGCTATGCCGATGGCTGCACCATGAGTGCGAAAAAGGACGGAATGTCAAATATCGGCGGTTTCCTCGCTTTAAACAATGACGAACTCGCCTCCCGCTGTCGAAATATGGAAATTTTAACCGAGGGCTTTCCCACCTATGGCGGTATGGCAGGGTATGATATGGAGGCGATCGCCTGTGGCTTGTATGAAGCTCTCGATGAGAACTATCTGCACTACCGCATCCGCTCCATTGAATATCTTGGTGATATACTAACAGATGCCGGCATTCCTATAATACAACCCACCGGTGGCCATGCCCTTTATATAAATGCCCGGGCAATGTTACCACATATCCCTCCCCTGCAATACCCGGCCTGGAGTCTACAAAATGGCCTCTATCTACTCGGAGGCATTAGAAGCGTTGAAATTGGTAGCGTAATGTTCGGCATGCAACCTGATGGTACCGAACGGCCAGCAGCCCAGGACCTCGTCCGTCTGGCTTTTCCCCGCCGTGTTTACACTCAGAGCCATGTGGATTATATCGCAGAAATCATAATCAATCTCTACGAACAACGAGAGTCACTTACGGGCTATCGTATCATAAAGCAAACACCAGTACTGCGACACTTCACTGCCAGCTTTAAACCTCTTCCCAAAAACTGACAAGTGAAATTTTGCGAGATAAATTGAAAATTGTACACACATTTTTAACAGTGCATTATCTATTCTCCAAGGGGCTATGGCAAAATAAAGAAGCACAGGATATATAAAGGCTATCGCTGCACAAACAAGAAACTCAATAAACACCAGACTGGTATATTTTATGAAATTACTGAGCTTTGATATAGAAATCTCCGATGTTTTCGAGTTGGCTAAACATGAGGACATGGCTCAATACGCACCTTTCCATATTTCAGTGGCAGCAACCGCAGTACACGGCGGAGAAGAACGTATGTGGTACTCAGAAAAACCTGCAGGTCATCCGGCATTGAACTTGACGCAGCAGCATGCCCACAGCCTTCTGGAGTATCTTGCTAAGATGCAGCAAAATGAATTCATGGTTTGCGCATGGAACGGCTTAAACTTCGACTTAAAGTGGATAGGACATCAAGCCGAAGATATGGCTCTTGCTGCGCAAATTGCCTTAAAAAGTTATGATCCCATGTTCCAGTTCTTCAACCAGGCAGGTTTTCCTGTTAGCCTTGCAAAGGTGGCTCAGGCCATGGGTGTGACACAGGAAAAGCTTATGGATGGCGCAGACGCACCAAAGGAGTGGCGAGCAGGAAATTACCAGAGAGTGATGGATTACTGCCTCGGCGATTGTCAAATGACAAATCTCATCATAAAAGCTATAGAGAAAACCCGCCAGATCCGCTGGGTAACAGCCAGAGGAACGGTCAGTTCTAAGCCGATACCACGTTTAAAAACTGTCGAGGAAGTAATCCAAGACCCAGTCCCAGACCAATCTTGGATGAGTACACCCATCCCAAAAGAATCGTTTTATGAATGGATCCAGATATAAGGCAGATATTAAACCTGGAAACAGTGCTCTGTAAAAACGCAATTTCCCAGGTACCAGAGAAGCAGCCTGTTAAAACTCTATGTATTGCGTACTTCTTCAATGGCTTTCTGTCTTGCGGCAACAAAGGCATTCACAGAAAGGGTAATATCGGTCTCGCTGGTAACCCATGAACATGATGCAACCCATTCAATATTATTGATGCCAAACCCCAGAAGGGCAACGGCCTTAACTACAGTGCCATGAGCTTGGTTTCCAGCAACTATCCGTACCTTAGGCGCGCCATAAAAACCCTTTTTATTAATATCCCAGTTTTTGTTTTGAACAATTCGATATCGAGCGGCAGCAAGTCCACAAAAAGTTGCCAGTGAAGAACCAGTTACAAATCCTGCAGCGACTCTCTCAGGTAAACCAAGCAGCTCCCTTACCCATGATTCACAAATTTCTGCAAGCCTGGCAGAAAGTGGAGACATAGCATAAAGTGCCGCGTTTTGATCCCAAAAATCTGCTAACCGACGTGCTGCCAATGAGACAGGTATAACTCCCCCCTCAACAAAGCCAAAATAGTGCCCACCCGTTTGCGCAACTGTTGCCGGTGCACCGTACTGATTTAATAATTTCAAAATTTCACTGCCATCTCCTGTTGATTGAGGCAATTTGTCCGTAAACTTATTCTCGTTGGCAAGTGCATCATCGGTTGGAAACACCTTTCTTTCACAAACCGTGTCTGCATAATCAAATGCATACATTTTCACTTGATCAAATATTTCTTTACTCTTCATTTCCTGGAGCATCTTTTTACGTAACTGTTTTGCCATAATTTTCCTTGCACATTCATTTAGTATTTTCTAAACGAAAGCCCTTCTTTTTACGTCAACAATCAAGCGAATGACTTAAAAAAATAGCTCCTGCTAGAAGAATAATATCTTCAAAGAAGTACGCTTTGTCAAAGGGTCCCTCTCTAATCTCGTAGTTGACAACAAAGCTATAATGCTTAAATATTCCCAGACGTGCCTACCACACTTTATCACCAATAGGAGGCAGTTTTTTTTATGAGAGCTGAAGGTGATTAGAGGAGACTAGGAACCAAAGAAAACATAGAAACGTCATCATTTGAACAACGAATTCTTTCAACACAGGTGAGACGCTTTCCCGAAATGGTTTAAAGACAACATTCACCTTTTCCTGGGACAACCAGTAAAAAATATGTGATATTAGAATAATTATTCAAACTCTTTAGAAGAGGGGTGCCATGACGATCAGCAATATTAGAGCACACGATAAAAGAGCTTTCACTCGTTACCAAACTAAAGAAAGTTGTGCGGTGATGCTGACACCCGGCCATATAATATCATTTTGTATTCTTGACATTAGCAAATCTGGGCTGGCTTTCTGCTACGATGGTAGAGTTAATGAAAGTAAGATGCTAAGTAATGTCGCTGTAACTCTCTTTACAGAAGATGATATTTCACCAGACATCCCTGTTCAAATAATCTCTGACACGGAGATAAGTGAAGAAAATTTGACTCCCCCCCTTGCTAAAAGCATAGCCTATAATCGTTATTTAAGACGGTGTGGGCTTAAATTTCAATCATTGTCCCAATCTCAAGAAGAGATGATAAAAGGATATATTCAAAATCTGGAGGCTAATTAAGAATTTTATACTGTCTGCAACCGCCTTAATACCACAAGAAAATTCACCCAGACCTAGAGATCAGTTAATATTGTCGCTCCTTGTTTTCATTGAGACAGGCTGGGTGATAAGATTTAAGATTTGTCACCGGATGTAGAAGCTTGCGCTATGATTCTTTCTGCCAGACGCGAGAAAGGCAGGCTCTGAAGCCAGACGGTACCATGCCCGGAAAGTGTCGCAAGAAAGAGTCCTTCGCCACCAAAAAACATACTTTTAAGACCTTTTACCATTTTAATATCGTAATCGATATTGCCAGAAAAAGCGGCAATGCAGCCGGTATCAACACGCAGCGAATCGCCACTCAGCTGCTTTTTGACAACCGTGCCACCTGCATGAATGAAGGCCATACCATCACCTTGGAGTTTTTCGAGTATAAAACCTTCACCCCCTAGAATTCCTGTACCCAGTTTCCGCTGGAAGGCTATGTCAATGTTGGTACCGAGAGCTGCGCAAAGAAATGAATCTTTCTGACAATACAGTTCTTCGCCTATTTCAGCCATATTTACAGGAATGACTGAGCCTGGAAATGGTGCTGCGAAAGCGACCTTTTTCTTACCTGAACTTTGATTAGTAAAATGCGTCATAAAAAGTGATTCACCGGAAATCATCCTCTTACCGGCAGAAAAGAGTTTACCCATAAACCCCTGCCCGATATCCGAGCCATCACCCATTTTGGCCTGAAACTCGATTCCTTCTTCCACATAATTCATGGCTCCCGCCTCTGCTACTACTGTTTCATTAGGATCGAGCTCCACCTCAAGCATCTGCATATCGTGGCCAATAATCTCATAATCAACTTCATGACATCGCATATATTTTCTCTCTATTGAATTTTGAAATTAATGCTGAAAACCCAAAAGGTATTCAGGACTCCCCCAAAGGGTACTAATCGTTCCTATGATCTGCCAAGTACTGCAGGTATGTGTCGTCTGTTCCGCAGCAACCTCCAAGAATTTTGACACCAAAATCCTTGTTAAGTCGTAACATATTTTCACCCCAGTGCTGCAGATCATCCTGGTGCAAAACGGCGGCTCCGTCAAGCTCGGTATGATCCAGAGACGAGCTGTTCGCCTGGATACCGATGAGACGTTCAAACAATGCTGCTGGCTGCCTTTTGGCACATATAAAAGTCGGATAGACGCAGTTGACCATATAACCCAGCGGCTTGTTGGCGAGACTATTATCAATAGCTGTGATGGCCTGCAGCAGAGGCGTCCCATCTAAAACCTGGGCTTCGCGGTTGATAACAAAGCTGATGATTGCAGGAATACCAAAGTTTTCAAGAGCACGAGCTATTCCCACCCCTTCGGAGACAGCTGGAATAGTTTGAGCAATAATGCAATCCACCCCAGCCCGCGCAAGTTCCTCAATCTGCCACCGGTGAAAGTCATAGGCTGCATCCTCACTGAGAGCCTGTTCCGGTGAATAGCAGTCGTTCTTCGGACCAATCAGAGCGCCGATGAAAATCTCTGAATTTGAGGTTTGAGAACGTTTTTGAAGATCACGCATGAAACTAACAGCATCAAAAAGAAGCGAATTGTCATATCCCGCCCCAGCAAGCCGCACCTTGTCTATTCTCCAGGTAGGGGCGCAAAGAAGTATTGGTAGAGCAGCCCGGACAGCTATCTCTATATACTGTTGATAGATTGCTTCTAATTTTCGCCGTCCGTTCGCATTATATATCAGCGGTGTATTAAAGAGCGTTGGATGAAGCTCTACTTCGCCTGCACGACGAAGTCTTTCGGAGATGGCGCACTCTGTAAGTACCAAAGGGGAATTTCTGATTGCAGATTGTATATTCATGTCATCCAATTTACCTCATAGCGACATCTGAGACAATAAGGATGTTAAATATCCTAACAACTACAGAACCTATCACCCCTGACAAGCTCAACCAGATCAGCTACTCTCATTTTTTCTTTTGGCAGGCATTGTCATCCTAAAGTAATCGGTATGGAGATGCTCGTTTAGTCCAAATATTATTAGGATAGCCACTGAGCAGTTTTTCATATGCAATTTTCAATTGAGTGGGTTCATTCTTCTGTTTATAGAGATTTACGCCACTGAAATACATCGCCTCCGGAACTGCACAATTTTCGGGGTATCGCTCTATCAATCTCTTGAAATACATATTAGCAGCATCAAACTCCCCAACAGTAAAGCGAACCTTTGCTATACCCAGATGCATCAATGCAATAAAATTGTCTGGATCAAGAAACCCGACAGTCCGCTGGACCTCATGGCCCTGATAATCGAGAATAAGCAATGTTGGAGTCCAGATAGCATTATATTCGTCGTATGATGATTTTTTATTTATATCAATTCGCAAAGGTATCAGGTGCTCTTTTACAAAACTGATAACCTCTTTCGACGAATACGTGACAGCATCCATCTGCTGGCAACCTATACATTCAGGATTAAAATAATCGAACAAAATTGGCTTTCTGGATGAACTTGATGAATCTTCTGCATACCCCAGGGTAGTTTCCCATTCAATGGAAGACATATCACACCTCGCCTTTTTGTTTTTCGATTTACACGGCTTGCGGTTCTCCCCTCAAATACCGCGCTTTTCGTTTTGCGGTTCGCAATGATTTACTCCTCCTGTAGATCTATCTGGTTATAGTTAATTATATCACAGCAGCAGTGGCAGAATACAGCAATAAACACCTTCACATAACAGCTTAACCCTGGTTTTCCGGGTTGAACATTGTCGATATTTATTCAACCAAAAGAGAAATTCGAAGATGTATTCTAACCAATTAGTGATTAATAAAGATGAGTATGGGTTATTGGAAGCTGTCGTTTTTTTTACAGATAAGCAAAAACGGTGAGAGTTACATGATGTCTAACTTAAAAGGAGTATAAGCATGAGATACATTTTTCGTATGATGATGATCACTCTTTTACTGTCTTTCTTCGCTACCCAGGCCTGGGCAGACAAATACTCAGAAACCAAACAAATGTTTTCGGATGCAGGCATAGCATCACTGTTTAACAGCGCCTATGGATATGCTCTATTTCCTACTATTGGAAAAGCTGGTTTTGTCGTGGGTGGTGCGTATGGTGAAGGCCGTGTTTACGAACAAAGCAAGTATATTGGAGATACAGTTATGACCCAGGCGACTGTCGGCTTTCAACTGGGAGGGTCTGGTTTTAGTCAGGTCGTTTTCTTTCAGGACCAACGTGCCCTTACTGAATTTACCAATGGTAATTTTGAATTTGGCGCTGAGGTAAGCGCTGTTGCATTGACTGCAGCTGCAGGTGCTGCCGCTAATACTGCAGGTAGCTCTGCCACAGCAAGCGGCGGGAAAAATAATGCCAACACCAAAGGTGCTGGTTACAACAAGGGAATGGCGACCTACACAATCACAAAAGGTGGTGCAATGTTTGAGGCTAGCGTAGGTGGACAAAATTTCAAATTTACACGCCTTGCTAAATAATTAAAATACTTTTTATTATTCTAATCAAGTACTTAAAAACTACAGTTTTTTCTTTTCAACATCACTGTAGAATTCAATAAAACCTCCCAATGTTTATTGGCAAAGCACATCTCTTTTCTGTTTTACCAAATCGAACAATTCCGAACTTAGGAGGCAAAATAATGAACTTCAAGTCTACACACGAAATACTCAACTCCATCAAAGATCGCAAAGGAGAGGATCTTTGGCAGAGAATCACCGGCATACCAGAGTTCGATCCCGAAAAGCACTCAGACGGCTGTAGTGGCGGTATGTCCGCCAGCTATGCCAAATTATCAGGCATACATGATTTTTTTGGCGAAACACTGCCTTGGAGGGAGTGCTGTGTCGTTCATGATCGTGCCTATTACTACGGTGGCACTCGTGAAGAAAAACGTGCTGCCGACGAAGCCTTGAAGCAATGTGTAGCACAAAAAATCGGCAACGACATTTTGGGAAAGTTGCTCGGATCAGGAATGCAACTTGCTGTTTCCATCGGCGGCCTTCCCTATTTCTCGACCCCCTATCGGTGGGGTTATGGCGAAGATTTTCGTGGTACAGAGGCCCTCCCTGCTCATTCTGAGCAATGAGGCACAACGCAAGTTCGTCTTAATGCTATTCTCTGTGACACATATGCAGGCAGGAAATCTCTTCCTTTCTCTTTTTAGGTTTGCTCAAGCTCAGAGACCAGACTGGTCTGGCGACAAATGAAAGAGTTACAGAGGATGCATATTAAAAAAAGATTGACCTAAAATATTTCGATCCAGTCAACACTACTCTCTGCCAGTTGTTAGTGTCATTCCAATACAGAAATGCTCGGTCTAGTAACGATTTTCAAAAGTTAATGCTTGATATAAGATCAAAAGCCGCCCAGGGAGGTCGGTCTGCAATCTACTTAGACAGGAGACAGACCGCAGCTTCCACTTTTTACAACAGAGAATGAGACTCAATTTGACATATTTTGCACGGAGGTTTTGATTTTACCTGACAACTAAAAACAGATCAATCTCATCGGAGATTCACAGGAAGCACCTTCGGTTGAAAGGAAATACAGAACGATTTACCTTCGATCTGGCAATGTTAACTTTCAGTGATCAGTCGTTGAGAGCACCTTCTCAGAAAGAAGAGTAACTTCGTCTTTCTTTAGCTTGTTCAACATTGGCAAAGATAGGCTTTCATTCTGAAGACTATGCTCGCTAGATTCCATGCAATTTTAGCATAGTTTATTTTGAAGACATTTAGGACAGTAGACTGTTCTACTGTCCAAGCAATTCTCTAAATTTAAGCTAAAAATACATCAGCAGATGTATATTCAAGGCCAAATGCTTCGGCAACAGCCTTGTAGGTGATTTTACCGTCTATAACGTTTGCACCAAGCTTGATTTCCTTGTTTTCCTGCATAGCTTTCTTCCAACCTTTGTTTGCAATCTCAACTGCATATGGAAGAGTAGCATTTGTGAGAGCCGCTGTGGAAGTACGTGCAACAGCTCCAGGCATATTAGCAACACAGTAGTGAACAACACCGTCAACCACGTAGGTAGGCTCAGCATGTGTAGTTGCCTTTGAGGTCTCGATACAGCCGCCCTGATCGATTGCAACGTCAACAATCACAGAACCGTTTTTCATCTCCTTGAGCATTTCTTTGGAAATCAATTTCGGGGCTTTTGCTCCTGGAATGAGTACAGCACCAATTACCAAATCAGCCTTGGTTACATATTCCTTTAAAATTGCAGGATTAGACATTACAGGAAAGCAGTTTGCGGGCATAACATCGTCGAGGTATGCAAGCCGCTCGAGGTTGGTATCGAGGATATATACCTGAGCACCTAGACCACATGCCATTTTAGCTGCATTGATCCCTACTACTCCACCACCGATAACAACAACTGTTGCAGGAGCAACACCTTTAACCCCGCCAAGCAGAACACCGAGACCGCCCTCAGGCATCTCAAGATATTTAGCTCCTTCCTGGGCTGCCATACGACCGGCCACCTCACTCATAGGGACAAGGAGTGGCAGAGAACCATCTGGCTTTTCAATTGTTTCATAGGCAATATTGACGGATTTGGCTTTCATGAGTGCTCTAGTCTGTGGTTCATCCGCAGCAAGATGTAGGTAGGTGAAGACGATCTGTCCTTCTCTTATCATCTCGTATTCTGAAGGCTGAGGTTCTTTTACGTGCATGACCATATCACAAGTTTCAAAAACCGCTGCCGGAGTTGCCACAATTGTAGCTCCCGCTGCTCTATACTGTTCATCAGGGAATCCCGCACCAGTACCAGCGTTCGTTTCAACTATAACTTCGTGACCATTTGAAACCATGGTTGCAACACCTGAAGGCACCATACATACACGATTTTCCAATACCTTAATTTCTTTTAGCACACCAACTTTCATTTTTCTATCCTTGTCGTTTGGGAAATTGTCCCTCCTCTCATGAAGGGAATTTGAATACGCCTATTTGCAATAGAGATAGCAATTGCCGTTCATTTACCGGAATAGCTGGCTCAAAAGAATGCAAAGTTCTTGCCACAACAATATAAAAATATTTCTGCTACTCATTGTTCTTACCACCGTTTAGATAAAAGTATTATATCAAGGTGTTAACTAATTACCTGAATGGGATAATTTGGCACGCTCATAACATGATCTATGAGTACTGTTAGTAAAAGAGCAGATGCGGATTCTCAATGTGAGACATGTCTCAATGTGAGACACATGGGTTAATAGATCAGCTTACGCCCAAGGGGTGTCTTTTGGAGCTCCAAGTATGTCTCATAATGAGACATACTTGTTAGATCTTATGAATTCCAGAATCCTTTCTTTTTTCACCGAAAAACAGTCTGGAGAAAGATAAAACACTGCTGTATTCTTAGTATAGATAATATTATCAGTAACATACATGAATAAAAAACAGGATGTTAACTGCGAAGAGAAATTGGCAATTTAAGTTGAAAACTATAATGGCATGGAATTGGCTATTAGTTTGTAAACAAAATTATAATCGAAGGCTCGATCTTGATGTATAGCGCTACTTTAAAGGAGATGAGTGAGTGAAGAAGGTAGACATTATCGTTGTAGGTGGTGGAATGATGGGTGCAGCAACTGCACTTGGTCTTGTCCGTGAAGGATCTGGGAAGGTGGTTATGTTTGATGAGCAGCTTCCAACCCAGAGGCTTTCTCGAGGTAACTTCGGCCTAACTTGGTTTATGTGCAAAGGGGCAAATAACCCTGTGTACGCCAGATGGTGCCGAATGGCAACTATGTTGTGGCCTGAATTCGCTGCAAAGCTCGAGGAGGAAACTGGCTACAACATCGAGCTTGAATGGAATGGAGGGGCTTTGCATGCAATTGGAGAGGAGCAGTTCCAAGCCTATGCGGAGTCTGTTGATAATCTGAAAAAAGTGTGCGCTGAAGAAGGACTTGATTACCCTGCTAGGATGGTGGATCGCTCTGAATTTGCGGCGATGATTCCCGGCATGAAGCTTGGGGAAGAGGTAACAGGTGCCATGTATTCTCCTGAACAGGGCCACGTAAACCCTCTAACACTTCTTGCTGCACTTCGAAGCGGGTTTCAGAAAAAAGGTGGCGTCTACTTTGGTGGCCTCAGTGTCTCAATGATTGAGCCGAACGGGGATGGATCGATTACCGTTAGGACCTCTCAAGGTGACTACCAGTGTGCTAAACTTGTACTTGCCGCTGGGCACGGTTCGTCGCGGCTTATGACATCTCTTGGCCAAAAGGTCAATATCTACCCCCAACGTGGTCAATTGATGGTGTCTGAGCGGGCAAAAAGAGTTTTACCTTTTCCTATCTTAGCCGTACGGCAAACAATGGATGGCACGTTCATGATAGGGTTGTCAACCGAAGATACCGCACATGACACAGGGGTTACCATTGAAGCCATGAAGAGCCAAGCTGCCAATGCGATCAATCTGTTTCCTGAACTTGCCAAAGTTAATTGGATTAGAGGTTGGGGTGCTATCCGGGTTATGACTCCGGATGGTGGTCCTATCTATGACAGGTTGGAAAACCATAAAGATATCTACATGCTGTCCGGTCATTCAGCAGTATCGCTTGCACCTCTCAAAACAAAGCATATTGCTTCATGGATACTGGAAAAAGAGGAAGCTCCACAAATTTCACACTTCAGCAATGGACGTTTCAATGTTTAAACAAGACATACCAACAGTTAATTCAGTTGAGGTTATCTTAGATGGCGATCCCACTTCATTACCCGCAGAGGTAAATGTTGCAGCTGCACTTTTGGCCATCGGAAAAATTGTCTCGAAGATTTCTCCCACTTCTCATAAACCGTGCTCTCCCCACTGTCTCATGGGAGTCTGTTTTGAGTGCTTAATGGAAATTGATGGTGTCCAGCGTCAAGCTTGCATGACTCAAGTTCGAAAGGGAATGGTCATTAATCGGTATCTTGAAGAAATGGAAGGGGGGCAATCATGAGTAATCATTATGATGCTATTGTTATAGGAGCAGGCCCGGCTGGTCTTACTTCAAGTTCAATTCTAGCTGAAATGGGTCTCAACGTCCTCAATCTTGATGAACAGAATCGCATTGGTGGACAGATATATAGAAATATAGAAAATGCAACCGAAGATAATTTGGACAAGATGGGACCAGAATACAGGCGTGGTCTCGAACTCGCCAAAAGATTTATGAAAAGTGGTGCGGAATATTTATCTAACGCTGCAGTTTGGAATATTGAGCCAGAAGGGAGAGTCTGTTTTTCTCACCAAGGAGTTTCCGAGCGTATTACTGCAAATTATGTTGTTATTGCTACTGGCGCCATGGAGCGGCCAATACCATTTCCCGGCTGGACATTACCAGGTGTCATGGGTGCTGGAGCAGTAAATGGGCTAGCCAAAGAAGCTAATCTCACTCCATCAGGTACAGTTGTTCTTGCTGGAAGCGGGCCTCTGCTGCTACTCGAGGCAGCCTTACTCATCGAGAAAAAAATTGATATCGCAGCAATTCTTGAAACAACTCCAAAAATTCCTTCTCCCACAGTTCTTTCTCATCTCCCAAAGGGCTTACTTGGTACTAAATTCTTGATGAAAGGAATGAAGATGCTCCTTGATATCAAACAATCCAAAGTTCCACACTATAAAGGCGTTACGAAACTAAGTGCTTATGGGGATGAAGCAATTGGTGGCATTACTGCAGAATGTGGTGGAAAAAAGCTGGATTTTGCCGCTGAAATGCTTCTCGTACATTTTGGAGTAATACCTGATACCCATATCTATCGGCTCGCTGGTTGTAAGATGGAATGGAATAAGGAGCAGCGCTACTGGTATCCGGCAACAGATACATGGGGGCGAACCAATTTTGAAAAAATATTTGGCGCAGGCGATGGTACTGGGGTATCTGGTGCCCTGTCAGCTGAATATAAAGGTGAGCTGGCAGCCTTGGAGGTGGCATATTGTCACGGTGTTATTCCTTCATATGAACGGGACAGATTAGCTGAAACTCCTCTCTCCTTATTGAAAAAAGATGGTTATCCACGGCCTCTGATTGATGCCGTTTTTGCCCCCGATCCCAAAAGATTTTCCTTTGATGATTCTACAATTCTCTGCAGATGTGAGAGCATAACAGTGGGTGGTGTGCGCAAGGTTGTAGGAGAAGGAGTGACGGATGTCAACGAAGTAAAAACTATTACTCGCTGCGGTATGGGACCTTGTCAGGGACGGATGTGTGGCCCTGCACTCGGGGAAATTGTGGCGGCCGAATTAGATCGATCAATACCAGCCACGGGTTTGCTTTCAGTTCGCCCCCCTCTCAAGCAGATTCCTCTTGGAGAAGTTGCTGCCATGAACATTGTGGTAGGAGGGGTCGATCCTGCGAACCTGTTTAAAAATCAAAGTAAGAAGTCAGGCCATTAGGAGAATAAGATGTGTGAAATTAAACGGATAGAAAGCTCTGAGAGAATGAGTAAAATTGTCATTCACAATAATACCGTATATCTGTGTGGACAGGTTGGGGCGGGAGAAGATGGACCGCTGGATATTACCGGCCAGACGGAAACCATGCTCGAAAGAGTTGATTCTCTACTTAATCAGGCTGGAAGTGATCGGGACCTGATGCTCTCTGCAACAATCTATGTACGAGATATGAAGGATTTTGCAGAGATGAACCAGGTCTGGGACAGCTGGGTGCCCAAGGGACATGCTCCAGCTCGAGCCTGCGTTGAAGCGAGAATGGCGCGCCCTGATCTACTTGTTGAAATCTCGGTAGTTGCAGCGGTACGGCAATAATTTGCAAAGCAAAAGAGGTTCTTAATAATTTACTATTGTTGCCTTGGTCTTTACTGCCTTGGAACAACAACGACGGCAAAAAGGAGAAAAGGATGGAGAGATTCTTTAAATACGCACTGCCACTGCTTATCAGTACTGTCGCTGTAATGCAGTTTTACCAGGTGGTTATGCGCTATATTTTTGAACTCCCGGTGATGGGACTTGATGAAATGGTCGTGTACCCAACCCTCTGGCTCTATATCCTTGGCAGTGTCAATGCCGCCCGTGAAGATACCCAGATCAAAGCAAACGTGCTTGATGTCTTTTTAAAGACGGCAAAAGCCCGTCTGATAGTGCGGGTAATTGCAGATTTTTTTTCAGTGGTGGTGTCAAGCTGGCTCACCTATTGGGCTTGGGATTACTTCAAATACGCAAAGCGAGTATGGAAAGAGAGCCCCACCTTATATATCCCAACATTCTGGGCTGAGTGTGCTTTGTTTATCGGGCTGGTTCTTATGACTTTCTATTGCGGATTTTACCTTATTAAAAATGTAAGGCAGTTAGTTGCACCACTACCCACTGCTGAGGAGAACTAAAATGGATATCGTAACAGTCTCCCTTCTCGCACTTGGTGCTCTTGTCATGTTGCTTAGTTTCGGTGTCCCACTGCCCTATTGTTTTGGCGGGGCTTTGATGATCATGTGTTTTCTGGGTGATGCAGCCATGGAGGGCACTATGGTATGGGGATATTCCCAGCTCGCAAATCCTGTACTTCTCTGTATTCCTCTATTTGTCTTTGCTGGCACACTTATGAGCGAGAGTGGAATCGCTGCGAGTCTGCTCAAATTTGTAAATATTTTTGTCGGTCGAATTCGTGGCGGTCTTGGTGTTGTCGCATCAGTAAGCTGTGCAATCATAGGTGCTATATCAGGAAGTGGGCTCACTGGTGTTGCAGCTACCGGACCTCTACTTATCCCGGAAATGGCAGAAAAAGGCTACCCAAGAGGGTATGCAACTGCGTTGGTAGCAAATAGCTCTGTTCTTGGCCTTCTTATCCCCCCAAGTGTTACCATGATCATTTATGGCTGGGTCACTGACACCTCGATCCTTGCCTGTTTTCTCGCTACTTTAGGACCAGGTCTCGCCATCACCTTTCTCTTTTGTGTCGTGAATCTGGTAATGGCCAGAAAGTTTCCATTAAAGCTTGATCCACCCGCCACTTCCAAGGAAATCGTCAAAGAAGCTGTCACCTGCACGTCAAGAGCTATCCCCGCTCTTATTATGCCTCTCATTATCCTTGGAGGCATTTACGGTGGTATCATGACGCCAACCGAAGCGGCTGCAGTAGCAGTTGTATATGCTATTCCAGTGGGTTTCCTTATCTACAAAGGTTTGAACTGGGAGACTTTTCTGAGGGCAGCAAAGAGTTCTGCGACCGCAGTCGGTGCCATCATGATAATGATTATCTTCAGCTTGATGCTCAGCCAGATTTTTGTCATGGAAGATGTCCCACAGGCACTCGTTGAAGGCATTTTTACAATTACTCAGAACAAAGTCCTCCTGTTAATCCTGATTAACTTTCTGCTTTTTTTCGTTGGCATGATCGTCAATGATGTGACTGCAATTATTCTTATCGCCCCCCTGCTGCTTCCCTTAATGGAAGCGATAGGCGTCTCACCTATTCAGTTTGCAGCCATCATGGGTGTGAATACAGCAATGGGCGGTGTCACACCACCCTACGCCTCAATCCTCTACCTTGGTATCCGGATTGGTAAAGTCGAATTCTCTGAAGTTATCAAACCTGCAATGATACTCATCCTTTTCGGTTATGTCCCGATTGTGTTTTTGACCTCTTTATGGCCAGATTTGTCTCTCTTTTTCCCGAGACTTTTCGGCTACTAATCAACAGCTATCTTTAAGGAGAAAGAAATGAAGAACCGTTTTTTGTTTAGTGCTGTGGTACTCCTCGCAACTCTGGTTTTGTTCGCCGGACCGATTCAGGCCAAAACTCTGAAGATTTCACACGTCAGGCCCCAAGGTACTGCCATTGATAATGATCTTCGCTGGTTTTCCGATACCTTGAAGGAGACTTCAGGCGGAAAGATTAAAACCAAGATCTATCCAGCCAGTGCCCTTGGTGATTACACCATCGTTCAGGAAAGAGTTGGGCTGGGGGCACTTGATATGGCATGCCAGCCGCCGGCCTCCGCAGCAGATAAAAGATTCCAGCTCGTCTATTTTCCATACATGGTTAAAGATTGGGCACAAGCCAAGAAGAACTATTCACAGGGAGCACCTCTTAGGAAAACGGTAGCCGAGCTTTATGCGGAGCAAAACATCCATCTACTCGCCGCTTGGCCCGTCTATTTTGGTGGGATTGCCTTTAATACCGAAGTAAAAGGATATGGCGACCCTGATCTGGCCAAGGGTATAAAACTGCGTGTTCCACCTATGAAGACTTTTCAGCTTCTTGCAGACACCACAGGGTATCTTGGTACTCCAATTCCCTTTTCAGATGCCTTTACTGCGGTACAGACCGGCGTTGTCGACGGTGTAATTGGATCAGGTGCCGAAGGATATTATTCATCTTTTAGAGATGTTACCAAATATTACCTCCCCTCAAACACCCATTTTGAAGTCTGGTACCTTATCATCAGCAAAAAGCAGTTCGATAAACTCTCCCCAGAAGCTCAGGGACAACTGCAGGATGTCGCGAATCAGTTCGAAGAGCGCCGCTGGTCAGTTGCTGAATCCGATCAGGCTGCCAATGAAAAACGTCTTGCTGAATATGGGGCAGAAATACTGAAAATCAGCCCTGCCCAGATAGCCGCCACAGCCAAAAAGGTACAGACTGTTGTCTGGCCTCAGATCCTTTCGGACGTTGGAGAAGAGTGGGGACAGGGCGTCCTCGACTCGATTGTTGAGTAATTGAAGAAACCGTTTATTCCTCCCCGCCTCAGTTGTAACAGGCGGGGAATTTTCAGCTACACTTATCGGGAGGCCACCATGAAAAAGGGTCTTGTTGCCTTTACATTGAGTTTGCTCATTGCAATTACCACCGGTAGTCAAGCTATTACTGAAACGACAGAAAGATGGAAACTCGGTCATCTGCGTGCGCAAGGGTCTGCTATAGATAACGACCTACAGAAGTTTGTGAGCCAGATAATAGAAAAAACCAATGGGAAGTTCTCCTTTGATGTCTACGCAGGTGGCAAGCTCGGTGATTATTCACTGGTCCAGGAAAGGGTATCCTTTGGGGAGGTTGAACTTTTTGTTGGCCCTTTTGGCACCTCAATAGACAGAAGATTAATGCTGCCGACAATACCTTACCTGGTAAATAATTGGCAGCAGGCAAAACAGTTATTTTATCAGGGAAGCCCTCTGTTTAAAATGATGGCTCGTTTTCTATTGGACCAGAATATTAAACTAATCGGTGGCTGGCCTGTCTATTTTGGTGGGATTGGATTGGTAGAAAAACCTGATCAGCCTGGGAACCCGGATATTGAAAAAGAGATGATAATCAGAACTCCACCAATAAAGAGTTTTGAGTTGGCAACAAAACAGCTTGGCTATACCCCTTATCCGATTACCTGGACCTATGCAAAAATGGGGCTGAAAACAGGGATGGTGGCAGGCATCATAGGTGGTGGAGCTGAAGGATATGCTGGATTGAAAGGTTTAATCAACTATTACATCCCAGTTAAAGACCATTTCGAATACTGGTTCTTTTATATGAACCTTGATGCCTGGAACGGTCTCTCCGATAGTGAAAAAGAAGATTTTTTGACAACGGCAAAAGAGATGGAAGATCGGCGTTACCAGGTAGCTGAAGAGATGGAGAATAGGTCTCTTGCTGAGCTTAAGAAACAGGGAATCACTATTGTAGAGCTAACTGAGAAAGAGTTGGGAGTTATGCGGGAGAAGGTTCAGAAAAGTGTTTGGCCACAGCTTGAAAAGGATATCGGTCCTGAGTTTACCAAGATAATTTCAATTGCAACCGGGACGAGCCAAACAAAGCAATGATCAGGCTCAAAGTCTTATTGTTATTGATGGGTAGCTTGAAACTAGTCTAGCCCATACTGTTTGACTTTGCGATACAGTGTTGCGCGAGAGATTCCAAGTTGCCTGGATGTCTGGACCATGTTGGAATTATTCTCGAGCAAAGCGTCAGTGATCATTTTCTCTTCCATCTGCTGTATGGTGCCAAACGAGTTTTTTAGACTGGTTTGGGGTGTATTGGCAATACCCAGGTCTTTTGCTGTAATTTTGTTTTTTCTGCATACATGTAGAGCTCTTTGTATTGTGTTTTCCAATTCACGGACATTACCTGGCCAATTGTAGGTAACAAGAGTGTCCATCGCATCGGCAGTAAACTGAAAGAGAGGATTACTTTTTTTAAGGAAATAGTTAGCCAGTATTCTAATATCTTCTCGCCCTCTTTCACGAAGAGCAGGAATTCTTATCTGCAAAATATTTAAGCGGTAATATAGATCCTGTCTGAATCTATTCTGTTCTACAGCATTTGACAGATTTACGTGGGTAGAGGCGATAATTCTTGCATTGGTTTGCAATGATTTTTGAGCACCAACAGGGTGCACTTCCCCAGTTTGTAAGACTCGGAGAAGTTTAACCTGCATATCGTGTGGCATATCGCCAATCTCATCAAGTAAAATGGTCCCGCCGTTTGCCAGGATGAATTTACCTGACCGTCCGCCTCTTTGCGCCCCTGTAAAAGCCCCCTCAACATAGCCAAACAGCTCGCTTTCAAGCAGTTCACCCGGAATTGCTCCACAATTAATTGGTATAAATGGTTTATCAGCTTGGTCAAGACCATTATGTATAGCCTGAGCAAAAAGCTCTTTCCCTGTTCCAGTTTCGCCCAAAAGCAAAACCGTTGTGTCAGAATTAGACGCCCGCCGAGCTAATGAGATGGCTTCCATGAATGCCGGGGATGAACCAAGAAGAGAGTCAAATGTGAAAAATGGTTTTGTTCCAGAAATCTTATCAACGAGTTTTCGAATATTGCTGAATTCAGTGATATTTAAAACTGTACCAAGAGGTCGGTCGTCTTTTGATAGTACCGGTTGAGCCGAATAAAGGAAATGAATATCTCTTTTGCCATCTTGGATATGGCACTCTCTGTTTTTCCATATTTGAGGATTTTCAAAGATGCTATCCATATCTAACTGTAGATCCCCAAGTACTGAGACAGGTTGGCCGACAAGATCACCTGACTGAAGAATCTGTTTGGCTTGATGATTCATTCTTCTGATAATTAATTTGTTATTGAGAGTAAGAAGGCCGGTACCTGCTGCCTCAATGACATTGTCTAGAAAGCCGCTGTTGATTGTTAGATCTGTATTGCGGCGCTTCAATCTCATATGTCTTTCTACAGAACGTGCTGCTGAAGTTATCATGATAAGTGTGTGGGGGTGAACCAACGACGCATCTCCATAAACAACCAAGACTGCCTGCAACACCCCCTGGTGTCCCCAGATAGGTGCGGCCGAACTAGTAAAACCATGAGCCTGGCGGCAATAATGATCCTTGTCATTGAGCTGAACTGGCATTTGCTCTTTCAGGCACAGGCTGATTGCTGTTGTGCCGACATCTTCTTCAGTCCATCTAAACCCGGGTGAACAGTTACGCTCTTCTGATAACTTTGTTATTGTCTCTCCGCCCTCCTGGAGAAGGATATAGCCATCGCCATCGGCCAATGCGACCAGAAAGTCATCAGACGACATTAACTCATAAAATTCTTTTATCGTTGCATCGATTACTTCGAGAATCTCTTTGTTTTCGAACCTTTTTTCTTCAAGTTTTACCTCACTCAGCTTTTCATGATCCTGCTTGCGATTTTCCCGGTCAATTCCATATTCCTTTGAGCGTTTGTGGGACTGGTCAATCAAATATTTCATCTGCTCATTAGTAGGAATTGTACCCTTTCTTATCTGGATGCTCATGACTTTGCTTTTTATATTTTGTTATTTGTTATTTGTTGTACTGATTATAACTTTGATGAAGTTAAGATACAATAATTACAAAGGTTGACCACCAGTTACCTGTACTAATGCTATGTTTCTATAATGGACTTCTGATTTACTATAGACCTTACGGTTAATACACTTAAAATTGCTCTCATACCCAGATCTTCCATATTACCAACCGAGGCACATGCTGCATTCTTTCAGAATCGAATGACTGATACTACTTTTGTCTCAGTTTAAAAAAGATTGGTTGAGGTTGCCGAATGAAGCCACTAGAAGTGCTCATTGGAGGCCGATCAAATGTGTCTGTAAGTTTGCAGTGACAAACGTTATCACAATGGTAGAAGCTCGTAATGGCAATGTTAACCATTTAAGCAAAGTCGCAATTTAGGGTTGTTCCTGTGAACCTATTGATAGATAGGGACTGGAGAATTTGCCGACAGGAACCGGGAGAGATACAGGAAACATCATAACTCTTTCATGTTATAGACAGTTTAGTCCAGCCAGTGCAAATCTTAAATCCGGTACGAACGTATATTGTCGTGGTATCTTGCTTGTTGCCCAACAGACTATTCTTCTGTATAAATACACAATGTAAGCGTGATATTCTGTTAACTTGATAGCCTACAAAACACGTGTGATATATAGCAGAATATCCCCTATCCTGTTGATTTCACGTTGTCAGTTTTTGTTCCTCTCTGGAGTTATAAGGAAACCAGATAATAACTTGTTAAGCCCAAGGGGGAGATGGGATGAGTGATAATAAAGGATATCCTAAATTTATATGGGTTGTTGTAGCGGTTATTCTTGTAACTCTCATAGGGTATGCGTTGCTATCTCGACAACCCATAAGAGAAGTTGAATTTCCTGGTGGTGGCGTCAAGTTTGGGCCTGCTCCAAAAGAAGGGAACGTTACATTTTCTATATCCTATGATAGAGACGCGAACGTGATCGAGGGGAATGCGGCAGTATATTTGGCTGGTTCTCGCGTAAACCTTGCTGTTGACCGCCAGAAACCGTTTCAGACCAAAATTGTTTCGGTACCTAAATCTGGAACATATGCCTACCGTTTAGAGCACAATGAGATCAAATCCATGATTTCGGGTTCAGATTTGAAGACGAGGGTGCCAGTGGGTTATCAGTATCGTGGGGAAGGTAAAATAGATGTACAGCCTGGTAAGGCCTACAAAATTGAACCTTCGCTATCACTTAGGGAAGGGGGCGGAGAGTGGTCTACACGGCTGGTGGAGATTCGTTCTGAAGAAGAACGAAGAAAATTGGAGCAGGAGGCGATCAAGCAACTTGAGAGAGAGCTTGGGATCAAGTAACTATTATTCGGAATGCTGTTGATCATGGCTTAACAAGCCAAATTCACCCGGACGGCAAAAAGCGCCGCCCCTCCGTCACTCTACTTTTTGCCGTCGGTGATTTGCGACGTTAGGTCGCACAACCTAAAAAAGACAGAATTGTATGGAAAACAAAACTCCACACTTTTATGAAAGAATTGAATTTTATATTTCAGTAGGAGCATTCATCATAAGTATCGTTTCTCTTTATTTTGCATATCTATCGAGTCCACTGTCAGATATTTCGCGTCCCCAAATTACATACAGGACTTTTCAGACAGTAGGGGAAGTCTCGAGAGACGGAACAAAGGAAATTCGTATCGCTTGTGAATTGTTGAATCCAACGAAAAATCCAGCTGAAGATGTGGTTGTGTCTATACAAACTGATATAAAAAATACTCCAAAGATTGATATTCTTGGAGGGCTTGAGTATCAGGTGTTAAAAAATGACGGCAAATCAACTGCAATAAAGTTTCCGATCGTTCCACCGCAATCTGGTAGTGTAGTTCGCTTTTTTGGAGTATTAGACCCAGGAGACCCTCTTAGTAAAATGTCCGGGGAGCTATTTTTGCATTTCACAAAAGTGCACCATAAACACGGACCAGGGGAACGAGAGTAATAAGAATGACCTAACAATCGGCTAACGACGGATTGCCAGTCCGCTGCGCTTCATGGTAACCGCTTAGCCGTAGCGTTAACCTTGCCACATCGAAGGTCTGAATATCCTGGCAGCACCGCTATTTTACCTTCTTCCTATAAATCTTCGGATTAGGTATTTTCAAAATGACTGTCAGTTTTTGTAGAAATCAATAATCATAAAATGTTAGATTAAGTCTCGATTAGGCAGCACAAATTCCATATTTTGGTAATATATCATGAAGAATGTCAAGTCTGTGGGCTTGTAGAGCATCGTGGAAAAGCTTCCAATTGGATGCCATAAATCTTTTCTTATATGAGAATTCCTCCCTTCCCGTATCAGATGCAGCTAATTGTCCTATAGATTTATGTTTCCAAGATCCTTTCCCCTTTGCGACATAGTCATTTTTTTCCACCCCAAAAGAGAAAGTGCCATTTTCAATTTCTTCTATCCATTTATTGTGGCGAATTTCGCCTGAATCTCCTTTTATTGAATTTAACAGAGAAAATATTTTGTTTGATTCTTTTTCTGGCAATCCAGGCATTGCTTCTAAATCCATATTTATATCTGAATTAAGATAGCACTGCATTGCTCTGCACATCTTATCAACGGCATCAATAAATATCTCTGGGTTGTTTCTACTTACCTTCTCTCCCAGGCCGTTTTTGTATTTCCATATTAACTTTGGTCGATCAGGATGACTGAGTGCTGCCCCATGACCGAGCGGAAACGATTCACTCAAGAAAAAGTTTGCAATCTTATTAATGAAACTCTTATCTAAACTTTTGTCGTTGCTTTTAAGGTTGCTCACTTCATTAATTTTATGATTAACACCTGCAAATCCTTGATGTGCCCATGTGTCTGCATATACATGCATGGTAATGCCGAGACGATGCAATGCATATGGTTTATCAACATCTTTTGCACAAGCGCAAAGCATATCTCTCGCCACATAACTGTCTGGGTAACATACTAGTTTTCTGATAAATGAGCCGTCAGGATTCTCTCCAGCGGGTTTTCCTCCATTGCCTGGGAGAAAATGGAAAGGTATCCAAACAAGATGATTTGCTAATCCATCTGAATTACGATAATCAAGCATTTTATGGGCAGATGATATTCTGCTATACATAGCACCATTACTGAACCTTATGGTACCAGAGTTGGTGGCATCATCAACATATTGAGCGCTATAAGCAATTATTGATGACTTTGCACGGTTGAAACCCGCTATCCGGGCAGCGACATACGTGAGTGCGTGATGACCATCTTTTTGCATACTATCTCCCCTTAGAATCTGTCAGCGTGTTTTGTATAGTCTTTTGATTCAAAATTAAGGTACATTCATAATATCAGGATACTAAACATCATTAGGCGACTTTTTTTCACGATAATTTTAACCCTATTCGTTGCTCATTCAAGGCTTGAAGTGTCCTGTCTCAACCCATTCATTTTTTAGTAACGACCACCAATCAATGGCCAGCCCTCTCAATACGTATTCATAGGGAAGCCAAAGATAACCACCCATGGGCCCCCATCCTGTTCCCCAGGAATTTCTGATAAGAAAGGCTCCGGTCGTTTTTACAGCTCCTGCATTGGCATTCTTAATTTTCATCGCGTCGTCGTAACCAACTGCAACGATGGCATGACCACCTTCAACTTTTTCACCACGGGTTGGGTACGGTATCTTTCCAGTTGCCGCTGCCTGGCCAATGGAATTATAAACCGTAAACCCGAACATAGAGGGAAGACCTGCAGACAGAAAGAGCTTAATACGATCCAGCAGCACATTCCTGGATGTTCCCGGAGGGTCGAGACGGTAGTAGCTAATTGCCTGATAGTTCTGAGCAAACGCATAACAGAAGGCAGAGGGTTCTTTGTCAAAGTCGGCAGTTACATATCGCCAATACTCCTCTGGCGGTACCCCAAACAGCACCAATGCGCCCATTGTGGTCCGAAGGAAAGCCCCAGTGTCTCCAGTCCAGTGTGACATGTTTCGCGTTACTTTATAAAGGAAGAGTCTGGATGCATCGATATGTTTTCCGAACGCCCTTCTCTCAAAATACTCTACTATCCCAACGCCTGCGTTTGCAGTGCATGAACCAATAGAACCCTGATTCTCGACTGGAGAGCACCATGGCCTCAAGTCCACTGATGCAGGCAAACTTACTTTTGCCGGTTTTCCAACTCCTACCTTTGTAAGCATTGCTTTCACAGACTTTTGCCCCAAAGGTTTAAGCCTGGTTGGAACTTTATCATAGTCTACAGTGTGGTCCCTGAAATCGGGATAGTCGGGCAACCATCCCATTCCTAACTTTGCATTCAAATCACTCATGATATTTTTCTCCACTTTTTAAGTTTCAGCTGGTGACAGTTAACTAAAATATGGATTTCTCGAGGCCTAAAGTATCTCTTGTTTTCTCTTACGCTAAATTTACATATCACTATCACCTCCTCCCAAGTCGCCTAACAAGTCAGTATCGAAATAGATGTAA
>Ga0209692_10001325_pt1 | contig 34876 bp, 51 predicted proteins | sample tdDd472_FD_187129 | JGI IMG/M metagenome (GOLD analysis project Ga0209692, IMG submission 187129) | Marine sediment microbial communities from the Atlantic coast under amendment with organic carbon and nitrate - tdDd47.2 (SPAdes)... | ecosystem: Environmental > Aquatic > Marine > Coastal >...
AAACGGAAAACCCCATGCGAGCTTCAAATTCTCCGTTATCATGTTCTTTAACGTGAACCGCTGTTGTTCCAGCAAGGCCGATTTGACTACACTCAAAAACTGTTAAATTACTCATCTGTGTCTTTTCCTTTTGATTTACATCTACCTGCCAATGGGAGCCAGCGATACCCAGTTACTCGCCCCCACAAGTGAGTTGCGTCTTTAGTTTGTTCTGCGCCACAATTCAAACACTTGCGCTTTCCATAATTGTGAATACCTTCAGCTCCTTGCTGAACCTGAACCCATCTATGAGCCATTACAGTCTATTCCTCTGTTAAATACATTGTTTCACAACGATTACCACCTATATCAAGAAAGAATTCATGCTTGTTTTTGCAGGTCTTGTTATATATCTTTTGTTTTGCATCAGCTAACACGTAACTCTCTGAAACCTTTTCCCCGCAAATAAGACAGTTAACCTTATAGTGCCTTCTATACTGATAAATCATCAAATTTAGTCTATTCCTCTGGAATATTTCGATACTCTTCGTCAGTCATATCGATGCGTTTAAATCTAATGGATAATTCTTCTCCATCTTCCAAATTATCGGCATATATGACGCCTTCGGTTGCATCAGTTACGGGAGTCCACGCCCCAATACCTTCCTCGTAATAAAATAAATATGGTTTCTTATCATTCATGGTCTTTACCTGTTTCATTGTCTTCTACCAGCAAACCCCCAATTAAGGGGGTTTTTAGTTTAGTGCAGCCTATCTCTATAAGTTAGGTCCGTACACAACCCAAAGAAGTGCGGTGCCGACTGCATGCCTTTAACCCTTCTCGGTGGGTCGTTACATGCTGGTTTTACGCGTGAGAGTGGGGGCTGCATCCCACCATTAATATCTTCTGTTTTTTCCAGGTAAGCAGTTACTAGCTCAGGAACCGCAAACAAACTAAACTGCAACGCAAATAGAATGTATGGTTTTTTAATCATTCCTGGTCTATTCCTGTTTTATATGGACTCTCAGCCCAGTTAAATCCATGCTTACGTGGAAAGCTCGTAGTAAACAAGTAATGTTATAGCCGCCATTAACAACGCTAATGCTAGGCACTTAAAAAAATCTCTAATCTTCATCTAACGTCAAATCCAAACGGGTGATCACTTCCTTTCGCTCGCTACCAATGAAAGGACTATCTGTTATAAATTGGATTTTAAAACCCACAAACTTGCTATTTATCAATCCAGTTAACTTGCGGCGGTTCCGAGCCGTATCGAGCAAATAAACGTTGTCGAGGTTTACTCCGATCTCAATGTCGTATTCCTCGGAAAGTCGCCCTAAAACGTCCATGTGTTTGTAGCCGGTCTCTTTGCGCATGGCGGTAGATGAGGGATCGCCCGGTAAAGTGCTTAAAAGATACAGTCGGGACATTTCGTCGAGTGAAATTGCTAGATTTAAAACGCCGCCTCGAATCCCTACCAGATTTTCAATCGATAGGCCGGTTGAGGCCCACCATTCCTTGATCTCCTTAATATTTATTAATGGCCGTTTATTAATTGCTTTATTTAACATAGTGAAACTCCTTTTCCGTTATCGGTGGCGGCAAAATTTACTGTGTCACTTTTTGCGCGCAGTTGTTTTAAAATTGGGGAGGGTTTGAGTGGATAAGAGTGTTTATTGCTCCAAAAAGAAGCGTAAGTAATTGATTTATATAGTGCCGGTATATCGTTAATCGTTCTTGAAAACCGGCATGGGTTAATAGCCCATCCAGGGTTCGAATCCCTGTCTCTCCGCCAATTTTGGTTATTAATCAATAACCTACAAGATAAAAGCCCTTGAAAAAAACCAAAATTTTTCAGGGGCTTTTTTCTTACTGTGTTACTTTTTGTGCACAAAAATCTCATTTTTTGAATTCCAATAGCTGACCGAAGCCTTCTTTTATCGATATGTTGCCGGCGGCTTTTCTCAGATGGTTAACGTCTAGATGCGCGTATCGCTTTACCATGGAGTAACTAGACCAACCTGCCAAATCCATCAGCTCTGGCAATGAGGTTCCGTTCATAACATGCCAACTGGCCCAAGTGTGCCTTAAATCGTGCCACCGAAAGTTTTTGATCCCGGCCTTTTCAAGTAATGGCTTCCAGGTGTCTTTGTTGTCGATTTGGCCGAAAGGCTTCCCGCGGTAAACAAAAACATTCTCTTCATGGTTTCCCATGTTTCGCAATAGTATTTTTTTTATTTCATCGGTAATTGGAATGGCGTGGATTTTTTGAGTTTTGAATACCTCGGCCGGGATCACAATTTGTCGACTGTCCATCATTATCCAGGACCATTTGAGCCCCAGGCAGTTTGACTTCCTCACGCCACTCAATAGAGAGAATCGGATCGGATCTTTAAGGTGGTCGGGCGCGGCTTTAATTAGCTGCTGGGCTTCTTTGATTGTTAACCACCTCGGCTCTTTCTTGTGCTCTTTATAAAATCGAAGTTTGGGCGCGTATTCTAGCCAATTCCACTCGTCAGCTGCCATATTCAGCAAGCTACGTAATTGCGAAGACATTCGATTAATGCGAGCATCACCGCATTCGCGCTCGTCCTGGTACTCATCCATAATATCTTCAATCAATTCGCGGTTTATATCTTCCAGATTCATCACAGGTTTTATTTTACCAAAAGCGATAGTGAGCATTTCAAAAGTGCTGATGTATTCGTCGAGCGTGCTCAAGTGTTTTTTTGCATTGATAAACTTGGCCAGCGCTTTGTCCCATGGGTGAGGGTCTTTTACGCCCAATTCGTGGCGCTCCCAAAGCTGACGTTTAACTCGCGCCTCTACCTGCTCCGCTTCCTCGCGATTTTTCGTCCCTGTTGAAGCACGGAAAGTGCGGCGTTTGTATTTGAAGCTGTAGTAGTAATAGGGCGAACCTTTTCGCTTGTAGACTGACATCCTTCTCCTCCACTAGGTTTAACTGGTTTTACATACTGCCCCTTAATAAAGTTCGCGAGCTCTCCCCGCAAAAAAACAAAAGCTCTACCAACCTTAGCACATGGCAGATCTCCCGCTGCCGCCTTTGAGGTCACCGTATTAACAGAGCATTTCAAATATTCAGCCGCTTCTTTAGCGTTTAGTGTATCAAGCGCATTCATTTTCAGCCTGCCTTTATTTTATTTAGCTCGCACGATTCACATTCAATAAAATGCTCGTCGCACCCCTCGGGTAGATTGCACCCACAGTTATAGCAATGAATCGTTCGAGTTAATTTATTTTTGATAGTCAAGTAAACCGACCGACCGTTAAACAGCCGTCTAATACCATACGATCGCACAAAACTCACCAGGGTAAAGAAAACGGTCGTTATAACATTCTCAAAGAAGGTAAAATCTTTCCCAATAATAGGGAACCAGATCAATTGTGCCACCAATGCAGCACCCGCCCCGATAAAGATATTTGTTAGGGCTTCTAGAGCGCTATCAATTTTCGACTGCTTCATCGTCATTTACCTCGATAATCTCTTCATGCATTTTATGCTGTACCTTACTAACGAGCTGATTCTCGCTCACCCATCCAACCGCCTGGCGATGAATTTCGACCCCTTGCTCGTTGTAAATAACCTGGACTTTCATTGCATAGCCACCTGATCAAAGGCTTGGACTGCTAATTCCCAACCCTTTGGAGGATCGTACTCACTGACAAGCCGCGACTCTTTTAAATCACCGGCCCGCTTGTGAGCGGGGAACCCGTATTGATAGCGAAGGATCTGTGATAGTGTCGTGCGCGGCATTGATAAGCGATCGGCTATCGATTGAATGCTTTCGGTTTTTAACCAGACTTTGATCGCCTCGAGATTCTTAGCAACTTTCTTTCTTGCCTGCGCTTTCGACACTTTTATTCTCCTTGCGGTAAAAACATATAAGGAATTTCGATAACTTCTGCGATTTCCTCAATGGTTAAGCCTTCGGCCAACAATTCAGCAATTAATTCACCCATTTAAAAAGGTATATCGTCGTCAAAGTTGTCATCCATTCCTGCCGGAGTGGCTGACTGAGCTTGTGCCTGGGGCTGCTCGGTCTTTTTGCCGCCTAGCCATTGGACCGTGTGACCAAAGTCTCGGACACGAATGTCAACGCCGTATTGTTTAACGCCAGCCTTTTCCCAAGAGTGGTAATTAAGCGAACCTTTCACGTAAACCCTGGAACCTTTGCAAAGATACTTGGCGATAGATTCTGCCAGCTTGCCAAAAACCGAAACCCGGTGCCATTCGGTTTTTTCCTGCTTTTGACCGGTGTTTTTATCTAACCAACTCTCACTAGTTGCAACACTCAAAGTCGTAATTGTGTCACCGTTAGGTGTATAACGAACCTCGGGATCACTCCCCATATCGCCAACAATCACTACGTCATTTATTCCGCGTTTTGCCATTTTATTTTTCACCTTTTTAAAAAAAATGCCGCCCAATACAACAATGGAGGATAAGAGGGCAGCCAATGCCTAGGGAGAACAAACCTTAAATATACTTACTACCGCACTTTGGCCAGGCGTCGACAATGCCTAAAGCTTTTTTTCGGCGATGTTGTGCTTGTGCCGTCTGAATGCCGGCCATGGTGGCGGATTTAACCGTTTCTCGCTTCAAAACCTGTTCGGCTACAGCGAACCCAATTTCAATAGAATGCTCATCAATACCTTTATTTTTGCATTCTTCGGCGATAATTCTTTCAATTCGCTTTAATCTAATATCCTTTAGATGCATAATTTCCTCCGCTTTTCCCTTGTTTGAGGCGCTTTTTAACAAAAGTCCATCACTTTATTGAGATTTGCTCTTGCTCTTGATTGAATTAAAAAATACCATAAAGGTATTGTTAGAGTCAACACCCTAATGGTATTTTATGAAGCCTTTCGTATTTCCCGTTGTTGTATTAGCAATAAGCGGGTACAATTTAAAGTGCTTTAAATTAGAATAAAGGAGCTAAATATGAAGTATTCATTTGTGTACATGTGTCCACCCGACCAGCAAGACCCACCGGATCCGAACAAGCAACCGAAGAAGAAAGACGGCGACAGCGACTCTCTAGACAAGTCGTAGCCGTTATGTGGAGCGTTTTCGTCGAGGTTGAAGAGAATATACTTTTGGTATTGTTATTTGTATCTTTTCTGGTAGCCACAAAAACCAAACGGGGCGTGGTTGTTTCTGCCTCATTGTATTGTTTGTTTTTGATCAGCAATCTGACCCAAGAGCTTAGATACACTTCAGAACTCGCTCCACTAATCTATTTGCCATTTACCGTTTTTATGGCCAGCATCACTTGTTTTTTGATTTTGCAGTATTCAGAAAAAATACGTTTATTTGAAATATCGGTATTGATAACACTGCTCGGAGTGATGGCTCTGGCATTGGCGCGATATATCGACGCATGGTATTTACCAAATTTCAAAATGGGGTCGACCTATACAGCTATCATGATGCTGTTGGACACAATATTAGTTGGTCTCTCTTTCTATCCCAACACAAGGAAGCTATTAAACAAACTTTCAGACAGGTTAAAGAATGCAGCATTTCGTTTTGTTTTCGCTCTTCGCGGTTTTTTTGGTGACGGTTTACGGGGTTATAAGGGCAATAAGTAACGCCCAAAAACGCAGTCAACTCCCGACCACCCCTCAACCCGCCACTATTCCCCCCGACCTAAAGTTGGTGGATATATCCGCCTATGCGCAAAAGAAGGAATTAGAAGATAAAAATAGAATACTTCAGATGATTGTCGATATTGATGCGTCGCGTGATTCTGACGAGGTGGCACTTGAAACCATCCGCTGCCAAATGGAGGCCGAATATATCCTAACTAAGTATTCAGAGAAATAACATTTTTTCTAGAGTCTTTTTCGCCGGTCTTTCTGAATGGAGAATCAACCGAAAACAATTCTTCGTTCGACTCAACCAACTTATTAAACCTTCGCCACCAAACAATTAAAGATAATCTGCGCATATCGTCTGACATCGCTTCTATTGCCTGGCGCTCTATTAGCAAATCTAACGCCTGTGCCGAAACTTTCCTATAAAACCGCAGCTTTTCTAAATCTGCCGGCATTTCGGTAATTTGGTAGTTTAAATCCAATGAATCAATAGTTGATGAGTTTCGGCGGTATAGCCGAGCAAGTAAGTTGCTCATAAAGTAATCCTTTTTAAATCAAATCCTAAACACTCTTAAATTATCACTGCGGGAGATATGAATCAATAACATAAAAGCGATATTTATATATATTTATATATAATAAAACGCTCAGGCTGTAGAGGAGGGGTTATTTGTGTTTGCTTTGAAAATTTGAGTTGTTAGTTTTGCCGTTCAGATCGGTAAAAATATCATTTAGGAGTTCGGCGTAGGTTTCGCGCTCTTCTTCATCCGTCATTTTAACGCCCGGCTCATTCTTGACTTTCTGGATAAGTTCGTGAGCTAAAACCCCCGCACTTATCATGGCCTGTTTTTCAGGCGTTTCGGCCGTTGTGGGCGCAGTTGTTATCGCGCTACCCTCATAAAGATCGGCTATTATTCTCGCTAATTGCTCGCTGGAAAAATCGCCATCAATAAACCCTACAGCCCGCTGCGCATACTTCACCGCTAAAGTCATGCGTTGAATATCGATAGAACTTGTTGTCGCCTGTTTTACTCCCTGGTTGTCCAGTGAAAATTTCGGCAATTTATATGCCGCCTCGATTTTGCGCGCCATATCATCACTGATAGGGCGGCTCGGCCTTTTGGTAGCAAATTGGTTGGTGTAGGTAGAGTCTTGCCCCAATAAAACAGAGAGTTGCTTCTGAGCCCCACGTCCCTTGCTTTCAATTATAGCCCTTAAGTTCTTGTGCCTAAGTAGCTGTAACTCACTGAATTTTCTCATAGGTTTCATTATAGACAACCCTGTCAATTTTCGTTAATACCTAAAAGGTGCTGTTTTGCTTGCTAAAATAGCACCATAATGGTATTGTTTTGGTTGTTCAGGAGGCGTGATGAGTAGATTTCGACAGTTTGTACGAAAACTAAGGCGAGAAAATCGTCTTAAAGAGTTCGCCGAGAAGGCAAACACAACAGAAGGGTATGTGGTCTCGCATTTGTTTACACCTAACAAAGTGCCACGCCGCAAACTCTGGCGAGATCTTGTTAATGCTTCTAATGGAGAGTTAGATGATAGCTCTATGATTGAACACTTTATCAATCGTGAAAAGGAGAGTGCGTAGATTATGAGTGGAATCAGAGATCGACTAGGCATGGGAAAGAAGACCGAGCAGCTTAAAACCAAAACCAATGAATTTTGCCACGATACCTTCGTGAGGTTTTCTTTTGAGCTTGGCTTAAAGCCTGCAGAAGCTTTGAGAGAGCTCGCAATTATCGCCTGCATTATTTTTAAGCACTCCAGGTACTCTGAGCTAAGGCGAAAAATCAGCCAATCTAAATTAAACCAACAGGGCGTTGTGGATGAAGCCATTGATCACTATCTGCAAAAAAAGGAATCCAATGTGATCAGAATAGACCGGAGAGAAGGGGTTTGACAACAGCCATTTATGGCCTTTTTTGGGCCCCTTTTTTTGTATTCTCAAGGCCCTAATGGGGCCCCAAAAGAGATGATTATTAACTTTAAGAAACGATAAAAAATTCCGGCCAAATTCCACCACCCCCTTTGGGGCGAGCATTAAGGTGGTGATGAAGGATTGTTGATTGGTTCAAGGATACTTTAAGGATTGGTGGCTCATTGCCTCCACCATTTCCACCTGGGGTCGTGACATTTACCGCAAACGAGGCAAGAAACACGATTAACATAGATTTCATAACTAAGTCCTTTTGTTGATCGAGAATTCAAAGAGTATAGCGAATTGAAACAGAAATTCAAATTTCGACAGGAGCTAAACGGAATGGGTGAATTAACAACTGCAGACATACTTAGAGCTATTGCAGACAATATGGATGCAAAAGAGACCACCGATGATAAGGCCGCCGGCCCGCCGTATCTCTTTGGTTACTTGCCAGACAACTTGCCAGATCCTAAACCAACGATTGTCTGGATGATGGAATTCGACGGCGACCAGGTTGTATTTAGGCGGTATCAAAAAGGTTTTGAAATACCCGATGAAATACATCGCCCCGCCAGCTTAAGAGAGGCGGTGGTATGGGCTGCCGCGATTATTCAGGGTTTTCAACCACCACATTCCCTTCGCGAGTGCGATATACGTGGGGCGTAAATTGAAGCTGAACAACTGTGTTTCCCCGGGATTTTAAACCATTGTATTCAAGGCCAGAAAAAGAAATTTCCCAATCATCCGGAAACACTTCTAGCTCCTTTTTGAGCTGACCGACGGGAATTGTGGGGATGAAAAGATCCTTTGCATTTGATTCAGACATTATGTTTTTCCTTTTGATGTTTGTGGTGAACGCCAAAAGGATACCAGCGCCCCGAGAGGGGCGCTACTTTCAATTTGAGATAGCGAGGGAGTGAACATGCACTATACAGACGTTAGACAAACCTCTAAGGACGCTTACGCCCATATCAGAAAAGAGAAGGGCATCACGCAAGCAGACACCGTTTTACTTTGCCTGGCTGATCATGTTGGCGGGTTGGTTCGGCGAGAGGTGGCGGGGATTTTAGGCTGGTTTCCTTCTGATGTTTCGAGAAGCGTTAACGGCCTGATTGGTCAAGGCTTAGTAAAAGAAAACGGAACCCGCCGCAAACCTTCCAAAATGTATGTGCCTGATAACGACGTTAATGAAGGTTATGAGGTGGTGGTTACTGGAAAGGGTCGCGCAAAGGTTCGAAAGCTTGCTAAAAAGGTGACGGTGGCAGGATGAGCAGATCGGCAACCGATTGGGCTTGGAAGCAACCCTTAAAACCAAGCCTAAAACTTGTTTTGCTCTCGATGTCAGATCGGGCCAATGAGTTCCATGAGTGCTTTCCGTCTTATGCTCGCCTCGAAAAAGATACCGGACTCAACCGAAAAACCATTAGCGCCGCCTTAAAAAAACTGGCCGAGTTAAATATTATTCGAGACACAAAAAAACGCGTTGGCCGAACTGGGCAGGTTGTTGTTTATGAATTGATTGGTCTAAAGAGTACCGAAAACGGGACCGTTAAAGAATCCCACTTCTGGAACCCTTTAGAATCAAAGCGTCCCAAAAACGGTACGGGTAACAGTACCAAAAACGGTACGATTAAACAGTCCCAAAAACGGTACTCAGAACCACCCAATAGGAACCACCCAATAGAACCAGAGAGAGGGACGCGCACCCCCGGTCCAATTCCAGAAGATTTCACACCCTCGGAGGTCGCGCTCTTCAATCTCGAAAAAAACAAACTCGAACCACTGAACGACTCTGAGCTGTTCGCGTTCATTTCTCACTATCAGGGGACGGGTGAAGTTAGACCAAACTGGGACGCCGTTTACCAAAAATGGGTAGTTAACCAGCGCCGCAATTTCAAAAAGCCAACGAGGACGGCGCCACCCGCCGCAACGCCACCACCGAAAATTACCAATTTCGAACACCTCACCCGCGAAACGACGGAAGAAGAGCGAAAGCAAAACGCTGAGCGGCTCAAAGCGTTCCAGGAAGCCGCCGAAAAAAACGGGGTGAAAAAATGATCAATTGGCGAGTGATGGATAAGTGGCACATGCGAAGTGTAACCGAGAGAGGCAAACCGGGTTTGTACACGATCATGTGGACTGGGCATACCCCTCCAAAATATCGATCAAGCCACAACAAAATTTTCATTGGCAAACCGGTTTCAAGTTTGCAGTCGGCAAAAAGACAATGCGAGAAACATTATGAGCGAATTCAAAAACGATCAGCCATTCAAGCTGCTTAACAGAATCCTGCAGAGTATCGCCGCATTTCTGGTCGCAATGGCCTGCGTGTCAATTTTTCTACTGATGGGGTTGGTGTGGTGAATATTAAATACAAGAGAATTGTTAGAGACGCCCAAAACCATTTTGGTCTTTTAGAGGAATGGATGCAGCGAATGATTGAAAAGATCAGCTATCGTGGATTGGGCATCGATTTAACGCCAGGTGAGATAAACAGCCTTGACAACATTGCTGAACACCTGGCAGTAAAAAAGCCAAAAACAAAGGCAAAATTTTGGCCTCTGCAAGCGGACTAACGATGCAACCACCGCTGTTCATCGAAGAAGGGGCAAAGTATACGGTTAAGTATCGAGGGCATATTGTTGACGTGTGGCGAGTTGGCAACCAATGGATGACCGACAGTTATCATGTTTGCGATGAGAGTAAGTTAGAAGTAATGCAAAGGCTAGGCACACCCTCGGAAATTTTCAATTAAAGGAGAAGACAAATGTCACAACCTAACACTGAAAACCAATGGCACAGCATTAACGCCCGAAACGAGTTAAGCCATATTGATTACAACGCAGTTCAAAAACTCGGCGCTAATAATCCCGTTTCAAGAAAAATAAAAGAAGCCGCCGCCGAGCTCGATAAGATCGAGACGCTTATAAAATTTCATCAACTCGATTCGGTGCTGTCGTGAATAACCCGATTAACCAAATGCTTGATAGTTGGGATGCCCGCGCTGGTGGCGGTGTAAAGTACCATCAAAGCAAGCTAACTGATTTTTGCATGAACTGCCGCCAACCTAAAAGGCCCGATCAGATGTACAAGGTGAAAGGCAAAAGACACAAGGTTTGTGACACCTGCAAGGGTCACTTACACGATTTTAAAGCAAGGCAGAAAAAACGGGGTAACTAATACCGAAAAAGCCAACCAAACTCAAACCGTGCGCAGTGTGCACTAATGAGTTTAAGCCGTTCAGGACGACAGACCGTGTTTGCGAAAGCTACATTTGCCGCAGTACCTGGTCACAGCAAAAAAGGGAACAGGCCGAAGAGAGAAAAGCCAAAAATAAGGCGGCGAGCAAAGCAGAACAAGGCCGCTCAACTCGAGAGGCAAGCGCCCAAATTTGGTTTAACAGGTACATTCGGGTAATTAGGGATAAGGGCAAACCGTGCATCAGTTGCGGAACGTTTGACGGACCGTTTCATTGCGGCCATTACCGAAGCGTTGGAAGCGCACCAGAATTAAGATTTTGCGAAGATAACGCGCACAGGCAATGTAAAGAATGCAACATCGACAAAAGTGGCAATCACCTGGCATACAGAGAGGCCCTTAAAAAGAGAATAGGCTTAAAGCGATTTGAAGTGGTTGAAAGTTACCACCCCCAGAATCATTACACGATTCAAGAATTAATCGATATTGAAAATTATTACAAACAATTGTGCAAGGAGTTGGAATGACTGAAAAAACCCCAAATTACAAAGCAGACCAAGCAATTGAACGTCTTGAAGAAAGTAAAGGCTATGAGCCGCTTGGCGCATGCAAGTCGCAGTTTGAAATTTTCCTGGAAGAAGAGTTAAACCTGGTCAAAAAAGTGCTCGTTGAGAAAAATCGCAAATATGGTAATTCAGCCCTGGAACCTCAGCGCGTTTTTTCCAAAGCCAGCCCCTTAGAGCAGATAAACGTCAGAATAGACGACAAACTATCACGCATTGCAAACCAACAAAAGGATGAAGACGAAGATGCAGAATTCGACTTACTCGGCTACCTGTTACTCAAAATGGTCGCCAAACGATATGTCTAGTAGAAGGATTGATATTGATCATGATCTCATTCAATGGGCATTGTGGAGTAAGCGAGGCAGTGATCCGGGTATTGGTTATCCACCTATGACACCAACCCGCAGAATCAGCGGGGCGCCACTCGAGTGGGAATATGATATTAATCACGTACCAATCGCGATCACTATATCAGACGACCGCGCGATAAGAATCGATAAGGCCATCGCGTCACTAGAACTAGACTTAAGGACGACGATTTATCTCAAGTACCAGCGAGAGTTTCAAATTATTAAAATCGCCAAAGCAATGCGACTTAGCAGAGATAAGGTTTCACAGAACATTCAAACGGCCAAAAGGGTTCTCCAGCACATCCTATAAAACTTATCCACAGGCGCCGAAAAAAAATATTTGCATCGTGCGCGCATGGTGTTAAAATAACAAGCCTAAAAACATTATTTTGAAAGCTGCACCCTAACGGAATGCGGCTTTTTTTGTGCCTGAAATTTGATGCTGCTCCTTCACCTATAACAATAAGATCTCCCTAAACTTAAAGCGCCTACAGGGTCTCTCCACCCTTGGCTATAGGCGCGTCTTTTTTTTAAAGGATAACTATGTCGACAACCGACCCCCAAAAATTAGAGGTTAAAGTTGCGGTCCTTGAAAGGGATATAGAGCATCTCACCGAAGCCGTGAAAGAGCTAACTACCGAAGTAAAAAATAACAACGAAATTATCAAACGCTCAAAGGGGGTGGTTTTTGGTGCCTCTTTGGTTATATCTGGTGTGGTGGCGGCATTAACTGCGGTTTATAAATTTTTCATTCCATCATGAAAGAGCAACTATTTTACGGCCTAGCTAATAAACAAGAGGCGGTAATAATTACTCGTAAGATCTGCGACATATTAGGCCGGGGCAGCAACAACAACGCCGACCAACTTCTTATTGAAACGGCCCAGAAAGAGACCTTACTGGGATCATTTAGAGATCGACATCCGCATAAGCACGGTGTCGGCTTAAGTCAATTCGACTTAATCGGATTTAACGACGTAAAGCAGCGCACACGACCACATATTGCCGCGAAAATTTACGAAAACTTTGGTATTAAACTCAGGCATATTGAACACCGCGATTTAGCTTTTTCGCCATTTCTATCTCTTTTATGGTGCCGCCTTTTTTATATGCTGATACCGGAACCTATTCCGACAAACATACCCTTAAGGGCAGATTACTGGAAAAAATATTACAACACTGTCAAAGGTGCCGGAACTGCGCAGGAGTACATAACCTGCGCTAAAGAAATTCCGGTTATGTACTGATGGATTTTGATTGGAAAAAAACACTTAGCAGTATCGCCCCGACTTTAGCAACCGCATTAGGCGGCCCTATGGCAGGGGCAGCCACCAAGTTTTTGGCTGGTTCTCTACTCGACGACGAGGCAGCCAATGAGGCGGAGTTAGAGAGTTATGTTTTAAGCGCAAACCCCGACCAGCTTGCCCATATTAAAGAGATTGATTCGCAATTTAAGTTGCAGATGGAGCAATTAGAGGTCGACGTTTTTAAATTAGAAACGACTGACCGACAAGATGCCCGCAATTTAGCTAAAGGAGATGTGAGGCCACAGCTTATTTTGAGCGCGGTTTTCATTATCGGCTATTTCTCAATTGTGTTGTCGTTATTGTCTGGACTTATCGAAATTCCAGAAAAGCAAACGCAACTTTTAACAATGCTAATCGGTGTATTAACGGCGGCAATCACCGGGATCATTCAATTTTGGTTTGGGAGCTCTCACGGCTCTAAATCAAAAGATAACAAAAAAGAATAATCAGGAATAAATTTTGCCACTATCAAGAGTAAGGGCAGCAGTAAGGGCCGTTCTAGTTTCTGCGGCTGTTTTTCCATTGGCGGCTAGTGAGTTTGTACCTGCCAAAATGCCAATGGAGGTTACGTTTCCCCGCCCCGATCTGGAAACACAGGCCCACGCCAGACATCGAGTGCTATCCAACGAGATAGATAACGAATTGCCTATCGGTATTCGTGGCGGTGCCTGGCCATTTAAATATGAATTAATACAGGCTCCAGCCGGGACAACTCTTGGCGAACTTCCGACCGATCCAGATTACGGGTTTTTAAATATTCCCAAGGAGTCTGTACCGGCAAGCGGAACGGTCACAATAACTATCCATGTGCATGACTGCGAAAATGTTTCGCCAACGGTCATCACCTGGGACCCTGTTGCTGATAACAGCGCATTTGTTTATACAGATAATAGCGTCCCCGTTTCTGGAACCGGCACACACGACAGTCCGTTAAAGGATTTTCAAGACTGGTTTTTAGACGACGAAAACGATACGACTTTCGCGAACAAGGTCGCGGTCTGGAAAACGGGAAGCGGGGCATATGTACCGCGCAGCGATGCGGGCTTTTCGAGTAACGTAAGATTTAACCAGGGATCTAAAACGCCCTCTTTTATCGCTTATCCAGGCCATTCACCTGTTTGGGATTGTACCAACGCAAAATTATTAACCGATACGCCTGGTGGGCTAGATGATCTTTTCGTTTATGGGATCACTTTTCAAAATGCCCGCCAAGATGTTTCTAACGCTCATTTTTGGTGGGTAAGGGGTGGTATACAAAGGATCACCTTTGCGAGATGCACCCTTAAAGATTTTGGTGGCGGCGGAACTGTTGGCAATGACAATACCTGTCCGATTTTTATCTCAAACGACGACACGCAAAAATATCACGTAACGATTAAAGAGAATACCTGGGATAACATATCAACGCGCATTGGCGGCGTTCAAGTATCAAATGGCTCGCTCCTTGATATGTATTACACCTTCAATATTTGTTTTGAAGGTAATATCGCGAAAAATTGCGATACCACTTATGGGTGGTGGTTTAAGGGCTCTACTGCCTTCGCTAGCTTCCGCCGAAATTATGCGGTTGAAAACATGCAAGGCCGAATTTTAACCATTGGCTATGGCGCAGAAGCGCAAGAAATACCCCATGACCATGAAGTTTGTTGGAATACGCTAATCGGCGAGAGTGACACCGGACAAGATGTTGTTCTGTGGGCTATGTCGCCCGTTAACGCCAATTTATCCTATAACTCATTTGAGTATCGCAATTCGATAAGCGGCCGCGTTCGTTACCAATTCTTTACGGTAACCGCAAACGATCCTCAGGAAGATTCCGAACTACTCGAGACTCAAGACAGCATTTACATTAGCGACAACAATCCAAATCAGAATAACCATTTAACGGCCTCAGTCATCAACGAAGTAGGCCCAAGGCTAACCGATACACTCACAGGTAATTCGACAACAGACGCCACCGGGAAATTGGTCGGGCTCGCTAGAGATAACAACCTTTATTCAATAGGTCCAGAAACTCGCTATGGCTAATTATGTAAGCGGCACCCAAACTAATCCAGGAGCTAACTACACCCCAGCTTCAGACGAGCTTTTGGCGTGGGTAGCTTGTTGTCGTAAGAATGGCACTAACTCAGCCTCTAACCAATTGTTTGGTGCAGCCGCAATGGTTGAGCCTGCAAACCAAGACCAATCTATTAACATGGCGGGCGGCGGCGATGTTAGCGGCTTCTTGGCTAATCTTGTTAGTCCTGGGACAACAGCTGAGGCGTTGACTGTTACGTGGGCCGAAACAGTATTAAATGATTTAGGCTTTGCAATGACAATTGCAGGCGTTGATCCAACCACACCCGTTTACCCAACTAACGGCAGCGCTGGCGGCACTTATACAGGCAACGCCAGCCCCGGCTTGGGTTATGACGCCCCCGCCGGCGCGGTTGTAGTTTATTGGCGGATACACGCGCAAGCCAGCGCGATAAATTGGACAGATCCAACAAATTTCACGCCCCGTTTTACTCAAGATTTGCTTTCCACCCCTGCCGTCCGGACGCTGCGGGTCTGGACAAGAGATGTGGCCGCCGAGGATTTAGGCGCCACGGTTGCTGCTACTAGTGATTTAGTTGGCGATGGCGGAGTCCATGGGGTTGTTGTTTATCAACCCGCCCCAAGCTCAGGCCATGATTTAACAGCGAGCAACGGCTTGATCCAGTCAATCGCACCAGGCATTACGCTAACGCAAACTCATTTGCTGAGCGGCTCTGATGGATTGATTTCATCTTTAGCGCTCGACGGGACAATCACACAAACTCATATTTTATCGGGCGACAATTCTCTCATTCAGCCAATTGCAACAACTGGGGCTGTGGTAGTGACGCCCAACTTTAGGCCTGAGTGGGCTATTAATTCAACGGTGACACTACAATGATTAAAAATCAGACCGGCCAAATTGTTGGCGCCGATATGTTTAATTTATCTGACGGATCACCTTTCACTGGAGCGGCGTCTGTGTTTGTTGAGATAGGTGGTGGCGCCCAGGCTGCTGGCGCCGGAACTGTTTCTCACAAGGGCAACGGTTCACATGAGTATTTACCGACACAGGCAGAAACCAATGCTGATTATGTCGCTTTTATTTTTACTGGTACCGGCGCCAAAAACGTCAAAGTGCAGGTTTATCCAGTCGTTCAGATTGATGTTGATGCAAATGGTTATGTTAGCGCCGACGTCAAAGAGATTAACGATGCAACGGTGAACGGCAACGGAACAAGCGGTAACAAATGGCGCGGGGCTTAAGTAAATGTTTGATTCTGCCGCGTTTGATATTAGCGCGTTTGATGAATCCGCGTTTCAATTTGACATAACGCACAATCTGACCGCTGATAGTGCCGCCGTCAACCCGGTCGCACCAAGCGCTCAAATCACACAAACCCATTTATTAACATCGGCAAATGGCCTGGTTGCACCACAAAGCCCAGGCCAACCCATTTCTCAAACGCACCTTTTGATTGGTGCAAGCGGTCTAATAAATGCTTTGGCTACAACCGGCAATATTACGGTTGGCGATGTGCATGATTTGTCCGCGGTAAGCTCGGCGATCAATCCATCAGCCCCAAGTGTTGCAATTACACAAACGCACTTATTAGTGGCTGTTGATAGTAGTTTGGCAGTCCAGGCAACCACCGCCGCAATTAGCCAAACGCACAGCCTAGCGGCCCAAAATAGCCAAATAATACCGATCGCAACAACTGGCGCCGTGTATAACGCGGCGTTAATTAATTTAGATCCCCAGCTTCTCAAGATTTATTCAAGTACAAAGCGATTCACCATCGCATAACAGAGGTATAGAACCATGCCAAAATGGACCCATACAGACGTGTTAGACAACGGCCTGAATGAAATAGTTAATAATGGCGATGTATTGCATGTTATTTCCGCTTATGCTGCCGCAGATAACTATGCGACTGTCACCGGTAATAGCGTTGCAAACTATTCGCTTGCCGGTGGTGACAAAACGCTAGCCGCCCACGCAACAACAGGCCGAAAAGTGACGATTGGAGCCAAGTCCGGAAACAACGCCACAGCGACCGCCGCATCACCCGATCTTCACTTGGCTGTGGTTGATTCCGTAAATTCAAAGGTTTTATATGTGACAGACGAGACCAGCGATCAACCAATCACCAGCGGCAATCCTGTCAACACCCCAGCATTTGACCTGCAATTGCCCCAGCCCGTTTAATAATGTTTGAAATTGTCGAGTTAGTTAGGAAGGGTCGAGATAACCCTTTTTCCTTGTCTGTTAATTTTGACGGCCAACCTGTCGATTTTTCGAGTGCCTCTAGTTTTGAATTGAACGTCGGCGGCGTATCGATTACCGCTGGAATTGTTGGCAATTCGACGGGTGAGCTGACGTTTAATATTCAGGATGAGGATGTGCCAATCGGGACGCATATTGCCGAACTAATTGTTTATGATCCCGGGCATCTAGACGGGCAAGTTATTGTTGATAAGCATAGCGACAAACTGCTCAAAATAAAGTTTGTGTGATGGTTGGGATTAGATTCGACCACGATTTAAAGAAGTTAGAACGCGACCTCGGAAGTATATCTAAAAAGGTTTTGCCGGTAGCTATCCCTCAGGCGATTAATAGGACTTTAAATTCTACCGCTACTAAAGCGGTTAAATTAATCTCTACTGAGACAGGCATCAAGCAAAAGACAGTTAGGGAAAAGCTGCAAAAGTTTAAAGCCTTTCGTAATAGATGGACGGCTAAGATAGACGCCCGAGAAGGGCGAGCTCATAACTTAATAGCAAGCGTGACCCAATCGCAACGCCGCCCGGGCTTCTTTAATAAGCGGCTCAAGAATGGACGCTATAAGTCCCCCGGCGTTAAGTCTCGAGCATGGAATAAGCAAAGAGTTTATAAGCACACGTTCATAGTCAATACTCGTCGCGGTCCATTAGTGGCAGCGAGAGAAGGGGCAGCGCGCAAGCCTTTAAAGTTTATTAAAGGGCCAAGCATTCGCCGAGAGTTTGACAAAGAACGGACTACTCAAGAGATGCGGGACAACGTCGACACACGGCTACCGATTGAGGTGAGCTCTGCCGTTAACAATCAATTAAGACGATTTAACCGAAGATAAAAAGGTACTTCCTAGATCTTTTTCCTTACGGGTGCGCGGCTGCGCGAGGTTTACGTTGTGCGAGGGGATTGAAACCGAGTTTTTTGTTTTCATTTAAAAGGTGGTCAATGAAGGTCAATCGCAATGAGTTAGCGGCGTTGCTTGGTGTGTCACTTCCGACAATCAATGCAAAGATTAAAAAGGGGATGCCCTATGTCACCCGCGGCGCCCGTGGCAAAGAGTGGACTTTTGAAACTGCCGATGTTTTGGCTTGGGAAAAAGACCAGGCTATAGCAAATACAATCGGCGATACACAGACAGTTGATCGCGATGAATTGTTAAAAAGAAAACTTGCCGCGGAAACAGCTCTTGCGGAAATTGAAGCGGCTAAGAAAAAAGGCGAGGTTGCGGATCTCTCAGAGATTGAGCTCGCGTGGGAAAATACTTTGGTCGAATTGCGTTCGCGCTTTCGGCAAATCCCCCAGCGAGTCGCGCTGCAGTTGTTAGGCGCAAAAAACGAAACGGATATAAAGGAGATTTTGGCCGACGAAATCGATCAATGTCTTACAACCTTAGCTTATGAATTTGACGACGACATCGACGGCGAGTGACTACAGCAACGCCCACGGAATCCGTCGAGCAATCAAAACAGCACTTCGCAGTTTAGAACCACCTGAAAAACTAAAACCCAGCGAATGGGCCGAGCGGTATTGTCGGATCCCTGCAGGTAATGCGATTCCAGGATTAATTAGATTTAGGAATGCGCCTTATCAGATTGAGCCGTTAAACATGGCTGCGAATCCAGAGTGTCGCCGGATCTCTCTGATGTGGGGAGCACAGACCGGTAAAAGCCAAGTTCAATTGATGGCCATGGGATTTTTTATTGACCACGACCCCCAATCGATAATGCATATGCAGCCGAGCCAAGGTGATTTGCAAACCTGGTTAACTGCTAAGTTTGATCCGATGGTCGATTCGACGGTTACCCTTAAATCTAAGATTGCCGCCCCGAGAAGTCGAGAAGGTGTGAACAACCAAAGGATGAAACAGTATCCTGGTGGCTTTTTAATGTTCGCTTGGTCTGGCTCGCCAAAAACAATGCGAGGCCGATCGGCCCCGAAGATTTTTCCTGACGAAACGGATGGTTATGAGCGGACAGGAGAAGGTCACCCGGTTGGGTTGATCTGGCAGCGCGCCGCGACGTTTGGCGATCAAAGGCTGTTGTTCGAGACCTCGACGCCAACCATTAAAGGCGCCAGTCATATCGAGAAAGCTTTCGATGAGGGAGATCAAAGACGTTGGCATGTTGATTGCCCGCATTGTGGCGTTTCTCAATTTTTAAAATGGGCTCAAGTTAGTTGGAGTAAAAGTGAGGCTGGTGAGCATTTACCGGAAACAGCGGGTTATGCTTGCGAAAGTTGCGGAAGCATATGGGACGACGCCGAAAGATTCGCCGCGATTGTCGCCGGCAAATGGGTAGCCACAAAGCCATTTAGGGGACATGCCTCTTATCATCTTCCAGAGCTTGCAAGCAAGTTTCGAAAACTCCGAGACATCGTTCAAAGTTTTTTGGATAAAAAGGCTGATGGTGACTTACAGACCTTTGTCAATGTTTCGCTCGCTGAAACATGGGAAGAAGAAGGGGACAAAGTCGAGCATAGCGCGCTTTATTTGCGACGCGAGTTCTATCCTACGAAAGTGCCCTCAGGTGTTTGTGTCCTTTTTGCAGGTGTCGACGTCCAAGACGATCGACTCGAGGTCTCGGTTTATGGGGCCGGAGGTGACGGCTCGGAATTCTGGTTGATAACGCACGATATATTTAGAGGCGACCCTGGAAAAAAAGAACTATGGAAAAGGCTTGATGGCTTTTTATTGACGCCATTCAAGCATGAAAGCGGGCTAAATCTCAGGATAGCCGCCGCTGCAGTCGACACAGGTGGGCACTATACCCAGGAAGTTTATCGTTTTTGCAAGGTTCGCGAACGTAGAAATGTGTTCGCAGTAAAAGGTAAGTCGCAGAGCGGGGCGCCGATAGTTTCGAGGCCGAGTAAATCAAATGCGCTTGGTGTGAACCTTTATTCAGTGGGCACCGATACCGCTAAAGATCTAATCTATTCGAGGCTAAAAAATGGTGAACCTGGACCTGGCTTTGTTCATTTTCCAATGGGTGAGCCAGCTATCGATGAGGAGTTTTTCGAGCAATTAACTGCCGAGAAACGGATCACTAAATATAAAAACGGTTTTCCCACAAGGCTCTATATAAAGACGCGATCACGAAATGAGGCGATTGATTGTTTTGTTTATGCACTCGCGGCATTGGAGATCTTGAAGCCAAATTACCGCGCCCTCGTTGCGATGCTTGTTAAGAAGAAAGAGAAAGAGCCGAAACCAACGAGCACTGATGATCTGACGCCTAAAAAGATAGTTAAGAAACGGAAGGCCGCTAGAACAAAGCGCAAGAAAAAATCTTATGTAAAAGGTTATTAAATGAGCGAACCGAAACGAATCACGGCGGGGAATTCCTACAGCTGGGAAAAAAGCCTCGCTGACTTTCCGCCGGCTGACGGCTGGACCTTGCATTACTCACTAGTCAATGCGGTCAATAAATATCAGTTTGACGCGGCGGACGACGGCCAAACCTACTCGATTGCGATAGGCGTCGATGTTAGCAAAGATTTTGTGGCTGGTGAGTATAAGCTGATCGGATATGTCGCCAAAGCTGGCGAACGCAAAACCGTTTTTTCTGAGCGCTTGATTGTTCGCCCTGACTTCTCGGACTTAGCAGATTTTAGAAGCTATGCCGAAAAAGTCCTCGAGGCCATCAACGCAACGATCGCGAAAACAGCCACAAAAGATCAGCAATCAATCACGGTCGATGGGCAAACGCTGGCCCGTCGATCGATCGCTGATTTGTTATTACTCAAGCGCCACTTCGCGCGAGAAGTCGCCCGCGAGCGGCAAGCCGCAAAAATTAAAAAAGCGGGTGGCCTGGCTGGTCGCGTTTCTACGAGGCTTAAATGATGTTTTCATTCTTTAATAAGAATAAAACCGCTAAAAATGTGAGAAGGGCGACAACGGTCCGCCGTCCGGTTGTGAAGCTTGGCCGCGCCGCTTTTGATGCCGCACAAATCAATAATTTATTCTCCGAGTGGGAGACAATAAGTAAGCCTATAAATGCGCAGCTTGAATCCGATTTGCGAACAATGCGCGCACGCTCAAGAAACCTTGCGAAGAATAACCCCTACATGAAGCGGTTTTTTAAACTATGCCGCTCGAACATTGTAGGCGCTCAAGGTTTTATTCTAAATTCTGAGGTTACGCTAACTAATGGTAAGCCAGCGAGAATAGAAAGGGAAGCTATACAAAAAGCCTGGAAAGCGTTTTGTAAAAAAGGTGTGCCCTGCGCTAAAGGCAAAATGACAATGAAAGACATTCAAGGAATGATTGTCAATCAGTTGTTTGGCGATGGCGAGATCATTATCAGGGTTTTACAAGGTCGTGACGTTGGCCCTCATGGAATAGCCTTTCAATTTATCGATCCTGAATTGCTCGATGTAAATCACAAGGACAATTATAGAGGGAATCGGGTGCGCATGGGGATCGAGACTGATCTCGGCGGCCGCGTTGTTGCTTATCACTTTCATTCGACAGACTCAACTCACGAGGATTATTACACAGTCGGCGGCCGCGGCTACATCCGAGTTGATAAAGCCAATATTATCCATGAGTTTTTTTATGAATATGTAGATCAGCTTCGCGGCTTTCCGGAAATGGTCGCGGCTATGTCCAGGCTTCGCCAGCTGGACGGATACGAAGAGGCGGAAGTCGTCGCCGCTCGGATTGGTTCCTCTGCTATGGGGTTCATTGAGCGTGGCGAAAACGGCGGCGGATTCGAGGAAAACATGACGAGCGAGGACGACGAGCTCGACATTGAGATCGAAAGTGAAGAAGCTGACGATCCAGAAATCGAAACAAACCCCGGCGATTGGCACTACATTGACCACGGCGCAAAAATCCACTCGTGGAGCCCATCACACCCAAACACCGCCTATAAAGATTTTGTCAAAACCATCTTGAGAGGCATAGCCTCGGGGCTTGGTGTCGATTACAACACGCTGGCAAACGACCTTGAGGGCGTGAACTTTTCCAGCCTGCGCGGCGGCGTTTTAGAGTCTCGCGAGATGTGGAAGCTCGCTCAAGAATGGGTTGTCGAGCATGTTATCGAGGAAATGTTTGAACGTTGGTTGTTCGCTGCATTGTCGACGAAAAATATCGTGATGCCTCGCGGCGATCATCTAAGCGTTCTGGACATCGATCGCTATAAAGCGCATTCATTCCAGGCGCGCCGCTGGGCTTGGGTGGATCCCGTAAAGGATCTGCAAGCTGCAAAAATGGCTATCGATGAACGTCTCGCCAGTCGCTCAGAAATAATTCGCGAACGCGGCCGAGATCCCGATCAGGTCTGGGATGAAATCCAAAAAGAAAGCGAAGATTTAAAAAAGCGCGGTATTGAAATTAAATCTGTGCCGACTCAATCCGTCGTGACAAATCAAAGCGAAGAAACGGAAACAAACGAGGATCCGGAAAATGTCGAAGAAACCGAAAATGAATAATTTCGAGCGCAAGCTTGAAGAGTTTAAAAAAGGCCCGCAACAGCGGGCTTTTTTGATCGAGCGTGCGGACGATAGCGACGACACGATCGACACGGAAGCGCGCACGGTTTGGCTCGCGTTTTCCAGCGAGGAACCATATGAACGATGGTTCGGTAATGAAATTTTAGGCCATGACGACGGCGAGGTCGACCTCTCTCGCATGGCTGGGGCGGCTCTGCTTGTTGGTCACAATTGGGATGATCACGTCGGAGTCGTTGAGGAATATCGAGTCGATGCGGATCGCCGGGGGCGAGCATTGGTTCGGTTTGGAAAATCCGCTCGGGCGAGTGAGATTTTTGACGATGTTGTCGACGGGATCCGTCGTCAAGTCTCGGTTGGCTACATGGTGAAAGAGATGAAGCTGGTCGCAGAACGAGACGAAGGTCCGGACGATTACCGCGTCACAGACTGGCAGCCTTACGAAGTCTCGATCGTATCGGTGGCCGCTGATCCTTCTGTTGGCGTGGGTCGCCATGATGAAGCATTACAGCAAATTGAAAAAGAGACAAAAACCGAAATTGATAAACCAGAACAGGAGATCCCAAAAATGGATCCTAAAGAGAAAGAAATTGAAACCCCGGTAAACGTTGAAGCCGAGCGAAGCGCTGCCGAGGCAAACGAAAATAATCGCGTCCAAGAAATTTTGGCCGCGGGCGAAAAGTTCGGCGCTATGGACCTGGCTTTGAACTTTGTAAAAGATCGCTCTAAATCAGTTGACGATCTGGCGTTGGCAATCCTTGAAAAGGACGGCGTCGAAGCTCAGAAAGCCGAAGATCCAGAAATCGGCATGGATGAACGAGATCTTAACAACTTCTCGTTTATTAGATTACTAAATGCCGCGGCGAACCCTACTGATAACGCCGCTCAAAAAGCCGCTGGCTTTGAGCTTGAATGCTCGCGCGCTGCCGCTGAAAAAATGCGAAAAGATGTTCGCGGGATCATGGTCCCTTATGACGTCTTAGCTCAAAAGCGTGATTTAACAGTTGCAGGCGAAGCGGCAAACCTTGTTTCTACCGATCTGCTTTCAGGCTCATTCATTGACCTGTTAACTAACATGTTAGCAATCCGCCAATGTGGCGCGACGGTCCTCGATGGCTTGAATGGTAACCTGGCGATCCCTCGTCAATTAACCGGTACTTCTCACTTTTGGGTTGGTGAAGGTGTCGCGCCTACTGAGTCAGATGTAACTTTTGATCAGGTTGCATTGACACCGCATACAGTGGGCGCATTCACAGAGTTCACTCGTCGCACGCTAAAGCAATCCTCAATTGCTGTTGAGAACTTTATCCGAATGGATTTAGCTCGAACGTTAGCGCTCGCGATTGATGCGGCCGCTATTAACGGCAGCGGCACCGGTGACGAGCCCGAGGGCATTTTAAACGCGACCGGTGTAGGCAATAGCGCGGTCGGTGGTACAAATGGCGGCGCGCCAACCTGGCCGCACATTACCAAGATGGAAAGTGACGTCGCGGCGGCAAATGCCGACATGGGGACGCTTTGCTATCTAACCAATGCGCTAGTCCGCGGTAAGTTGAAAGAAACTGAAAAATTCGCTGCCAGCGGCCGTGAAATCTGGACAGGCGACGCGAACCCGTTAAACGGTTATCGAGCGGTTGTTTCTAACCAGGTGCCAAGCGACTTGTCGAAAGGTACATCGAACGGCATTTTGTCGGCGATGATCTTCGGTAACTTTGCCGACGTTCTTATTGGTATGTGGGGCGGTCTAGATTTATTGACTAACCCTTACAGCAAAGATACCTCGGGCGTTGTTCGCGTGACAGCATTCCAGGATGTAGACGTCGCATTACGTCACGAAGAAAGCTTCTCTGTGTTTAACGACATCGACCCGGCTTAATTGGCGGTTAGATAAAACCTAAAATGGCGAGCTAAAAACTCGCCTTTTTTATTTCCTGCAAATCAAAAAAGGTATTCCACCATGGCAAAGAAAGCCCCTGAAAAAGTAAAAATTAAACTGTTGCGCCGGATCCTCGTTGAGGGTGAAGGTAAAGAGATCGGCGATGTGGTTAGTGTCGAGCCGAAAAAAGCGTTGGCCATTGTCAGCGCTAAAAAAGCGACGTTTGATCTCGAATTCAAAATCGACCCTCCAAAACCAACAAAAAAGTAACACATGAAGCAGAACGAACTAAACGAACTGGCCGCCGAGATGTTTGATCCCGATTTGCCGGGGGTTTTTGACGCTTATTTCGGCAATTCAAAAGCAACCGGCAAGCTTGCTAAACAATACGTCGAGACGGATCGGATCGTTGGCGTTCGTTCTACTTTTTTGTGCCCTGCGTCGCAAGTTGAAAGCGTGAAAGAGGGTGACGCTATCGAGATAAATAACTCGACTTTCACAGTTGAAGCTATCGAAACAGAGGGCGTTGCGCTAGTGCGGTTTATTCTGGGGAGATATTAACCATGGCACACAGAGCAAAGGATATTATCGACGCGATTAAGACCGTCTTAACTGGTCTGAATACGACCGGCCAAGACGTTAAAGTCTCTCGCGCTTTTCCCAGCGGCACTTTTCCGAATTTAACTATTTACCCTGGGCAAAACACAATTCGTCAAAATCTATCAAACGCGATCATGATCCGCGAGTTGGTTGTCAGGGTTGCAATTCAGGTAAACGGCAATCCGGATTTGTTGGACGATCAAATTCTACAAATTGAAGCGGAGATCTGGCGAGCCATTATGGCGGATACAACTCTCGGCCTAAATTTTATTGACGACATCGATCCGCTTGGGCTTGGCGAGCCGGATCTGTCAAATGGCGACGAAGTCCCGACCGCTGTCGTCGAGTCATCTTGGCGCGTTGTTTACCGGCATTCGGTAAGCGATCCCGAATCTTAAAAGGTAACTCTCAATGAAAAAAACTTATGAACCCAGAAAGGGCGGATCGCGCGTGGTTGAGCCAAAAGGCAAAACCAAAGCCGACGAGCCAAAGAAAAAAGAGGCTTAAATCATGCTGGTAAAAAAAGAACTTATTCTTATTGCGATCGAATCGGCGTACAACACCGATCCGACCCCGACCGGGACAGACGCGATACTTGTCGAGGATGTTGATTTTAACTTTGAGGGCTCGAGAATGATCGAGCGCAATCCGGTTAAGCCGACGCTTGGCAAAGAAAAACAAATCTTTGGTGGAAAGCTGGCTCAAATCAGTTTTAACGCCGAATTAAAGGGATCTGGTGCCGCAGGAACCCCGCCAGAAATTGCGGCGGCCTTGCGCGCTTGCGGCTTGGCTGAGACGATTGTCGCCTCGACTTCTGTCACTTATGAGCCCGCATCCGACTCTCACGAAAGCGCCACGATCTACTATTACCAGGATGGCAAGTTGCACAAGATCACCGGTGCCCGCGGTAATGCAGAATTTACCTTTACCGTTGGCGATAAGCCAATGGTTAATTTTACCTTTACCGGTCACCATGCGGAAGAAAGCGACGCCGCTTTGATTTCTGGGACGTTTGATTCCACTTCGCCAGTACCTTTAATCAACATACCGTTTACCGTGGGTGCTTTCAATGCCGCAATTAGCGCGATGACTTTTTCTCTTAACAATGAAATAGCGACCCCCGTCTCTATTTCTGCGGTTGATGGTTACGGTGAAATCAGAATCACCGATCGCGATTGCGCGGGATCATTTGACCCCGAGGCGACTTTAATCGCTACGCAAGACTGGCGGGGTGATTGGGAAGCCGGCAACGAAAAAGGGATCACGATTGGACCCATCGGCTCGGCGGCTGGAAATAACATTGATATGTCGATCCCTAACGCCGCCTATAGAGACTTGTCCCAGGGCGACCGAGACGCGGTTCGCACCTACGACATACCTTTTGGCGCGGTCGGCGACGATAACGCATTCTCGCTCATTTACACCTAAACAAAAAAAACAATCTTTAACAGGAGACAGCCCCAATGTCTATTAAAGTTAATACAGGCCTCGTGGCCGATTGGTATACACCAGAAAGCGAAAAAGATTCTGACAATCCGGCTCGATTTAAACTAAAGCCGCTCGATGGACTGACTCAGGTCGACGTTTACAGCAAAGCAAAGATTACCGAGCAAGGCGGATTTGTGCCAACACGCCAAGCGGCCGAGGTAGCTTTACGCGCTTCTTTGATTGAATGGGAAAATATCGACGACGCGAACGGCCGCCCCCTCAAATGCTCCCCGCATAACTTCCGGCACTTGCCCGGCGAAATCGTCCAGGAGCTTACGCAAGAAATATTGATCCGCTCTGACCTGGACGAGGACGACGAAAAAAACTAATCATCGCGGTTGAAGTTGCGAAAAATCCCGAAAGCTTCAACTGCGATGAATGTATATGGGGTGGTCACTGTGACAGTGACAATCCCGCGCCTTTTAAACAATGGGAGATCCCCGGCGTTATTGAGTCAGATATTTGCCTCAAGCCGATGATCACCGATCGGACCTATAACCTTCTCTCTCTCTATCGCCACTATAAAAACGGTTTTTTGTTCACCGGCATCGGCATCAACGATCAACCAAATGTTTATTTAAAAGCGATGGAAATAATCGACGGAACTTTTAATAGTGACTAGCAAATACAAATTTGAAATTGTCGGCAATGACAAAACTAAAAAAATGTTTAAGTCGATAACAGGAAACTTGCGCCGCTATTCTAATCTCGCCGGAAAGGTTGCCGGCGCGGTTGGTGTCGCGGCGGCAGCTGGTCTTGCTAAGTTTCGCGCGGAGGAAGCGAAGGTGATCGACGAGTTAGGCAAATTCTCCGATCGCTTAGATTTCACGACGGAAAAGCTCGCAGGTTATCATCATGTCACTGAATTAAACGGCGAAAGCGCGGAAAGTTTCAATAAGTCGATCGAAAAGATGGTTCGATCGATCGGCGAATTTGATCGAGGTTTTGGCACTGGTAAAAAGGCGTTTGAGGATCTTGGTTTAACCATTGACGATCTAAAAGGCAGAAAAGCCGATGAGCAATTCGAGATCATCGCTCAAAAAATAGCGGGGCTATCGACACAAACCGAAAAGGCGAGCGTTGCCGCGGATATTTTCGGGCGAAAAGGGATCGCATTACTTAACACTATCAACCAGGGCGCGGCAGGTTTCGAGGCTGCGCAAAAAGAGGTCGAGCTTTACGGTTTAGCGCTCGATCGGGTTGATGTTGCTAAGGTAGAAGAATCAAACGACGCGGCCCATCGTCTCGGCAAAGTCTGGAAGGGTTTTAATCAGCAATTAACGGTTAAAACTGCGCCGCTATTAACCAAGCTTTCAGAAAAAACGCAGGAATTTATCCTCAGCATGGGCGGAATGGGCGCGCTCGCTCAAAAAGTTATTATGGGCGGGGCTCGCGCCGTGGGTGTTTTTGCTGACGGCTGGCGGGGCTTGCAAGTGGTCTTTAAAGGTGTCGAGCTCGGACTGAGAACGTTACCGCTTGGCGTGACTCAATTCGCCGTAATGTGGGTAGAGGCTGGGACAACTATTTACAATGCAATTGTCGACGGGGTTTTATGGCCAACTAGAACCGCTTTGCAACTCATCTCAAAAATACCGGGCTCGGTTGGCGAGATGGCCACGGCGGCCCTAGGAAATATCAACGAACTGTCCGAAGGTTTTAAGGTTACTATGCCCGAGTCTATGCTCGCGTTTCGCGACGCCCAGGCGGAAGCATTCGGGCAAACAAAGGCCGAGCTTGATAATTTACTGCTTTCAAAACTTCCCTCCGATGTCATTCTCGAAAACATCAACCAAATAATGAGCGAGGCCGACGCGCGCATAAAAGAAAAAATCAGCAATATGAAAAATGGCGGGCCGGCAACGCAAGGCGGCGAAGAACTGAGCATCGAGGAACAACGAGAAAAAGATCGCTTTATGCGAAAGCTCGAGCGGATGCGAACCAATTTTCTAACTGAGCAAGAATTACTAAACGAACAACGCGCGGCAGATTTGGCTGACCTTGAAGCGGCCGAAGAAAAGAAGTATATCACCTACGCCGAATATCTCGAGCGCCGCTATAAATTAAATGCGCACTTTGACAAGCGTCAAAAAGCCCTTGATAAAAAGTCAAGCAAAAGCTCTTACGATTTAACCGTCGGGATTTTGGACAAAATGTCCGGGGCGAGCGAGGGCCAAGGCAAGCGAATGTTTGAGTTTAGCAAGGCAGCCAGTCTAGCAAAAGCCAGCGCAACGCTACCCAGCGCGGTAATCGATACTTTCAATAATAATGGCGGCTATCCATGGGGCATTATCCCGGCCGGGCTTATGTTAAAAGAAGGGCTCAAGCAAATAAGCTCAATTAAAAAATCAAAGATTGGTGGCGGCGCGTCAACTCCCTCGGTGGGTGGCGGTGGCGGTGGCTCTAGCTTGCCAGGAAGCTCTAGCATAAATCAAAACCCATTACAGGGGCTACCCGGCTCTAATCAGAATCAAGAAGTGCCGGAGCGCCATATCGTGATCAATTTTCATGGTGACGTTAACTCAAACCACGCCGACACACTGATCGATGATATTCGAGAAAGATTGGCAACGACTGACAAAGAGCTGATCCCGGCGGACAGTCGCAACGCGGCGGATATTAGGGGCGATGAATAGTGGCAGACATTACCTATACGCCAAAGCGCGAGATAATTACGGGCGGCGGGGTTATCTCGATAGATCTAGAAGAATTTCTACTCGATATTGACGGTATGTTCGATCGTCATTTGCCGCTTGGTGGCGGCGCTGGCGAAAATGTTTTTAAGCGCCTGGATAAAACCTATCAGCTTAGAACAACCCCAATCTATTACGATCAGTTGCCATTGTTTCGCGAGTGGGAGGCGTCATGCGCCGCGGGTGAATTATTTACCCTCGATCCTTGGGGTAATGCGACCACCCCAGGTAATTTCCAACTTGTAGCAAACACCTATCAAGAACAAAAGAACAACAATTTCTATTATCAGATTTCTTGTAAATTGCGAGAAATTGATCCGGCCGTTGGTGGGAGTTATTCATAAATGGCAGTTATCACTTACACGCCTACCCGAGAGGTTATTGGCGGCAGCGGAGCTATTGCGATCGACCTCTCCGAATTTAATCGCAAGCCTAAAAGCAAAGCGACTCAATTCACACCATTAGCGGGCGGGCAGGGCGAAACGGTCCTTGCATACCGGGAGATTATTTATAATTGTACGACGGACCTAGTCCACCACAGCCAATTTGAACTATTTAAGGAATGGTTCGCCTCTTGTGCGTCCGGCGAAACGTTTACTTTCGATCCTTACGGTAACGCCGCGACCGCCGGCGTCTATCAGTTTGTAAAAAACAGCTTCAACTTTCAGCGAGCAGGCGGAAAGTATTTTATTGCCCGCTGGCAAATGCTCGAGTTGGTCGCACCGGTCGGCGGCGGGTTTAATGTACCACCTCCGGCAGTTGGTGATTATCATTGGCCTCTTTCAGATCTACCCAATAAAACCTATTTCGAACCAGGATCTCAATATTACCGAACTCTACAAACCCCGGTCGCGCTGCCCGTTGGGTCGACTATTCAGATCACTTATAGAACAAACGGCACCGCCTTTAATGACACCTTTTTCTCTTCAAGTCTCGGGGCAACAAATCAGTTTTACGTTAAGACTAACCCTCAAGGCAACGAGTTAATATTCTCAGGCTGTACGGTCGAAATAAACGGCGCGCCGGTTGGCCAACTCGCGAATACGTTTTATTCTGGCTTTGTGACTTTGATCGCCACCATAACAGCGCCAACAGATATAGAATTTATTAGCTGGGACGGCACGGGCACGAATGAAGCAAACACGCATTTTTATTTATTTGATTTAATCGTCAACGACACGGCCGACACCTATCAGTGGGAGCTGGTTGGTAATAACCAAACGGATCCAGAGTTAAATTTTGGGACAAATAGCAATACGTTAAGTTTGTACACAGTCGCACTCGCGCGGGATTATGGTTGGGCTAAATCATCCGGGGTTTTATCTGTTGAAGATGGCGAACCGATCTTAAATCCATCTAACAACAGCTTAAACGATCTTGACGTCCGCGGCCCCAGCTTGAGAGATGATGGGGCGGGTTATTCCGTTAACTTTTTGAACACGGCCAATATGCGTAGGGATATGAACATTGCATACAACCAAGGCTTTACGATTGAATGCATCAATCGGATCGGCTCATTCCAGAATAGCGGATCTTGGGATGTCGGCAACGTTATAAATGCCGCTCATAATCTTTTTTCAGACAATCTCTGGGTGATGCGCTGGGATGATTTTGACAATGGTACTAATTTGCGAGCGGTATTTACACTAGTAAAAAGGAACACCCTTTACAGTTCAGGCAACGATCACCCGGCCAACGTAGAGGCTGAGGTTCGATCAACAAACATATTTCCAACAGGAACCAATGCCTATCATTTTCTAGCAACAATCCGCCCGTCTAATAACACAATAGAGCTCTGGATCGATGGCGTGTCGCAGGGGATCGCGTCATTTACAAATGAGTGGTTATGGGGTGAGGGCGGACAGGGTGGAGTTTCCGATCTCTTGACTGGTAACAAAGCGACCGCTTTTTCTCCAGGGGCGGGCTATTTAGACGGCGCTTGGCGCGCAGGTAATACCTACCTCCAGGATATTAGAATTCATTTATTAGAAGCCGACGAGAATTTCGCTCAAAAACAATATAACGGCAATCGCCCACTAAAAGACTCATAAAAAACGATGAGAATAAATTCCCCAAACTTTGACGCGGCCAACAATGCCGCCTCGAAAGAGATCCGCCTTGTTATAGAGATCTTGTTCGATACGCCAGTCTATATTACTTCTCACACCGGGATCGATGTGATTGGTGATGTTCTCGACGGGATGCTTAAAAAGACAAGCGCGAGCTCGCAAAAACTCAATCCGCTCGAGGCTAGATCTGAAATCGGATCAATATCCTTTGAAGCGGTCGACATTGGCGGCGCGGTTACCGATAAGCTTCGCGAGAAAGATGTCGCGGGCGAAGGTTTGCGCGGAACCTTTGTTCGGCTTTGGCTGGGGTATCCTGAATTGCCGTTTGTTCAATACCGCCTTGAGCAAACCCAGGTAATCGACAAGCCGGTCGAGTTTGACGGCGGCACCTATAAATTTAAATGTCGTGATATTTTGCGCGAAGCCAGGAAGGATATTTTTGATCTGGCTTCGACGCGTGTTTCTCAGGATTTTTTGATCGGAGAAACCGCCACTTTAAACGTCTTGACCACGGACCGTTTTGAGGCCGCAACTCACGGCCCAGAATGGGGGCTTGATCCAAGTTCAACCGTTTACTATTTGCAGATCATAAAAGATAAACAATTCGAAATTATTAGCGCAACGGGTAAAACAAGCAACACCTTTACCAGCCTAACGCGGGCGCTATTTGGAACGACTGAAATCGATCACACGGTCCCCGCGGGCGGCTCGACACCAACAACCGGCCCGGAGGTTCGCGAGCTCGTCTATCTCGAGGGAACTGGCCCCCATGTCGCCTATCAACTCTTAACCGGGAAAAACTTCTCGGATGTCGACGTGCTGCCGAGCTCCTGGCATTTAGGTATTGATCCGGCTTACGTTGATAAAACGAGTTTTGAAAATATCGGCGAAGATCTCCACGATACAGCAGACGCCAACAAAGGCTTTTTTCTGCGCGCCGAAGGAATTAAAAAAACCGACGGAAAGCGCTTTATAGAAACTGAGATTTGCCGATTAATGTCCTGTTATCCGCTTGTTGGGCCGGATGGTAAAATCTACCTGCGCAAGATGCAAAGCGCGCTCTCGACCGCGACCTATGTCGACACGCTAGACAATACCAATATCACCAAAGCAAGCGGTTATTCTCACAACCTGGACGATGTTAAAAATGTGATTGTTGTTGATTGGGCTTATTTGGCCACGGTCAACGATCAGGATCCCGGGTTTTATCGCACTAGCTATTTAATCGATGCGGATAGTGTGACAAAAAATAAGGGTGAATCTAAGCATTACAGCATGAAGTTTAAAATGCTGCATTCCGCCCGGCATACACAATCAACACTCAACACGGCCCTAAACGGGATCCGCGATCGCCATGCTGGCCCGCCTGAAAGAATCAAGCTCGATCTCTTGCCGTCAAAAAATAATATTGAAGTCGGCGACGTCGCGCGGGTTAATCTGACACACCTGAGAGATTACCAGGGGCCAGCCAACCTCGATCGGCCAATGGAAGTACAGCAGCGCACCATTGATCAAGTTAATCAGCGCGTGACGGTTGCCATGTTTGGATCGTCGGCGGAAGCTTCGCCATTAGGCTTGTCTGATGGTGGCGGTGGTCCAGGCGGGTTTGAGTTGCCCGATGATTGGTACACGGCCAACGTGGTCGAACTTGGGACCGAGCTCTCGACCGTGTTGACTATCGACGGTTCAGGGTTTGTCACGGCCGACGGAACCTTAAACGGTAGCTTGGCGAGTCGGACCGTTTTTTATTATGACGGCGATCTCACCATTCAATCCGGCGTGACTATTACCGTAAACGATAACGTCGAGATCAGGGTTAAGGGGCATCTACAGATTGACGGTGTTTTTGATGTCAATTCCTCCGCGATCGGTAGTTATATCGGAAGTGGCCGCGGCGGCGATTCGGTTCGTGAGGGTGGCGGGCCTAGCGATGGGATTATCAATGGCGATCCTACCAATGGAAGCAATGATCAGCTGCCTAACTTGATTGTGACTAATTCAGACGGGGCTATCTCGGGCGTTCCTTTTAATATGTGCGGCTCTCAAGGGGGTAACGGTGCCGACAATGAATTCTGGATCGTTGGCGACCAAGTCTATGAAGAAACGCAGATCGGCGGTGTAGGCGGCAAGGGCGGCGGCTCAATTGTGTTTGTGTCTCGTGGCGCTGGGTTTGGGGCCGCTGGCGAAATCATTCTATCTGGTGCAAGCGGGGCCGGACCTACTGACGCCCCCGGCTGGCCGGGTGGCGGTCCTGGATCTGGGGCTGGTTCGGGCATGGGTGGCGCGCCTGGGTGTTGCGTCTTTTTGATTGATGGAACCAGCGGAACCAACTTTCCTATATTAGCGGGCAATATCGAGGCGCTTTATGGCACATCACCCGGCCCAGCATCCGGGCAAAATAACGGGACTGATTTGGGCACCAATACAAGCGTAGTTATGTACGTTCCAAACTCACCAGGCGGTTATCCTTCCTACCCCTAAATTACCGAACAATTAAACTTTTCCTCTATTTATTTAACAATTTCTCAATTCTGTTGAGAAGATGTTTATCATAAACTTCTGATATGTGCATTAAATTCATTCCGTGAAAATGATTGCATCGACCATAATAAATGGCGTATCCGTCACCATGCTTTTCTATTGAGTACTTTTTTTTGCAGTTATGATAAGGCGCAGAACAATCTGTACCACCGCAATTAAATTTACAATCATGACTACTCAAAATCCCACCTCATAAGCTTTCTTAATTCGTTGTTGATCGATGCAAATATATTCAAGCGTCATTTCTTCGTCTTCATGCCCCAGAATCGCCGCTATTTCGCTTAACTTTACACCCCTTAATGCCGCGTTAGTTGCTAATGATTTACGCCCCGTGTGAGAGCTGGCTTTCTTAAATCCACATCGATTATAGATACCTTGAATCATTGCGCGTAATGTCTCGCAAGCTTTATATGATTGAATGCTACCGTCTGCCATTTCAACCTGTTTAGTTATTAAGGCAAAAGGACGGCCCCTGTTGTTATATAGGAGCCTGCTTTCTGGAATTAGCCCTTGATACTCTTTGGGGTTTAAACTGGTTCCCCATCGTTTCTTAAGCCTGTAATCAATTAATTCTTGGATAATCTGTTGAGTCTTCTTATTGCTTAGCCAGATAGTGCGAGGCTTTAAACCCTTGCAAATAGCCGCCCTTAAAAAGACTTCTGTTTTTAACTTGCCGCTTGGATACATAATATCTTGCACTTCTAACCTGGCCATTTCAGATACACGTAAGCCAGCATGACTAATAGCAATTGCAGCCTTCTTGGTTTCCTTATCTTGCATTAACTCTATTTTTCTCAAAACATTGTTAATTTGACGCGGTTTTAATGCTATCGCTTTACTCATTAAAAGACACCTAGTAGGTTAAAAATCATTCAATCCTCTACAAGCCTTATATTCTGGCACTTTAAAAGAAAGCCGTT